>VFQQ010000193.1_pt1 | contig 152031 bp, 129 predicted proteins | sample 3512341 | NCBI WGS metagenome assembly VFQQ01 (sample SAMN10412373, study PRJNA504923) | tailings metagenome | isolation source: Relicate 2 Philex TSF1 revegetated site | place: Philippines: Tuba, Benguet | collected 2017-08-29 | reverse complement strand
GCTCGAAGACTCGCCGCGCCTCTGGCAACGGGCGTGCGCCCTGCGGGCGGGGAGGGGAGAGAAGTGGCGGAGTGACAGAGTGGTGGAGTGGTGGAGTGGTGGAGTGGGGAAGGGAGGGAAGACGGGGCCTGGAAAGGCCCCGCCCCCGCAAGACAAGGCCCCGATCCGGCAAGACAAAGGCCGACCCGGAACCTGCGCGCGGATGGTGAACCACGAATGCCGAATGCCGAACAACGAATGCCAAACGGTGAACCACGAATGCCGATCGAGGAACGGCGAGCGTCTGGCGTCCGGCGCTTTACTCCGCGTGTTTGCCGACGAGGAGGCGTTCGAGGAGGTTCTGGACGTGATCGCCGCGGGGGTCGGTGCCCTGGCCTTCGACGCCGAGCGCTTCGAGCACGCCGTAGCCCAGCCCGACGTGGATGAGGGTCCACGCGATGAGTTCGGGGGAGAAGGCCTTGAGGCTCTTGCGTTCGTCCTGGGCGCGTTTGAGTTCCTTCACGAGGAACGCGTGCAGGTTGCGGAAGTGCAGGGCGACGGCGGAGCGGATCTCGGGATCATCCACCTCGGTGATGGCCTGCATGAGGACGCGGTAGGGCGCGCGGCCTTCCTCGCTCACCATCGGGTTCTCGGCGAGGACGCGCCGGAGTCGTTCGGCGGGGTCGCTCGCGTCGCGGAGGCGCTGCTGCCAGTGGGCCAGGGTCTGCTTGGCGGTGCGTTCGATGAGCGCGATGTAGAGGTCGCGCTTGCTCTTGAAGTGGCGGTAGATAATGGGCTCGGTAACGCCGGCGGCCTTGGAGAGTTGGGCGGTGGTGGCCCGGGCGTAGCCGCGCTGGGCGAAGAGGTCCGCCGCGCAGTCGAGGAGTTGTTCACGCCGCTTGTCGGCGGGAAGGCGACCCATGCAGGCAGAGCCCTTTCACGTCGCGTCCGCGGGGCCGAACGCCGGGTAGGTTAGTCGCGCCAAACCTACGGGACGCTGCGCGCCGGTCAGGCGTGTCGATGGGCGCACGCGTCGTGGTCGGGGATGGGCACGGGGTCATACCCGCGCCCGCCGAAGGGGTGGCAGCGAGCGAGCCGACGGAGCGTGAGGAGCGTGCCCCGGACGACGCCGTGACGCTGGTAGGCCTCGGCGGAATAGTGCGAGCAGGTGGGGTAGAAGCGGCAGTGCCCGCGCATGAACCAGCCGAGCGTGCCCTGGTAGAGGCGGATGGCGCCGAGGAACGGGAGGACGGCCCAGGCGCGGAGGGAGGAACGGGGCGCGTTCATGATGCACCCCCGTCGCGGTCCGGCGCGGGCGCGTCGGGTGCGGCGTTCTGCGACGCTCGGCGCGACCACTGGCGGTGGATGGCGCCGGCGAGTTCACGCAGCGCGTCGGCGCACGCGTCGAGCGTGCGCGGCCCGGGCGCGCGGGCGCTGAGGATCACGTCGTACCCGCCCCCGGGGTGCATCGGCAGGTCGTGCTGCGCCAGGCGGAACGCCTCGCGGAGAAGGCGCTTCACGCGATGGCGCTCGACGGCGTTGCCCACGGGACGCCCCACGGCGATGCCCAGCCGCCAGAAGGGGAGCGCGTTGGGACGCCCGGCGGCACGGACGGCGCCCTTGGCGACACGCACGCGCCCGTCATAGACGTGCTGGTACTGGCGATCGTGGCGCAGACGCATCCGAGGCGGGAGCCGCAGGCGCGCGGGGTCATTGCGGGGGTCGGCGGGGGCGTCGGCGTTGGGATCGGCCTCGCGGACCATGCGTGAGGATACGTGGGGCGGCTGAAGCCCGGGGAGATCAGACGCCGGCGGGCGAGCCCGAGGCGATCGACGAGCCGCGCGGACGCGAGGGCGGCAGCAGGCCCACCAGCACGCAGATACCCCCGCCCGCCAGGAGCAGCAGTCGCGTCCGCGGGTTCGACGTCCAACGGGCCAGGATCGACGTCGGCGGGGTGTACTCGGGCAGACGCACGGGCGGGGGCTCGAGCGCCGGGAAGATCGAAAGCGACTCGGCGGCACGGCCTACGCCTGTTCCGGGGATGGTCTCCCGCCCTTCGGGGATCTGGTTCAGTTGGCGTTCGGCGAGCGCGAAAATCAGCGAGGGTTCGGCGGCGTCAAGGTCGGCCAGGAAGCGCTCGTACCGATCGAGCCGGTCAAGCCGGTGCTGCTCGACGGCCAGGGCGCGGTCACGCTGCACGCGGGCGCGCGCAAGGTCTTCCGTGGCAGGGATCAAGACCACGGCGCCCAAGAGCGCGAGACCCGCGGCGAGGAAGAGCCAGCCGGGGTCGACCCTGGGCGAGTTGTCCGCAACGTCGGTCATGCGCAGAGATTATCGGCAGAGACGGTCGACGTCACGCACAGTGCAGAACCCGATCGGTGCGCAAGAATCGCGTCAAGACGGGTCGGGAAGCGGGTTCTGACGATTGACCCGGCGCGGGGCCCCTCTACTGTTAAGCCGGAGGCGGGGTGGTACCCCGTTGTTGTGCAAGAAGTTGAATGAGGCCACGGCAGGCCGTCGGAACTGTCGCGTGATCGGTGCGCGAGTTCCGTGGGGGCAGCGTGAGCGCCCGGGATGTCGGTCCCGGCGCTCGGGAAGATCGTCGGAACGAGCGTCAGCGAAGAAGAGAGGATCGAACCATGAGGAAGTCCGTGATGGGTCTGCTCGCCCTGGTCTGCTGTGCAGGCTCGGCGAGCGCGCAGGTGATCATCAGCCAGGTGTACGGCGGGGGCGGCAACGCCAACGCCCCGTTCAACCAGGATTTCGTGGAACTGCGGAACACGAGCAGCAGCCCGGTGGTGGTGCCGGCGGGCGGCTGGTCGCTGCAGTACGCGTCGGCGACGGGCAGCTGGGCGAGCGGAGCCGCGCAGTTGATCGTGATCCCGGCGGGGACGGTGATCCCGGCGAACGGGTTCTTCCTGATCGGCGGGGCGAAGCCCGCGGGCGGCGTGGGTTCCGACCTTCCGGTGGCGCCCGACATCAACCCGACGTCGGCGGGCAACTTCAACATGAGCGCCGCGGCGGGCAAGGTCGCGCTCGTGTCGATCGCGACGTCGCTGAACACGAACAACTGCACGCTCCCGGAGATCATCGACTTCGTGACCTTCGGCAACCCCTCCAACGTGCCGACCTGCAACGACGGGACGTACGCGCTCATGCCGACCGGCCAGGGCAACTTCACGTCGCTCGTGCGCCTGTCGATGGACACCCGCTGCCAGAACTCGGGCTCGAACGGGTCCGACTTCGTGGCGGTGGGCGTGGGCTCGGTGGGGATCTACAACTCGGCGTCGGACCCGATCAACTGCCCGACGTGCATCGACTGCAACAACAACGGCATCTGCGACAACGTCGAGATCAACGCGGCGGGCGGCGTGGGCGGCGTGGGCGGCGCGCTCGACTGCAACACCAACGGGCTCATCGACGCCTGCGAGATCGCGAACAACCCGAACCTCGACTGCGACTTCAACGGCGTGCTCGACGCGTGCCAGATCGCGGGGAACCCCGCGCTGGACTGCGACGGGAACGGCGTGCTGGACTCCTGCCAGATCGCCGCCAACCCCTTCCTGGACTCGTGCAACAACAACGGGCTGATCGACTCGTGCGAGACGCCCGGGCCCGGGCAGGACTGCAACGGGAACGGCATCCTTGACTGCCACGAGATCAAGGTCGGCCTGCTGACCGACGCCGACGGCAACGGCACGCCCGACCAGTGCGAGGGCGCGGTCGCGATCGAGGCGACGGACAACGCGACCGTGCAGAACGCCGGCATCCGCGCGGGCGGGAACGGCAACGCGTTCTTCAACATCCAGGGCTCGGCCGCCGGGAACTTCGCGTCGTACGGCGCGCTGCGGTTCGACCTCGCGCAGGCCTTCGCGGCCCTGAACGCGCAGTACCCCGGCGGCTGGACCGCCGACCGCGTGTACGTGTACTTCCAGCAGGCCAACGCGGCGTTCACCTTCTCCAGCCTGACCGACGGGATGCAGATCTACTACACCAACCTCGACGGGCTGGACATCAGCGTGCAGACGAGCATCAACACCGCGCGCCAGTATCCCAACTTCGCGTCGGACTGGACCGACCGCGACCTGATCCGCAACTACACCTTCACGCGCCTCATCGGCACGGGCCCGGACGGCCTGGGCTCGGGCACGATCGAGTCGTACCTGCTCTTCGACGCGGCGGGCTCGAACAACAGCGCCGCCGCCGCGGTGGGCGCCGAGACCAACGGCGGGGACACCTCGCTCACGCTGCTCATCAACACCGACGATGATCTCGCGGCCGCGACCTACGCCGGGCGCACCAACAACCTGTGGCGCGGGCCCTCGATCGTCATCTTCGCCTCGCCCTCGGGCGGGACCGGGTGCGAGCCCGACTTCAACCAGGACGGCAACGTCGATCAGGACGACATCGCCTGCCTCGCGCAGGTCGTCGCGGGCGACCCCTCCTGCTCGAACCTCGACCCCGACTTCAACGGCGACGGCAACGTCGACCAGGACGACATCGACGCCCTCGCCCAGGTCGTCGCCGGCTCGCCCTGCCCCTAAGTAGACGGCAATCGGCATCAAACACACCCGCCCCGGGCCTCGCGCCCGGGGCGTTTTCATTGCGCACACCTGCTGCGTGCCTTCCCGCGAATGCCCGATGCCGGATGCCGAACCCCGCGTGCCGAGGTTCGGCATGGTCCAAAAGCACAGACAGCAGCCCCTCTCTCCATGGGCTGCTGTCTCTGACATCATCGGCGGCACGCCGCCGAGAGTCGGTGCGAGCGGAAACGTGCAGAAACCGTACCACGCGCCCGACGTGCGCCAAGGCCCTTCGCGCGATTTTCGCGCTCATCAGGGGCTATCGCCCCCCTGGGGGATCAGAACTGCGGCGGGCGCGGGCCCGAGAAGCATGAACTCGAACTTGTGCACCGCCCCCTCGGCACGCAAATCTCTACTGAATAAGTCGTTGCGACCGTCGAGCAGCATCATTTCCGGCTCGCGGTTCATGCGCGGTTCGTCGTCGGTCCGGAGCAGCACGAAGGCCTCGGGCGGCACCCGCTCGGGCGGCAGGCCCGGGGCCCACACGACCCGCAGTTCGCCCCCCCGCGTGGCGATGCGCCGCCGGGCGTACCACAGGACCTCGGGGCGCGTATCGAGCAGTTCGTCGGCGACGATCGTGGCGCGGTCGGGCAGGTATTGGGCGAGGGCTTCGCCCGCGCTCCGCCCGCTGTGGCGGACGTCGCGCCAGTGCTCAAACCACTGGCAGTAGGCCACGCCGGCGGCCACGAGCGTGAGCATGGGCAGGGCGGGCGCGCCGAGGAAGAGGCGCCAGCCCCAGACGCGGCGTGCGCGCCGGGCGTGCTGGTGCGCGGCCAGTGCGGCGGCATACGCGACGGGCACGAACACCAGCGCGGGCATGGCGTAGCGCGTGTTGTCGACGCCGATCACGCAGTAGATCGCCAGGCCGACGAGCACGCCCCACGCCGCGGCCGCGCCGACGCGAGCGCCCGTCGTGTCGTCCGCGCGGCGCAGCGCAAAGGGCAGCGCGAGCACCCAAGGCAGGGCGCCCGCGAGCGCGGCGGGCACGAGCACCAGCACGCCCAGCGTCTTGCCCTCGCGCCAGAGGAAGCGGGCGTCCTCGACGACCGGGGGGAGGTCCACATGACGCAGACGCGCCGCGAGCACGAGCGCCCACACCCCGGCCAGCCCCGCGCCCAGCGCAAGCCCGCCCCAGAGGTCCCACGCACGCAGCGGACGCAGCGAGCGCCGGGCGATGCACGCGCCCAGCAGAATCCCCCCGAGCGCGGGCAGCCCCGCGGGGCCCTTCGTGAGCGCCATGCCGGCGACACTCACACCCAAGGCCCCCACCACCCACAGGCGCGCGGCGAGACGCGACGGGCGGGCGACGCCGGCCTCGTTCAGGCGGTGCAGGAGCAGCAGCCCGCCGGCCAGGACACACAGGTTGTGCAGGGCCTCGATCTCCGCGCTGCGTCCGGGCATCCAGAGCACGGGTATGAGGAGGTACGCGGCCCCGGCGCACAGCCCGGGCACGCGCCCGAACCAGCACGCGCACGCCCACCAGGCGAGGAGCGCGCCGAGGGTGGTGGCGAGGGCGGAGACGAGTCGTGCGGCGGCTTCGGTCTCGCCCAGCGCGGCGCTGGAGGCGGCGATGGCCCAGACGATGCCCGGGGGCTTGCGGACGTAGGGCGTGTCGAAGAGCGTGGTGACGACGAGGTCGCCCGAGCGGAGCATCTCCCACGCGGGGATGGCGCGGAAGCCCTCGCTCGCGGAGAGCCCGGAATCGCCCAGACGCACGCCGAAGAGCAGGAAGGCGAGGGCGAGGATGACGGCGGCGTGCGCGAGCGCGGGGCGATGCGGGGAGCGAATGGGTTCGGCGACGGGCACGGGGCGATGGTACCGGCGGCGCGCGGTGCGCGGCGGGGCGTAGGATGCGCCGATGAGCCAGGCTGCTCCACGGCGCACGGACGGGCCGCCGACCCCCACCGGGGGCAACGCGGCGTACCCGCGCGCGGTGGACGACCTGATCGGGGAGTTCGCGAAACTCCCCGGGATCGGGCGGCGTTCCGCGGAGCGCCTGGCGTTCCACGTGCTCAAGAGCGAGGACGCGCTGGCGCTGGCGCTGGCGCGGGCGATCGAAGCGGTGAAGGCGGGGGTGCGTCACTGCGACGTGTGCCGCCACCTGTCGGACGAGGCGCGGTGCAACCTCTGCCGGGACGAGCGCCGGGACCGCACGCGTGTGCTGGTGGTGGAGCAGCCCAAGGACGTGATCGCGCTGGAGCACGCGGGGCTGTACCGCGGGCTGTACCACGTGCTGATGGGGCGGCTGAGCCCGCTGGAGGACGTCGGGCCGGAGGAGTTGACGATCGAGTCGCTGCTGCGGCGCGTGGACGACCCGACGGGAAACCCCGGGGGCGTGGCGGTGCGCGAGGTGATCCTGGGGCTGAACCCGACGCTGGAGGGTGACGGCACGGCGCTGTATCTTGCGGAGGCGCTGCGGGCGCGGGGCGTCGAGGTGACGCGCCTGGCGCGCGGGCTGCCGAGCGGGTCGAGCCTGGAAACGGCGAACCGGGCGGTGCTGGCGGACGCGATCACGGAGCGACGGTCGGTTCTCTAGAGTGAAGGGCACGATGCGCTTCGAGACCAGCCAACACCTGCGGATGGGCCAACAGATGAAGTTGGCCCCGCGGATGATCCAGTCGATGGAAATCCTGCAGATGTCCCAGGCCGAACTCGAGGCCCGGGTGCAGCAGGAACTGGAGAGCAACCCGACGCTGGAAGTGGCGGAGACGTCCGCGGACGTCGCGGTGGATGGCGAACTCGGGGCGCCGGCGGGCGACGCGGACGGCGGGAACGAGCCCTCGGACGACGCGCCGCTGCAACTCTCGGGCGAGTCGGACGCGGCGGAGTTCCGGCGGCTCGACGCGTACGAGGAATCGAACCCCGACGCCGTGGAGAACGAGTACACGCAGGACCTCACCCGCGCGGACGTGCGGGACTATCGCGACGAACTCCCCGACCGTCGGGCGGCCCGGAACGACGAGTTCGACGCGAAGGCGCAGGCCATCGCCGCGGCGCCGGCGCGCGGGGTCTCGCTGCACGACCACCTGCGCGGGCAATGGGCGCTCTGCGACGTCGCGCCGGAGTTGAGGCCCCTGGGCGAGGCGATCATCGGGCACCTGGAGGAGGACGGGTATTTGCGGACGCCGCTGGAGACCATCGCCGCGGCGCAGGGCGTGCCGGTGACGCTCGTGGAGCGGGCGCTGGGGGCGGTGCAGGTGCTGGTGGAGCCGGCGGGCGTGGGCGCGCGGACGCCCGCGGAGTGCCTGCTGCTGCAACTGGACGCGCTGGAGGACAGCGAGGACCACGGGTGGCCGGCGGGGGCGTTCGCGATCGCGCGCCGGATCGTGGAGCACCACCTCGACGACGTGTCGCACAACCGCCTCCCGCGGATCGCCGAGAAGACGGGCCTCTCGATCGAGGAGGTAAAGGAGTCGCTCGCGCTGCTGCGCCGGCTGAGCCTGGCGCCCGCGCGCCGACTCGTCGACGACGCGTCGGCGCCGGTGGTGCCCGACGCGATCGTGGAGTACGACGAGGTGCAGGACCGGTACATCGCGTACCTGAACGACGCGCGGATCCCGAACCTGCGGATCAACCAGGAGTACGCGCGCCTGGCGCGCGACCGCGGCGCCGAGAAGCGCGACCGCGAGTTCGTCCGGACGAACCTCTCGAACGCGCAGTGGCTGCTCGACGCCATCGGCCAGCGGCGGCACACGCTGCTGCGGGTGGTGCGGGCGGTGGTCGACGCGCAGCGCGAGTTCTTCGACCAGGGCATGCAGGCGCTGCGCCCGCTGCCGATGACGGGGCTCGCGGAGCAGTTGGGGATTCACGTGGCGACGGTGAGCCGCGCCGTGGCGGACAAGTTCATCGCGACGCCCCGGGGGGTGCTCCCCCTGCGGAAGTTCTTTTCGGGCGGGGTGACGACCGACGCGGGCGACGAGATCGCGTGGGACGCCATCAAGGAGGCGCTGCGGGCGGTGATCGACGCGGAGGACCGGCAGAAGCCCTTCAGCGACGAGCAACTGGTCGGCGAACTCAAGAAGCGCGGGATCGAGATCGCGCGCCGGACGATCGCCAAGTACCGCGAACAGCTGGGTATACCACCGGCTAGGCTGCGGCGGGCGTTCTGAGGCGGCTTACTTCCCGGCGTAGTCGATGAGCCGGGCGATCTCGGTGCGGAGGTTCGCGCGGGTGACGACGCGGTCGACCAGCCCGCTCTTGTGGAGGAACTCGCTGCGCTGGAAGCCCTCGGGGAGTTCCTGGCGGATTGTCTGCTGGATGACGCGCGGGCCGGCGAAGCCGATGAGCGCGTTGGGCTCGGCGAGGATGACATCGCCCAGCATGGCGAAGGAGGCCGTCACGCCGCCGGTGGTGGGGTCGGTCAGGACGCTGATGAACAGCCCGCCGCTGTCGTCGAAGCGGGCGAGGGCGGCGCTGGTCTTGGCCATCTGCATGAGCGAGAGCCCGGACTCCTGCATGCGGGCGCCGCCGGAGCAACTGACGACGACGAGCGGGAGGTTCTCGCGGGTGGCGTGCTCGATGCTGCGGGTCACGATCTCGCCGACGACCGAGCCCATGGAGCCCATCATGAAGGTGAGGTCGAGGCAGCAGAGCATGGCCTCGCGACCCTTGATGAAGCAGGTGCCGGCCTTGGCGGCGTCGGTGCTGCCGGTCTTGATCTGTTCGGCGAGCAGGCGGTCCTTGTAGGTCTTGAGGTCCTTGAAGCCCAGGGGGTCGCACGGGGTGAGCCCGGTGAACCTGGGCTGGAAGGAATCGGGGTCGGCGAGTTGGCGGACTCGCTCGGCGGCGGAAATGCGGTTGTGCAGCCCGCACTCGGGGCAGACGTGGAGGTTGGCCTCCAGGTGGCGGCGGTACACCATTTTGGCGCACCCGGCGCACCGGAGCCAGAGCCCCTCAGGAATCGACGCCCGACGCTGCGGGCGAACCTCGCTCCACGTCCGTGTGCTCGGGTCCGCGGCCTTCGCCATACGTGCTCCTCGTTCCACCCTCTCGTCGTCCCGGGTGGCCCGCCATCCGGAAAGTCCCCGGAAGATGGTTGGGTTGCCCGCCGCCGCGATTCCACCGCGGCAGGCCGGAGTGTATCAGGTCTGAACCCCGTAGGAGCGCCAAACCCGAACAAAGTCCGATATCGACCAGTTATCCCCCGGAGGGCGAGCCGCGGAGGGCGTCGATGACGGCGGGCCACTGGTCGCGGGGGGCGTTGAAGATGGCGGAGGCGGCGACGAGGACGTCGCAGCCGGCCCGGCGGACGTCGGCGGCGTTGGCGGGGGTGATCCCGCCGTCCATCTGGAGGCGCTGGTCGGGGCGGAGGCGTTCGCGGATGCGGGCGGTCTTGTCGAGCACCCAGGGGATGAAGGCCTGGCCGGAGAAGCCGGGGTTGACGGACATGACCAGGACCAGATCGACCTCGCCGACGACGGGGAGGAGGGGCGCGACATCGGTCGGGGGGTTGATGGCGACGCCGGCCTGCATGCCCAGGGCGCGGATGCGGGCGGCGAGGGGGGCGACGCCGTGGGGGCCGACGGCCTCGACGTGGAAGGAGAGGTGGTTGGCGCCGGCCTTGGCGAAGGGTTCGACGAAGGCGGCGGGGTCGGAGACCATGAGGTGGACGTCGAGGTAGGCGTCGGGCAGGGCGGCGCGGAGCGAGCGGCACAGGGCCGGGCCCATGGTGAGGTTGGGCACAAAGTGCCCGTCCATGACGTCGAGGTGGAGGAGATCGCCGCCCGCGCGGAGGGCGTCGCGGCAGTCGTCGCCCATGCGGGCGAAGTCGGCGGAGAGGATGGACGGGGCGACGAGCGGGAGGCGGGGCGGCGTGCCCAAGAGGTTCATCGTGGAGACTGTAGAGACCACGGGCAACGCGAGGGGCGGGTCTGGGGTGTGCGGGTGGGGATATGCCGACATGCAGTCGGCGAAGGACGAACGTGGGGCGTCGTGGGCAGTACGATGCACGATGGAGGTGCCCGATGGCGGATGAACGCGCGGTGCGGGAGCGTCTGGAGCGGATCGGCCAGGGGCACGTGCTCCGGTTCGTGGATGAACTGGACGCGGGCAAGCGGGCGGCGCTGGTGAAGCAGGCCGCGGCGTTGGATTTGGAGGCGCTGCCGGGTTTGATCGAGCGGTACGTGCTGCACCCGGAGCCCGCGCGGGTGGCGGCGGACGTGCGGCCCGCGCGGTACTACCCGGCGAACCCGGCGGACCCGAAGCGCCCGTGGGACGCGTCGGCGGCGCGGGCGCGGGGCGAGGCGCTGATCCGGTCGGGGGCGGTGGCGGCGTTCGTCGTGGCGGGCGGGCAGGGGTCGCGGCTGGGGTATGAGGGGCCCAAGGGCTGCTTCCCGGCGACGCCGGTGACGCGCAGGCCGCTGTTCCGGGTGTTCGCGGAGAACCTGCTTTGGGCGCGGGACCGGTACGGGGTGCGCGTGCCGTGGTACGTGATGACCAGCCCGCTGAACCACGAGGCGACGACGCAGTTCTTCGCGGCGCACGGGCACTTCGGGCTGGACCCGGCGGACGTGATGTTCTTCCCGCAGGGGGTCATGCCCTCGCTGGCGATGGCGGACGGAAAGGTGCTGCTGAGCGAGAAGCACGAGATCGCGACGAACCCCGACGGGCACGGCGGGTGCATCCGGGCGCTGCACGTGTCGGGGGCGATCGCGGACATGCGTCGGCGGGGGGTGCGGCACCTGTCGTACTTCCAGGTGGACAACCCGCTGGTGCGCGTGCTCGACCCGGTGTTCATCGGGCTGCACGACGCGGCGCCGGATTCCTCGGGCGAGATGAGCAGCAAGATGGTGCGCAAGACCGACCCGGGCGAGAAGGTCGGGGTGTTCTGCCAGGTCGACGGGCGGACGGAGGTGATCGAGTACTCGGACATGCCCGCGGCGCTGGCGACGAAGCGGCTGGAGGATGGAACGCTGGCGTTCGACGCGGGGTCGATCGCGATCCACGTGCTGAGCGTGGAGTTCCTGGAGCGGCTGGCGACGGACCCGTCGTTCACGTTGCCCTTCCACCGGGCGGAGAAGAAGATCCCGCACGTGAACCCGGCGACGGGGGAGAAGGTGACGCCGAGCGTGAACAACGGGGTGAAACTCGAGAAGTTCGTGTTCGACGCGCTGGCGCTGGCGAAGGCGAGCATCGTGGTGGAGACGGACCGGAGCGAGGAGTTCGCGCCGATCAAGAACGCGACGGGCGTGGACAGCGTGGAGAGCAGCGCACGCCTGCAGACCGCGCGGGCGGCCCGCTGGCTGGAGTCGGCGGGGGTCGAGGTGCCCCGGCGCAACGACGGCACGCCCGACTGCGTGCTGGAGATCTCGCCCCGGACGGCGTGCGGCCCGGAGGACCTGGCAAATCTGGCGATGGTGAAGGGGATCGGGCGGGGCGAGTCGCTGGCGTTGTAGGCGGGTTGGGCAGGACGGGGCGAACAGGGCTGCATGATCGACCGATTCGCGCAACTCCCCGCGGACCTGGCGCGGCGCACACGCCGGTTGACGCTCGCGGGCGTGCCGGCGCTCGTGGCGCACCCGGACTGGACCCGGCCCGCCCCGACGATGCTGTGGATGCACGGGCGGACGGTCAGCAAGGAGATCGACCCCGGGCGCTACCTCCGCTGGGTGCGCGCGGGGATCGCGGCGGTGGCGCTCGACCTGCCCGGGCACGGCGAACGCTTCGACGCGGCGCTCCAGCGACCCGAGCACGCGATGGACGTCGTGAACCAGATGGCAAGGGAGATCGACGGCGTGGTCGACGCGCTCGCGGCGCCGGGTCTGGGCGAGTTCGTGGACTTCGCGCGGATGGGGATCGGGGGGATGTCGGCGGGGGGCATGGCGGCGCTGCGCCGGCTGTGCGACGGGCACGACTTTGTCTGCGGGGCGGTGGAAGGGACGACGGGGTGGCTGGAGGGGCTGTATTTCCCCGCTCGCGGCGCGGGCCCGCGGGGGGTGGTGATGGACCGGGCGGGGGTGACGGCGGCGGACGCGATGTTGCGGCTGGGGGGGTTCAGGCCAATCCCGATGCTGGTGCTGCACGCGGAGGGGGACCGGATCGTGCCGCTGGGGGTGGCCCGGGCGTTCGTGGAGGCGTTGCGGGCGAGATATCGGGAAGCGGGAACGAATCCCGAACTGGTGCGTCTGAGGACGTGGGTAGAGACGGGTGCGCCGGACGAGCACGCCGGGTTCGGGCGGTTCGGGCACGAGGCGAAGAACGCGCAGGTGGAGTTTCTGTCGGAGTTTCTGGGCGGGAATGCGGGTTCCGGCGGGTCCTGAAGTCTGATATCGTACTGACGTGTGATGCGGGTTCGGTGCGTCGGGGCGTTGACCCCGGCGGGTATTCAGGTTGCCGCGTCTGGCGGGAACCCCTGAACCCTTGCGATGGAGTGACGACCGATGAAGCGAGCCGCGCTGATTGCCAGCATCGTGGGCGTGATGGGCGTGCCCGTGTTGAACGTTCCCGTGCTGACGGCGGCGGTGTACGCCCAGGCGAGCGGGCCGACGGACGCGCAGATCGACGCGGCCCTGGCGGCGTTCAAGGCGACGGACAAGTCGGCCGCGTCGGCGCAGGAGGCGTTCAAGAACATCGACCTGTCCCTCGCGACGCGCGAGCAGATCGAGAAACTGCACACCGAGCGCGTGCTGGCCCAGTTGCCCGTGCACATGGGGCAGGCGCGGGCGCGTCTGGCGACGCTGGCGACGGCGGACACCGTCGAGGGTGTGCAGGCGGCGGAACTGCTCGTCGGCGTGTGGAGCCGCCCGCGCTCGATGAGCCCCGAGGACGTGAAGGAGTACCGCGAGACGCTGCCCAAGGTGGTGGCGTCGGGGCTGCGGCACCCGCGCCTTCTGGAGGCGATCCGCAACGGCGTGGGCTCGGGCATCCTCTCGGGCGTGCAGATGCTCGGCGCGGAGCAGTTGAACGACGGGGCGACGCTGACGGCGGCCCGGCGCCTGATGGGCGAGGACCTGCCGGTGCGCCCGGCGCTGATGCTGGGCTCGATCTACATGGCGGCCTCGGACGAGTCGGTGAACGCCGACAAGGCCGTGCTCGACGGGCTGCGCGCGGACACGCTGGCCATGTACGGGCGGACGCTGGTGAAGGTGGAGCGTGACCTCGCCGAGGCGACGACGAAGTTCGAGGCGTCGCCCACCGACGCGGCGCTGAAGGCGAAGAAGAGCGAACTGGAGCAGTCCAAGTCGCGTCTCGCCCGGATGACGAAGTTCATGAACGGGGCGTACGCCCGGGGCGAACTGGTCGGGCACACGGCGCCGGACATCACGTTCTCGTGGTCGACGCTCCCCGACGGGGTGACGAAACTCTCGGACCTCAAGGGCAAGGTGGTGGTGCTGGACTTCTGGGCGACGTGGTGCGGGCCCTGCATCAGCAGTTTCCCGAACATCCGTCGCCTGCAGGAGCGGTACAAGGACTACCCGGTGGTGATCCTCGGGGTGACGAGCCTGCAGGGGTTCCACATCGATTACAAGGCGACGGACCCCACGAAGCGCCGGATCGACACCTCGGGCAACCCGTCGCAGGAGACGGAACTCATGCGCCAGTTCATCAAGGACATGGAGATGACCTGGCCCGTGGCCTTCGGGACCGAGGACGTCTTCAACCCCGAGTACGGCGTGCAGGGCATCCCGCACGTGGCGATCGTGGACCCCGCGGGCGTGGTGCGGTTCCGCGGGCTGCACCCGGGCGGCGACCCGGCGGAGGAGGCCGAGAAGATCGACGGGCTGCTCAAGGAGTTCAAACTCCCGCACCCGGGCACGCCGCTGGGCATGAAGTGAGCGCGGGCCGACACGCCTGACCAGTACGACCGACGCGCCGGGGCCTGTGCCCGGCGCGTTTCATTTTTGGGCGCGAAGGCGGCGCGAGGACGCGCGCACCCGCGGCGATGGCGCACTACGCTGGGCGGATGCGCCTGGGGAGGCTGTCACCGCTGCGCGACGTGCCCGCGAAGGGGCAGGTGTGGTCGTGGATCAGTTTCGACGTCGCGAACCAGTCGTTCACGCTGATCATCAACACGCTGCTGTTCTCGATCTTCTTCAGCGAGATCGTCGTGCGGAACCCGTCGATCGATGATCGATTGTGGGCGATCACGTTCGGGGTGAGCATGCTGCTCTCGGCGGCGCTCTCGCCCGCGCTGGGGGCCATCGCCGACGCGCGGGCGTGGCGCAAGGAGTTCCTGATCGCCAGCGGGGCGCTCTGCGGCGTGCTGACGTGCGCACTGGCGTTCATCCAGCCCGGGCAGTTGTGGCTGGCGATGCTGCTGTACATCCCGGCGAACCTGCTCTTCTCGCTGGGCGAGAACTTCCTGGCGAGTTTCCTCCCCTTCCTGGCGCCGCGGGAGCAACTGGGGCGGGTGTCGGGGTTCTCGTGGGCGTGCGCGTACAGCGCGGCGCTGCTGCTGCTGGTGATCACGGCGGGGCTGATGATCGCCCTGAACCTGAAGCAGCCCGAGCAGTGGCGCCCGTTCTTCGTGTTCGCGGGTCTGTGGTTCCTCGCGCTGCTCGTCCCCACGATGCTCGTGCTGCGCGAGCCCGAGGAACGTTCGCCCAACGGGGCCGGCACGCTCGTGAGCGTGGCGTACGTGCGCCTGCGCGACTCGGTGCGGAACATCGGGCGGTTCCGCGACCTCACGACGCTGCTCATCGCGTCGCTGTTCTACGGCACGGGCATGAGCGTGGTGATCTTCTTCGCGTCGAAGATGGCCAACGAGTTCGGGTTCCGCCAGGAGGACCTGGTGATCTTCGTCGCGGTGATCACCGTCTCGGGGATCGTCGGGACCTTCGTGCCCACGTACCTGCAGGACCGGATCGGGCACCGCCGGTCGACGGTTGCGCTGCTGGTGGTGTGGATGGTGTCGGTCGGGCTGTTCGCGCTCTACGCGTTCCTGCGGTCGAACTCCCCCGACCCGTCGTCGTTCCCCACCTGGCCCATGTGGGCCGTGGGCAACGCGCTGGGGTTCGGGCTGGGGTCGCTGGGCACGGCGAACCGCGCGTTCGTGGGGTACCTCACGCCGGTCTCGCGGACGGCCGAGGTCTTCGGGGTGTGGGGGATGACCTTCAAACTCGCGGCGGTGCTCACGTTCCCGTTCGCCTGGGCCAAGGACACCTGGGGCACGCCCGCGGCCCTGCTCGTGCTCATGGGCTTCCTGGGGATCGGCCTGGTGCTCACGCTGTGCGTCAATGAGAATCGCGGGGTCGAGGAGGCGAAGCGCGCCGACGCCGAGGCCGGGCTCGCGGACGCGGGGGTTGGATCGGGCGCGGGGGTTGGATCGGGCGCGGGGGGCAGCGGACCTACGCTCCCGGCGTGAGCCCATCCGAGACGAATGAACGCGGGCGGGGCGGCGGCGCGGGGGTGATGGCGGCCCCGGCGGCGGCGCCGAAACTGTCGGACGTGCCGGACGCGCGCGGACGCTTCGGGGCGTACGGCGGACGCTACGTCCCCGAGACGCTCGTCGACGCGCTCGACGCGCTCGCGACAACCTACGAGCGCCTGGCGGCGGACCCGTCGTTCTGGGACGAGTTGCGCGGGCTGCTCCGGTCGTTCGTGGGGCGCGCCACGCCCCTGGCGCCGGCGGACCGGCTGACGGCCCACGCCCGCGAGGGCGCAGGACGCGACAAGGGCGCGCGGATCTGGCTCAAGCGCGAGGACCTGGCGCACACCGGCGCCCACAAGATCAACAACACCATGGGGCAGGCGCTGCTCGCGGTGCGCATGGGCAAACGCCGCGTGATCGCCGAGACGGGCGCGGGCCAGCACGGTGTGGCGACGGCGACGGCGGCGGCCCGCTTCGGGCTGGCGTGCGATGTGTACATGGGCGCGGAGGACGTGCGCCGCCAGCGCCTGAACGTGGTGCGGATGCGGATGCTCGGCGCGCGGGTGATCGAGGTCGAGTCGGGCACGCGGACGCTGAAGGACGCGACGAACGAGGCGATGCGCGACTGGATGGGCTCGAGCGAGGACACGCACTACATCCTCGGGTCGGTCGTGGGCCCCCACCCCTTCCCGATGATCGTGCGGGACTTCCAGTCGATCATCGGGCGGGAACTCAAGGCGCAGTCGATCCGGCTGTTCTCGAAACTGCCCGACGCGATCGTGGCCTGCGTGGGCGGGGGCTCGAACGCCGCGGGCGCGTTCTACGCCTTCGTCGACGACGCGCCGGTGCGGCTGATCGGCGTCGAGGCGGGCGGGCGGTCGAGCCGCCCGGGCGAGCACGCGGCCCCGCTGGCCCACGGATCGCCGGGGGTCCTGCACGGGTCGCTGAGTTACGTGCTGCAGGACGCGAGCGGGCAGACGGCGCCGGTGCACTCGTGCTCGGCGGGGCTGGATTATCCGGGCGTGGGGCCCGAGCACGCGTACTGGAAGGACGCCGGGCGGGTGCAGTACGTGAGCGTGACGGACGACGAGGCGCTCGACGCGTTCACGCTGCTGGCGCGGACGGAGGGGATCATCCCCGCGCTCGAAACAGCCCACGCCGTCGCGTACGCCGTGCGCCTGGCGCGGGAACTTTCGAGCGAGCAGAACGTCGTGATCAATATCTCGGGGCGCGGGGACAAGGACGTCGACGAGGCGTCACGCCTGCTCCACGAGCGAGATGCCGCGCGATCGTGAAGATCGGGCGCCGGGTTGGCCGATGCTGGCAAGTTGAGGGCGTGCGCGAACCGCCGGCGGAACGCGCCGGTAGAACCGGGCGGGGGCGGACAGGTCCGGGCAGACGGACGCGGGTCGGGGACGCGAGGAACGGTCGAACACGGCACGCCGGACGAACGGCGAGTGCGTGCGGGAGGGGCGATGGCATCGGTGCGACGCAGACACCTCGGCGGGGCGGCGCTCCTGGGCCTGATGGCCGGGGCGTGGCCGGCCGGGGCGCTCGCGCACGAGCCGCTGAGCCCGAACCCGGCGGAGCCGATCGCCGAAGCGCGGGCGGAGGAAGCACCCGCCGCGGAATCACCGGTTGACGAGGCGACTCACCCCGAAGCGACTCACCGCGAAGCGACCCAGCCCGAGGCGCCCGCGGAGTCGGAGGCGGCGGGGCTGGCCCGGGTCGTCCGCGACGCCACGCTGACCGAGCGCGAGCGTCTCGACGCGGCGACGCGCCTGGTGACGCTCTGCACCGGGCGTGAGCCGGCGGCGTTGACCGAGGCGATCCTGACCGACCACGCGGGCGACGCCGCGGGGCTGGTGCTGCGTGCGATCGTCGCAAGCCCGGAGGCGTGCGAGTCGCTGGGCGGGGTGTTCGCCCGGGTGCTGGCGGTCGCGCCCGGGGCGAGCGTGCCGCGGTATCTGGAAGCGCTGGGGTCAATCCGCACGCGTGAGGCCGCACGGGTGCTGGTCGGGTATCTGAACGACCCTCGGAACGGGGCGATCCGTGCGGCGGCGGAGGCGTCGCTGCGCCGGCTGAGCGGGCTGGGACAGGTCCCGGAGGAGGGCTGGGCGGCGTGGCTGGCCAGGGCCGAGGAAATGGCCGACTGGGAATGGCGACGGACGCTGATGGCGGCGTTCGTGCGTCGCGGGGACACGCTGCGCGACCGGACGCTGCGTCTGCGCGAGCGTCTGGTCGAGTCGCAGCGCCGGCTGCACGCGCTGATGCCCCCCTCGGAGCGCGGGGCGTTCCTGGCGACGCTGCTGGACGATCCCGAGGCGGGGGCGCGCTTGCTGGGGCTGGAACTGACGGCGCGGGAACTGGCCGAATCCGGATCGGCGAGCCCGGAGATCGGGCAGCGCGTCCTGCGCCTGCTGGGCGACGCGGACCCGGCGCAGCGGGGCGCGGCGGCGCGGATCGTGCGGCAGTTGGCCCCGGAGGGCGCGGGCGACGCCGTGGCGCGGGCGCTGGCGGCGGAAACGGACCCCGAGGCGGCATCGGCGCTGCTGATGGCCGCGGCCCGCTGGCCTTCGCCGGTGCTGCGGGGGCCGGCGCTGGCGTGGATGGAGCGTGAAGGCCCGGCGCGGAACGCGGCGGCGGAGGCGGTCTGGCAGTTGTTCCGGGCCGCGGAACTGGACCCGGCGAATCAGCGCCGGGCCCTGCGGGCGGCGCGGGCGTTCGCGGACGACGCGCTGGAGCCCCCAGTGATGGGCCTGCTGGCGAGCCTGGGAACCGACGCGGACCGGGCGCGCATCGCCCCCCTGATCGCGGGCGAATCGCGGGCGCGACGGGTCGCCGCGGCGCGGGCGCTGGTGTGGTACCCGGCGCACCTGGAGGCGATCCTGGCGGCGGCGGCAACCGACGTGGACCTGTTCGACATCGCGTCGCGGGCGCTCGTGCTGCACCAGGCGACCGCCGAGGGGTACCGGCGGCTGCTGGCACTCCCACGCCCCTCGCCCGATGTGGCGATGGACGCGCTGGAGCGTCTCGCGAGCGTGCTGAACGCGGCGGACCTGTGGGTCGTGGCGTCGGAATGCACCGACCCCGTCGAGCGCCGGCGTCTGCTGCGGGAGTTGTCGTCGGAAGGGCGGCGGCTGTCGGAGTGGATCGACCCCGTGCAGCGGGCGGCGATCTCGCGGGGGATGCTCGCACTGGCCCGGATGCGGATCGACGACAACACGCCCGACAGCGCCATGACTCTGCTCGACGGGGCGGAGTTCGAGGGCAAGTTCGAGGGTGAGAGCATCGCGCTGCGCTGCGAGGCGCTGCTGTCGCTGGGACGGGTGGAGGACGCGCTGCCGCTCGAGACCGGACCGGGCCCGTGGCTGCGCGGGCTCGCGCTCAGCCTCCGCAAGCCGCACGCGGGGGCGGTCCTCGCGGTGATCGACGCCCGCTACGGGGAGACGCTGAACCCCGAGCAACGCGCGGTCCTGGACGCGGCCCGGACGAGCATCGCCCAGGCAGGCGCCACGTCCGGGGCCAACGGCGGATCGGCGCCCCGCTAGCGCGCATCGCGTGGAGGATGGCGCGGCCCGCGCGCCGCGCCGGGGATGCTGCGGCAGGCCGCAGGGCACGCGGGCGGGGATCGCCGGCGTGTGCTGTGGTGCCCGCCCCCAACGCGCGGGGCGCGGGCGTCGGCTGGCCCGGGCGGGCACTACCATTGGTGCAGAAGGGAGTCCGCCATGACGACGATCACGCCCCAGACGGCCGCGGGCGCGGCGAAAGGCACCGACCCGCTCCAACTCATCGACGTGGACCACGTGCAGTTCTACGTGGGGAATGCGAAGCAGGCGGCGTTCTTCTACGCGCATTGCTTCGGGTTCCAGATCGAGCAGGTCGGCGACCTGACGACGGGCTATCGCGACGCGGCGCACTACCTCCTGACGCAGGGGAACATCCGGTTCATCCTGACCAGCGGGCTGACGCCCACGCACCCGGCGAACATGGAAGTCGCGATGTACGGCGACGGGGTGAAGGACATCGCCTTCACGGTGTTCGACGCCGAGCGCGCGTGGGAGAAGGCGATCTCGAACGGGGCCGAATCGGCGTACGAGCCGAAGGTCTTCCGCGACGAGCACGGCACGGTGACGATGGCGGGGATCAAGACGTTCGGGCGTGCCGTGCACACGTTCGTGAGCCGCACGGGCGCGTACGAACTGACGAAGGTGAAGCAGGGCGGGCTGTTCAAGCCGCGCTTCAAGAAGGTGGACGCGTCGGGCGGGCCGACGGCGACGAGCGTGCTGGCGATCAACGAGCACAACAAGAAGCACCCTTGCGGGCTGAAGTTCGTCGATCACCTGGTGGGCAACGTCGAGATGGGGAAGATGAACCATTGGGTGAAGTTCTACGAGAACGTGCTGGAGTTCAGCATGTTCAAGCACTTCGACGACAAGGACATCTCCACCGAGTACTCGGCGCTCATGTCGAAGGTGATGGCGAGCGGGAACAACCTGATCAAGATCCCTATCAACGAGCCGGCCCCGGGCAAGAAGAAGAGCCAGGTGCAGGAATACCTCGACTGGCACAGCAACACGCCCGGCGTGCAGCACCTCGCCCTGCGGACCGACGACGAACTGCACTCCATCGCGGCCCTGCGCTCGCGCGGGGTCGACTTCCTGACGCTTCCCGACGCGTACTACGAGCACGTGTGGGAGCGCGTGAACGGCACGCTGAAGCAGCACGGGAAGGACGTGGTGAAGGAAGACCACAAGAAGATCCACGACCTGGGCATTCTCGTGGACGCGGACGACGAGGGGTATTTGCTCCAGTTGTTCACCAAGCCGCTGCAGGACCGCCCGACGCTGTTCTTCGAGATCATCTGCCGGCGAGGGAGCCAGAGTTTCGGGAAGGGGAACTTCAAGGCGCTGTTCGAGGCGCTGGAGCTCGAGCAGGAGCGCCGCGGGAACCTGTAGCGGGCGCGCACAGGCGGGACGCCTGTGCCACCCAGACCACCCGGGCCACCCGCGTGAGGCAATCAAGCGCGCACGCCCGCTACGCTGGGGCGACGCGTGCCACCAGCATGCGGAAAGGACGCACGCGATGGCGCTCTGGGGCGGCAGGTTCGAGACGGGTCCGGACGAACTCTTCCGGCGGCTGAACGACTCGCTGTCGTTCGACGCGCGCCTGGCCCCGCAGGACATCGAGGGCTCGCGGGCGTGGTCGCTCGCGCTGGAGAACGCCGGCGTGCTCGCGCCGGCGGAGGGCGCCTCGCTCCGCACGGCCCTGGCCGACCTGGCGGCGGAGGTCCGCGCGAACCCGGGGGCCCCGCTCGCGGGCGACGACGAGGACGTGCACTCATGGGTCGAGCGCCGGCTGGTCGAGCGGCTGGGGGCGCTGGGCAAGAAACTGCACACGGGGCGCAGCCGCAACGATCAGGTGGCGACGGACCTGCGCCTGTGGACGCGGGGTGCGATCGACGCGCGCGTGGCGGAACTGCGGGCGTGCCGCGCGTCGCTGGTGGCGTTGGGCGAGCGCGAGCGTGCGACGGTGATGAGCGGGTACACGCACCTGCAGCGGGCGCAGCCGGTGCTGTTCGCGCACTGGTGTCTGGCGTACGCGGAGATGCTGGAGCGCGACGAGGCGCGGTTCCTCGACGCGCGGGCGCGGGCGAACGTGTGCCCGCTGGGGTCCGGGGCGCTCGCGGGCACGGCGTACGCCATCGACCGGGCCGCCCTCGCGGCCGACCTGGGCTTCGACGCCCCGACGCGCAACAGCCTCGACGCCGTGAGCGACCGCGACTTCGCGCTCGAGACGCTGGCGGCGGCGGCGATCTGCGCCACGCACCTCTCGCGCCTGGGCGAGGACCTGGTGCTGTTCGGGTCGCAGGAGTTCGGGCTGGTGGAGTTCCACGACAGCGTGTCGAGCGGCAGTTCGCTGATGCCGCAGAAGAAGAACCCGGACGCCGCGGAACTGCTGCGCGGGAAGGCGGGGCGCGTGATGGGCGACCTCGTGGCGCTGCTGACGACGCTCAAGGGGCTGCCCCTCGCGTACAACAAGGACATGCAGGAGGACAAGGAGCCGCTGTTCGACGCGCTGGACCACCTGTCGCTGTGCCTGCAGGTGACGCCGAAGATCCTGGACACGCTGACGGTGCGGCGCGAGGCGTGCGCTCGGGCGGCGGCGGGCGGATACGCGAACGCGACGGACCTGGCGGATTACCTCGTGGGCGCGGGCGTGCCCTTCCGCGAGGCGCACGAGCAGGCCGGGCGGGCGGTGCGGGTGGCCATCGCGAAGGGCGTGGCGCTGGACGCGCTGACGCTCGAGGAGTTGCGCACCGTGGCGCCGGCGACCGGGAAGGACGTGTTCGAGCGGATCAGCCTCGCGCGTGGGCTGGCGGCCCGCGAGGTGCCCGGCGGCACGGGCCCGGGCGCGGTGGAACAGGCGCTCCGCGACGCACGGGCGAGGCTGGGGAACGTGTAGTTGGGGGGAATTGTCCCGGCGATGGACGCCTGGGACGAAAAGCGGGCGAAGGGACTTGAACCCTCGACTTCTACCTTGGCAAGGTAGCGCTCTACCACTGAGCTACGCCCGCGAGTTGTCAGCCCAGATCGGTCGGTTGACCGGCCCGGACGAGCAAAAACCTAGCCGGGTAGTTGCTCACAGTCAATGCGGACGCGTGGGAAGGTGTGCGCCGGGGTCACCCAAACTCGTCCCGCACGGGGGGTTATCTGCCGGTGCCGACGCGTCCGCCCCGGGCCCGTTCGACGGCGTTCTTGACCATGTCGGGCGTGTATGAGTCGTAGGTGATGGGACTTTCGAGCCCCGGGCCGTAGATGGCAAGCAGCGGGATGCCGACCCACTGGAGGTCGCGGAGTTTCTGCTGGCCGGCGGGGTTCGAGCCGGTGAGGTCGACCTTCATGGGGACGACGCCGGGCGAGGCGAGGAGGTCGGCGATCTCGCGCCGGTTGAGGACGGTGCTCTCCAGGGCCTTGCAGTTGAGGCACCACTCGGCGGTGAAGTCGACGACGATGACGTCGCCCCGGGCGCGGCGTTCCTCGAAGCGTTCGGGCGTGTAGCCGATCCAGTCGATCGGCCCGCGGTCGGTGACGGCCCGGACGATGCCGAGCGTGGCGCCGGCGAAGACGAGCCCGAGGATCGTGACGACGACGCGCGGACGCACCGCGGCGGTGAGCCGGAACGTGCGCATGATGACCCAGGCGACGGTGACGCCGACGATGATGGCGATGAGCCACCAGTGGACGCGGATCGGCGGGTCGATGGGCTCGCGGAGCATGGGGTCGAGCCCGCTGCCGACGAAGAAGACGGCGACGCCCAGCATGAGCATGCCCATGGCCTTCTTGACGAGTTCGCTGCCCGGGCCGCTCTTGGGCACCTTCGCGACCAGTTGCGGGAAGACCGCGAGCACGAGGTAGGGCAGGGCCATGCCCAGCCCGATGGCGCCGAAGGTGGCGAGCGTGACGGCGACCGGCTGCTTGGTGGACCAGGCGACGGCCCCGGCCATGAAGGGTGCGGTGCAGGGCGTGGAGAGGATGGCGGTCATGACGCCGAAGAGGAACGAGCCGGGGACGGTGTCGCCCCGCGGATCGACCATGTAGACGAAGCCGGGCAGTTGGAACGTGAACAGGCCGAGCATGCCGACGCCCATGAGGGCGATGAAGACGCCCACGCCGAGCGTGAAGGCGGGGAGTTGGAAGAGCTGGCTGATGGCGCCGAAGCCGGAGACGAGGATCATGGCGCCGGCGATGAGGAGCCAGAAGGCGATGACGCCGACGGACATGACGATGCCCAGCAGGAGGGCGCGCCGGGGGTTGCCGGCGCCGTGGCTGATGGCCATGACCTTGAGCGGGATGACCGGCAGGACGCAGGGCGTGAAGTTGAGGACGAACCCGCCGAGCAGGGCGATGAGGATGAGCAGCAGGAGCCCGATGCCGCCGGCGTCGAAGCGGATGTGCAGGCCGAAGATGTTGTTCTCGAAGACCGTGGAGCCCGCGGCGGCGGGCGGGGCGTCGACGGCGAAGGACTCGGGACGGAAGTTCGCGAACAGCCCGGGGTTCGAGGCGGCGCCGGCGGGCGTGCCCGGGGGCACCACGTCGAAGACCACCGCGAAGGTCTGCGACTCGGGGAGCAGGCAGGTCCGGTCGTCGCAGGCCTGGTAGCCCACGCGGATGTTCAGGCTCGCCTGGCCCTCGGCGTCCGTGGCGATGGTGACGGGGAGATACGCGATCGTGCGTTCCTCGAAGACGGCGTAGGGCTCGGGGCCCGTGCCCGCGAGGTCGATCAGCAGTTCGTGCCCCTTGGGCCACTGGACGGCGTGGGTGCGCAGGGCCCGGAGGTTGCTGGCGTCGATCGTGGTCGGAACGGCGGGGAAGTTGCCCCAGGACCGGGGGATCTTGGGGTCGTTCGTGTGCGTGTGCCAGCCGGGCTCGTGGTCGAGGATGACGGCGATGGCGACCTGGTCCCCCGGGCGGACGATTGTCCGCTCGGGGACAACGCTCACGCTGACGGGCGAGGTGATCTGCGCGAAGGCCCCTGGAACGAAGAGGGCCAGCACCCCGAGGAGCATGCCGACGAATGCGTGCGTGGATACGCGCATGAGAAAGGGTACTCCGCGAGGGTGGGATGCGCCGACATACGACGGCGTGACGCCGCGGGTTCGCGCGGGCGTTCGGGGCGTGGAAGGGTCAAGGCGGGCGCGGACCACGTCCGATAGATGCAGATACGGGAAGGACCCCACGAGGACCGCATGAGCGACATGCTCGACCAGGCCGAGATCGACGCGCTGCTGGCGGCGGCGACGGCGCCCGAGGCGGCGGCGCCGACGGACGCGGGGCTGCTGTTCGCGCGTCCCCGCCCGGACGGGCAGTTGCCCGAGGTGCGGGCGTACGACTTCAAGCGCCCCGAGCGCGTGAGCAAGGACCAGATGCGGTCGTTGCAGACGCTGCACGAGAGTTTCGCGCGGAACTTCGGGGCGTCGATGTCGGGGTACCTGCGCACGATCGTGGAGGTCAAGGTCGCGTCGTGCGAGCAGATGACCTACTCGGAGTTCACGGGCGGGCTGCCGAACCCGACATCGTTCAACCTGGTGGAGGCCGACGGGCTCGAAGGGCAGATGTGCCTGGAGGTAAGCCCGCTGATCATCTTCCCGATCATCGACCGGCTGCTGGGGGGGAACACGCAGGAACTGTTCATCCCGCAGCGCCCGCTCACGCTCATCGAGACGCGCCTGATCGGGAACGTCACGAAGCGCGCGCTGACGGCCTTGGCCGAGGCGTGGGCCAACCTGCGGACGTTCGAGTTCCGGGTGTCGGGCACGGAGAGCAACCCGCAACTCGTGCAGATCGTCCCGCCCAACGAGGTGGTCGTGGTCATCGGGTTCGAACTGAAGATGAGCAACCGCACGGGCACCATGAACCTGTGCATCCCCTACAACGTCATCGAGCCCGTGATGGAGCAGTTGTCGAGCCAGAGTTGGTTCGCGCACACGAAGTCGCAGGCGGGCAAGGGGCACGCGGCCCAGATCACCGGGCTCCTCTCGCGGGCGCCGCTCGAACTCAAGGGCGTGCTCGCGGAGACGACCATCACCCTGCGCGATCTGGTGCACCTGACGCCGGGGGACGTGATCACCACCGAGCGACCCGCGACCAGCCCGATCGCCCTGGAAGTCGAGGGCGAGCGGAAGTTCGCGACCCAGATCGGGCAGTTCAAGGGCAAGCGGGCGCTGCGGATCGTGCGGGCCGTGGGCCCCGACGAGCGGGTGTGAACAGGCGGCGCGGGCGTCGGGCGCGACGGAACGCGCAGTTGACAGGCTGTCCCCGGGCTGCGGGCGGGCCTCCCCCGCGGGCGTCCCCGCGTTGATTGGGGGGTGGGTGCTCCCTATCATTGCCCGATTCGTGAAGGATCCGTCGTCGCCGGCGTGTCTGGGCGGGGGCGGTCTGGAGTGACATCGTGATGCGTGTGATCGACAGCCATGCTCGGTGACCCGGCTCCATCGTGGCCCGCGGTGCGCGGGAGCGATCGTCCGAGTCCCGCCGGGGCTGCGTCCGGCGTGCGGGGAGGTGCCCGCGCGTAGGGACGCGGGGTTCCCCGGGGGCAGGGTTGCACCCCCTCGGGAGGGTTCCGGCGACGCCGGGGCAACCAGGGTTCGGGTGGTCGGCCACGGCATCGCCCGTGGCCGTCGTGCTTTTGGGGCACGCCGGGACGGGGGACGAGGTCGGTTGGGTTCGCGACAGGTGAGGCGCAGGGTTCGACAACTCGGCAACTGAAGAAACGCAGGGAGCGACGGATGAACACGGCGGAAATGCTTCGGATTCTCGACTCGATCGCGCGCGACCGGAACATCGACCGGTCGCTGCTGATCCGCGACCTCGAGCAGGCGATGGTGTCGGCGGCCCGGAAGTTCTACAACACGCTGGACCCCGAGGAGTTCGCCTGCACGCTGGACCCGATGTCGGGCCAGTTCGTGCTCACGCGCCACGGGGAGCCGATGCACATGCCCCCGGAGCAGTTCGGACGGATCGCGGCCCAGACCTTCAAGCAGGTGATGATCCAGAAGTTCCGCGACGACGAGCGGAGCAGCATCTTCGAGGACTTCAGCAAGCGGATGGGCGAGATCGTGACCGGGGTGGCGCAGCGCTACGAGGGCGGCGCGCTGGTGGTGCAGATCGACCGCGCGGAGGGCTTCATGCCCCGCAGCGAGCAGATCCCCGGGGAGCAGTTCGCCGCCGGCGACCGCGTGCGCTGCCTGATCCTGGACGTGCGCGACGCGGGGAGCCAGGTGAAGATCGTGCTGAGCCGCGGGCACCCGGACTTCATCAAGAAGTTGTTCGAGGTCGAGGTGCCCGAGGTCGCGGAGAAGATCATCGACATCAAGGCGATGGCACGCGAGGCGGGGTACCGCACGAAGATCGCGGTGGCGTCGATCGACTCGAAGGTCGACGCGGTGGGCGCCTGCGTGGGCGTGCGGGGAAGCCGCATCAAGAACATCGTCGACGAACTCAACGGCGAGAAGATCGACATCGTCCGCTGGAACGAGAGCAGCCAGATCCTCATCCAGAACTCGCTGAAGCCGGCCGAGGTGAACGAGGTCAGCCTGTGCTTCGAACTGGGTCGCGCGACGGTGGTCGTGCGCGAGGACCAGTTGAGCCTGGCGATCGGCAAGCGCGGACAGAACGTGCGCCTGGCGGCCCGCCTGACCGGGTGGGACGTGGACATCCTGACCCCCGAGGAGTTCAACCGCGGGCTGGAGACGATGAGCCAGACGCTGCTGAGCGTGACGGGCGTGACCGAGGCGATGGCCGACAAGTTGGGCGCCCTGGGCATGGTCAGCGTGTTCGACGTGGAGGAGGTCGGGGCCGAGGTCGTCCGCGAGCAGTTGGAAGTGGACGAGACGATGGCCGCCGCGATCGTCGAGGCGTGCGCCGTGAAGGCGAAGGAAGTGGCGGCCCAGCAGCAGAAGGACAAGGAAGAGAAGGAGCGTCGCGCGAAGGAAGACGCCGCGGCGGCGCAGATCGCCTTGGAAGGCGGCGAAGTGGCCGCGGGCGAGCAGGCGGCCGCGGCGATCCTGGGCGGCGGGATGGGCGGCGGGATGGGCGGCGGGATGGGCGGAAGTGTCGTGACCAGCGGGACGGGCGATGGGTCGTCCGCGCCGCCGGACGCCGGGAGCGAGGCCCGGGCGGCGGACATCCTCGGGCAGTAAGCAGGCAGGGCGTGATGCACGGCCGGCGGGGCACGCCGGCGTGCGAAGTGTGATCGGGGCGCGTGCGCATCGCGCGGGAACAGGAGCGGCGGACCTTGGCTCGACGAGTGTTTGAGATCGCGAAGGACCTGGGCGTCGATTCGAAGGCGATCGTGGCGAAGTGCCACGCCGAGGGCATCCCCGAGGCGACGGTGAAGAACCACATGTCGACCATCTCGGCGGGCCTGGAGCAGACCATCCGCGAGTGGTTCTCGAGCGGGGCCGGCACCGCGACGGCGGTGGAGACGTCGGAGAAGGTGAACATCGACGCCGTACGGAAGCGCGCCCCCACGCGCCGGAAGGCGGCCTCCAAGAACGAGCCCTCGGGCGACAGCGCCGTGGCGACCGAGGCGCCCGCCGAGCCCGAGGTCGAGGTGCGCGAACCTGTAGTGCGCGAACCTGTAGTGCGCGAACCTGTAGTGCGCGAGCCCAAGGGCGAGCCCGCACGCACCGCGGACGTCGCGGCCCCGCTCGCGGCGCCGGTCGAGGTGTCGGTGGAGCCCCCGCCCGCGCCCGAGGCGAGCGCGGCCTCGGCTGTCGCACCCGCGCCGACGCCCGCTGCGGCGCCGACGCGCGCGACGGTGACGCCCCCCACTCCGATCGCGCCCCCTCCGGCGAAGGTCATCGCGCCCCCGGCGGAGAGCCGCCCGACGGGCGACGAGCATCCGGGTTCGGGCGGGGAGACCGGTCGCGCCACGCCGACCACCCCGAGCGCGACGCCCGTGCCCCCGGCCAAGCCGATGCCCCTGCGACCGGCGGCAACGGCGCCCGCGGCGCCCGCGGCCCCGATGAATGTCCCGCGTCGTCCGACGGTGGTGACGCCGGCGGGCCCGCGCCTGCAGGCGCCGACGGCGGTGAAGTTGAGCGGTCCCAAGGTTGTGCGGATCGAGCAGGCCGAGCAGGTGGAAGCGCCGCGTCCGCGTCGTCCGGGTCCGGCGGGGCCGATGCGTCCGATGGGCCCGCGGACGGGCGGGGGCGCGGGCGGCCCTGTAGAGGATGATCGTGGTCGCAGCCCGCGTCGTGGCGCGGACCCGAAGCGGTCGAGCGGGGCGGGCGTGCCGGAGCGTCGCCGCGGTCGCGTGGGGGAATGGGCGGGCCCGCCGCAGGGCGCGTTCAGCGAGCAGGACCTGCTGGAGCGTGAGGCGCGTCTGGCGCGCGCGGGCGGGTTCCTCAAGAAGCGCAAGCAGGACCTGAAGAAGACGGGGCTGGGCGGGGCGCACGCGACGGGCCCCGCGGAGGGACGGGTGCGGATCAGCGCGCCGTTCACGATCAAGGACCTGTCCGAGACGACGGGCGTGAAGGCGTCGGAGATCGTGAAGAAGTTGTTCATGCAGGGGGTGATGAAGAAGATCAACGACCCGATCGAGGTGGAGAAGGCCGTCGAAGTGATGATGGACTTCGACATCGAACTGGACGTGGTCGAGGCGCGGACGGCGGAGGAGACGGTCTCGGATCAGTTCCTGAAGCGCGAGGTGCGTGACGAGCGTCCGCGCGGGCCGGTGGTGACGATCCTGGGGCACGTGGACCACGGCAAGACGAGCCTGCTGGACAAGATCCGCAACGCGAACGTGGCGGCGGGCGAGGCCGGGGGCATCACGCAGAAGACGAGCGCGTTCGTCGCCGAGGTGGAGGTCGAGGGGAACCGGCGGCAGGTGGTGTTCCTGGACACGCCCGGCCACGAGGCGTTCACGTCGATGCGGGCGCGCGGCGCGAAGATGACGGACGTGGTGGTGCTGGTGGTGTCGGCGCCCGAGGGCGTGATGCCGCAGACGGTGGAGAGCATCAACCACGCGAGGGCGGCGAAGGTGCCGATGGTGGTGGCGCTGAACAAGATCGACCGTCCGGACGCGACGGAGGCGCAGGTGCAGAAGACGCTGGGCGAACTGGCGAAGGCCGGGGTGAACCCGGTGGAATGGGGCGGGGACACGGAGGTGGTGCGGGTGTCGGCGGTGACGGGGCAGGGCATCACGCAGCTGCTCGAGACGCTGGACTACCAGGCGCAGTTGCTGGAGTTGAAGGCGGACTTCGACGGCCCGGCGCAGGGCACGGTGATCGAGGCGAAGATGGAGGAAGGGCGCGGCGCGGTCGCGAACATCCTGCTGCAGCAGGGGCGGCTGAAGGTCGGCGACTTCATCGTGATGGGGCGTGCGTTCGGGCGGGTGCGGGACATCACCGACGACAAGGGCGTGCGGATCAAGGAGGCGCTCCCGCCGATGCCGGTGCAGGTGTCGGGGCTGGACATGGTGTGCGACGCGGGGGACAAGTTCTTCGTGACGCGTTCGCTGCGTGAGGCCGAGGAGGCCGCCGAGCAGCGTCGCCAGCGCGAGCGTGAGACGCAGTTGGCCCAGCCGAAGTTGACGCTGGACTCGCTGTTCTCGCAGATCCAGACGCAGGAGACGACGAGCAAGGAAATCCGGATCGTCCTCAAGACGGACCAGCAGGGCACGGTGGACGTGCTCAAGAGCGAGTGCGAGAAGATCAGGAGCGACGAGGTCCGGGTGCGGGTGCTGCACGCGGCGGTCGGCGGGATCATGGAGAGCGACGTCACGCTGGCGGACGCGTCGAAGGCGATCATCATCGGGTTCAACGTGATCCCGTCGGGCAAGTCGCGGGCGCTGGCCGAGCAGAAGGGCGTGGAGATCCGCACGTACCAGGTGATCTACGACATCACCGACGACCTGAAGAAGGCCGCCGAGGGGATGCTGGCGCCGGAACTCCGCGAGGAGGTGCTGGGGCACGCGGAGGTCCGCGCGGTGTTCAAGGTCACGAAGGTGGGCAACATCGCGGGCTGCTACATCACGGACGGCACGGTGCAGCGCGACGCGCTCATCCGCGTCACGCGCAACGGGATCGTCGTGGAGCACGACCGCAAGTTGAGCCAGCTCAAGCGCGTGAAGGACGACGCGAAGGAAGTCCGCGCGGGCATGGAGTGCGGCATGAAGATCGACGGGTACGACGACATCAAGGAAGGCGACGTGCTCGAGTGCTACCGCAAGGTCGAGGTGAAGCGGACGCTCTGAGCCCCCGCGGGCGGGGCGCGATGGGCGTGGATGGAGGCGGCGGGGGTGATGGGGTCCGGCGCGGCGGGTCGTGAGTCCGCATGGTCATCGGCATCCTTCAGTTCGAACTGCGCATCCCCGGCGCCGAGTCCCTGAAGGACAAACGCCGGGTCGTACGGTCGCTGAAGGACCGCCTGCACCGCGAGCACCAGGTCTCGGTGGCCGAGGTCGGGCTGCTCGACCGCCCCGGCGCCGCCCGGATGGCCCTGGCGCTGGTGGGGAGCGACGGGCGGCACGTCGGGCAAGTGCTGGACCGGATCACCGCGCGCCTGCGCGCCCTGCACGACGCGGAACTGGGGGACTGCGCGCGGGAGATCCTGCACGACCCCCGGGGCGAGGCGGCGGATGACTCGGCGGACGAGCCGCCGGCGTGCGAGCCATCCTGCGAGGCGGCGGGCGATCCTACCCTCGCAGCGGAGATGCTCCGCAGAGCGAACGACATGGAGAGCGGATCGTGACGACGCGGCACGCGGCGCAGTTGGCGGCGGCGATCGACCGTGCGGTGCGCGATGTCATCGCGCGCGGGCTCCAGGACCCGCGCGTCGCCGGGCTCATCACCGTGACGGGCGTCACGCTCTCGCCCGACCTGCGCGAGGCCGAGGTGGGCGTGTCGGTGCTCCCTCCCGAGCGCGAGGAACTGACGCTGCACGGGCTGCGGAGCGCGGCGGCGCACATCCGTCGCGAGGTGGGCGAGCGGATCAGCACGCGGGCGATGCCGCAGCTGCGATTCCGGGTGGATCACTCGGCCCGCAAGCAGATGGCGCTGCTGCGCGACCTCGACCGGGCGAAGGCGGACCTTGAGTCCCGAAGCAAGCCCGCCGCGGACGGGGGCGCCGAACGCACGAACGAGCCCGAGGACGGCCCCACCCGCGAAGGCCGGGAGCGCACCGCATGAGCACCTCCGATGCCGGCGTGCGCAAACTCGCCTCGCTCCTGAAGAAACTGCGCGCCAAGGCGCCCGAGGCGTCCGCGCCCGGACCGCTCGGCGAGGAGATGCTGAGCGGTGTCGACGCGGGCGTGCACCGCCTGCTGCACTCCCTGCTGCTGTGGGAGGCGTCGTCGGCGCAGGCGAAGGGGGCGCTGCGCCGCCTGCGCGAGGCGTTCGTCGACGCGAACGAACTGCGCGTGAGCATGGCCGACGAGATCGCCTGCGTGCTGGGCGAGAAGTACCCTCGGGGCGAGGAGCGGGCGGCGCGCCTGCGCCTGGTGCTGCACGACGTGTACAAGCGCCACCACGCCCTGACGCTGGCGCCGCTGGCGCAGGCGGGCAAGCGCGAGGCCCGGGCGGCGCTCGAATCGCTGGAGGGCATCCCCCACTACGCGGCGGCGCGGGTCTTCCTGCTGGAGTTCGGCGGTCACGCCGTGCCCTGCGATGAACGCCTGCGGACGCTGCTCGTGGGCGAGCGCGTGCTGGAGGGGTCGCTGAGCATCGAGGCGGCGTCGGGCTGGCTGGAGCGCCACATCCGGGCCGAGGACGCGCCCGAGGCGCACGCGGCGCTCCAGACCTGGTCCGACGAGCACGGGACGTCCGCGCGCAAGGCGAGCAAGGGCGAGCCGCCCGCCCGCGCGGCCCGCACAACCAAGACGCGTGCCAAGGCCGGCTCGGGCGCACGACGCGCCGGCGGCAAGGCCCGCTCGGGAGGCTGACCGGTGGCGTTCATCAACCCCACGCGTCGAGTGCGGCAGGGAGGCTCGCTCGCCCGCGGCGTGCTCGCGCTCGCGCTCGTCGGTGGTGCAGGATTGCCCGCGGGGTGCGCCGCCACGCGCGACCGCGCGCCGAAGCAGTCTGACGCGCCGGGGGAGGGCGCGACGCTGTACGCGCCGCTGCGCACGCTCGCCGAGCGCCAGGCGACGCGCCCCGACGCGCGGGCGGCGTCGCTCACGGACATTCCCGGCTTCGACGCGAGCCGGGTCGCTCCGATCGACGGGTCCGACCCGCGGGCGCTGATCAGCGTCGACGAGGCGCTGGCGGCGTTCCCCGCGCTGGCCGACGCGCTCGCGCGCGAAGCCGGCGAGACGGACCCGCAGGCGCTGCGTCTGTACGTGGCGGCCCGGGAGAAGATGGTCGCGGGTCGCGTGGGCGAGGCGCTGCGCGATCTGGAGGCCGCGGGCAGGCTCGACGCGTCCTCGCCAGCCATCTGGCGCGAGCAGGGCGAGGCAATGCTGGTGCTGGGGCGCCGGGCGTCGGGGTTGCAGGCGATCCGGCGGGCGGTCGATCTCGGCCTGCGCGAGCCGCGGGCGCTGTGGCTGACGGGGCGCGAGGAACTTCGGGCCGGTCGCGACGAGTCGGGGGTGTCGATGCTCGGGGCATCGCGTGCGGCCGGGCGGACGGCGCTGGCATCGGTGGACCTGGGCGAGGCGCTGGGGCGGCTCGGGTACGCGCGGGCGTCGCGCGACCTGCTGGAGGAAGGGCTGCTGTCGCTGCGTCCGCCCGCGCCGATGGCGCGCGACGGGGCCGACCTGGCCGGCGTGTTCCGCCGGCGGGGTGAGTTGTGGATGCGCGTGGGCGACCTGTCGATGTCGCTGGGCGAGGAGGCGCGGGCGTTGCGGGCCTACGACGCGGCGGAGAGCGCACCGGGCGTCGACGAGCGGGCGTTGCTCGCGCGGCGCGTGCGGGCGTCGCTGCGGGCCGGGCGATCGGCGGAGGCGGCGCTGGAACTCATGGCCCGCCTGGTCGACGCCGACGGGCGCGTGAACGAGGACGTGGTGCCGCTGCTGGGGTTCCTGGCGCGCGAGACCGACGCGGGCGAGGCGCTGGGCGAGGCGGCGCCCGACGCGCTCCGCGCCCTGGGCCCGCGCGCCACGCCGACGACGCGCGGGCAGGCGGCCCGGGCGGTGGCGGCGGCGCTGCCCGAGGGCCGCGCCCGGCGCGTGCTCCGCGAGCACCTCGCGACGACGCCCGACGACGACGACACGCTGCGGGCGCTGCTGGCGATCACGCCCCAGCCGGCACGCGTGGCGGAGGAACTTGCGACGCTGACGCGGGCGCACCCGTTGGCCGCCGCGGCGGCGGTCGACGCGCTCATCGCGCACGGGCGCGGGCTCGACGAGGTGGTGCGCCTGCTCGCGAAGGGCGGCTCGCCCGAGGTGCTGCTGCTCGCGGGTGTGGCGCACACGAAACTCGGGAGGGCACGCGAGGGGCTGGGGATCCTGGCGCGCGTGACGACGGCGCCCGAGGCGCTGCGTCCGGCGCTGGAGGCGGCCCGCGCCGGGGCGGCCAACGATGCGCGCGACGACGCGGCCCAGCGGGCGGCGCTCGCGGCGCTGGAATCTCTGGCCGGCACCGGCGACACGGCCGCACGCGCCGCCGCCGCGATGGCGCTTGCGAGCACAGGACGGCACGCCGATGCCCTCGCCCTTCTCAGCCCGGCGCTGTCGCCCGAGGGCGGTCCAAGCGTGCCGCTGCTGCTGTTGGGGGCCGAACTGCGCCTGCGGACGGGGGATGTGCCCGGGGGCGAGGCGTTGATCCGCCGGGCGATCGAGACGGACCGGTTCGACGAGCGCGGGCACGAGGCGCTGCTGGGGTTCCACAGCCCCGAGGGCCCGCGCCCCGACGAGCGAGCGGCGGGCGAGGCGGCGCGGGCGCTGCGCGACGCGGTGCCCGAGAGCCGCATCGCGCGACTGGTCGCGGCGCGGGATTTCGCCTCGCGCGGGCTGTGGACCCAGGCCGACGAGATGCTCCGGCGCGTAATGCCCCCCGACGGCGAGGACCCCGCGGCCCTGGGCCTGCTGGCGACGGTGTGGGAGCGGAGTGTGGGAACGAACCCCGAGATCGCGCGATCTGGGCGCGCATGGGCCGAGGCGAGACTGGCGGACCGCCCCGGCGCGCCGGGGCTCACGGTCGCGTACGCGCGGGTGCTGGCGGCGCTGGGCGAGGGGCAGGCGGGCGAGTCGCTGCTGGCGGCCCGGGGCGAGACGTGGCCGATGCCCGAGTTCCTCCGGACGCGCGAGGCGATCGTGCGGTTCGCGCTGCTCGACCCCGTGCGGGCCGACGCGCTCGCCCGCGAGCGCCTGGAGCGTGCGCCGGTCACGTTCGAGACGGCGATGGAACTCGCGGAGTTGCACGTGCGCGCGGGGCGCCCGGGCGACGCGGCCGACGCGCTGGCGCGGGCGCTGCCCGAGGGGTCGCGACCCACCGAGGCGCAGGCGCAGCGCCTGCTGGCGCTGCTGGGGCAGTTGCGCCCGGCGCAGCCCACGCCCGAGGCGGCCCGCGACGCCGTGCGGGTGTTCGACCTGGCGCAGGCATGGGGCGTGCCGCTGTCGCCCCCGCTGCTGCTGTCGCGCCTGGGGCTGCTGGCGCTGGGCGCGCCGGACGACACGGGGCGGATTCTGGGCGAACTGCGGGCGCTGAGCGAGGCGATCCCCGACATCAAGTTGGGCGCGATCGCGAGCGTCGCGCAGGCGCTGCTGGCGCTCGAGGACCCCGGTCCGGTGCTGCGGTTCCTGCCCGGCGCGGCGGAGTTGTTCACGCCGGTGCACCAGCCGCTGCTGTTCGAGTGGTTCCGCATCACCGTGCTGCGGGGGGGGATCGTCGACGTGCGCCGGCTCATCGATGGGTCGGACGCGGAACTGATGCTGAACATCATCCGGTCGAGCGGGAGCGACGTGGACGAGCCCGACGACCCGGCGCTCATCCGCGCGGCCCTGGCCTACGCCGTGGGCGTGAACCTGAGCACGCTGGAGCGATATCCCGAGGCGTTCGCGGCGTATCGGCGCGCGATCGAGATCGACCCCAAGCACGGGTGGAGCCTCAACAACCTGGGCTACCTGATGCTGGAGCAGGGCGGGGACATCGAGGAGTGCGAGCGGCTGATCGAGGCGGCGCACCGCGCCCTGCCCGACGAGCACAGCGTGACGGATTCCCTCGCGTGGGTGCGGTACAAGCGCGGGATGATCGACGACGGGCCCGACGGACGCGAGGGTGCGCTCACGCTGCTGCGCCAGGCCGTCGAGGAGCAGGGGGGCGACGAGAACCCGACGATCCTCGATCACTACGCGGACGCCTTGTGGCGCGCGGGCAAGCGCGACGACGCGATCCTGCGCTGGCGGCAGTCGCGCCAGGTGCTGGAACTGACGCTGGCGGGGCTGGAACTGGGTGCATCGCCCGACGCCGAGCCGGGGCCTTGGGTGCTGAAACTCCGCGCGGACCTGGATCGCGTGCGTGGGAAACTGGAGGCGGCGGAGGACGGGCGCGTCCCCGCGGTCGCGCCGTTCACGCACGCCCCCGACCCGCTGGGGAAGGAGTAACCGGTGGCCGGGCACAACAAGTGGAGCAAGGTGAAGCACCGCAAGGCGGTGGTGGACAAGCGCCGGTCGAAGGTGTGGAGCAAGGTGTCGCGGGCGATCATCGTGGCGGCGCGGCACGGCGGGGGAGACCCGAACTTCAACCTGCCCCTGCGGTACGCGATCGACGAGGCGCGTTACGCGAACATGCCGCGCGACGTCATCGAGCGGGCGGTGCAGAAGGGCGCGGGCGGCGGCGACATGTCGGCGTACGAGACGGTGCGCTACGAGGGGTACGCGCCCGGGGGCGTCGCGGTGATCGTCGACGCGCTGACCGACAACCGCACGCGAACCGCGACGGACGTGCGCAACGCCTTCGCCGACCATGGGGGGAACCTGGGCGCGACCGGGTGCGTCGCGTACATGTTCGCGCCGCGCGGGCGGGTCGGCGTGCGGAGCGCGGGCGTGGCGGAGGATGCGCTGATGGAGGCCGCGCTGAGCGCCGGGGCGCTCGACGTGCTCGCGCCCGACGACCCAGCGGACACCGAGAGCGAGTGGACGATCCTGACCGACGTGCCGTCGTACCAGGGCGTGCGCGACGCGCTCGAGAAGGGCGGGTACGCGCTGGGCGAGTGCGAACTCACGATGCTCCCCGAGCAGTGGATCGAGGTTGGGGGCGAGCAGGCGGCGAGCGTGCGCGCCATCGTCGATCAACTCGAAGACCTCGACGACGTGCAGAAGGTCTACACGAACGCGGCGATGCCGGACGAGTAGGGGCGGCCGTGTCCGCGCGGGCCGAGGCTACCTCGTCGGCGCGAAGGTCCGGGCCGTTGACGCGGGGTCGCGCAGGTGGCGCAGGTCGAGGGCCAGCACGCCCTGATACCCGACCGCCGACAGGGCGCCTTCGTACACGAGCACGTCGAGCCGCCCGTCGCCCGGGGGCATGCGACCCGCGGGGCCCAGGTCGCTCAATCGTGCGGCGGCGGGTGCTCGCCCCAGGCCCGTGACGCCGGCCACGACCTCCGCCCCGCTCGCGAAGATCGCCGCGGGGTCAATGCCCACGCCCAGGCCCCCGCTCGCGCGGGGCGGCCAGGCGTGATCGGCGAGCGTAACGCCCTTGGCCGCGGCGTCTTTCGCGAGGGTTTCGACCAGGTCCTCGGGCGCAGCAGGGTCGAGGGTCGTGCAGACGCCCACACGCGTGCCATCCGCGAGCAGGGCGAGGTCGCTCGCGAGCCCGACGGCGGCGGCGACAGCGTCGACGGCCCGCTGGGCGTGGGCCGGGGACGCGAAGTGCTCGGGAGGGATCCACAGGTCGATGGCCGAGGCCACGAGCCCGTCGCGCCGGAGCGTGGCGGCGAGGTCGCGCCGGGCGGAGCGGGAGAGATCGCGGGCGCGGGTGTCGGGGGCCGTCCCGTCGAGGTGGACGTGGCGGTATCCCAACCCCGCGGCCCAGGCGAGGGCGGTGCGCGTGTCGGCGCCCCAGGGCTGGGAGGCACTCCGCGGGAGCCCCGCGATCGACAGCGCAACGTCCATCCGGGCGAGCATGACGAACCGTACGCGGGGCGTCTACCGGGCCGGTAGGATGCCCGCCCGGGCCCGCTGGAACGTCCGAGACCGCCTGATTTCCGAGCAAGCCTGATTTTCGAGCAAGCCATGCCGACCGACACCCACCCCGACCTGCCGTTCGACCTGCCCGCGAAGACGCGTGCGCAGCGGGCGCGGGCGGCTCGACTGGCCGAGGCACTCGGGCGTCACTACGCCGACGCGACGTGCGAACTGGCGTACACGCAGCCCCACGAACTGCTCGTGGCGACGATCCTTTCGGCGCAGAGCACGGACGTGGGTGTGAACAAGGCGACGCCCGCGCTGTTCGCGCGGTTTCCCACGCCGGCGGACTACGCCCGCGCGACGCCGGCGGACATCGAGCCCTATGTGCGGTCGCTGGGGTTCTTCCGGAACAAGGCGATCGCGGTGCACCGGTCGATGACCGACGTGGTCGAGCGGTTCGGGGGCGAGGTACCCCGGCGGATGGAAGACCTGCTGAGCCTGCACGGCGTGGCGCGGAAGACGGCGAACGTGGTGCTGGGCAACGCGTTCGGCATCCAGGCCGGGATCCCCGTCGACACGCACGTCGAACGGCTGTCGGTGCGCCTGGGGCTGGTGGAAGAGGGGACGACGACGCAGATGATCGAGCGGCACCTCATGGCGCTCTTCCCGCGCGACCTGTGGTGCGCGATGTCGCACCGGCTGATCTGGCACGGGCGCCGGGCGTGCAAGGCCCGGATGAAGGCCTGCGCCGACCACGAGGTGTGCCGCGAGTTCGGGACGTGCTGCGAACTGCCGCGGCCCAAGTCCAGGGGCGGCACGGGGCGTCGCTGACCGACCGGCCTCGTCTACTTGCTTGGTTTCCGTTGGCGCGGTGCGTTGTTCGCGGTGCGCCGCAGAAAAACGTGCTCGGCAGGAGTCGAACCTGCAACCTTCGGCTTCGGAGGCCGACGCTCTATCCAGTTGAGCTACGAGCACAGTTCGGGGCGTCGCCCCGGCGGACGATCCTACGCTCCCGGCTCGGCGTTCGCCAGATCCGCCCTTGCGCCCGCCCCTCACGATCTGACCACACGACGAGCCTGGACCGACCTCGGATGTTCGCCCCAGCCCGGACCCCGCCCGCCGTCACGACCCCGTGGGTCGCCAACTCGTTCACGTTCCTCAACAGCCTTGGCACGTATGTCGTCACCAGCAGCGGGCTGTTCTTCCTCACGAAGGAGGGGTACGGCTTCTCCGACGCGAAGAACTCGCTGCTGGGCGTGGTGCTCGGGGCGACGTACATCGTCGGAGCGCTGGGGGCGGCCCCGCTGCGACGGACGATCGACCGCCTGACCGGCGGGTTCAGCCCGCGGGCCATGCTCGTCTCGCTCATGCTTGTCATGGGGTCGGTGTGCCTCCTGCCGATCGCGGTGCTTCGCCTCGACCCGCGCGAGGGCACGCCCGCGGCGTGGCCCATGTGGACGCTCGTGCTCATTTACAGTTCGCTCTCGGGCATGCTCTGGCCGGTGGTCGAGAGTTACGTCTCGGGCGGGCGCAGCGCCGGGGCCCTGCGCCGGGCCATGGGCATCTGGAACGTGGTGTGGTCCTCCGCGGGCGTGGTGTCGATCCTCATCATCGCGCCGATGGTCAAGTCCGCCCCGGCCGAGTCCATCGCGCTCGTGTGCCTCATGCACGCGGCGGGGCTCTGCTTCCTCCCTCGCTTTTCGCGAGAACCCGCTCCGCACGTCCTGGGGGCGCACGAGCCCCACCCGCCGGTCTATGCGCGACTCCTGTTCACCTTCCGCCTGCTGCTGCCCATGAGTTACGTCGTGATGGCGGCCCTGGGCCCCTACCTGCCCCGGGCCGCGGGCAAGGTCGAGATCCCCGACGGCTGGCAGGCGTACGTGCTCATCGCGTGGCTGCTCCCGCGCGTGGTGGTGTTCGACCTCATGCGCCGCTGGGAGGGCTGGCACGGACGCTGGTACCTGCCGATCGCGGGCGGGCTGCTGCTGGTCGGGTCGTTCGGCGTCACGCTGGCATCGGCGTGGTTCCCGCCGGCGGTGGGCGTCGCGCTCCTGCTCACCGGGCTGATCGGGTTCGGGGTGTCGCTGGGGATCATCTACACCGCGGCGATCTACTACGCCATGGAGGTCGGCCAGTCCGAGGTCGACGCCGGCGGGAAGCACGAGGCCCTGATCGGGGTGGGCTACACCCTGGGCCCGGCGTTCGGGCTGGGGGCATTCGTGGCCGAGGGGCAGGGAATCCTGCGGGCCGGGCAGGGTGAGGCGATCGTCCTGGGGTCGGTGCTGCTGCTGGCGACGGGCACCGCCGGGTACGTCGTCCGCCGGGTGCTGCGGGAAGCGAAGGCCGCCCGGGGGAGCCCATAAGGCCCAACCCCATAAGGCCCGACCGGGGTGGGACGTAGGCCCGTGTGCGCCGAAGAGGCGAACCGCGCGGGGCGTGGCGTCCTATATCATGGGGTGGACGGAGACGCGCTCGCAGCGCATCTCATTGCACCAGGGGTGCGTCGCCGATGCACGCCCGCGAGCGTCGGCGTTTCCGACGCGTGGAGCCCACGCATGGCGCGAGTCGCCGGTCGTCTGTTGTCATTGGGCCTGCTCTCGTCGGCGGTGTTCATCGCCGGTTTCGCGGTGAACACCCCGCCGGTGCTGGCGCAGGCCGCCCGCCCAATCGCCGCCCAGGCGAGCGGCGTCAGCGCGACCGGGGCCGACGCGCGGGACCTGTGGCGGTTCGCCGCCGCGGGCGATGCCGCGGCGTTCCACGACCTGCTCGAACGCCTGCGCGACGCGGGCCCGGCGGGGCTGGCCAAGCACGCATCGACGCTGGTCGACCACTTCGCGGAGCGCGAGGCCGCCCGGACCCAGCGCCTGAGCGAGATCGGCGAAGAGTTCGCCAAGGCGTTCGAGGAAGGGGAGTCGGACCTGTCGCTGGCCAAGGCCCTGCGGGCCGCGATCGAGTGGCACACGCTGACGCCCGACGCTCGCAAGGCCGACGTGCTCGCCGAGCCCCGCGTGCGGACCCTGATGGAGCGTGCCGACAGCGCGGCCCGGGCGGCCGAGTCGCGGGGCGACGTGCTGGTCGCCGGCGAGTTGTTCGTGCTGCTCGACCTGCTGCACGACAACGCCGGGCGGTATCGCGCGGACGTGCGCCGGGTGGCGCAGCGCCAGGAGATGCTGCGCCTGTACGTGCCCAAGCGGATGTACGACCTGCGCGAGGCGCGCAGCAAGGCCGAGGGGGGCAAGCCCCTCCCGCCCTACAACCCCTTCGGCGACGACTGGCGGACGAAACTCGACCAGGTGGAGCGCGTGATGGTGGAGCGCGCGCTGGCGTACACGCAGCGCCACATCGAGCGCAAGCCCATGAGCGAACTGCTCATCGGCGGGCTCGAGAGTGTGCGGACGATGGTGACGACCGACGACCTGGCCGAGGTCTTCGCGGGGATCAACGACGGGCCGGCCCGGGCGCGGATGCTCGCGTTCCTCGACGGCGAGGTGCAGCGCCTGAAGCTCCGCGCCGGGGGCGAGGCCAACGAGATCGACCGGGTCATCGAGCGCGTGATCGACGAGAACGACCGGAGCGTGCGCATCGACCGGCGGGCGCTTCTCCACGAGTTCGGCAACGGCGCGATGCACCGGCTCGACGAGTTCTCGTCGATCATCTGGCCCGACGAGGTCCGGCGCTTCAAGCGGAACACCGAGGGGCGCTTCGTCGGCGTGGGCATCCAGATCGAGTACGACGAGATCCAGAACATCCGCGTCGTCACGCCCCTGGAGGGCACCCCGGCGCAGCGCGCGGGCGTGCACCCGGGCGACATCATCACGAAGGTCGACGACCGCGCGGTCTTCGGGCTCTCGCTCGACCAGGCGGTCGACATCATCACCGGGCCGGTGAACACCAACGTCAAACTGACCCTCGAGCGCACCGCCGCCGAGCCCGACGAGACCGGCGAGCGCCCCAGGTCCACGCACGAGTTCACGCTGCGCCGCAGCGTCATCAACGTGCCGACCATCAAGGGCTGGCTGCGCGACGGCGTGCGCGAGGACGCCTGGGACTGGTTCGTCGACCGCGAGGCCCGCATCGGGTACATCCGCCTGTCGCAGTTCTCCGACTCGACCACCGCGGAACTCGACCGGGCGATCGGCGCCCTCCGGCGTGCGGGCGTCCGCGGGCTGATCCTCGACCTGCGCTTCAACCCGGGCGGGCTGCTGGAGCAGGCGGTCCTCGTCTCGCAGCGCTTCCTGAACGTCGACAACGGGTACATCGTGATGACCCAGGGCGCCTCGGGGCGCATGGAATCTCCCGAGTTCACCGCCCCCACCCGCGCCACCATGGCCGACGTGCCCCTGGTCGTGCTCGTGAACGAGGGCTCGGCCAGCGCCAGCGAGATCGTCTCGGGCGCCATCGCCACCTACGCCTCGCGGGGCAAGGCCGACGCGCTCGTCCTCGGGGCGCGCAGTTTCGGGAAGGGCAGCGTGCAGAACGTCTGGCCCCTCACCTCCTCCTCGATCCTCAAACTCACCACGGCCTACTACATGCTCCCCGACCGGCGGATCATCCACCGTCGCCCGGGCGCCGAAACCTGGGGCATCGACCCGCACCTGAAGGTCGAGATGCTCCCGAAGCAGACGACCGACTCGATCCTGCTGCGCCGCAACGCCGACATCGTCCCGCTCGACGAGCGCGGCGCCGCGGCGGTGGCCGAGCCGCGCCCCGACCCCAACGACCTGCTGTCCAAGGGGCTCGACCTGCAACTGGAGACCGCGCTCCTCCTGCTGCGGGCGCGGACCATCGACGGCCCGGTCGTGCAGGGCGTGCGGTAACGCTCGCTGGGTTCGACGCACCGGCCCGGAACGCAACGGGGGATTACACCAGCAGCGCCGCGGGCTTTTCGAGCATCGCCTTCACGCTCGCGAGGTAGCGGGCGGCCATGGCCCCGTCGATCACCCGGTGGTCGCTGCTCATCGTCATCGTCATCACGTGCCCGACGACGACCTGCCCGTTCTTCACGACCGGACGTTCCAGGGCCGCCCCCACCGCGAGGATCGCGACGTTCGGCGGATTGATGATCGCCGTGAAGTGCGACACGCCGAACATCCCCAGGTTCGAGATCGTGAACGTGCTGTCGCTCATCTCCTCGGGGGTCAGGCCCTTGGTCCGGGCCTTCTCGCCCAGGCGCTTGCTCTCGGCCGAGATTGCCCGCAGGCCGATCTCGTCGGCCCGGCGCACCGTCCCCACCACCAGCCCGCCCCCGCGCTCCATCGGCAGCGCGATCGCCACGCCGATGTTCACGTCGGCCAACTGCTGGATCGCGGCCTGCCCGCCCTGCTCCGCCCAGCGGCTGTTCACGAACGGGTGCTCCCGCATCGCCAGCGCACACGCCCGCACCAGGAAGTCGTTCACGCTGAGTTTGACGCCCTGCCCTTCCAACTGCTCGTTGAGCTGCGTCCGCAGCGCGAGCAGCGAGTCCATGTCGACGTCGACCGACACCTGGTAGTGCGGGATCGTCGCCTTGCTCTCGACCAGTCGCTGCGCGATCACGCGACGCATGTTCGAGAGCGGCACGAGTTCGCCCGGCTGGGCGGCCCGCGCCGAACCACCCGACTGCACGCCCGACTGCACGCCCGCCGCCCCGCGCACAGGCTGCTCCGAGCGGCGCGCCGGCTCGGCGGCCCCGGCCATGGCGTCCTCGACATCGCGCCGGACGATGCGTCCGCCCGGGCCGCTGCCCTGCACGCGCGTCAGGTCCACGCCCGTCTCCGCGGCGATCTTCTTCGCCAGGGGCGACGCGAACACGCGCTCATCGCCCGGGCGACCGTTGACGCCCGCGTGCCCGCCCGCGGGCGACCCCGCCGACGCGGGCGCCGTGGCGACCGCCGTGCCCTTGGCCGAGCCCGACGACGCGGCGACGGCAGATCCGCCGGCGGCCTGCGCGCCTGCCGCCGCACCCGCAGCCCCACCAGCAGCCTTCACCGCCGCGGCGTCCTCACCCGCGCCGGCGATCCGCATGATGACGGTGCCCACCGGCACGCTCTGCCCCACGGGCACGGCCAGCGACGCCACCACGCCGTCGTCGAACGACTGGAGTTCCATGGTGGCCTTGTCGGTCTCGATGTCGGCGATGACGTCGCCGCTCTTGACCTTCTGGCCTTCCTTCACGTTCCACTTCACGATCGTGCCCTGCTGCATGGTGTCGGACAGGCGGGGCATGGTGACTTCGATGGGCATGGGAGGGTCTCGGAGCGAACAGCGGAAATCGAAAAGCGAACATCAGGAACGAACCGTCAGCATCGCGCGGGCGGCTCACCGCCCCAGCGTCTTCCGCACCGCCGCGGCGATCTTGTCCTTGTTCGGCAGGTACGCGTACTCCAGGTCCTTCGCGTAGGGCGTGGGCACGTCCTCGGTGTTCACGCGCACCGGCTGGTGGTCCAGGTAGTCAAACGCCCGTTCCATCACCTGCGTGCACACCTCGCTCGCGACGCTCGCGAAGGGCCAGCACTGATCGACGACGACGATCCGCCCGGTCTTCTGCACGCTCCGGACGATCGCGTCAATATCCAGCGGGCGGATGGTCCGCATGTCGAGCACGTCGCACTCGATGCCGTCCGCCGCCAGTTCCGCCGCGGCGTCCATGCAGAAGTGCACCGGGCGTCCGAACGACACGAGCGTGCAGTCGCTCCCCTCGCGGGCCAGGCGCGCTAGCCCGAAGGGGATGTAGTACTCCTCGGGCGGCACGTGGGCCTTGTCGCCCAGCATGCGCTCGCTCTCGAGGAAGAACACCGGGTCCATCTCGCGCAGGGCCGTCTTGAGCAGGCCCTTGGCGTCGTAGGGGTTGCTGGGGATGGCGATCTTCACGCCCGGCACGTTGCTGTAGAGCCCCTCGACGCACCACGAATGCGTGCTGCCCAACTGCCCGCCCGCGCCGTCGTTCCCGCGGAAGACCACCGGGCAGCCCCACTGCCCGCCGCTCATGTAGAGCATCTTGGGCACGTTGTTCAGGATCTGGTCCGCCGCCACCAGGCTGAACGACCACGACATGAACTCGATGATCGGCTTGAGCCCGTACATCGCGGCCCCGACGGCCAGGCCCGCGAACCCGTTCTCGCTGATCGGCGCGTCGATGATGCGCGTCGGCCCGAACTCGTCGAGCATCCCCTGGCTCACCTTGTACGCGCCGTTGTACTGCGCGACTTCCTCGCCCATCAGGAACATCCGCTTGTCGCGGCGCATCTCCTCCGTCAGCGCCTCGCGCAGCGCTTCGCGGAACTGGATCACCCGGTCGCCCTCGCGGGGAGGCAGGTCGCCGAACTCGGGCAGGTCGATGGGGGGCATCTCGATCTTCGCGGTCGTCATGCGGGTTCGTCCGGTGGGTGTTCGGGTATTCGTCGCCTCAGATGCTAGCGCTCCGCGGCCCCCGCGGGAGTGCGCATCCGCCCGCACGCCGTCGGGCTTTCGCAGACTTCCCGAACGTCCCATACCTCGCGCCGGAACACGCCGCGCAGGCCTCACAACCGGTTATTCCGGGCGGTGAGGTTGCACCGGGCGTGGGGTGTGTCATGGTTCAACAGGACCGGCGGGCCGCGTGCCCCGCCCCTGTTGCCCATCGAGGTGCGCCATGCTCGAAGTGCTCGCGATCGCCGCAGTCGTTCACGCCGTCCAGCCCGTCCACCCCGGGCACAGCAACCGCTACCAGGGCACGCGGAACATCGCGGGGTGCCCGATGCCCGTGACCCGCACCGACGACGTGCACCGCCCCGGGTTCAACGGGCGCCTGTGGCACGGGCGCGCCATCATCGGCGGCACGCCCTCGCACCACGCCCACGCCGACTGCGCCCAGCCCGGCGCCCTCGCCTACGGCGCCCGCGACCACGGGCAGGTCGTCCTCGCCCGCGTCGGGCACCTGTCGGTCGGCATCAGCCCCTGGCAGCGATGGAACGACGAGTCGTTCCCCCGGTACGAAGCCGCCCGCCAGCAGTGGCTCCGCGAGCAGGGCCTCACCGGCGGCGTGCGCACGCTCATGAACGACCTCGCCCACCACCCGGCGGACGAGCACGGGCACGCGGCGATCGAGGGCGACGCCCCCGTCGCGCCCCGCGAGATCCGCCCGCTGTTCATCATCCCCATCCCCGAGGACGCCACGCGCCTCCGCCAGCGGATGCAGGTTGACGCCTCGCAGGTCCGTGAGGCCCTGGATCGCGCCGGCGCGTCGCGCCAACTGACAACGGTGGTGCGCCCGGCGGTGGTGCTCCCGGCGGTTGTCGCGGACGCGCGCTGAGCGCACGCACCTAGCATCGCCCCGAGTGGGCAGACTGCCGTTCGATCCCGGGAAGATGCAGGGGCCCCTGTCGCCGGCCCAGCCGCAGGCGCCAAGCGCCGAAGGCGCGCCGCTCACGGTCGCGCAGGCGTGCGCGAAGGTGAAGGGCGCGCTCGATGCGGGCGTGCCCTCGCCCCTCCGCGTCGTGGGCGAGGTCAGCGGCTTCTCCGACCGCACGCACTGGTACTTCTCGCTCAAGGACGAATCGGCGCTCCTGAACTGCGTGATGTTCGGCAACGCCGCCCGGCGCGCCGGGTTCACGCCCTCGCCCGGCACACAGGTGGTCGCGACGGGGCGGATCGACTTCTACGCGCCCGCGGGGCGCGTGACGCTGCTGGTCGAGAAACTCGAGCCCGTCGGCGCGGGGGCCCGCGAACTGGCCTTCCGAAGGCTCGTCGAGGAAGTGCGTGCCCTGGGCTGGCTCGACCCCGCCCGCAAGCGCCCCCTGCCCCACCTGCCCCGTCGGATCGGCGTCGTCACGAGCGCGACCGGCGCCGCGTTGCAGGACGTGCTCGTCACCATGCGCCGACGATGCCCGGCGGTCGGCGTGCTCGTGCTCGACGTGCGCGTGCAGGGCGACAGGGCCGCCGCGGAGACGGCCCGGGCCATCGCGTACCTCGGGCTGCACGCCGAGCGCCTGGGGATCGACGCGCTGCTCGTGACGCGGGGCGGGGGGTCCGCCGAGGACCTGTGGGCCTTCAACGAGCGGATCGTCGCCGAGGCGATCGTCCGCTGCCCCGTGCCCGTGGTCGCGGCGATCGGGCACGAGACGGACACGAGCCTGGCGGAACTCGTGGCCGACGAGCGTGCCGCCACGCCGACCCAGGCCGCCATGCGCCTGACGCCCGACGCGAGCGCCCTGCGGCGCGAAGTCGACGCCGCGTCCTCGCGTCTGCGCCTGCTGGTCGACCGCCTGCTCACGCACGAGCGCACGCGGACCGACAGCGCGGCCCGGGCGCTGCGGACGGGGGCCCAGGCCGCCACGCTGCACCGACGCGCCTCGCTCGACGCGCTCGCGGAGCGCCTGGCCCGGCGCTCGCCCGAGGCCCTGCGCGCCCGGGCGCTCGCCCGCGTCGACGGGGCCCTGCGCGCACTGCACGCCGGCGTGCGGGGCGTGCTGCGCGAGGCCGACCCTGCGCGGGTAATCGAGGACCTGCGCCGGGGCGTTGAGCGGCGGATCGAGCGTGGGGCCGCGGCGCTGGAGAGCGCGACGCGCCACCTGGAGGCCGTCGCCCCGCTGCGCGTCCTCGAACGCGGGTACTCGGTGACGATGACCGAGGGCGGGCGCCTCGTGCGCACGCCCGAGGACGTCCGCCCGGGCGACCCGCTGCTCACGCGCGTGGCGCAGGGTGTCGTGCGCTCGGTCGTGTGGGAGACGGGTTCGCCCCCGCCCCCGAAGGCGCCGCCCCCGAGGACAAACCCCGCACCCCGGCGTCGGGGGGCGTCCGGCGCGCCCGACACCCCGGGGCTGTTCGAACGCGAGGGCTAGCGCGACGCTACGCTGGCGCGCCGTGAGCACACGCAAGTCGTCCACCCCGACCACCTACGAGCAGACCCTCGAACGCCTCGAGGAGATCGTGCGGCGCATCGAGACCGGCGAGGCCGGGCTCGAAGAGTCCATCCGCCTGTACGAAGAAGGCGTGGCCCTCGGGAAGCGTTGCCGCGAGATGCTCGCCCAGGCCGAGCAGCGCGTCGAGCAGGTCTCGCGCGAGGCGGCGGGTCTCGAAGGCGGCGCGCCCGCGGGCGAGAGCGCCCCACGCGAGGGCGGGGCATGAGCCTCGCCCTGGGGGCGGGCGAGTGGGTGCTCTGGCTCGCGCCGATCGTCACGGTGCTGTGGGTCGGCGCGTTCGGGGCGTGCGTGGGCTCGCTGCTGAACGTGCTGGTCTATCGCCTGCCGCTGGGGCTCGACGTGGTCTCCCCCACCTCGCGCTGCCCGAGTTGCGAGACCAAACTCACGTGGCGCGAGAACATCCCGATCTTCGGGTGGCTGCTGCTGCGGGGACGCTGCCGCTTCTGCCGTTCTCGGATTTCGCCGGAATACCCCATCGTCGAGACGTTCACCGCGTGCCTGTGGATGCTCGTGTTCCTCGCCCTCTACGCCGAGCACGGAAGGTTCCTGGGCGTGCCGGTGGGCGTGCTGGGCCCGGCCTGGGGGAACGCGGGGTTCATCGCGACGTGGCCGAGTTTCATCATCGTGGTCGGGCTGTTCTCGTGCCTGATCGCCGTGACGCTCATCGACGCGCGGACGTTCCACATCCCCATGTCGCTGATGGTCGTGCCGGTGGTGCTGGGGCTGGTCGGGCACGTCGGGCACGCGCTCTGGGTGCAGTATGCCGGCTCGGGCATGCTCCCGCGCGTCAGCCCGGGGTGGACGTGGACGATCCCCACGCCGGGCAGCGAGAGTTGGCGGCTCATCGGGGCCGCCCTCGGCGGCGGGGTGGGCGTCGTCCTCTCCAACGTCCTGCTCGCCAAGGGCGTCATCAAGCGGTCGTTCGCCGATTACGACGAGTGGCTCAAGAGCCAGGAACAGGCGGCCCAGGATCAGGCGGGCACAGCATCGCCCGGTGCGGAGCAACCCGGTTCCGAACAGGCAGCCGCGCCCGAGGTACCCGCTGGGGAGTCCGCGCCGGCTCCCGAGCCCGCGCCGCAGCCCGAGTCCCCAACACCACCCGCCGCCGAGGGCGTCGCGGCACAGCCGACCGACACCCCGCCCGGGGATAGCCCCGAGATGTGGACCCGCTACCCCCACGCCCGGCGGGAGATGGCCCGCGAGTTGGTGTTCCTGGGCCCGATCGTGGCGCTGGCCCTGGCGGGGTCGGTCGTCGCGGCTCGCCTGGCCGGGCCCTGGGCGTTCGACCCGATCAACCTGGTCGAGCGTCCGAGCGTGCAGGCCCCGCTGTGGCTGACGGTTCTGGCAGGGGTGCTGCTGGGGTACCTGGTCGGGGGCGGGGTGGTGTGGGCGATGCGGGTGTTCGGCAGCGTGGCCTTCGGCAAGGAGGCGATGGGCCTGGGCGACGTGCACCTCATGGCGGCGGTCGGGGCATGTCTGGGGTGGGTCGATCCTGTGCTCGGTTTTTTCGGGGCGGCGTTCGTCGGGCTGGCGTGGGCGGTGCTGTCGCGGGCGTTTTCGGGGGTGTTCCAGCGGCACATGCCATTCGGGCCGTACCTGGCCATCGCGACTGTGCTGGTCTGGTTCCTGAAGCCCTGGATCGGGCAGGCCCTGGCGCTGGTGGGGGGCGGGCGGGGCGGGCTGACGCTCCCGTAGGTCCGCTGTCGGTTGCGCGCGGAAAGTGTGTCGTCGGCGCGGGTTGGGCCGATACCATCGGCATCGTCGTTGGAACGGAGTCGGTGGGTGTGATCGTCCCGGCGCGGGTGCCGGGGCGCAACAGCGGGGTTACAGACATGGAAGGGATGCGCATGCTTCGTCGTGGCGGGATCATCGGAACGGTCGTGTTGCTCGCGGTGAGCGTGATGCTCGGCGGGTGCAACAAGGGCGGGAAGCAACTGGACCTTGCGCAGCAGGAGGCCGCGGAACTCCGCGAGCGCAACGCCGCGCTCGAGGCCCAGTTGGGCGAGCGGAACACCCGCATCGCCGACCTTGAGGGCCGCCTGTCGCAGGCCACGGCCGCCCCGCCGATCAACGAACCGACGTGGGATCGCGCCCCGGCGCCGCGCGGGCGCGTGAACGACGGCTTCAGCAGCGATTCGCGCGGCGACCTGCGCACAACCCTCAGCGGCGACGTACTCTTCGACTCTGGCCAGGCGACGATCAAGCAGTCCGCCCGCGCCCAACTCGACAAGATCGCCTCCGACATTCAGCGCAACTACCCCGGCGCGACCGTCCGCGTCGAGGGCTACACCGACAGCGACCCCATCCGCAAGAGCAAGTGGGGCACGAACGAGGCCCTGAGCCAGGCCCGCGCCGAGGCGGTGCGTGAGCACCTCGTGCGCCGCGGCATCCCCGCCAACCGCATCCGCGCGGTGGGCATGGGCTCCACGAGCCCGAAGGCGACCAAGGCCGCCAGCCGGCGCGTCGAGATCATCGTCCTGCGCTGAGTGACCGGACCATCCCGCCCGGGAGACCCCGGGCGTACCACGGGTTCCCCCCCCTCGTGACCGCCCCGGACGCTTTCGAGCCCGGGGCGGTCGCTTTTTTTTTGCGTGCGCACCGTGCACGCGCGCGGACGAATCCGTCGGTGTCACGACTCCGAACTCAATGCGGAACGGGCCGGCGGCGTGTGCCGAGTCCTGGCCCGTCCCGCGGCGGATGCCGCCCTTTCCGGAGAACAGTCCATGAAGCACGCGTACTCGTCGGTGATCGCTCTGTCGGTGGTGTCTGGGATGTCGGGAATGTCCTTCGCGCAGTGCGGCGGCGCCACGGCGCCGGCGAACGTGTCGATGGCCGCGTTCGAGCAGAAGGGCGACATCGTCGACACCGCGGTCGGCGCCGGGCAGTTCAACACGCTCGTCGCGCTCGTGAAGGCCGCCGGGCTCGTCGAGACGCTGAAGGGCGACGGGCCCTTCACGGTCTTCGCCCCGACCGACGAGGCCTTCGCGAAGATCCCCGAGGCGACCCGCGCGTCGCTCCTCAAGCCGGAGAACAAGGCTCTCCTGACCAGAATCCTCACGTATCACGTGGTCCCGGGCAAGGTGATGGCCAAGGACGTCAAGACCGGCGCCGCCGTGACCGTCAACGGGCAGCGCATCGACCTGGTCGCGAAGGACGGCACGGTGACCGTCGACGGCGCGAAGGTCGTCGCGGCCGACGTCGGTGCGACCAACGGCGTGATCCACGTCATCGACACGGTCATCATGCCCTCCACGCAGACGGTCGTCGAGACCGCGGTGAAGGCCGGCACCTTCAAGACCCTCGCCTCGCTCCTCCAGAGCACGGGCCTGGTGAACGCCCTCTCCGCCGAGGGCCCCTTCACGGTCTTCGCCCCCACCGACGAGGCCTTCGCGAAGTTGGGCGCCGCGAAACTCGCCGAACTCGGGAAGCCCGAGAACGCCGAGACCCTCAAGAAGATCCTCACCTACCACGTCGTGCCCGGGCGCGTCTTCTCCCCCACCGTCGCCAAGGGCTGGACGGCCTCTTCCCTCGCCGGCGTTGAACTCACGAGCAAGACCAGCGGCGGCAAGGTGACCGTCAGCGGCGCCACGGTGACGGCGACCGACATCGACGCGTCGAACGGCGTGATCCACGTCATCGACACCGTGATGATCCCGAACTGATCGCACGGAACTCGACCTGAACCCGCGTCGGGCGCGCGACAGCCCGCCCGACGCATTCCATCGCGAGGGGGGCGTTCGTCCCGGGACAAGCCCGAGACGCCGGAGTTGGACGTGCCGATCGTGGAAGTTTCCAACGCAGATTTGTTCAAGTGCGCACCCGCGCGGCGCGACGCGTATCATCCCGCTCGCGTCGGGTCACGCCGTCCATCGGCGTCGCCCGCGGCGTGCGAGACTCCACGCGTGTCCGACCTGCTTCTTCATCGTGTCAGCGCCGGCGACAACGAGGCCGTCCGCGAGTGCATCGCGCGGTTCGGCGGGCTCGTGTGGTCCCTCGCCCGGCGCGCCGGCATCCCGGAATCCGACATCGAGGAGTCCGTCCAGGAGATCTTCGCCGAACTCTGGCGCAGCGGGTCCCGCTACGACCCCGCCATCGCCTCCGAGACCGCGTTCATCGCCACCATCGCCCGCCGGCGTCTGATCGATCGGCGCCGGCGGACCGGGCGACGCCCCCAGACACAGACCATCGGCGAGGAGCCGACCGTCGCCGCCCCGCCCGAGCCCAGGAACGACCTCGGCGAGGAAGCCTCGCGGGCGGCCCGGGCGCTCGCGACCCTCAGCCCCGAGCAGCAGCGCGTCCTGCGCCTCTCGGTCTATGAGGGCCTGTCGCACGAACTCATCTCCCGCGCGACGGGCCTGCCCCTGGGCACCGTCAAGACCCACGCCCGTCGCGGGCTCATGCGCCTCCGCGAGTTGCTCGGCGTGAACGCCCCGGGCGGGGAGGGTGCCGCATGAACGCCCGCCCGCTCCCCCAGGACGACGCCCTGCTCGACCTGCTCGCGACCCGCGCGGTCGAGGGCCTGGACGCCAACGACGAGCGCACGCTCCGCGCTCAGTGCCGGGCGCTCGGGCTCGACGACCCGCCCGAGGATTTTGACGTCACCGCCGCCGCCCTCGAACTCGCGTACCTCCGCCCGGAGGACATGACGCCGATGCCCGCCGACGTGACGGCCCGCCTGCTCGCCAAGGGCGAGGCGTACTGCGCCGCCGTCGCGCCCGGGGCGATTCCGTTCCCGGTCTCCTCGTCGCGCTCCGTCGCGCAGCGTCTGATGCCCTGGCTGGTGGCGGCGTCGCTCGCGCTCGCCGCCGTCGCCTGGCTGACGTACCCGACGCCCGCGCCGCCCCGCCTCGACGGGAACGACATGGTCAGGGTGCTGGCCGCCGCACCCGACGCCGTCACGCTCGCCTGGGGCGAGTGGTCCGACGACAGCGTGAAGGCCGAGTGCGCAGGCGTCCGCGGGAAGGTCGTCTGGAGCGAGTCGCTCCAGCGCGGCTACATGACCTTCGAGGGGCTCCCCGCCAACGCCAGGGACCGCGAGCAGTACCAGTTGTGGATCGTCGACTCCCGCGGGATGTCCCAGCGCATCAGCGGCGGGATCTTCGACGCCGCCGGCCAGGGCGAGATCGTGGTGCCCATCACCCCCGCGATCGCCGTGAAGAACGCCGCGGCGTTCGCCGTGACCATCGAGGCCCCCGGCGGCACATGGGTCTCGGACATGAGCCGACGCGTCGTGATCGCGGCGAAGGGTTGAGCCCGAAACTCAGCCCGCCCCGCACGACCCCGGTCGGCGCCCGCACCCGCACGTCCCGCTGTGCACATGCCCGGCGCCCGACGCGCCGGTCGAACCCCCGGCCGACCCGCCCGACGCGAACACCGAGAACTTGCGCTTGAAGACGCGCCCGAGCCCCTCGGGGTCGGGCACGGGCGCGTCCGCATCCTTCGGGCTGCGAAGCAGTTCGATCACCACCGGCGGCTTGCCGGGCTCGACATACTCGTACTCGTAGAGCGGCATGGCACGACCAGTGTAGTGCCTGGGGGTGCACGCCGGTCCAGACGCACCCGCCCGCACGCGCGGCACAGACCGCATGCCCGCGCCTACCCGCCCGATGGGTGTCAACCCCCACGCCGCAAGCCCCGATAGTCACTCGCGATCTCGGACCGTCCGGAGTTACGGGGACAGACATGGCGCGGATCAACACGAATGTGCAGTCTCTGCTGGCCCAGCGCGTGCTGGGAACGAACAACAAGTCGCTCGGGGTGGCGCTCGAACGCCTGGGCACCGGCCTGCGGATCAACCGCGGCGTCGACGACCCGGCCGGGCTCATCGCGTCCGAGAATCTCCGCGTCGAGCAGCGCGGGCTGAACGAAGCCATCAAGAGCATCGATCGCGCCGAGCAGGTCGTGAACATCGCCGAGAGCGGGCTGCAGGAGATCTCCTCGCTCCTCGTCGAGATGCAGGGGATCGTCACCTCGCTCGCCTCCCGCGCGGGGCTCTCGAACGACGAACGCGCCGCCGGACAACTCCAGATCGATTCGATCCTCCAGACGATCGACCGGCTGGCCTCCAGCACGAACTTCCAGGGGATCAAACTCCTCAACGGCGGGATGGACTTCCTCGTCAGCGGCATCGCGGCCGGCGTCAGCAACGTCCGCGTCGGCGGCGCCAGATTCGAGGGCGCCTCGAAGACCATCGACGTCATGGTCACTGCCTCGGCCCAGCAGGCCGGGCTCTTCCTCTCCGCCGGCGGGAGTTCGCTCGACCTCTCCACCGGCAGTTCGCTCGTCTTCGAGGTCGCCGGGGCGCTGGGCTCGCGCGAACTCTCCTTCAGTTCGGGCACGAGCCTCGCCAAGATCAGCGACGCCATCAACACCTTCCGCGATGTCACCGGCGTCGAGGCCGTCGTCTCGGGCACGGGCATCCTCATCCGCTCGCGCGAGTACGGCTCGTCCGAGTTCGTCTCCGTCCGCGTGCTCAACAGCGCGGGCATCAACAGCACCACCAACGGCGACGGCGGCACGCCCACCCGCGGGATCTACACCCGGCTTGCGTCGGACTTCAACACCAACAGCACGTCGATCGCCGCCACCTTCGACGGCGCATCGTTCGGCGTGCGCGACGCGGGACAGGACGTCCGCGCGATCATCAACGGCATGCAGACCACCTCGCGCGGACGGAACATCCGCGTCCGCACCGACACCCTCGACATCGACCTCACCCTCGACGCCACCCGCGCCCAGAGCCTCGGCGCCGTCGGCGGGAGCGGCGGGGCCTTCGCCGTCACCGGCGGCGGGGCGACGTTCCAACTCTCGAGCAAGGTCGAGGCGGGCGGACGCGTCTCCATCGGCATCCCCGACGTCTCGGTCGCGCGCCTGGGCGATGCCGACCTCGGCTACCTCGGCTCGCTCGGCTCGGGCAAGCCCCGCAACGCGCTGGACGGCGACCTCGTGGGCGCGCAGAAGATCCTCGCCACCGCCGTGCGCCAGGTCGCCGATACCCGCGGGCGCCTGGGCAGTTTCCAGCGCAACGTGCTGGGCGCCACCTCGCGCAGTTTGCGCTCCATCGCCGAAAACGCCGCAGCCGCCGAGTCCGTCATCCGCGATTCCGACTTCGCCTCCGAGACGGCGATGCTCACACGCTCGCAGATCCTGGTCACCGCGTCGACGAACGTGCTCGCCATCGCGAACCAGTCGCCCCAGAACGTGTTGTCGCTGCTGGGCTGAGCGGCCTCACTCCGGGCGGAGCATCCCCAACTGGCGCATCAGGAAGATCCGCTCGTCGGCGATCTCGCGGATCCGCAGGTTCAGGGGCTTGCCCTGCCCGTGCCCGGCCTCGCGATCGACCCACAGCAGCACCGGCTGCTCCACGGGGTCGCTGGCCGTCGCCGCCCGCAGCGCGGCGGCGAACTTCCGCGCGTGCATCGGGTGGGTCCGGGCGTCGTTCTCACCCGCCGTCACCAGCACCGCCGGGTACTTCACGCCCGGGCGGATGTTCTGGTAGGGCGAGTAGTCGAGGATGAACCGGAACTGATCGGGGTCCTCGGAACTGCCGTACTCCGGCACCCAGTAGCGCGCCATCAGGAAGTACTGGAAGCGGATCATGTCGAGCAGGGGGACGTAGACCAGCGCCGCCGCGATCAGTTCCGGGCGCTGCGTCACCATCGCGCCCGTCAGCAGCCCGCCGTTCGACCCGCCCCGCACCGCGAGTCGCTCGGGGCGCGTGTAGTTCTCGCGGATCAGGTACTCCGCGGCCGCCGCGAAGTCGTCGAACACGTTCTGCTTGCGGTCCAACTTGCCGGCCTGGTGCCACGCCTCGCCGTACTCGCCACCGCCCCGCAGGTTGGGCACGGCGTACATGCCCCCGGCGTTGAACCACTGGAACATCGAGGGCGAGAACGACGGGGTGATCGAGATGTTGAACCCGCCGTACCCGTACAGGATCGTCGGGGTGTCCCCGTTGCGGCGCATGCCCTTCTTGTGGATCAGGAACATGCTGATCATCGTCCCGTCCTTCGACGGGTACCACACCTGCTTCACCTCGACCGAGTCCGGGTTCACCGGCACCTCGGGCCGCTCCCACAGCACGGGCGCCACCGTCGGGTTCGCCAGGTCCACCTGGAAGATCGTGCTCGGGTAGTTGAAACTCGTGAACGACAGGTACGCCTCGGTGCGCCCCTGCTCGGTCGACAGGCCCGCCGAGCCGATGCCCGGGAGGCGCAGCGTCCCGCGCGAGTTCCCCGCCAGGTCGTACAGGCGGATCGTGCTCGACGCGTTCACCAGGTAGTTCACCGCGAGCACCCCGCCCGCCACGTCGAAGTCCTGGATCACCGCCTTGGGGTCGGTCGGCACCAGCGTGCGCCAGTTCGCCCGGTCCGACTTGTTCAGGTCGATCGCCACGATCCGCCCGTTGGGCGCGTCGAGCGTCGTGAGCATGTAGTACGTGTCGCCGATCGCCACGCCGCGGCTCTGCGCCCGCTCGCCCACGCTGATGAACTCGCCCACCAGTTCGCCCGTCCGCACCCAGCGGGGGAAATCCACCACCCACAGGTCGTTGTTCCGCGTGTCGGTGTAGTAGCCGATCGACAGCCAGCGCCCGTCCTTGCTGAGCCAGGCGTACGGGCCGTACGTCGTCGCGAGGCGCTGGTCCTCCTCGGGCAGGTACTGGCGGAAGATCAGCCGGTCCGACGAGACGGGCGTGCCGACCACGTGGTACATGATCTGGCCCGAGTACGGGTTGCCGATGTCCTTGAGGTTGCGATAGACGAAACTCCGCCCGTCGGGCAGCCACGACACGCCCGACACCTTCCCGGGGATCACGTCGGGGAGCATCGCCCCCGTGTCCACGTCCATCAGCGAGAGCGTCGTGTTCTCGTCGCCCGCGCGGTAGGTCCCGATCGCCGCCAGGCGTCCGTCGTGGCTGGGCAGCACCCACGTCACCGTCGTCAGCCCGCTGGGGTCGAGTTGCGCCGGGTCGATCACCACCCGGGGCGTGCCCCGCGAGCCCTCGCGCCAGTAGTGCACCGGCTGGTTCTGCGTCCCCTCGCGCTTCGCGTAGAAGTACCGCGTCCCGTACATCCCCGGCGCCGACACCGACCCGACCTCCATCAGCGGGCGCAGTTCGGCCTCGATCGCCGCGCGCCCGGGGAGGGAATCGAGGAACGCCCGCGTGTACGCGTTCTGCGCGTCGGTCCACGACGCGACCTCGTCGGTCATCGTGCCCATCGGCGCCGAGCCGTCCGTCCGCCCTTCCAGCCAGCGGAAGTTGTCCGTCAGTGTGACGCCGTGCAGCACCTCCGTCACCGGCTCCATCCGCGTCGGGGGCGGGGGCTCCGTCACGCCCGAGGGCACGATCGTGAGCGGGCCCGAGGGCCTCGCGGCGCAGGCGCCCAGCAGGCACACAGGAATCGCGAACGCGAGCACGAGCGAACGACAACGAGCGAACTGCGGCATGGACACACTCCGGGGCGCGCTGCTGCGCCGTATCTCCGTCGCACGAGCAAGCCGGGCGACGACCCAACGGGGCGTGATTGTACCGGCACGCGCCGCCCGGCGCACGCACCCTCCCCGCCACCAGCCCCTAGTGCACGAGCCCCTACTGCACGAGCCCTTTGGTCAGGCGCATGAACGCCGTCTCGAGGTTCACCGGCTCTTCCGTGAACTTCGTCACGCGGAACCCGTTGTTGATGAGCACGTTGGGGATGTCGGTGAACACATGCCCGGGCGTGTCGTCGAACTGCAGGTGCAGCACGCGCCCGCCCCGCCCGTTGACCGTCGTGGGGTCGTCGGGCGCGATGGTCACTTTCTTCACGCCCTGGATCTTCGCGAGGATCTGGGCCGCCTGCTCGACCCGGTCGGTCACGCCCACGTGCAGCACGTGCCCGAGTCGCGCCCGGCGCAGGATCTCGTCGACGCTCCCATTGAAGAGCAGCTGCCCGCGCTCGATGATCCCCACGACGTTGCAGAGTTCCGCCAGTTCGGGCAGGATGTGGCTCGAGATCAGGATGGTCTTGCCCATCCGGCGCAGTTCCTTCAGCAGTTCGCGCATCTCGATCCGGGCACGCGGGTCCAGCCCGCTCGCCGGCTCGTCCATCAGCAGCACCTTCGGATCGTGCAGCAGCACGCGCGCCACGCTCAGCCGCTGCTGCATCCCGCGCGAGAGCGAGTTCACCTCGGCCGTCGCCTTGTACGTGAGGTCGGTCAGTTCCAGCACGTCCGCGACGACCTTGCGCCGCTGCGCCCCGTGGATGCCGTACGCCGCCGCGAAGAACTCCAGGTACTCCGTCACCACCATGTCCTCGTACGCCCCCATGAAGTCCGGGACGTACCCGATCAGCGGGCGGATCTGGCGGTTCTGGTACCCGATCGTCAGCCCCGCGATGCTCGCCTGCCCGCTGCTGGGCTTCAGCAGCGTCGCCAGGATCTTGATCGTCGTCGTCTTCCCCGCGCCGTTGGGACCGATGAACCCGAAGCAGTCGCCCTCGTTGATCGTCAGGTTCAGGTTGTTCAGCGCCACCAGGTCCGCGTAGCGCTTCGTCAGGTTGATCGTCTCGATCATCGGCACGATCGTGCTCTCCCGCGGCCTTGCCCGTTACGGCGCCTCGTCCGGCGCCGCCGGCTCTCGCCCTTCGCCCGCCGGCGTCTCACCCCCCGCGAACCCCGGCGGCGAGGGCGGCAGAGGGTACACCCACCGCACCACCGTCCGCCCCACGATCCGCGCGTGCTCCCCGTCCACCGTCAGCGGCACCGGCGACGGCTCCCCGGGGCTCCCCGCACCCACGTGCCCGATCACGATCACGCACGGCTGCGTGAACCACCGCCCCAGGTCCCACCCGTGCGCCGCGCGACGCTCCGCGATGTAGTCCACCGCCGAGTTGCTGTTCAACTCCGGCGGCGGGAGCATCGGGAACAACGCCAACGCCGTCAGCCGGTCGGGCATCCGCGCCGGATCGCTCGACCGGTCCTGCGTCAGCCCGAACGACTGCTGCCCGAAGAACGCCGGTCGCAGCGTCCGCAGGTACGACTCCAGCAGCGCCCCTTCCGTCCCGCCGTCCTCCCGACGCTGGCGGGGCGTCGTCAGCAGCCCCAGGTCCAGCGGCCTGCCCGCCGGCCAGTCCCGCACCGAGTACGCGAACGCCGACGCCAGCACGTTCGGCAGCACCGCCCCGCTCCCGGCCACCGGGCGGGGCAGCGTCGTCTGCCAGCGCACCACGATGATCGTCACGTCCGTCATCGCCGCCGGCAGGTTGTGCACCAGCGTCCCCGTCACCAGAGGCCTCTCCGACCCCGGCCCGCCCCCGGGCACCAGCGCCAGCACGCCCGGGCCCGATCCGTCCTCGCCCGTGGGGATCGGCATCTCCCAGCGCGGGCCCGCGGCCCAATCCACCTGCACCTGCTTCGACGTCGAACGCGTCGGCACCGTCATCTCGAACGGCCGGCGCGTCCGCATCACGTACGACCGCAGGTCCGTGAACCCCGACCACGACGTCTCGTCGCTCGGCGAATCCCACGGCGCGATCGCGCTCAGGCTCCGCCCGTCCTCGCTCTCGCCCGGCACGAGGAACGTCGCCTCGCCGTACCACGGCACGAGCACGCTCGCCCACATCCGCGCCCGAGTCACCGGCTGCCCGTACACGTGATCGATGAACGTCAGGTGCCGCCCCTCGACCCGACCCGGACGCAGCAGCGACGCCCCGCCCCACGCCAGCCCGGTGAACACGATCCCCACCGCCACGAACGCCAGCCACGCGTGGCGGTTCTGCCCGCGCGACCGCAGCACCATGTACCCCATCGGGCCCGCTACCAGCCAGTACGCCACGAACATCACGAACCCCGCCAGCACCCCCACCGCCGCCCGACCCTGCTGCGCGATGATCCGCTCGATGTCCTGGTCGTACGCCCACGGCTGGCGCGACAGCCCCAGCGGCGCCGGCCCCGGGCCGGTCGTGGGCGCCGGCTCCTCGCGCAGCCGCCCACGCTTGCCCAGCACCCGGTGCCAGAACACCTCCGCGTCGATCAGCCCGCCCTGCGCCAGCGCCGTCTGGTTCAGGTCCAGCCCCACCAGCGTCACCGCTCCCGCCCCCACCAGCCGACGCACCACCACGCACCGCCCGTCGGGCCCGTTCAGGATCTCCATCGCCTCGGCCAGTTTCGCGTCCCCCAGCCGGCGGAACGTGTGCACCGTCCCCTGCCGGGGCCAGCGGTCCGCACCGGGCGACACCCGCACGTTCACCAGCGGGCGATAGGGCTCCAGGTCCACGTTCTCCTGGCGCTGCACCGCCACCACAGGCATGATGTCGTGCAGTTCGTTGCTCTGCGGGTTCGTCCACGTCTGCCCCACCTGCGGGAGCACCACCACCAGGTGCCCGCCCCGCGTCACCCACTCGCGCAGCGCCCGCGCCCGCTCGCCCCGCAACTCCGCCGGATCGCCCGCCGCCCACACCAGCGCGTCCAGGCTCGCCAGCCCCATCCAGCGGTCGGGCATCCGCGCGGGCGTGACGCCCAGGGCCAGTTCCGTCCGCTCATGCCCGCGCGCATGGAACGATCGCTGGTTCTGCGCCCCATCCGAGTCGCCCCCGGAATACGTCCCCAGCCCCAACGCCCGATCGCCCAGCACCGCGATGATCCCCACCTGCGGGTCCACCACCGCCTTGCCCTGCGGCGAGATCAGCGTGCGCGACAGCAGCGCCCCGGGGCGGAACCCGCCCGCGCCGGCGTCCTCCACCGCCTCGTGCACCGTCACCACCAGCGCGTCGCCCTGCGCGAACCGGAACGACAGGCGCGGGTACACCCACTCCAACTGCTCCACGCCCGGGTTCAGCGTCCGCTCCAGTTCGTACGACGGCGTGTCCCCGTCGGGGTCGCTCAGCGCCACGCGGATCAGCACCTGCCGCTGCTTCAGCCCGTTGTCCTTGATCCGCAGGCGCACGCCCGCCCAGTCGCCCCGGCGCGACACGTTCCCCACGCCGAAGTCGTCCAGTTCGACCCGCACCTCGCCCGCCCCGCCTCCCGGCTGGGCCTCGGCACGTCCGCTAACCAGCAGGCACACCGCGACGCACGCCGCAACGACGGCGGCCCACACCCCCCGCCTCGCCCCCCCGGTATGCACGGCCTGTCGCGTCACGCGGGGGATTCTACCGACGCTCAAGCCGCAAGGTTCCAGCGTCGATGCTCTCCGCATGGGAGAGTTCTCGGGTCCGATCTGGGCCGTCCTCGCGATCGTGGCCTTCGCCGGGGTGGTGGGCATCCTCCACAGCATGGCCGCCGGCGCACGCAACGACATTTATCTGCACGATCTGCGCGTCCAGGTCAAACGCCTCCGCGCCGAGCAGCTCGAACGCCTGAAGCGCCTCGCCGAGAGCGCCGGCCGACCCGCCCCACGCGTCAACCAGCCCGCCGAGCCCCAGCAGCACCGCAAGGCGGCGTAAACTCCCCGTCGCCCCGCCATTCGCGCCGGCGCCGAGGAGGCCCCCATGCGTCGATACCAGACCATCCTCCTGTTCGGCGCCCCGGGCGCGGGCAAGGGAACCCAGGGCAAGATCCTCGGGCAGATCCCCGGCTTCTACCACCTCTCCTGCGGCGAGGTCTTCCGCACCATCGACACCAGTTCCGACCTCGGCAAGACCTTCCTCAAGTACTCCTCCAAGGGCCTGCTCGTCCCCGACGACGTCACCGTCGAGATGTGGCGCCACAACATGCACGCCCGCACCGTCCTCAGCGACTACAAGCCCAGGGCCGACCTCCTCGTTCTCGACGGCATTCCCCGCAACGTCAACCAGGCCCGGCTCGTCGAACGCCACATCCAGGTCCTCCAGATCATCCACCTCGTCTGCCCCGACAAGGAAGAGATGATCCAGCGCCTCCGCCGCCGCGCCCTCAAGGAGAACCGCATCGACGACGCCAAGGAAGAGGTCATCCGCCGGCGCTGGCAGGTCTACGAGAAGGAAACCTTCCCCGTCCTCGACTACTACTCGCGCGACATCGTCCGCGAGGTCGACGCCACCGGCTCGCCCGCACGCGTCCTCGAGCACATCCTCGAATGGGTCGTCCCCATCCAGGAGGCCCACTTCCACAACCCCATCACCGGCGAAAAGATCGCCGAGCCCGCCACGCCCAACGGCGTGCACCCCGCCCCCGCCTCCAGCGTGCGGGGCACGACGCGCAGCCGGGCCTCCAAGCCCGCCGCCAAGTCCCCGGCACGCGCCCCCGCCCGCGCCCGACGCTAGACGCGGTCGCCGACGATGCGCGTTCCCGCCGCGCTCTCCTGCCCGGTGGGGCGGGGCCTTTCCAGGCCCCCTCTTGTCCCCCTCGCCCTTGAGCCACCCGCCCCGCCCGGTACACTGGCGGGCTAGTCCGAGGAGCCCACCGTGTCCGGCCCGTACCAATCCATCCTCCTCTTCGGCCCGCCCGGCTCCGGCAAGGGAACCCAGGGCGAGATCCTCGCCAAGATCCCCGGCTTCTTCCATTCCTCCACCGGCGCCATCTTCCGCTCCCTCGACATGACCACCGACATCGGGCGCATCTTCTACCAGCACTCCTCCCGCGGCGAACTCGTCCCCGACGACGTCACCATCCGCATCTGGAGCCAGAACGTCTACGCCAACGTCATCCTCGGGCTCTTCAAGCCCAATCAGGACCTCCTCGTCCTCGACGGCATGCCCCGCAGCCGCAACCAGGCCAAACTCCTCTACAAGTACATCAACGTCCTCCGCGTCATCAACCTCGTCGCGAAAGACCGCGAGGCCCTCTTCGAGCGCATGAAGAAACGCGCCCTGAAGCAGAACCGCGCCGACGACGCCCAGGACGACGTCATCCGCCGGCGCTTCGAGGTCTACGAGCAGGAAACCCGCCCCGTCCTCGAGTTCTACGACCCCGAACTCATCGTCGAGATCGACGCCATGGGCTCGCCCGCCGAAGTCCTCACCCAGATCCTCGCCGCCGTCGTGCCCATCCAGTCCGAGCACTTCAAGAACCCCCTCGGGGGCGGATGAGCCGGAAGGGCTCACGCCCAAAGCACGGCGGGGCATGGTCGGACGGCGCACACAATCCAGCCCGTGATCTCGCGAGGATCGGCTTACGCCCCCGGCGTGTGTTCGCCAGGCCAGTTCGCCAGCGCATGCTCCAGCGCCTCGATCAGCGGCGGCACATCAATCGCCAGCGCGTCCCACACGCGCGCCGGGTCGATCGTGTCGTACCCGTGGATCAGCCGATTGCGCATCTGTCGCACGCCCTGCCAGTCGATCGCAGGGACACGCTGTTGTGTCCCCTCGCTCACCTTGGTCGAAGCCTCACCGACGATCTCGATCGACTTGATGACCGCGAGCATGCGAACTTCGTCCGCCGCCAGCGACTCGGCGGTCAATCCCATCGCGATCCGCACCGCACGCCGCGCCGACTCCACCATGTGCGTGAGCCGGATGCGATCCTCGCGGAGTATCACCGCGGGATCACGCGGCATGCAGAAGCCTCGCGCCCGCCACAACCTCGTCGCGGAAGTACCGCGACAGATCACCCGCCGTCCGCAGGTCGACCCGGCGTCCGATCGCCTCGCTCAGCTCGCCTTCCATGCGAGCGACCCCGATCAGTCCGATCCGGGTCGTCGGCGCGAACTCCACCAGCAGGTCCACGTCACTCCCCGCGTGGAAGTCATCACGCAGAATGCTCCCGAACAGCGACAGCCGCGCCGCGCCGTAGCGCCGGCAGATCTCCGCGATCCGATCCATCGGGAATGTCACGCCGTTGATCTGCATCGTGCAGCCCATTCTACGGCGGTTCTCCCCGATCATCACGCCGCCATGATCGCGCGCGTGCAGCCCCCTTCGCCCCCGCCGGCGCTTTCCCCCCTCACGGCAGGAACGTGTACTCCCCCGTCGTGTTCTCCACCCCCGGCGGCACGGGCACTCGCGTCCGCACGTGCAGGTCCACGAACAGCAGGCTCGCCTCCACGCGCCCCGGGTGGAACCACCGCATCCCACGGTCGCCACCCTCCTGGTAGTTGTAAATCGAGTGCGTCCCGATCACCCACGTCTTCGAGGGGTTCCGCACCGGCGGCATCCGCCCGCCGCCCAGCGGCACCAGCGTCGCAGACGCGTCCCCGTCCAGCGAGTGATCGTTCAGCGTGTACGAGCACCCGAGAAACTCGTACATCGAGTCCGTCCGCTCGAACCCGGGGATCGGCACGCCCGTGTTCTCCGTGCCCCGGTCGCTCGGCGAGCGGAACCACGGCAGGTCGATCGACCCCGTCGTCTTCTCGTCGTCGTACGCCAGGTCCGACAGGTACGGGTTCAGCGGACGCCGCGCCGCCCCGATCTCGTTGATCCCGTAGAACGGCAGGCGCCCCTTCGCCCCCGCGAAGAGCGACCCGATCACGCTCTCGCCCCCCTGCGGCAGCGGCCCGCGCATCTGCGGCAGGCGATCGGGAAAGTCGTTCAGGTACGCCGCCAGCCCCACGCCGATCTGCTGCAACCGCGACCCGCACACCGTCGCGCGGGCCGTCATCCGCGCCTGCCCGAGCGCGGGGAGCAGAATCCCCACCAGCAGCGCGACGATCGCGATGACCACCAGCAACTCGATGAGCGAGAACGCGTTTCGGAGGGTGCGCACACACCATGGTACCGGCGCCGCACCTCCCGGCGTGGGCCCGCGTGCATCCCCCACCCCGACTCTGTAGACTCCCCGCCAATCCGCGCCCGGGCCCTTCCAACCCCGGACGCGACGGGGGCCTCACATGGAGCCGGCAAAACTCGGATCGGGCGGCGGGATGGTCGTGACGCGCCTCAGCCTCATGATGTTCCTCCAGTTCTTCGTCTGGGGCGCCTGGTACGTCTCCATGACCGGCTTCATGAACCAGAAGGGCATGAGCGGGCTCATCGCGACGGCCTACTCCGTCGGGCCCATCGCCGCCATCCTCTCCCCCTTCTTCCTCGGGCTCGTCGCCGACCGCTTCTTCGCCACCGAACGCGTCCTCGCCGCCATGCACCTGCTCGGGGGGGGCATCCTCTTCGCCGCCCCGGCCGTCGCCGGCGCGTTCGACCCCGCCTCCGACGGCTCGCCCTTCCTCCAGCCCTACATCCTCGTCCTCCTCGGGCACATGCTCTGCTTCATGCCCACGCTCGGGCTGACCAGCAGCATCTCCTTCCACAACCTCCCCAACCGCGAGAAGCAGTTCCCGCTCGTGCGCGTGTGGGGCACGATCGGCTGGATCGCCGGCAACATCGCCGTGAGTTTCCTCCCCGGGAAAGACCAGGCCGCCGAGCAGTTCTACCTCGCGGGCGGGGCCGCGGTGCTCCTGGGGCTGTACTCGCTGAGCCTCCCCCACACGCCCGCGCCGGGGAAGGGCACGAAGCCCAGCGTCCGCGAGATCCTGGGGCTCGACTCGCTCGCGATGCTCGCGAAGCGCAACTACCTCGTCTTCATGATCTGCTCGTTCCTTCTCTGCATCCCGCTCGCGGGCTACTACGCCTTCGCGCGCAACTACGTCGAGCAGGCCGGCGCGGTGGTCAACGACTCCGCCGTATTCACCATGTCCTTCGGGCAGATGTCCGAGATCTTCTTCATGCTCGTGATGCCCCTGTGCTTCGCGCGCCTGGGCGTGAAGTGGATGCTCGCCGTGGGCATGCTCGCCTGGGTCGTCCGCTACGGGCTGTTCGCCGGCGCGTGGGACAATCAGGTCGCCTGGATGATCCTCGCCGGAATCATCCTCCACGGGATCTGCTACGACTTCTTCTTCGTCACCGGCATGATCTACGCCGACGCCTCGGCCAACCCCAAGGTCCGCAGCCAGGCCCAGGGCTTCCTCGTCCTGGTCACGCAGGGGCTGGGCATGTTCATCGGGGCCCAGGCCTTCGGCGCGCTCGTCGGCCACTTCACCACCAAGGTCCCCGGGCAGCCCGACGTCCTTGCCTGGAAGGACATCTGGCTCTGGCCCTGCATCTTCGCGGGTGTCGTCATGCTCGCGTTCATCCTCCTCTTCAAGCCCGAACGCACGCCGGCCCCCGCCAAGCCCGCGTAGCACGCCCCGCGCCGCAATCCCCACGTTTCGCCGGGCTTTCGAAGGGCTTGAACGATCCCGTGCAACTCGCTAGCCTGCGCACGTCGCGCGGGAGGATGCTACTCCCCGCCCCGAGGATTCCTCCCCATGACGCACGAACCCACCCCCGCGCCCGCGGAGCACGCCCCGTCCCGTCGCGCCTTCCTCACCACCGCCGCCATGGTCGCCGGCGCGGGCGCCCTCATCTCCTGCGCCGGCAAGGGCGCCAAGGGCGGGAGCGCGAGCGCCACCTCGCCCGTGCCCCTCGCCAAGCCCCGCGTCCCCGCCGAGGACGGGCGCCCCGTCCGCATCGGCATCATCGGCACCGGCGGCATGGGCACCGGGCACGTCTCCGCGTACCACCGCCTCCATAAGAACAAGCGCGAGAACGTCCAGATCGTCGCGCTCGCCGACGTCAACGACCTCTTCGTCCAGCGCGCCCGGGCCATCTGCCAGAAGGAAGCACCCGACGTCAGCGTCGAGACCTACCGCGACTACCGCCACCTCATCGCCCGCGACGACATCCACGGCGTGCTCATCGCCAGCCCCGAGCACTGGCACGCCGACCACGCCATCGACGCCCTCCTCGCCGGCAAAGACGTTTACCTCGAAAAGCCCATGACCCTCGACCTGCCCGACGCCCTGCGCCTGCGGCGCGTCGTCCAGGCCAACCCCGAACTCATCATGCAGGTCGGCACCCAGTACGCCGCCCAGCCCAAGTACCTCGAAGCCAAGAAACTCATCGAGTCCGGCGCCCTGGGCCCCGCCCTCTGGAGCCAGTGCTCCTACTGCCGCAACACCCCCAAGGGCGAGTGGAACTACTACGCCCTGGACGACAAGTGGCAGCCCGGGGTCAACCTCGACTGGGAAGCCTGGTGCGGCTCCAAGGGCAAGCGCCCGTGGGACCCCAAAGTCTACATCCGCTGGCGCCGCTACCGCGACTTCTCCACCGGCATCGTCGGCGACCTCCTCGTCCACGAAATGACCCCCATCTTCGCCGCCATCAACACCTGCGGCTGGCCCGTCCGCGTCGCCGCCATGGGCGCCCACCACGTCGACAAGCAGATGGAGAACCACGACCAGGTCAACCTCACCGTCCAGTTCGAGAGCGGGCACACCATGATCGTCGCCGGCAACACGAACAACGAGTTCGGGCTCGAGAAGGTCATCCGCTGCCAGAAGGGCAACATCTACCTCAACAGCCGCCACTGCGTCGTCCGCCCCGAACGCGCCTGGGAGTCCGAGGTCGACGAGAAGACCATCCACTGCCCCGACGTCGGCGACGACCAGGACCAGCACCGCGTCAACTGGCTCAAGTGCATCCGCACCCGCGAGAAGCCCTTCAGCGACATCGAGCAGGGCACCAAGGTCATGGTCTGCGTCGACCTCGCGACCCGCGCCATGTGGGAGGGCGGCTCGTGGTCCTTCGATCCCAAGACCATGAAGGCCTCGCGCGCCTGACCGAACCCGTCCGCGCCGCGACCCTCGCGATGGGGTGCCGGTTCGAGGTGCTCCTCGCCGGCGACGACGCCCCGCGCCTCCGCGCCGCCGCCGTCGACGCGCTCGCCGAAGTCGCCGCGCTCCACGACCGCCTCTCCGCCTTCGACCCCGCCAGCACCGTCGCGCGCATCGGCGACCGCGCCTTCCTCGAGCCCGTGCCCGTCGCCGGCGACCTCTTCGACCTGCTCACGCTCTGCGCCCGCGTGCACCGCGACAGCGACGGCGCCTTCGACCCCACCATCGCGCCCCTCATGCACCTCTGGGGCTTCCGGGGGGCGCCCCGCACAAGCCCGCCCTCCGACGCCGAACTCGACGCCGCCCGCGCCGCCGTCGGCATGAACCTCCTCGCGCTCGACGCCGGCACCTGCGCCGTCCGCGCCAGTCGTCCGGGCGTGCGCCTGGACCTCGGCGCCGTCGCCAAGGGCTTCGCGATCGACGCGGCCCTGCGCATCCTCCGCGAGCACGACGTCCCCGCGGCCCTCATCCACGCGGGCACCAGTTCCGTCGGCGCCCTGGGGGCGCCCCTAGGCCAGGACGCCTGGCTCGTCCGCGTCCGCCCGCGCGCTCAGGGGCCTTCACTCGTCGTCCGCCTCCGCGACCGCTGCCTGGGCGTCAGCGAACCCTCGGGGCGCACCATCGCTTTCACGGGCGAAACCGATGGGCGAGCGATGGGCGGGCAGGTGATCGGACACGTCCTCGACCCGCGCACGGGCCGCCCAACATCGGGCGCCGACGCCGCCGTCGTCCTCGCCGAATCCGCGGCCTTGGCCGACGCCTGGTCCACCGCGCTCCTCGTCCTCGCCGAGCCCCCGCGTACGCTCTGCGAATCCGCCGGCGTGCTGCGCGACGCCCGCTGGACTCTCGCCGACTCCCACGCCATCATCGACGTCACCGACGCACCCACGGACAACTCGCCCGCCGAACCGCAGGAGCACCCCGAGCCATGACCCACGTCGATCGTCGCACGTTCCTCGCCTCCGCCGCCGCGGGGGCGGCCCTGCTCGCCCTCACGCCCGGCGCGCTCCCCGCGCCGGTCCGCGCCAAGGGCGCACCGGTGGGCATCGGCGTCATCGGCTGCGGGCGTCAGGGGCGCCGGCTCGCGCTCGAACTCGTCGAGCGCCTGGGCTCGGCCGCCCGCATCGCCGCCGTCTGCGATTCCGTCGAGAGCCGCGCCCAGGGCCTGGCGGGTCGCGCCCGCGGCGCCGCGGTCTTCACCAGCGCCGAGGCCATGCTCTCGAACGCCTCCGACGTCGACGCCGTGCTCATCGCCACGCCCACGCACCAGCACACCCAGCTCGCCCTCGCCGCCATCCAGGCCGGCAAGCACGTCTACTGCGAGGCCCCGCTCGCCCACACCGTCGAGGACTGCGTCACCATCGCCCGCGCGGCCCGCGCCTCGTCCAAGGTCTTCGCCGTCGCGTGCGAGGGGCGCTCCAACCCCGTCTACCAGCTCGCCCGCACCTTCTTCCGCTCCGATTCCGTCCGCGACCTCGTGAGCATGTACGCCCAGACCCGCCAGAAGACCCCCTGGGGCCGCCCCGGCGACTGGTGGCTCGATCCCGACGTCTCCCTCGGGCTCACCGGCGAGTGGGGCGTGCAGCAGTTCGACGTCCTGAACTGGTACCGCAACGCCTACCCCGTCCGCGTCGAGGGCGCCGGCGCCATCCGCCTCCACAACGACGGGCGCGCCGTCCACGACACCGTCCGCTGCACCCTCCGCTGGGAGGACGCCCGCGAGGCCCTCTTCGACGCCACCTGCGCCAACTCCTTCGGCGGACGCCACGAGGTCTTCACCGGCGTCAACGCCGCCATCAAACTCGCCTGGTCTCACGGCTGGATGTTCAAGGAAGCCGACGCCCCCACCCAGGGCTGGGAGGTCTACGCCAACCGTCAGCAGTTCCACAACGAAGAAGGCATCACCCTCATCGCCGGCGCCACCAAACTCGCCGAGCAGGGCAAACTCAAGGACGGCATCGGCCTCCCCTACCCGTCCCACTACTACGCCCTCAACGACTTCCTCGCCTCCATCGTCGACAAGGCCGAGGTCCGCTGCCCCGCCAGCGAGGGCGCCCGCGCCACCATCGTCGCCATCCACGCGGCCCGCGCCGTCCGCGAGGGCGCCACCGTCGCCATCGACCCCGCCCTCCTCCGGGAAGTCTGACCATCATGGCCCGCTCTCACCTCCGCCCGCTCCCGCTCGGCGTCCGCCTCGGGATCATCCTCACCTCCCTCGTCTTCGCCGTCGGCCTGGGCGCCTCCGCCCAGCACATGAAGTGGCACTACGAGAAACGCGACGAACGCCCGGGGCTCTCCGCCGACGACATCAAGGGCGCCTACCACGGCCTGCGCACCGTCGCACCCCTCGTCCGAGCCCTCCAGAACAACCACCCCGAAGGCATGGACCCCGCCCGACGCGACGCCCTCCTCGACTGGCTCCTGGGCAAGAAAGACGCCGCGGGAAACCGCCCCGCCGCCGGCAACCCGCGCATCAGCACCGACTACGACAACCTCGACCTGGGCGACCTCGCCCCCGCCGAGATCATCCGCGAGGACTGCCTCTCCTGCCACGCCCGCTCGGTCGCATCCACGCACCCCATCGCCAAGACGATGCCGCTCGACTACTGGGACGACCTCCGCCCGCTGACCGCCTCGCGCGACGTCAAGCCCGTCGACGTGAAGGTCCTCGCCATCTCCATCCACGCCCACGCCCTCACCCTCGCCATCATCGCGCTGGGCGTGGGCGCGCTCCTGTGCCTCACGCGCTGGCCCCGAACGCTCGTCGGGCTCCTCTGCACCGTCGCGTCCGCGGGCCTGCTCGCCGACTTCGCCGGGCAGATCGCCGCCCGTCAGTTCGCCAACGCCCACTGGCTCATCATCACCGGCGGGGCCGCGTTCAACCTGCTCCTCGCCGGCGCGATCATCCTCATCTGCCTCGACGTCGTCCTGCCGCGTCAGCCCGAGCCGTCGAAGGCGTAACCGGCGCCGAAGGCGGCGCCGGCGCGTCACCACTGCACTCCACCCCCGGCGCCGCGCGCAGCCGCCTCGCCGACACCGTGATCTCCACGCGCTCGCCCTCGGGCAGGCGCTCCGCCGAGCGCACGATCATTGCCATCCGCGTGTTCCGCGCGAACGTCCCGCGGTGGCGCAGCAGAAAATCCCAGTACAGCGTGTTGAACGGGCAGGCGTTCTCGCCGACGCGCTTCCCCACGTCGTACCGGCATCCGTCGCAGTAGTCGCTCATCCGCGCGATGTACTTCCCGCTCGCCGCGTAGGGCTTGGTCCCCACCACGCCCCCGTCCGCGTGCATCGCCATCCCCACCACGTTCGGCGCCGTCACCCAGTCCACCCCGTCGGCGTACATGCCGCGGTACCACCGATCCACCGCCGCCGGATCCACCCCCGCCAGCAGCGCGAAGTTCCCCGTCACCATGAGCCGCTGGATGTGGTGCCCGTACGCGTGGTCCAGCACCTCGCCCACGCATTCGCGCAGGCACGCCATGTCCGTGTTGCCCGTCCAGTAGAACTCGGGGAGCGCGCCGTGCTGCTGCAGCCCGTTGCGCGCGCCGTAGCCCGGCCCCTCGCGCCAGTAGACCCCGCGCACGAACTCGCGCCATCCGATGATCTGCCGCACGAACGCCTCGACGCTCTGCAGCGGCGCCGCCCCGCGCTCGTACGCCTCCACCGCCGCCCGCACGCACTCGCGCGGGTCCAGCAGTTTCAGGTTCAGCGCGGGCGACACCTGGCTGTGGAACACCCACGCCTCGCCCTTGGCCATCGCGTCCTCGTAGGGCCCGAAGTGCGCCAGCCGGTGCGTCACGAAGTCGCGCAGCGCCTCCATCGCCTGCGCCCGCGTCACCGCCCACCCGAACGCCTCCACCCGCCCGGGCAGCCCGGGCATCACCTTCGCGACCGTCTCGATCACCCCGCGCACGACCTCGTCGGGCTCGAACCTCCGCGGCGGCCTGCGCCGGGGAGAGTTCGCCCGCAGCGGCTCGCGGTTGTCCTCGTCAAAGTTCCACCGCCCGCCCTCGGGCTCGCCCGCCTCATCCACCAGCACGCGCAGCCGCCGGCGTTGCCACCGGTAGAACGTCTCCATCACCACGCGCTTCTTGTCGCCCGCGAACGCCGCGAACTCCTCCACGCCCGTCAGAAAGTGCGTGTCCTCGAACACCTCGAACCCCGCCCCACCCCCAACGCCGCCCCCCACCGCCGCCTCGCGCACCGTCTCCAGCACGCGCCACTCCCCGGGCCGCACGCACGACACCACCGCCGGGCGCACCTCGCCAACCGCCCGCGCGATCTCCCCCGCGAACGTCCCCGTGTTCGCCGGGTCATCCAGCGTGACGTACCGCACGCGCAGCCCGCGCGCACGCAGCCACGCCGCGTAGTGCCGCATCGCGCTCAGAAACAGCACCGTCCGCTGCACGTGGCTCGCCGGCTCGGCCGACTCCGCCGCGACCTCCATCATCAGCACCGTGTCGCGCGCCGGGTCCAGGTCGTCCAGCGCCGGCGCGTCGTGCTGCAACTGGTCGCCGAACACGACGTGCAGCCGCCCGCCCGCGGGCGCGCCGTCACCATCCCGCGCAGCCGCGCCCGCCCCCGACCCAGCCCCCAGTCCCACCCCGGGCGATGTCCGTCGTCGCGTCCCCATGCGACCACTGACTTCGCCCATCGACCCCCGGGGGATGCACGCCGCCTTCCGCCGCTCCCCCTACCGCTTCCACTCCGGCAACCGACCCGGCGTCCAGGGCGTGCCCGCCGCCTCCATCCGCTTCTCCAGCGCCGCCAGATCCTTCTCCACCAGCGTCCGCAGCGCCGCCAGCGCCCGCTCGAACTCCTCCCCGGCGATCGCGTACTGCTCCCGCTGCGTCGTCGTCGGCGGCTGCGTCGAGAACAGCAGCGAGTACATCGCGTTCGACACCCGCTCCGAGATCGACGGCGTCTCCGGCTCGGCCCGGCGCGCCAGCGTCGGGTCGCCCCGCAACGCCGCCCGCACCTCCGCCACCCGCCGACGCAGCGACTCCAGATCACGCAGCACCGACCCGTCCAGCCCCGGCGTCGCCCGCGCGCCCTTCTCCAGGTGCGCCAGCCGGTTGTGCACCTCGTCCGTCACGCGCCCGGCGCCCTCCACCGCGCGCTGCAGCGACGCCAGTTTCCGCTCGAAATCAAACTTGTCGTCCCGCGCCTTCTCCCGCGCCGTCAGCGGCGACAGGTCCGCGTCCACCACCACCACCGCCACCGGCTCCGTCAGCGCCGTCTCCTCCCCATCCACCACTCGCGCCAGGTACGCCGCGTACCGCCCCGGCGGCACCAGCGTCCCGTCCATCTCCACGTCCCACGGGTTCAGCCCCCGCGGCGCCAGGCTCACGGGAGTGCTCGCCGCGTACCGCAGATTCCACGACGCCCGCTGCAGCCCCTTCTCCCGCGACACCTCGATCCGCCGGATGATCGCCCCCGCGCCGTCCTTCACCACCAGCAGCACCTGCGGCTCGCGCTCGCGGTCCTCCTCGCGCAGCGCGTCGATCGTCGGATACACCCACCCCTCCTGCTTCTCCGCCTCCTTCCGCCGCTCCCGGCGCGTCGTCACCTTGTCCTTCAGGTAGTACGTGAACACCGCGCCGAAGGGCGGGTTCTTCGCCGAATAGTGCGTCCCGCCCAGAAACCCGCGCCCCGTCGTGCCCCCCAGCCTCGACGTCTCGATGTAACTCAGCGCCGGGCGGGGCGCAAACAGCACCGCGTCCTTCGCCAGCAGGTCCTCCCGCAGCGTCCGCAGGGGCGCGTAGTCGTCCAGGATGTAGAACCCCCGCCCGAACGTCGCGATCACCAGGTCGCTCTCCCGCCGCTGGATCTCCACGTCCCGCACCGCCTGCGTCGGCACGCCCGCCAGTTTCAGCCAGCGCTCGCCCGCGTCCACGCTCGCGAACACCCCGAACTCCGTCCCCACGAAGAGCAGGCCCGCCGTCTCGTGGTCCTCCGCGAGCGCCCACACCGTGTGCCCCGCCGGCAGGTCGCCCGTCACGCTCCGCCACGTCCGCCCGCGATCATCGCTCCGCAGCACGTAGGGCGCGAAATCCCCCATCTTGTGGTTGTTGAACGTCGCGTACACGCGGTCCGGATCGTGCCGCGACGCCTCCAGGTCGCTCACGTACGTCATGTCCGGCACGCCGGGGAACGTCTCGACCCGGCGCCACGAGCCCCCGCCGTCCTCCGTCACCTGCACCAGCCCGTCGTCGGTGCCGACGTACAGCAGCCCCTCCACCAGCGGCGACTCCGACATCGACACGATGTTCCCGTAGATCGACGTCGACATGTGCTTCGCCACCGCGTCGGGCTTCTGCACCACCCCCATCACCTGCAACTGGTTCCGATCGATCCCGCGCGTCAGGTCCGGGCTGATCGTCCTCCACGTGTCCCCGCGATCGTCCGACCGGTGCACCACCCGCGACCCGTAGTAGAGCCGCCGCCCGTGGTGCGGGCTGATCAGCAGCGCCGAGTCCCAGTTCCACACGAACGGCGCCTCGCCCGCACGCTCCCGGGGCTTGATGTCCACCGTCTCCATCGTCCGCCGGTCGTACCGCACCAGCCCGCCGTACTGCCACTGGCTGTAGACAATGTTCGGATCGTCCGGATCAATCGCCGGCTCGAACCCGTCGCCCCCCACCGTCACGAACCACGCCTCGCTCGCGATCCCGATCCGGTCGATTGTCCGGCTCGGGCCCCCCAGCGTGTTGTTGTCCTGCGTCCCGCCGTACACGTAGTAGAACGGCTTCGAGTTGTCCACCGCCACCTTGTAGAACTGCGTCACCGGCAGGTTCGTGAAGAACCGCCAGTTCGCCCGGTCGAACGTCTCGTACACACCCCCGTCCGTCCCCGCCAGCAGGTGATCCGTGTTCTCCGGGTTGATCCACAGCGCGTGAAAGTCCACGTGCACGTCGGGGATCGGCACGCGCACCATCGTCGCCCCGCCGTCGTCCGTCACGTGCATGAACGTGTCCATCGTGTAGAACCGGTCCGGGTTCTTCGGGTCCGCCACCAGTTCGTTGTAGTACTGCGGGCTCGTCGTCATGTACGACGACCGCTTCTCCCAGCTCTCCCCGCGGTCGCGCGAGCGGAAGATGCCGCCCTCCCCGTCCGCCGCCTCCACGATCGCGTACACGATGTCCGGGTTCGCCGGCGACACCGCCAGCCCGATCCGCCCCTTGTCCACCCCGGGCAGACCCTTGTCCACCTTCCGCCACGTCGCCCCCGCGTCCGTGCTCTTGTAGATCGCCGACTCGGGCCCGCCGTTGATGAGCGTCCACACGTGCCGCCGCCTCTGGTACGCCGACGCGTACAGCACGTCCGGGTTCCGCGGGTCCATGTGCACCTCGTTCACGCCCGTCTCGTCCGACACGTGCAGCACCCGCGTCCACGTCGCCCCGCCGTCGGTCGTCTTGTACAGCCCGCGGTCGCCCCCGCTCCGCCACAGGGGCCCCTGCGCCGCCACGTACACCACGTTCGAATCGCGCGGGTCCACCACGATCGACCCGATGTGCTCCGACTCCTTCAGCCCTGCGTGCGTGAACGACTTCCCAGCGTCCCGCGACACGTACACCCCGTCGCCCCACCCCACCGACCGCTGCGAGTTGTTCTCCCCCGTCCCCACCCACACCACGTGCGGGTTGTTCGGGTCCTGCGTCACCACCCCGATCGAGTACGACCCGTACCCCTCGAACACCGGCGTGAACGTCGCGCCCCCGTTCGTCGTCTTCCACACGTTCCCGCACGACACCGCGACGTAGTACTCCCAGGGCTTCCCGGGCGTCACCGCGAAGTCCGAGATCCGCCCCGAGTACAACGCCGGCCCGATCGACCGCAGCGGCATGCCCCCCAGCAGCCCCGCCGTCAGCCGCGCCTCGGGCTTCGACTCCGCCTTCGCTTCGCCGCCCGTGCCCGCCGGCGTGCCGTCCTGCGCCCATGCCCACCCGGGCAAGGCCGCGCCCAACCCCGCGACCACCACGCCCGTCCACACACGCGCCGCGCGCGCCCGCCGCTGATTCGTCTTCATGGCCGCAAGCGTACCGCCCTACGCGCCCGCTCGCTCGCCCTCCGCCGCCATGAGGTCGCTGTACGACGCGTCCACCAGTTCCCCCAGCGACGGCGTCAGGTCCCGGCGCAGCCGCTCCAGCGCCTCGCGCGCGCGCGCCTCCCCGAGATCACCCGTCACCACGCTCTCCAACTCCAGGTACCGCCCCAGCCCCTCCACCTCGTCCAGGTGCACCCGCACGCTCCCCAGCATCCACAACTCCCGCCGCTTCCGCACCACCACCCACGTCTCCAGCGCCTGCGACCCGTACCGCTCCCGCGCCTGCTCGTCCGTGAGAATCCGAAAGTCGCTCGCCCGCGGGCCCGCCACGTTCGCTCGCTCGTACTCGATCCACTCCGCCGGCTCGTCCTCCGTCTCCCGCCGCTTCAGCCGCCCCCGCGCCACCTTGTAATACGTGTCCGTCTGCGCGTACGTCAGGATGTACGCCGCACGCAGCGCCCGCAGGATCGTCCGCGCCAGCGCCCCGTCCCGCAGCTCGGCCTTGCACTCGATGTTCCGCACGCTACCTCCCCGTCGGCGGCGTCACCCCCGCCCCGCGCAGCGCCGCCAGCAGCCGCGCCTCGTCCCACACCGCCACCCCCAGCGCCCGCGCCTTCTCCAGCTTGCTCCCCGCGCTCTCCCCCGCGATCACCACGTCCGTCTTGCTCGACACGCTCCCCGTCACCTTCGCCCCCAGCCCCTCCAGCACCGCCTTCAAATCCTCCCGCTCGTACGACCCCAGCGTCCCCGTCAGCACCACCGTCTTGCCCGCAAACTCCGACGCCTCCGCACCACCGCCCCCGCCACCGCCCCCGCCGCCCGCGCCCGCCGCCTCCGCCTTGAACTCCTTCGACCGCAGGTCCACCCCCGCCCGCGCCAACTCCTCGAACGTCCGCTTCGCCGCCGCGCTGTGCAGATACGCGTGCACCACCGGCGCCGTGTCCTCCCCCAGCCCCGTCTCGTACGCCGGCGTCACCTCGCCCTCGAACCCGAACAGTTCCTGCCGCTTCTTCGAACTCATCCGGTTCACCGCCAGCGGCATCAGCATCCACACCGGCGCCGCCAGCAACTCGTCCAGCGACGCGAACCGGCGCGCCAGCGCCTTCGCCGTCGCGTCCCCCACGTGCCGGATGCCCATCCCCGCCAGCACCCGCGCCATCCCGCGCCCCTTCGCCGCCTCCACCCCCGCCAGCAGGTTGTCCACCTTCTTCTCGCCCATCCGCTCCAGCGCCAGCAGCGCGTCGCGATGGTCCTTCAACTGAAAGATGTCCGCGAACCGCTCCAGCGGCGCCGCCTGCGCCTCCCGCACCTGCGCGATCGTCTTCTCCCCCAGCCCGTCAATGTCCATCTGCTTGCGCCCGCAGAACCACACCAGCTTCTCGTACACCTGCGCCGGGCACTCGGGGTTCACGCACCGGCGCGCCGTCTCCTCCAGCGCCCCCGCGCCTGCCGGCTCCACCTCCACCGGCCCCCCGCACTCCGGGCACGTCCGCGGCGCCTCGATCTCCCGCGCATCCCTGGGCCGCCGATCCCGCACCACCCCCACCACGTACGGGATGATCTCCCCGGCCTTCTCGATCTCCACCGTGTCCCCGATGCGGATGTCCTTCTGCCGCACCTGCCCGTAGTTGTGCAGCGTCGCGTGCCGCACCGTCGTCCCCGCCAGCAGCACCGGCTCCATCACCGCCCGAGGCGTGATCTTCCCCGTCTTCCCCACCTGGTGCAGCACGTCCACCAGCCGCGTCATCGTCCGATCAGGCGGATATTTGAACGCCGTCACCCAGCGCGGGCTCTTGCTCGTCGTCCCCAGCGCCGCCTGCTGCGCGAACGAATCCACCCGCACCACCATCCCGTCCGTCTGATAGTCCAGCGCGCGCCGCACGCCGTCAAACGCCCGGATCGCCCCCAGCACGCCCGCCACATCCTCATGGCGGCTCGCCATCGCGCTCACCGGCACGCCCAGCGCCCGCACCCGCTCCAGAAACTCCGTGTGCGATCCCGCGAACCCCGCCGACACCTCGCCCCGCCCGTGCGCCACGAACGCCAGCCGCCGCCCCGCGATCAGGTCCGGGCTCAGGTTCTTCAGCGTCCCCGCCGTCGCGTTCCGCGGGTTCGCCAGCGCGTCCTCCCCCTCCGCCTCCAACTCCCGATTGATCCGCGCGAACTCCCCCAGCGGCATGTACACCTCGCCCCGCACCTCCAGCACCGCCGGCGCCGCGCCCTCCAGCACCAGCGGGATCGCCCGGATCACCCGCGCCGCGTGCGTCACGTCGTCCCCCGTCACGCCATCACCCCGCGTCACGCCGTACACCAGCCGCCCGCGCTCGTACCGCAGCGAGATCGCCACCCCGTCGATCTTCGGATCGCACACGAACGTCGGCGCGCCCGCCCCCGCCTCCGTCAGCAGCCGCGTCACCCGCGCCGCCCACTCGCGAACCCCCGCCTCGTCGTACGTGTTGTCGATCGACAGCATCGCCGCCGCGTGCGCCACCTGGCGGAACCCCGCGATCGGCTCGCCCCCCACCCGGTGCGTCGGGCTGTCCGGATCATCCAGGTCGGGGTGCGCCCGCTCGATCTCCGCCAGCTCCGCCAGCAGCCGATCAAACTCCGCGTCCGACATGATCGGCCGCGCCTCGACGTAGTACGCCCGGTTCGCCCGCGCCAGCAGGTCCCGCAGTTCCCGGCATCGTTTCGCCGCGTCGCGCACGCCGCGATCGTACCGCCCCCCACGCCCCCCACGCCCCCCACGCCCTCACTACCGCGCCCGACCCGCCAGCCACCCCGCCAGCCCCTCGTGCGCGCCCCACGGGTACACCCGCGTCACCCCGCGCCCGCGCACCAGCAGCACGTCCTCCACCCCCGACCGCAGCGCCAGCCGCCCGCGCCCGATCTCCACCACCTCCGCCTCCAACTCCCCCACCACCAGCGCCACCCGCGCCACCCGCGCCGTCTCGTCCACCACCCGCGTCGTCGCCGCCGACGCCCGCGTGTCGCACAGCAGCGCCAGCAGCGCCGCCACCTGCGCCGCGTCGCTCCCGCCCGCCGCCCCTTCACCTCCTGCACCATCCGCCCCGCGCCATCCGTCCACGCCACGCGCGAACCGCGCCGACCACTCGCTCCCGCCCGGCGCCCCCACGCGCACGCCCGCCACGTCCGCCGCCGTCAGCGTCGTCGCCACCCGCGACAGGTACACCCCCGCGTTCGCGTCGATCGTCGCGTGCACGCTCGCCGGCACCTCCGCGGCCCATGGCCCCCACAGCACGCGCCCGCGCTCATCCTCCGCCGTCACCACCGCCCCCACCACGCCCCCGCCCATGTCCACGCCCCGCATCGTGTGCAGCACGCGCACCGCCTCGACGCTCTCGCCCGCCAGCGCCCGCGCCTCGGTCACCACGCGCACCGCGAACACCGTCGCCAGTCCGTCCAACTCGCCCGCGTCCCGCGCGATCCGGCGCAGCCCGCCCCCCGTGAGCGCCCGCGCGAGCGCCTCGCACGCGTCCATGTCGCCCGCCGATGTCACCGGCTCCACCACGCCCCACCGCCCGCGCGCACCCACCAGCCGCACACGCGCGCCGTCACGCTCCACCACCACCTCCGCGATCCGCCCCGCCCCCGCCGGCACCAGCGCTCCCTCGCCCCACGCCTCCAACGACTCCCGACGGAACAGCCCCGCCACGTTCGCCTCCGCCAGCACCGTCTTCGACCCGCCCTCCCCGCTCAACCGGCACGCCACGCGCCCGCCCAGCGCGCCCGCGCCGATCCGCACGCTCCGCGTCGATCCATCCTCGAGCACGAACAGCACGTCCACGCTCCCCGCGCCCGGATCGTCATTCCCCTGCGCCGGCAGCGCGTCCAGGTCCGCCAAGAGCCGGATCGCCCCGCGCACCGCCGAATCCTGCACGACACACGCCGGCGCTTCCCCCAGCCGCATCGTCCACACCGACGGCGTCTCCACCCGCGTCAGCGTCGCCGCCACGCCGTCCCCACGCACCTCCACCGTCCGCACCCGCGCGCTCTCCAGCCCCAGCAGCACACGCACCGGCGCCGCGCCCCCGCCCCCACCCCGCGGGCGGAACGCCACCAACGCCGCCACGCACAGCAGCACCGCCACCACCACACTCACCACCGCGGCCCGCTGCATCCACAATCCCCCAATGCCCAATGCCCAGTGCCCAGTGCCCAGTGCCCAGTGCCCAGTGCCTTCTTCTTCCTCTTCTCCCCTTCCTTCTTCCTCTGCCTTCCTACCTCTGCCTTTTGGGGCGGGGCCTTTCCAGGCCCCGTCTTCCCTGCCTCCTCCCAATGCAGAATGCCCCATGCCCAATGCCTTCCCCTACCCCCTCAAGTCCCGCGCATCCCGCACACCCAGGTTCGCGAAAATCTCCCGCGTCGCCAGCGACCGGTTCAGCGTATAGAAGTGAATCCCCGCCACCCCGTGATCCAGCAAATCCCGGCACTGTTCCGTCGCCCAGTGCACACCCACCCGCTTCACCGCCTCCTCATCGCCGCCCGTCCGGTTGATCGCCCGCACCAGCGGCGCCGGGAACCGCGACCCAAGCGCCAGGTCCGCCATCCGCCGCATCCCGGGCAGGCTCGTCACCGGCATCACCCCCGCGATGATCGGCACGCGGATCCCCGCCAACTCGCACCGCGCGCGGAAGTCGTAAAAATCCCGGTTGTCGAAGAACAACTGCGTCACGATGAAATCCGCCCCCGCGTCCACCTTCGCCTTCAGATGGTCCAGCTCCGTCAGCCGGTTCGGCGTTTCCGCATGCCCTTCCGGATACCCCGCCACCCCGATCCCGAACCCGCGCCGATCCGGGTGCAGCCGCTTCTCCCCGAACCCGCGGATCAATCCCACCAGGTCCGCCGCGTACCGCAGCCCCTTCCACGCCGTCTCCCCTGCCGCCAACCCCTTCGGCACGTCGCCCCGCAGCGCCATCAGGTTGCTGATCCCCGCCGCCGCGTACCGCGCCAGAATCCCCTCGATGTCCTCGGGCGTGTGACACACGCACGTCAAATGCGGCACCGGGTCCAGCGTCGTCTCCGTCCGCAGCCGCACCACCAACTCATGCGTCATCTCACGCGTCGAGCCCCCCGCCCCGTACGTCACCGACACGAACGACGGCCTCAGCGGCTCCAACTCCCGGATGCTCGCGAACAAATCCCCGAACCCGCCCCCGTTCTTCGGCGGAAAAAACTCGAACGAGAACGTCGAGCCCTGCTGCGCGAAAATGTCCCGAATATGCATGGCGACGTCCTGGCCGTTCATCCCGTTCCCACGCGATCACCCGCAGTATACCCATCTATGCGGATAGACGGATAAAGCCCGGGCCGCGCCCACGCCCGAGAACATCGGCCCGCTGTCCCCACAACTCAAATCCGCCCGCCAATCCGCCCCGCGCCTTACCGCTTCTTCCCGGGGATCAGGTCCCCGATCCCCTTCAGCGCGTCCTGGGCGCCTTCCTTCACACCTTCCACTCCCTTCCGCAACGCGTCCCCGGCCTCGCCGCCGATCTGCGTCAGCCCCTCGGCCAGTTTCTGGGCCTTCTCGCCCGCCGCCCCCACCACCTCTACCCCGAACTGCCCGATCCCCTGCAACTGCGCCAACCCGCCCTTGAGTTCGCCCAGCACGTCGCTGGGGAACAGGCTCCCGCCGCGCTCCGCCGCCGTCGCCAGGATCGCCTTCACAATCACCCCGGTCATCTGCCCCGCCGTCATCCCGCCCTCGGCCGACCCCACGTTGTGCAGCACGATCTCGTGCACCGGCACCGTCACCGCCGACACCCCGCCCGGCAGCCCCAGCATGTCCAGCCGCACCTCCACGTCCGTGATCACCAGTTCACGCACGATGAACTTCTTCGCGTCGCTGGGCTCCTTGTCCGCCGGCTTGCTGGGCGTGCCGCTCTCGAACCGCTTCAGGTTCTCCAGGATCACCCCGTAGTTCGACCCCGACGCCGTCCGCTCGAGGTTCACACGCACACCATCCAGTTTCAAACTCGGCACCTCGACCACGGGCTGGCGCACCGAGCCCAGGTCGGCCGCCACGCCCCCCGAGGCCAGACGGAAGAAATGGTCGCCCTTGAACCCGGGCGGGTTCGCGACGTGCAACTCGCGCATGCCGAACGTCCCGCTGAACAGCCCGACGTCCGCGCTCCCCAGCGTCGTCGGCACGCCCATCGCGTACGTCCCGCCCTTCTCGATCCCGGCCTTCGCCAGCGAGTCCGCGTACAACGCCACCACACCCACCGCCAACACCAGCAGCAGCACCACCGCGCCCACCGCGATCAGCAGTCGCTTGACGAGTTTCATGGGAGACTCCCTTCCCCCAACCATACGGCGCGTCCCCCCGCCACACCCCCACACTCCGCGATTGAGCCGGCAGAAGCAATCGGCATGGATGGGCACACACACCTGTGAACTCAGGACAGTCCGACCGCGGGAACGGCATCCACGCACGACCGAGCCGGCGCGTCAACTCCCGCGAACTGCCGTTGCGCTCACAACTGCCTTGCTGCAACGCAGGCCGAACAGGTGGCCATCCCAACCCAGCTCCCGCGTGGTCTCACCCCTGATCCTGCCCGTCCAGCGTGTTCGCGTGCAGCCCTGCTCCGGCGAGAGTCTTGATGCGGACGGATGGCATCGGACGACCAGGGAACTGACCCGCCACAGCCCTGCCAATGAAAAAGGGCCGGTATCAACCGGCCCTTGAAGCGAGGCGGACGGGACTCGAACCCGCAACCACCGGATCGACAGAGGAACCTTGCCCGAGCCCGAAACTCGTAAACCACGATACGGGCGGGGTTTCCGGATTGCAAGTGATGCGGGCCTTGGGGCGTTTTGCGGCGGTTTTCGGGGCGGAGCGCGGTGCGCACCGCGCTACGAGTGCGCCCGCTCCCACGCATCGTTGTCCCTTTCGCGCTGCTCAAGCCGCCAGGTACTGAACGAGTCGCGATCGATGCGACGGTTGCGCCCGTCCTTCCCGTTGGTGCGGAAGCGCTCCTCCCCAGCGGCCTTGGACACACGGGCCTTGGCCTTGTTGAGGTCGATTCCCGAGACATCGGCAAGCAGCAGTTTCGCGGCGGCAGTGACGGTGATCCAGGCGTCCGGTTTGACTTCCACCAGTCCTGACGCTGGGAAGACCTTGGCCAGGTCGAGATCGAGCCCTTCGGTGCCAAGGCGGGCGTGCTCGGCAAGCACCGCCGTCATCGGCCGCTTGCCGACCGACCAGATGTCGCCCGGCTTCACGCCGACCGAGAGCAACGCTGGATCGTCGGAGGCCACCAGCCGCGTTGCTGACGCGGCCACCCCAGCGGCGTCTGGCCGGCCGAGGCCGAAGCCCAGGAAGACCTCGCCCACCTGGTCCGCGACGCTCGCCGTCCCGATCAGCACGATGCGCCCCGGCGCGTCCTCCACGACTTTTCCAGATGCTCCAATGGCGCACCGAACTGCCTCGGCGAGCCCGAGCAGGCTGAACCGCCACTGCTCAAAGTCACGCGGCTCCAGAATGACCCTTCCGCACCCGTTCATGCACCGATGAACGCAGATCAGCCTGTCCGGGTCGTCCGGATGCTTCTCGAAGCCCAGGTTCGGAGCGAAACACTCATGATCGCCGCCGTCAAGGACGATCTCGTCGGCGAAGCCGGCCGCTTCGACGATGCCCAGCGCCTCAAGCGACGCCAGCCACTCGCGCGGCCATGCCCGTGCATCCTGCGGACTCAGAACGCCGTCCCGCAGATGTTCCACGCGTGCCAGAAGCCTGCCAAAGTCGTCATGCACTGGCGATCTTCCACTCCACCAGGTACTTCTTCGCCACGACATCGAGCCCGTGGTCCTTCAAGTTGCACCGATCAGGGTACGTGACCTCGAAGGTCAGCGTCTTGCCACGCTTGCCGTTCTGCCCGCGGAAGCGAAAGGACAGACGTGCCTGGGACACATGAAGCTCCGAGAGTGGTACCTTGGTCGTGTTGATGGCTTCTTCGATCATGCCCCGAAGGACATTCGGCATGTCCGGCGTCGGACGCCCCGACAGCACCAGGCGACGATACCCTTTCCCTGGCAGGTCGAACCGCAGGAGCCGAAGTTCCACCCGTTCGATGTTGTCGGCCGGGGCGGTCTTGAACGCGAAGTCGCCACGTTTGAGCACGTCGAGTGAGAACGGAGGGTTGGCGCGGGGATCGGGCAGTACCTTGAGTCCGAGGATCTCCTTGCAGAAGGCCCCGGCAATCTTCTCCCGGCGCTTCTGATCGCCGCTGGCGATCATCTCCAGTACGCCATCTTCACGCCGGTAGACGAAGATGATCTCCGTGGCTGTACGACGGATGTGACGGGCAAACTGGCCCTTGTTGTCATAGCCGAGGTCGGTCTTGGGGTAGTCCTCCGGGTACGCAAACAGGCAGTACCGCTCCGGATCGCGGCGCTCGACCGGGTCCAGGTGGCAGTGCTTGCCCCGTCCTTCGTGCTTGAAGATCTCGCGGAGTGCCTTCTTGAGTCGATCCTGGTGCTGCTCGTCATCATTCACCTGCAGACGTTTGCCGACGTTCCACCGTTGCCATCGGCTCTCGCCGAATCGGTCCATCTCGTTGCAGGCCCAGACCGTGTCGATGAGTTGACGATCCTCGATCAACGCGAGGAGCGCTCGCTCGAAGTCGTTCGCCATGTCCTCCAACTTCTTGACCCAGGGCTTCTTCAAGTATGAAGCCTCCTCGTAGATCAGGCGCGACCCGCCGTCGGTGGCAAGCTCGTTGACCGTGGCGAAGTCCGCGTCAACGGCCTCTTTGACCTTGGCATCCAGCTCCTCCATCGCCTCGATGATCGCAACGGGATCGCCCTCCTTGTACTCACTCCACTTGAAGTCACCGAGCAGTTTGCGGCCAGCGAAGTACCGCTGCAAGAGTGCCTTCGAGATGCTCCGGATGACTTTCTTGGGTGAGTACTGGGCCATGTGTGCAACACCTCCTGAAGAGCGCGATCCCCTCTCGATTGTGTTTATGCGCGGCGGGTGCTCAGTTCACCTTGAACGAGCTTCCCAGACCTTCGAGAGCCCGATTCACATCCTCCACGACCTTCGGATCGGGTGCGGTCACACCATCACCGATCTCAAGGCGGATGTGGAATCGAAGCGACACATTGGTCCTGGCCTTGATGTCGAGGAGCCGAGGAACCGCGTCGCCAAGGTCCTGGATTTGCGAAGGTTCGAAGTCCGCCTCAGCCACGCAGACGTTCGGGTGCGGCGGGCGACGACCCGTTCCGCCACCTCCGCCCCCGCCCGACGGCACCTGGGCGGCTGCGACCTTCAGCCGGACGGACTTCGCGGCAACAAGATCGCATGGCCAATCACCGGAATCGTCCGTCAGTTCCACGAACCGAGCCTGGAGTGCGCCGGAGATCGCGTCTCGAATCGTCTTCCACGGCAAGGTGGCTCCAGCGGCCTGCGAGAGTGCACTCGCGAGCGCCAGGGCGGACGCCGAACCATCCTGCCAGGCCGCCGGGAGATTCTCGGGGAGCAGCGACGCCGCCGACAGTGGCGCGGGGGGGGGACGGAGCCTCGCTGTTGGCGTCAACACACCCGCGGGGATCGGCTCGCCCAGAAGGCTGGCCGGCCCGGAGAGCAACCACACCTTCCCAAGTTCCACAGCCTCGCAGATCGCGGCGTTGACGACGACCTCTGCCGCCTTCGGAACGGTCATCGGCTCGGGAAAGCCACCGCGGTCGACCTGCACGACCTTCGTCCCATCGAAATAGGACGCTACCTCCAGCGCCGAAATCTCGTCGGCGTGCCACAGACCGGGCAACGTGCCCCGGGCGAAAAGTTCGCCCGAAATCTCGCCAAGTTCCGCCGCCTCGGGAAGGACCAGTTCGAGTGCCGGGTCGTTCAGCGCGGCCTCCTCCGGACGGCTGCGCCACCAGGTCCGGAACGTGCGGTCCGGCCGCGTGAGTTTCAGGACGAACGTCCCCTGCACGCACCCCTCAACCAGCGTCTCGACGATGGCCTGCGCCTTGAGCATCTTCGGCAGGTGTGGCAACTGGGCGAATGCGCCCGCCAGGTCCTTCACGCGCCGGCTCGTCTCCCCGCCCTTCCACAGGTTGTACGGACCGTCGGGCAACAAGGCCTCCGCGGTGATCGCCGTGTCCTGAACGCGGGAGCGTGAATCGCTCTTGATGGTGTCGAAGTGGGGCTCGTCGGTCACCGTCACCTTGAAGGCCTGCGCCTCATCCTTCTCCGAGACAGTCACGACGATGCAGTACGCCTGACGGATCGCCTCCGGCACGCGGGCCCGAGCCTTGTCGATGTTGATCTTGAGCGTCTGCAGGCGGGCCACGTCCACCGAGCCCTTCTGCTTCCGATCCTCATCGTTCTTCGGCGTCAGGTCATCGAGGACACGTTCCCACGCGAGCTGGTCGCGCACCCGCGCGTGGGCCACGTCGAGCCCCTCGCGCGAAGGCGCCAGCAGCAGGACCGCGTTGCGGTACACGCGCGGCTTGTCGCTGCCGGTCGTCTCGTCAAGGAACCGCTTCGCTTCCGCGCTGGGCTTGCCCGAGTCCGACGCGGCGCTCGGCGGCAGCACGGCGTAGTGAAACAGGCCGTCATCCTCGATGTCGCGGGGCTTGGTAGGAAGCGTGTGGACGCGGACGCCGAACGCGGACGCCCCACTCGTAAGCGCCTTGGTTCGCCCGATCTCCTCGAGCATCTTGGCCTTGACGACGTCATCGGAGATCTGCGCCGCCGCCGCGGCCTGCATCTGAGTCAAGTTCGGGCGGTTCCCGAGCCGCCATTCGGTCGGAAGTTGCCCGTCCTTCTCGGGCAGATCGCCATCATCGAGCCAGTAACTACCCCTCGCCCACCTGGCAAGGCCCTTCTCCAACTCGATCTTGTCGGGGCGGCACGGGCCGACCAGGAGCATCAGATCCCGGGTCTTCGCGCTCCGGCCCGCGGGCTGTGAATGCAGAAACGTCGCGATGACCGCCTGCTCGACCTCGCGGACTCTCAGCCCGACGGAGTCCGCCTGCACGCGCCGGGCGATGTCGAGTTCGCTTTGGATGATGCCGGTCCACCGCGTCGCCTGCCCATCGGAGACGATGGTGTCGGCGATGAGCACAAGCTCGCGCGCCGCCTCGGAGAGGCCCGCCTGCTTCGGGGAACTCAGGAAGACCGCAGGCCCCACGAGCGGGCAATCGTCCCACTTCTCGGCCTCGCGCAGCGCCAGCGCGAACGTGCGCAGCACGCCGCGGGTCTTCTGGAACCGATCGATGGTCGTCCACTTGGTGTAGAAGACCTCCGTCAACTCCGGGTGGAAGGGGTAACTCTTGAGGTACCGCTCCTCCGCGCTCGCCCCGGCCTTCCCCGTCTGCTCGTCGAGCGGCGTGATCCCCTTGAGCGCGGCGATGACGTGCTGCCGCCAACTATCGCGGTCCTGGCCCGACACAGGGTCGAACAGACGCCGGCGGAGCACCTCGGCCACGTCGTCCTTCTCCACCGGCTGTACGGCCTCCTCGCGCTGACGCTGGAAGATGTCGTACAACTCCGACACGATCCGCTTCCCGAGGTCGTCGGCCTGGTCCTTCGGATCACTCGACAGGAGCGACGCCACGATACAGCAGCGGTTCACCTTCGCCGCCGCCTGCGTCAGGTACTGGAAGAACGACGTGAGGATGTCGATCCACCCCGGCTCCGAGCGGATCTTCACCTTCGCGTACAGCAGCACCTCGTCGAGGAGCACGAGCGTCCCCATGCCCTGCTTGGACGGCAACGCCAGCAGGTCGGTCAGCGTGTTCTCGGCGGGCGGCGTCTCCCGCTCCTCGGCGACGCCCTTGGCGCTCATCAACTTCAGCCCGTCGTCGCCGGCGACCTGATACGCCAGGATGCTCCAGGGGTGCTTCAGGCGACGCACCGCGCCGTCGGGCGACCGGACCTCGCACCCCGTTTCCACGTCGATCTTGTCGAAGCACAGCGCCGCCACCCGCGCCCGCGGCAGGTCCTGCCCGATCGTCTCCATGAACTCCCGCACCGCGGGCAGGTGCGGCAACTTGGCCGGGTCGTGCACCAGGTGACGCATCGTGATCAACGTGTGCGTCTTGCCGCCGCCGTAGGTCAGTTCCAGTTGCCGAACCGCCTTGTCGTTCTTCCCCGCCAGCCGCAGCACCACGTCCTTCACCAGGTTCCGCAGGTTGTGCGTCGGGAAGGTCAGCGCGAAGAACTCCTCGGGCTTCTCGTAGATCGGCCGCTTCCCGTTCTGCATCATGACCTCGTACAGGTCCGCGGCGAACATGTGCAGCGGCAGGTCGCCCGACCGGAGGTCGTCCCGCAGTTTGACCACCTCGTGCCAGGCCTTCCAGGGTTGCTTTGCCATGCGATCCATCCTTTGCCGTGACGCCGCGCTCCGGCCGCGGTATGCTTCTGTCCGATCAACCCAGTAACCCCGCCGTGTCGAGAGGCACGGCCCGACGCCCGCGAAAGCGGGCGTCTATCTTTCATTCCCTCGCTCGTGCCGCGAACAACTCCGGCCCGCGGTCCCGCACCGCGCCCTTCGCCCCGATGTGGTTGCTGATGCTCTCCAGCAGCGACCGCTCGCTGTTGGTCGAGAGTTCGATCAGCGACTGCACCACCCGCTTGAACAGTTCGTTCCGCCGCAGGCCGTGCTCGTCGATGTACTCGTCCACCTTGTGCAGGTCGCCGTCCTTCCACAGGTGCATCAGCCGGTGGATGCGGTCGATCAGCGGCACGGCCTTGCCCTCGGGGGCCTCGTAGCCCAGGCTCCGACCCTTCCGCTGGCTCCACCCCTTCAGTTTCACCTTGCTGCCGCCGCCCTCGCCGCCCGCCGCGTCGGCGTCGCCGTCGTCGCCCTCGGCGTCATCATCCTCGGCGAGGTCGTCGGCCGGGGCGTCGCCCCCGCTCGCGCCCCCAGCGCCGACGAGGATGTCCCACGACCGCTCCAGTTCGGCATCCGAGAGGCCGCACGCCGTCGCGTACAGGATGCACGCGCCGACGGGGGCGTCGTCCAGGCCGAAGTCGTGCCGGTGCAGCAGGTAGTAGGCCGTCACCTCGTCGAGCCGGTCGGCGGCGGACAGGTCCGCCCCCTTCTCGCCGGAGAGCACCTGGCCGACGATGTAGTCAACCACCATGCGGCGGACGTGGTTCAGGAACTCGCCCACGCTCATGGTGGCGTTGGGCTCGTTGGCCTTGCGGACGACGGGGTGCTTGCTGTAGGCCTCCAGCGCGGGGCCGGTGGCGGCCCACACGAAGTCGGGGCCGCGGATGCCCGCATCCCAGAACTCGCGGAGTTGGACCGCGATGTTGGCACGCATCTCCTCAAGGACGCGGTTGTCCCAGCCGGGCTTGGCGGCTGCCGCGCGCTTCTTACATACCATCCATACGGAGGAGGCAAGCCTCGCCCCACCTGCCGCCTTGTTTGGCATTTCTGTTTCAATTGGCCAACTGGCGTCAACTGCAAAGCCCGCGCGAACTATCGAAGATGCCAATGTTTCCCACGCATCGGGTTGCTTGTGCGCGAACACAATCACCAGCCGCCCATCCTCATTGAGCGCCCGTCGAGCGGCGATGAATGCCTGTGCCATGCCATCTTCGTATCGTGCCTTGGCTGCGCGATGATCGCCGCCCGTGCGACCGGCGTGCTGAATGAGTTCCTGCGACTTGTCTGTCACGCGACTGGCGAATTGGGTCGCGTACTCCGGGCGTGTCATTCGCCTCAGCCAAACATAAAAGAAATCGCTCAGGTCAGCGTAGGGAATCGCGTCGTAGTACGGAGGATCCGTGAGCACCACATCCACGTCGGAGATCCCTGCCAAGTCCGTGGCAGTGCCATGCACTAATATGGGCGACGGTGAATCAAGTCCCGAGGCTGTCGCATGCTCAACGCTCATTGCGATCCACTCGACCGCGCCGCCGAAACTGCCCGAGCCGCTCGCGGTCGGGTTGCCCTCCACATAGTCCCAGTTTACGCGCAGAGCATATCGCTGGAACGTACTGGAGATCGTTTCACGCCCGGTGTCCCAATGACACAACGTGCTATTGCGATTCGCCACATGGTCGACTGCAAGCGACACCAGGTCGATGGCCGACACCGCGTGCGCACTAGCATCTCCGTTACTCCGCGCATCACGCACCGCCGAGCACAGCGTGCCTAGTGCGAGCTGTTGTCGAGAACTGAAGACCTCGCCAAACGTGTTGATGCCGTAGCGCGTCAACCCTGAGAGACCACGAGCGTTCGGTGATGGGCGAGTAGGGTCAATCGGTTCATCGAGAGGGCTTCCGGCGAGCACATCCGCAACGTCTTGCTCACGCGCCGAGAGGGACAGTTCGTCGATCGTTGGGGCTCGGTACTCCTTCCCATCGTGGCCATCGACAACAACCGACACCAAAGCGTGCCCCCACTCTCTCGAGTTGGCTGCGACCTGAATGTCGGGCATCGTCATGATCGTCGTGCAGCAAACGCATCGAGCGCCGGACTGTGAAAGTGTGCCGGCGCCAATTCGCTTGTCGTGCTCGCGCCGCTGGGCCGCGTTGCCGCCCTTGGCGGGAACGCTTGTCTGAACGCCGAACACCACGCCCGTGCGATCCGTGTTCGGTCCCATAGTCAGCAACACGCGCTTGTTCGCCTTCTTGCACAGCCAGCGCGTCTTCAGCAGCGGCACCGTCGCCCGGCAGTTCTTGCACGTCACCGTTCGCGCCCAGAGGTACGCCACCGTCGGCTTGGCAACCCAGCGCGGGTTGCGCTTGTCCTCCAGGTACTCCTGTGTGAACTCGGCGTTCAGCGCGTCGATATCCGCCCCCCCCGTGCCGTCGTCCTTGAGGGGCACGAGGCGCATGGGCTGGCGCTCGTAGGAGACATGGTCCTTCTTGAGAGGCTCAAAGTCGGCGTAGGTCGGGTAGTACTGGGCCAGTTCCCGCCGCGCCCGGGCCAGTACCCACTGCCCCCACGCGCGGACGTGCCACGCCAGGTCGGCCTGGATCTCCTCATCGGCCCCCCCCACCCCCCCGGGTGGGCCGAAGGGCAGGCCGGCGTCCGCCTGCTTCGCGCCGGGCTTGGCCTTCTTCTTGCTCCCGGCGTGCAGCCGCTTGATCGCGGCCGCGGCCTCCGCCTTGCTGTACCCCTTGGCCTTCTTGAAGAACTCCTCCATGAACGCGTCGTCGTGGAGGATGAAGTCGGGGAGCGGGCGCGTCTGCCCGGCGAGTTTCTGCGGGTACTCCAGCGTGCACTTGAGGATGAACCACGCGACGGGGTTGATGTCCACCGCCGTCGCCTCGCACCCGAGGCGCATGGCCTCGAGCGGGATGGCCCCGCCGCCGGCGAAGGGGTCGAGCACCTTGGGGGCGCGCCCGCCGTAGGCCTTGCGGATCTCCTGGCGGAACCAATCGAGGGTCTCGGCGTTCTCGGTCTCGCGGCCCCAGTGGAGGATGCCGCCCTCGGTCTCTTCCTTGACCCGCTCGACCGTCTGGCCGCCGGGCATCTTCTTCTTCTCGATCCGCTTGACGACGCGCCCGCCGATCTTCTCGCAGAGTTCCTTGCGTGCTTCCGGCGTGCCGGGGTCGGGCAGGAGGGTGGCGATGAGCGCGGCCCGGCACGCCGCGAGCGGGCGCCGGGCGGGCCAGATGTGCAGGGTGGAGATGTGCCCGTGGCGGACGTTCTTCTCGTGGACGGAGTCCAGCGAGGCCTGCTTGAGGGGGAAGGCGTGCTCGATGAGGCGGGGGAAGTCGGTCATGGGTGGTTCAGGCACTTTTCATGGGTGCTTCAGCCGGGTTATCGGGACAGCAGCAACCTTCGGGATCGGTACGGGTTGAATGAACGGGAACCCTCGGTTACTCTTTCCGTACGGTGATTCAGGCTCCGGAGGCATGGCGGCCGATACCCTGGAAGCCGAGAGCGACCCACGGACGGGCTCGTTCCGAGGCAGGTCGGACGTGTGCTATGGCGACGCGAGTGATCTCTTCGAGCATGGTGTTCTCCACGGGCAACTCTGGGAGCCGGTCTACCCCTTGGCAGGTCGGGACTTCCGGCCCTGCTTCGCCTGCGCCTTCTTCCCGGCCGGTCGAGCACCCGCAAGCGATGACGACGACGGTCCCGTTGGGCTCGCCGCCGAGGGTGCCGGTGAATGACTCCAAGCTTGCGACAAAATCTCTTCCTGGATCATCACCTGTCCCGGCGGGCTCGGAAGCATCTGGTACCGCCGCCGAGTGACGTGCTTGCTTGACAATGGCAGGCTCTCCACCATCGCGTGGATCAGATCGAAGTTCTTGACTTTTTGCGGCGCGGGCTGACCCTGTGCGGGCGGCTGCGGGTCAGGCATCGCAGACAGTTCCGCGTGCGGATTGAACACCGAGAGGTTCTCGAACTCGGCCTCGTAGTCGAGGTACAAGTCCCACATCGCCGTCTCGAGTTCCGGCGGAAGGTCGCTGTTGACCTTGAGCTTCAGGTCTTCCTTCGCCTCTCGCCGGTTGATCGGGTGGCCGTGGAAGTACAACTTCGAAGCCATGTTCTCCACGATGTCCTTGATCGTGTGATCGTCCGCGTTCCGCATGTGTGTGCGCATGATCTTCGTGGCGATCATCCGAGACTGGGCAAGAAACCGCTCGACGTTGCCCAGCGCGAGCGGGTGAACTTTGTTCGCCAGGATCTCGATCGTTTTGACCAGTTCGTCTTCGTGGGAGATGCCTACCGACTTCACGAAGTTCACATACGCCCGGACATCCTCCACGCTGATACCGATCCGGCGGCCGGTGCCCTGCTCAACGGGGTTGTAGTCGTTCGACACTGTCGGGTCGATGGGGCCGAGCTCGCCGAAGGGGTGCATCACGATTTCGTCGGCACCGAGCGCGAGCAGGGAAGCGGCGCTGTAGGCGCGGTAAGGGATGAGAACCGAGAACGACTTCGAGAACTCCCGGAACACAGACACGAGCCGCCACGGGACCGTGCCGCTCCCCCCATTGCTCACCAGGAAGATGTCGAGTTTCTCGATCGGTCGCTGCTGGAACCTCAGCAGGTGGTCGAACACGACGCGCACCGAATCGTCGGCCATCTGCGCCGGGGCGTTGGGGCGCAGGCTCGTGAGGTAACAGATGACTGTGGAGCCTCGCAGGTCTTGAATCTTCTTGATGAGAGAGGTTCGATTCTCAAACGGCATGATGGTTCTCCGTTGCAGGCCATTGCAGACCAGCAGGCTCAATCTTCCGCTGCTTCGCTCACTGCCCTTGCGCCGACAAGCACGCTTCCCTTGGTCCGTGCCAGCAGCGTAGCGAAGGGATCGCGCACGCGCACGAGCCGCGGTGCGGGCGACGCGCATTCGTAGACGGCGTAGAGCCAGTAGCCGCCACGCAGGTTCGCCGCGCGGGCCCACTCGTTGCTGGAGACCTCGACATCACCCGTGCCGGCGCGGCCCTTGACCTCGATCGCCCGGCGTTCGCCGCCTTCGTAGATCGCCAGCAGGTCGAAGCCGGGGTTGTCGGTCAGGCCCGCGGCGCGGGCCAGCGGCGGCGTGGATACGTCGACGACTCTCGCGCCGGCGGCCTCCTCGAACGCCCGCGCCAGGTCCATCGCCACCCGCTCGACTTCCGCATCATGACGCTTGCGGTCTTCGGGGTCGGTGGAGGGAACCACGAGCGCGTGGGCGAGGAATGTCACGCTGCCCGGGGTCACCAGTTCGGGCTCGCGGCGGATCGAAGCCAGGGCGAGACGCCGGCGATCGGCCAGCGACCGCTGCTGGTCCTTGATCTCGGCGAGGGCCTTGGCGGCCGCGGCGTTGCCGGAACGGGCCTTCTCGGAGAGTTTCACACGGGCCGCGGCGAGTTCGGCCTCCTGGTAGTCAAAGCCGCGCTGCATGAAGCGTTCGCGCTCGGCCAGTGTGTCTAGGAGTTGCCGGCGGTGCTTCGTCGCCATGTCGCGGGCCACCCGCTCGACGACGAAGGCCTCGGCCTGCTCCTTGAGTGTCGGCGCGTTGACGGCCAGCCGCTGCGCGGCTGCGCCCGGGATGCCGCGCCCGCCCTTGAGCAGCAGGAGGTGCTCGACGGGGCAGAGTGAGACGTCGGCCCCTTCGAACTGCTTCACGCCGACGAGCCGGCACTCGAGGGGTTCCTCGTTGGCGAGTTCGGGGAGGTCGGCGTCGGCGTGGCGCACCACGTTCGTGAGCGCGAGGTGGAACACATACGGGCGATCGGCAGTCGGGTCGATGAAGACCGCGCCGCGCAGGGCCTCGTCCCCGAGTTGGTCGCTGACGGTTGCGCGGAACCGCTCGAACACAGGTTCGCCGGGGTGAATCCAGACGGCCTGGTCGCGCTGCTCGGGGCGCACGACGGTGAGCCGTCGCTGGCGCTGGGCGGGGTAGGCGTCGAGCGCATGAAAGACAGCGGCCCCCGCGCCCGCCTCCGTCGGCACGAAGGCAAACTCGGCGTCCATGTCCCCATCGATCTTGAGACCGATGAGCGGCACGGCGTTTTCGACAAACTGCCGCACGTAGCCGGGGAGCAATCGGCAGTAGGCCTCTCGCTCCAGGTCCTCGCGCAGGCGGGGCAACTGGCGCTTCACGTCGCCCCCGTCGCCGTAGAGCATCCGGTCGCGCGCTTCGAGCGCCGCGACCTGCTCGTCGGTGAGCCGCCCCGTCAGTTCCCGGACGACGGCTTCCTTGTCGCCGACGACCGCCCGCTCCATGTAGTCCTTGATCGAGAGCCCCTCGAAGAGCCGCCCGATGGAGTCGAAGACCTTGTCGCTGCCGAGCGAGAGACGGATCGATTCGAGCTTCTTGAGCAGCGTGTCGATCACCAGGCCTTCGCGGGTGCTGGGCGCGACGAGGTTGATGATGTGCACCGGGTCGTGCTTCTGGCCGTACCGATGGATGCGGCCCATGCGCTGCTCGAGGCGAGCCGGGTTCCACGGCACGTCGAAGTTGATCATGATCCAGCAGAACTGGAGGTTGATGCCCTCGGCCGCGGCGTCCGTGCAGATCATGAACCTTGCCCCGCCCTCAGCCTGCGTCCTGCGGAACCGGTCGACCTCGTCCTGGCGCTGGATGTAGTCCATGCCGCCGTGGATCTGGGCGATCTGTCCCGTATAGCCCATGCCTCCAAGCCGGTTGATCAGGTACTCCAGCGTGTCGCGGTGCTCGGTGAAGATGATGAACTTCTCGCCCGCGAACCGATCCTGCGTGAGCACCTCACGGAGTTTGTCGAACTTCGATTCCTCCCCCTTGGCGTGGACCTTCTTGGCGAGTTCGCGGAGATTGACGACCTGCTCGCGCTCCACGACAAGGTCGGCGAGCGACGCGGCGACGACGCCCGCGAGGAGCCGCTCCTCTGACAGTTCGTGCTCTTCGCGGCCGTTCTTCGTCTCCTCCTCGTCGGCCGTGGTCGTGTCAAGAAGGTCCTTCTCTTCGGCGAGCCGCCGCTGCAGCACGACCATCTGTTCCTCGGTCAGTTTGCCCTGCTGGATCTGGCGGATCAGGTCGTCGAGTTTCTCGATGCGACGTTCAAACGAGCGGAGCAGCGCGTAGGTTGAACTGGCAAGCCGCCGCTGCAAGACGCTCATGGCCAGGCGGGCCGCCGATCGGTTCAGCACCTTCGCCCGGTTGTAGACATGCCGCATGTACTCGGTCGTCTCGTCGTAGAGGGACTGCTCGCTGACCTCGCCCTGCGAAAGGTCGTACCCGAGCGTGTCCGAGATCCGCTTCGGATAGAGCGGGGCTCCGCTCAGGTGGACCATCTCCTCCTTCGTGCGCCGGATGAAATGGGCGGCCTTACGGTTGGTCGGATACTGCTCGAATGCCTCCGGCGTGGAGAGCACTTCGGGGGCAAGTATCCGCCATAGGGCGTAGTACGGATAGTCCTTCCCTTGGTGCGGCGTGGCGGTCAGGAGGAGAATGTGCTGCGCGGTCCAGGGCAACCGCCACGCATCGTCCAAGCCCGTGACGCCCGCCAGGGCCTCGGCAAGTTTGTACCGTTCCGTCTTCCGCACACGCAGATCCGCCCCTCGATCAACCGACAGTTTGTGGGCTTCATCGAATACCACGAGGTCGTACGGCAACACGCCCTGTTCGCGCAGGCGTGCGAACATTCTCGCCCCGGCAAGCGTGTCCACGCTCACAATCAGTCGATCACTACCCTCACCGATAAACGGATTCTCGTCGCGGGCATCAGCCCCGGTGATGATCCGGAAGTCCATGTCGAACAGCGTCCGCAACTCGCGCTGCCAGTTCCCGATGAGGCCCGCGGGCGGCACGATGAGGACCCGCCGCAGGAGTCGCCGGGCTTTCATCTCCCGCAAGTACAGGCCCGTCATGATCGTCTTGCCCGCGCCTGCGTCGTCAGCCAGCAAGAAGCGGAGCGGCGACTGCGACAGCATGTGCTCATACACCGCGATCCGCTGGTGTGGCAGCGGGTCGATCTGCGAGATTTCGGTGGCGAACGCGGGATTGAAGAGGTGCCCGAAACTCAGACGCTCGCCTTCCGCCAGCGCACGCACAACGTCGGCTGAGCCAGTAAAGTCGAGCGACGGGGCAGCAACGGCGGTGGCAACTGACGACTGCTCCTCACCGTTCCCCTCGTCCATCCGGACGAGCTGCTGCCAGGAGAGCGGCGACGGGGAGGTCTGGCCGTTCTCCCACCGGTTCACGGTTGCAAAGGCCACCCCGAGTCGGCTCGCGAGTTCGACCTGCGTGAGGCCCAGGCGGTCCCGCAGTCTCCTCACGCGAGTCGGGTAGTCACTCGGTATTTCCGGCGAACGACTGCTCGTCATGGCCATCAGTATAACATGTGCGATAGCCATGTCAATCCGACCACTCGATGGGCGGGAATGAGACGCCCACATTGATCGGTATTTGGACGGGCATTGCCTGGATTCGATCCCGGAAGGTACGGAATCGCGTGCGTTTGAGGCCCCGTGCTCGTATCCGTTCAACTCAGATCGAGTACGTCCCTGTCCCGCCGCCGCTGGATTGGATGTTGAAGCCCTTCCCGCAGCCCATGAGAATGCCGACGCTGGTGACCCTCCGGCGGGTTCGGTCAGTGGTTCAGATCGAAAACCGGTCGGGAGGCGGCTCGGAGATTCTCACGGTTCCGGACGACTACTCGAGCAGGACGCATCGGGGCGAGATCGGGATCGCCGCTGTCCACTCCCTCGACGCTCCGGAATGGCGTTCTGACCCCGGATCAACCCGCACGTCGTCGGGGGTTGACGCGGCCATCGGCTGCCGTATACTCCCCCGTAGTATGCTTGTCCGCAGCAGCCAAGTCCGCACCCTAATCGCCCTGCTCTTGGCGTGTGCGGTGCCGTTCTGTTGCTGCAACCTCCGCATGCTGATCGCCGGCCTGTCGTGCCAGGCCGGCGCGCTGCCGCAGTACAAACCCGGCGGGGCTCGCCTGCTCGCCACGGCGGATCACATGGAGGCGACGCTGGCATGCTGTCACGGCAGGTCAGCGAGCAATGTCACGCACTCGGATTCGAACTCCGAGGACACCCCGACAGACGACCCGCAGGACTGCTCGTGCGGCAACGCCGGTGGAAAAATGCTCGCGGTCGAGAAGTCGAACGTGGAAGTTCCGGTACAGGTCATCGTGGCTGTCATTGACTGGAGTCATCGGCCTCAACCCCGGCCGCACGACTTGACGGGCGGACGTTGGCGCGTCCCTGAGGCGGTTCCGCGACCTCTGACGTCGCTCGTGCGCATGCACTGCGCGCTCATTGTGTAGCGGTTTGGTCCGGCAAGTGCTCCGGGGCGTCATGGGACGACCCCTCGTCGAGCACGGGTGTCTGACTGCCATCGTGCCCACATCTCAATCCGCTGTTCGCGTGCTCGCGTTCACTGTTCATTCCCCGATTTACGGAGGTTCGTCATGTTCGTTCGCACAGCCATCGCTCTCGTCGCGGCCGTTTCGTTTGGCGCACTGCTGGCCGGCGCTGCCCAGCCCGGGCATGAGGGTCATCAAGCCCCCAAGGCGCCTCAGCCCGACCCGCAGCCGGCGCGGGCCATCAACGACCGTTGCCCGATCCAAGGTGAGGAGGTCGACCCTGAAACCGCGATGCGCGTGTGGAGGGGGCATTCCATCGGGTTCTGCTGCCCGGGCTGCGACACGAAGTGGGACGCCAAGCCCGACGCCGAGAAGGACACGTTCCTGGGCAAGTTCGTGAAGGTCGGCCCGGTGTCGGCGGCGGTCGACCTGGCGCGGCGGTTCCACGCGGCACGTGCCGCGGGCGATACGTCCATGCTTGATCGTCTCTTCCTGAGCGGCGGGAAGGCCACGGTGCTCCAGAACGGCAGTGACGCGGGGACCTGGGAGCGCTACCGCGAGGAGCATCTCAAGCCTGAACTCAAGGTCCTCGGCACTTCGACGTGGCGGACGGTGACCGAGGCCGAGACCCCGCTTGGCACCGCGACGCTCGTCAGCCAGACGGTGACGGTTACAGCGGGCGAAGGGGCCAAGAAGAAGGTGATCTCCGCCGCGGTCACGCTGATGGTCGTTGATGATGGCGGCACGCCGAAGATCGCCCACATGCACTGGTCCTCGCGCGACGCCACGCCTGACAGGAGGTGAGGCACGCTATGAGACGGACTGTACCTAGCGGAGTTGCTGCCGTGGTCATCGTTCTCTCCGCGGCTCTATTGGCGGGCTGTGCCGGGAAGCCGATCGCAAGCGAGCGCCAGGCGAGGGCCGACCTGGAGAGTGTCCGATCAGTGTACCGGCCCGGCGACGCGAAGCCGACCCTTCCCCTACTCACGACCGAGTCGCCGCTGGCGGAGTACTTGCGGTACGCCATGCTCAACAATCCGCGTGTCGAGGCGTCGTACTACGCGTGGGCGGGCTCGGTTGAACGCATCACCCCGGCCCGTTCGCTCCCCGACCCGCGCCTGACCTTCGAGGCCGACATCACCGACATGCTGGAGGCGGTGATGCCCGGGCTCATGCTCGACCTGCCCGGGCCCGGCAAGTTGCGCGCAGCCGGAGACGCGGCCGCGGCGGAGGCGCGGGTGGGGTACTTCGGATTCGAGAGCCAAGTGCTCGCGGCCGCGTATGCCGCCAAGTCCGCGTACATCCGGCTGCACTTTCTGAGCGACACGATCCGAGTTCGGCGCGACGCGCTTGCGCTTCTCGGAGACGTTGAGTTGCAGGCGCAGCAGCAGGTCGGTGCCGGTCGGGGCACGATCCAGGATGTGCTGCGTGCTCAGATCGAGCGGGATCAACTCGCCAACCAGATCGCCAACCTGGAGGATTCGCGGAGCGTTCTGGAGGCGGAGTTTCGGGCCGCGCTCGGGCACCCTCCGGCCGACGTGTCAGTGCCCATCCCCGGCACGTTTGAGATCGGCACGCCACCCCCTTCTGCTGACGCGGTGATGGCGATCGCCGCGGAACGCAACCCCGTGCTTCGACTGATGGAGGCCGACGTGAGGCGGGGCACGGCGATGCTCGATCTGGCTCGCACAAGCCGGGTGCCAGACTTCACGATCGGCATCGAGGCGGACGTGAAGGCCAGCCCGATCATGTGGCGACCGACCGCGAGCATGACGCTTCCGATCTGGCGCGACAAGATCGAGGCCGAGATCGCCGCGGCACAGGCGGAGAAGCGGTCCGCCGAGGCTCGGCTCTCGGCCGAGCAGATCGCGATTGCGGCCGAGTTGGCCTCGATGCTCTACATGTACCGGGAGAGTGGACGGAACGCGACGCTGTTCGGATCAACGCTCCTTCCCAAAGCGCAGCAGTCGCTCGAGGCCGTGCGATCGGGCTACGCGAGCGGACGATCCACGTTCCTCGATGTGATCGATGCGCAGCGTCGGCTGCTCGAGTTCGAACTCGCCGCGATCGAAGCGAACGCCCAGCGCGAGCTGGCTATCGCGTCGATCTCTCTTGTGATTGCCGGCGCGACACCGGATGGAGCGCCTGTGCTGCCCGTGAACCCACCGAAGTCTCCGGAGCCCAAGGAGGCCCGTCCATGAAGCGAAGCACCACCATCGTATCGATCGTTGCTGTGATCGTGCTTGCCGCCGCCGGCGGGTATTGGCTCGGGCGAGGTGGCGGCGCACGGCCCGCATCAGGCGTGGCCTCATCCGGTGAGGCCGCACCCGCACCTGCCAGGCAGGTCTACACCTGTTCGATGCACCCGCAGGTCCGGCTGGATCGACCGGGCGATTGCCCGATCTGCGAGATGCCGCTCATCCCGGCGGCCTCGGCGACGGCGTCCGCGGCTGGCGATGCTCCCACGCTTCAACTCTCCGAGCACGCGCGTGCGATGGCGAGCGTGGAGACGGTGGCCGTCGAGCATCGCCCGCTGTCGCGTGAACTCCGGGCTGTCGGACGCATCGAGTACAACGAGTCGTCGCTGGCGACGATTACGCCGCGGGTGGATGGGTACGCCGAGCGGCTGTTCGTGAACTTCACCGGCGTGGAGATTCGCAAGGGGGACCACCTGGCGGAGGTCTACAGCCCTGAACTGCTGGTGGCGCAGCAGGAACTCCTCATCGCCCTGCAGGCCGGAGGCGCGGGGGAGGCGCTCGTGAACGTCGCCAAGACACGGCTGCGTCTGCTCGGCCTCACGGATGCGCAGATCGCCGGCCTGGTCGACCAGAAGCAGACGACCGACCGCGTCACGCTCTATTCGCCGATCAGCGGCACGGTCATTGAGAAGGCGATCGTGCAGAATGCGTCCTTCAGGGCCGGAGACATGCTCTACCGGATCGCCAATCTTGATTCGGTCTGGGTGTACCTGGAGGTGTACGAGTTCGACCTGCCGTGGATCCGTTACGGCCAGCAGGTGCGGCTGTCAGCGGAGGCCATCCCTGGTCGCACGTTCGAGGGGTTGGTCACGTTCGTTCAACCGATCGTGAACGAGCAGTCGCGGACGGTGCGCATCCCGGTCCACATCGACAACCAGGACCACGCGCTCAAGCCGGGGATGTTCGTGACGGCGTCGATCTCGGCCACGCTGACCTCCGAGGGACGGGCCGCGCCGACGGGCGTCGAGGGCAAGTTCACCTGCCCGATGCACCCTCAGGTTCTCACCGAGGCCGACGGGGCCTGCCCGATCTGCGAGATGCCCTTGGAGCAGGTCCCGGGCGAGCCGATGAGCAACCCTGCACATCTCGCGGAACACCCCACGCACAGTCACGAGCACGGCGAGACGCCAGCGGCTACGCCGTCGCTCGCGGCCAAGTACTTCTGCCCGATGAAGTGCGAGGGCGAGAAGACATACGACGAGCCGGGACGCTGCCCGGTGTGCAAGATGAAGCTCAAGGAGGTCGAAGCGGCTCCGGCGGTGGCGGCACGCACCGGTGGCGGTGTGCTGGCGGTGCCCGTGGTGGCCGTGCTCGATTCGGGAACACGCCAGATCGTGTATGTGGAGAAGGCTCGCGGTCTTTTCGAGCCGCGAGAACTCACGCTCGGACCGAGGGCGGGCGCGTACTTCCCCGTGCTGTCCGGCCTGTCGGCGGGGGAGCGTGTGGTGACCCGTGGCAACTTCCTCATCGACAGCCAGTTCCAGGTGACCGGGCACCCGAGCCTCTTCTACCCCGGCGGTCTGCACGCGACGATGGGCCACGACCACGGAGGGGTTGCGACGCCCGCCGACGCTCCGGCAAAGCCCGGCGCTGACCCGATGCCATCAACAACGCCGGCGCCGAGCGGCGGCCACAAGCACTGAGCGGAGGAGCCACACATGGTCAACGCCGTCATTCGCTGGTGCATGAAGAACACGTTCCTGATGACGCTCTGCATCCTCGGCATCTGTGCTGCCGGGTATTGGGCCATCCTCCGGCTGCCGGTGGACGCGATTCCCGATATCGGGGAGAAGCAGGTGATCGTGTACGCCGACTGGGAGGGGCGGAGCCCGCAGGACGTTGACGATCAGGTCACCTATCCCCTCACGACCAGCCTGACCGGGACGCCCGGCGTGAAGGCGATCCGCTCCATGTCCGGCTTCGGGTTCTCGATGGTCTTCGTGATCTTCGAGGACAGCATCGACTACTACTGGGCGCGGGCGCGCGTGCTCGAGCGGATGAACGTTGCCCAGCAGCGACTGCCCGCGGGCGTGACCCCTGTGCTCGGCCCGGACGCCACCGCGCTGGGGCAGGTCTATTGGTACACGGTCGAGGGGGAAGGGTTCGACCTCGCCGAACTGCGGTCGATCCAGGACTGGTACATCCGCTACCAACTTCAGACGGTGCCTGGCGTGAGCGAAGTCGCGAGTGTCGGCGGCTTCGTCAAGCAGTACCAGATCGACATCAACCCAGACAAGATGCGGGCGCACCGCGTAACGTTGATGGAGATCGTCGAGGCCGTTGGCAAGAGCAACATCGACGTCGGCGCGAAGGTCATCGAGCAGAACGGCCTCGAGTACTTCATCCGCGGGCTGGGGTTCATCAAGTCCGTGGAGGACCTTGAACGGGTCGTGATCCGCCAGGAGGGCGGCACGCCGCTCTACCTGCGCAGCGTGGCGACGGTCCAGCTGGGCCCTGACTTTCGGCGCGGCGCATTGGACAAGGGAGGCGTCGAGGCGGTCGGCGGCGTGGTGCTCATGCGCTACGGCGAGAACCCGCGCGAGGTACTCTCGCGTGTCAAGGAGAAGATCGCCCAGCTCGAGGCGGGACTTCCCCGCAAGACGCTCCCAGGCGGGCGTGTGTCGGGCGTCACACTGGTGCCGTTCTACGACCGCACCACCATCGTGCAGGAGACGATCGACACGCTGAAAACGGCCCTGTTCGAAGAGGCGCTGATCGCCGGGTTCATCGTGCTGTTCTTCCTGATGCACCTGCGCTCTACCGCGACCGTCCTGCCGACGCTCCCGCTAGCACTGGCGGGGTCGTTCATCCTGATGTACGTGGTCGGCGTAGACAGCAACATCATGTCGCTGGCCGGGCTGGCGATTGCCATCGGCAGCATCACGGACATGGGCATCATCATGACGGAGAACATCTACCGACGGATCGCGACCGCGTCACCCGAGGAGCGGCAGGAGAAGGGCCACTTCGGCCTGGTCTACGAGGGTGCGGCGGAGGTCGGCGGCGCGATCCTCACGGCCGTCACGAACACGATCGTCTCGTTCATTCCGGTGTTCTTCCTGACCGACCAGGAGGGCAAACTCTTCAAGCCGCTCGCGTTTACCAAGACATTCGCGATCGGCTCGTCGGTGATCCTCGCCATCACAGTGGTACCCTTCCTGTGCTACCTGCTCTATCGGCCGGTGGGGTGGAAGCACCGGACAACAATCGCGGTCGCGGTCGGCGTTGGGATTCTGGCCATGCTCGCGACGCACCTGGCCTTCATGTGGGGGCTCGGGGGCGCGCACGACCGTGGGTGGCTCGTGGCGGCCGGAGTGGGAATCGGGGTCGGGCTGTGCGTGATCCGGATGACGCGCGAGAAGTTCCAGCCGCTGGAGCGGAACCCGGTGTCGCGGGTCATCGCCCGGGCGTACGTGCCGACGCTCCGCTGGGTCCTCGACCACAAGAGGCTCTTCATGGTGGCGCCGGTGCTGATCCTCTTTGCCGGGCTCTCCGTGTGGCTCGGCATCCACCGCACCCTGGTGCCCGTCGAGTGGGTGGTGAACGCCTTCGCATCGGAACGGGCCTCGCCACAACTCAAGCGCGCCATGTACGAACCGGAAGACGCCGACATTTCTCGGCCGCTTCTGGAACTGGACCAACTCCGCTGGCAACGTGTCCGCGATGCGGGAGGCGCCGAGCGGGTGCGCCTACTCTGGCGTCGCCAGGACCCCGCAGAGCGCGACACCGAGTCGAACGCTGGTCTTGCGGTCCTCAAGGAGGGACGCATCCTCCCCGGCCTGGGCCGGGAGTTCATGCCGCCCTTGGACGAGGGTTCGCTCCTGTACATGCCGTCGTTGCTGCCCCAGGCGTCACTTTCTCAGGCGGTCGAGGTCAACAGCAAGCAGGACCTGGCGATCGCGAGCGTGCCGGAGGTCGAGAGCGTGGTCGGCAAGATCGGGCGTGCCGAATCCGCACTGGACCCCGCGCCCATCGGGATGATGGAATCCATCGTCATCTTGAAGCCCGAGAGCCAGTGGCGCACTTACCGGGTGGAACGCTTCTATTCCGGATGGCCGGGAGTCGTGCGCACGCCGCTCTCGCGGATCTGGCCTGAGGAGCGGCGGATCACCAAGCAGGAGATCCTCGCCGAACTCCAGGAGAAGACCGCTATCCCCGGCGTGCTACCCACGTGGCTCCAGCCGATCCAGACACGACTGGTCATGCTCCAGACCGGCTTCCGCGCCATGATGGGCGTGAAGATCTACGGGAGCGATCTCCGTGAGATCGAGAGGATCGGCCTCCAGATCGAGCAGTTGCTCAGGGAAGTGCCGGGCGCTACGGACATCGTTGCGGACCGCATCGTCGGCAAGCCGTACATCCAGATCGAGATCGACCGCGAGCGGATCGCACGCTACGGCGTCAACATCCGCGACGTGCAGGACGTCATCGAGATGGCGCTGGGCGGGATGAACCTCATGGAGTCCGTCGAGGGGCGGGAGCGGTACCCGATCCGGGTACGGCTCGCCCGCGACTTCCGCGAGGACATGGACGCGATTCAGAGGATCAATGTGCCCTCGTCCACCGGTGCGCAGGTGCCGCTGGCGCAGCTCGCGATTATCTCCACTGTGCTCGGCCCGCAGGAGATCAAGGGCGAGCGAGGACTGCTGGTCGGCTATGTCACCATGAACACGCGTGACCGCGACGAGGTCTCGGTGGTCCAGGACGCCGAGCGAGTACTGCGCCAGGCGCTGACGGACGGGCGGTTGACGCTCCCGCCCGGGTACTACTGGGAGTGGTCCGGGCAGTTCGAGAACCAGATTCGCGCCACCAAGCGGATGCAGATCCTCGTGCCCATCACGCTCACCATCATGTTCGTGATGCTCTATCTCGGCTTCTCCCGCTGGTGGATCGCACCGGTCATCTTCTTCGGCGTGATCGTCTCCGCGTCGGGCGGGTTCATCATGCTCGCGCTCTGGGGCGTCAATCTTTCGGTCGCGGTCTGGGTCGGGTTCCTCGTGCTTTTCGGAATCGTGGACGACGACGGCGTGGTCATGTCGACCTATCTCGAAGGGATCTTCAAGGACCGACGGTTCGCCTCGGTCCACGAGATCCGCGAGGCCGTGATCGAGGCTGGCCTCAAGCGCATCCGTCCTTGCCTCATGACCAGCGCCACCACCATCTTCGCCCTCATGCCGATCTTCTGGGCCACCGGGCGCGGCGCGGACATCATGCAGCCGATGGCCATCCCGTCCGTCGGCGGCATGACCGTGTCGCTGATTACGCTGTTCATCGTGCCTTGCGCGTTCTGCGCGGTCGAGGAGTGGAAGTGGAAGCGCCAGACTCGGAGCGAGGCGATCCGGTGAGCGGTGCAGAGGTACTTCGAAGAAGGACATCACAGCATGAGTTCGACTAGCACTCCACCTGCCAACCACGCGTCGTTCACGCCCTCCATCGACGGCATGACGTGCGGCCACTGTGTGCAGGTCGTGACGAAGGAACTGGTCGGGGTGCGAGGGGTGGTCGTGCGGTCGGTCGGGGTGGGCAGCGCGGAGATCACCGCGCCCGATGGGCTCACGGTTGCCCGGACCGTGGCCGCGATCGATGAGGCCGGGTACCGGGCCCGGGTCAGCGAGGCCCTGCCAACACGTACGGTCTGCGCGGCAACGGGCACGTCGTGCTGCGAAGGAACGAACCAGAGCGCAACCCGCGCCGGGTGCTGCGGGTAACGGTGCAATCCATAGCGACAGTTACCGGACACTCACAAGGAACGAACGGACATGAAGAAACGGAACACGGCAGAAAACGGGAAACGCGGCAAGGGCTCCGCGGCGGCACCTGAAAGGGTCGGGGCGGCGTGCTGCGGGTGCGGCGTAGCAACAGGCATGGAGGCGGTGCGCAATGGTGTCGGACCCGGCGCGCACGCGTCCGGCGTGGATGCGGCCCTCAAGTCGGCGAACCTCAAGCACCTCAGGCGGATCGAGGGGCAGGTCCGGGGTATCGCCGCGATGATCGACGAGGACCGGTACTGCGCCGACATCATCCAGCAGTGCGCGGCCGTACAGGAGTCACTGCGGTCGGTCGCCAAGAACCTGCTGCGCAATCACCTCGCCCACTGCGCCAACCGCGCGATGCACGGGGACAAGGCCCAGCAAGCGGCGATGGTGGAGGAACTTGTCGAACTGGTTGGGAGGATCGCGAGGTAATCGGCCCGAGACCGATCGCCAAGGACAACGCACATGAGCACCGAAAGTCACGACGCAACCCCGGCGCACGCGCACGGGGCAGAGGCCACTCGCACGCTGTCAGCGCCAGACAAACGCTGCGACTTTTCGATCGAGGGCATGACATGTTCCTCGTGCGCGAACCGGATCGAGAAGCGGCTCACTAGGCAGCCCGGCGTCACTTCGGCGAGCGTGAACTTCGCCACCAAGGTGGCGACGGTCAAGTACGACCCGGCGGCGACCGGGCCGGAGACGCTCGCCAAGGCGGTGGACGACATCGGGTACAAGGCGATCGTGCCCGGAGCCCCTTCCACGGCGGCTGCGGCGGAGCACGGGGCGTTCAATCCCGCTCATGGTCACACGGGCCACGACCACGCGGCGATGCTGGCTGCACAGGGTGCCGGAGCACACGCCGGGCACGCGATGCGCGGCGGCGGCGGGGGCGAGGACCACTCGGCGCACATGAACGTGGGCGAGGCCGAGACGCGGCGGCTGCTGATCAAGACGACCGTCGGGGCCGTGCTGTCGCTGCCCGTGCTTGTCATCGCCATGTCGCACGGGAAGATCGAGGCGTTCAACGTGCCTTGGATCAACTGGCTCCAGTTCGTGCTTACGACGCCGGTGATGCTCTGGTGCGGGTGGCAGTTCTTCCGGTCCGCGTGGAAGGGTCTGCGGCACTTCAGCGCCAACATGGACACGCTCGTGGCGATGGGCACGGGCGCGGCGTACCTCTACTCGTTCGCGGCGACGATCTGGCCCGGGTTCTTCGCGGCTGTGAGCAGTGCGGCGGGGCACACCGCACACGCCGAGGGCACGATGGGCGGCATGGTCATGGTGCCCGTGTACTACGAGGCGGCCGCGGTCATCATCGTGCTGATCCTGCTGGGCAAGTACTTCGAGGCCCGGGCCACCGGCCGGACCAGCGCGGCCATCAAGCGGCTCATCGGGATGCAGGCCAGGACCGCGCGAGTCATGCGCAACGGCACCGAGCAGGATGTGCCGATCGAATCCGTGCTCGTGGGCGACCGCGTGCTGGTGCGCCCTGGCGAGAAGATCCCCGTGGACGGCACGGTCGAGAGCGGCCAGTCCGCGGTGGACGAGTCGATGCTCACCGGCGAGAGCGTGCCGGTCGAGAAGGCTGCCGGCGACAGCGTCTTTGGTGCGACGATGAACACGACCGGCGCGCTGCGGCTGGTCGCCACCAAGGTCGGGGCCGACTCGGCACTCCAGCAGATCGTGCGGCTCGTGCAGGATGCGCAGGGCAGCAAGGCCCCGATCGCCCGTCTGGCCGACACGATCAGCGGGGTCTTTGTTCCGATCGTCATCGTGATTGCCATCGCCGCGTTTGTCATCTGGTGGTTCGTCTCGCCGGTGGAGACTCGGCTGAGCATGGCGCTGGTGACGTCCGTGTCCGTGCTCATCATCGCGTGCCCGTGCGCCCTGGGGCTGGCAACGCCGACGGCGATCATGGTGGGCACGGGGCGCGGCGCGGAGAGGGGCATCCTGATCAAGGGCGGCGAAGCGCTGGAGACTGCCCACAAGCTCAAGGCCATCGTGCTCGACAAGACGGGCACAATCACTCACGGCAAGCCCGCGGTGACGGACATCATCCCGGCCCCCGCGGGTGCGGAGGGGACGCTTGATGACAGCGAGTTGCTGCGGCTGGCCGCATCAGCGGAGCAGCACAGCGAGCACCCGCTCGCCGCGGCGATCGTCCGCGAGGCGACGGCACGCGGGCTGACGCTCGCCGAGCCCATCAGCTTCCGGGCCGTGGTCGGGCATGGCGTCGAGGCCACGGTGGACGGGCACGCGGTGCTGGTCGGCAAGGCGGCGTTGCTGGCTCAACGCGGCATCCGGTCCGCGCTGGCGGAGAAGGCCGCGGCTCTGGCGGCGATGGGGCGCACGCCGATGTACGTCGCGGTGGACGGCCGCGAGGCCGGGATCGTGGCCGTCGCCGACACGGTGCGGCCCGAATCAAAGGATGCCATCGCCACGATGCACGGCCTCGGGCTGCGCGTGGTCATGATGACCGGCGACAATCAGCGAACGGCCGAGGCGGTCGCCTCGCAGGTTGGCGTCGATGTGGTCTTCGCCGACGTGTTGCCCAAGGACAAGGCGGACAAGGTCAAGGCCCTCCAAGCCGAGGGACACGTCGTGGGCATGGTCGGCGACGGCATCAACGACGCCCCGGCGCTCGCGCAGGCCGATGTGGGCCTCGCGGTTGGAACCGGCACCGACGTGGCGATGGAATCGGCGGACATCACGCTCATGCGAGGCGACCTCCGCGCGGTCCCCCAGGCCATCGCCCTCTCCCACGCCACTATGCGAACGATCAGGCAGAACCTCTTCTGGGCGTTCATCTACAACGTCGTGGGCATTCCGATCGCGGCGGGAGTGCTGTTCCCGATCACCGGGTGGTTGCTCTCGCCGATCATCGCGAGCGCGGCCATGGCATTCAGCAGCGTGAGCGTGGTGCTGAACAGCCTCCGTCTCCGGCGGGCGGCCTAGTTCGAGTACGTCCCTCGCGGGCCTCCGCTGGCTCGCGGACCCGCTGGATGGGGGAGCAGCGGTTGCACGCAACGCCGTGGCGCTGTTCTGAACCCACGGAAGAGTGGCCGCCCGGCTCGTGTTGGTCGAGAGGCGGGGTGCTGCCGTGCCCGGACGCTCATACGCTCTGCCGTGTGAACTGAGGGACGTCAGGGCCTCCCGCCGAACCAGGCAGGCATGGAGTCTTCGAACATGCGCACGAGCTCGTTGGATTGTTGGGCCATCGATGAACGCGATTACCCGGCGAGCGGCACCGCCGAGGCGCAACTCCGTTTCCTTGTCGGATACGCCATCTTGGCGCCTTCAGGGCACAACACGCAGCCGTGGCTCTTCGAGGTTCGGGGCAATGGCCTGAAGCTCTACGCTGACCGCACGCGCGCGCTCCCGGTCGTGGATCCAGACGATCGGGCGCTCACAATCAGTTGTGCGGCTGCGCTGGCAAATCTCCTGATCGCCATCGATCGATTCGGCATCCATGCCGAGACGCGGGTGCTGCCCGACCCCAACGAGCCGGACCTGCTGGCAACCGTGCGGCATCTGGGTTTCATCCCTTCAACCGGGAACTCTTCGCTCTTTCATGCCATACCCAAGCGCCGCACGACGAGGCGCGCTTTCGAGGCCACGCCGGTGCCGGAAGGCGTGCTGGCCGACGCTCGCGCGCAGGCGGCGTCGTGCGGCGTGACGTTGGAGACGGTGGTCGAGGCGGATCGCAAGCGCCTCGTCGCAGAGTTGATTGCCGAAGGCGATCGCGCCCAGTGCGCTGACGCGAGGTTTCGGCGCGAACTCGCCATGTGGGTGCACTCCCGGCGCGCCGCGACCCGGGACGGGCTGTCGGGGTACGCGTTCGGCATGCCCGACGTGCTTTCGCCGGTCGGCGCACTGGTGATCCGAACGTTCGACATCGGCAAGGGACAGGCTGCGCACGACCGTGCGCTGGCCGAGGCATCGCCCGCGATTGGTGTATTCACGACCCATGCGGACCAGCCGTCGGACTGGATGGCCGCGGGGCAGGCGATGGAACGCGCACTGCTCGCCATCACGGCGGCGGGGCTCGCGTACTCGTACTTGAACCAGCCGATCGAGGTGCCCGCCTTGCGGCCGCGTCTGGCCCGGCTCATCGGTACGAGCGGCTTCCCGCAGATACTAATCAGAGTTGGACGCGGGCCGGAAGTGCTCCCGCCCGTGCGCCGGGCGGTCGAGGATGTCGTGCTGTCGGAGTGAGTCGAACGTCGGGAGGGGTCGAACCCGCACTGCGCGCCGGTCAGTTGTAGCGTGTGCGGGGGCGAACTCCTTGTTCGGCGCTGGGGCTTCTCTTCGACCCGCACCGCGCCGAGCGCCGTCGCATGGCCGCGCTGCAGATGGAGAGCGAGGTCCTGTTCGAGGGCGTCAACAACGCGCTCAAACCCGTGGGCGACAAGCACATGGCCCGCCTCTGCGCCGCGGCCGCCAAGCGGTTCCACCTCCCCGAGTGGATCATCATCCTCATCGCGGTGTCGATCGTGCTGCGGTTCCTGCCGGGCGTGGGGAAGTGAACGCGTCTCCGAAAGCCCCTGTGCTCAGATCGAATATGTCTGCGTGCCACTGTTGCTCGGACTTGACCCACTCCCGCTGCCCGAGCCGCTGCCGGATGACGACATCGACGAGCCGCTGGACTTGCTCGCCGACGAGCCGCTGCTGCTGGAGGAGCCACTGCCGGAACTGGAGCCCGAGCCGCTGGAGCTCGAACCCGAGCCGGAGGAGTGGGCCGTCGCGGGCATGTCGTTGTGGACCCACACGCCCTCGGCCGAAAACGTGTTCGTGCCGGGGATGTGGATGGCTACGGTGCGGGTCGGCGCGTCGATGCGCTCGACGGTCTCGACGAGTTCCTCCGCCAGGCGCTCGCCGATCAGGTAGTCGCCCTCCTTAATGAACTCGGCGGACGAGAAGCCCCACTCGTCGCCGCGGCGCATGAGGAACGGGTGCTCGGGCGTCGCCTTGATCCGGCGGTTGATGACCACGAACCCCGTGTGCTCGCCGAGTTTCACGCTGGCGACGCGGCCGACGGTCGGGATCGTGCCACGCATGCCATGATGGGAAAGCCACTGGTACTGGGCGCGGTAGGGCACGTCGACTTCGAGGCCGGGGATTCGGATCGTGGCGACGCGGTCGCCGGGCTTGAGGTTCTCGATGGTCGTCACGCGGCCGTCGGCCAGGCGGACGAGCGTGCCAAAGAGCAGGCAGTTCGAACCCCCACCTCCGCCACCGCCGCCCCCGCCACCTCCTCCGCCGCCTCCACCGCCACCCGATCCGCCACCGCCCGAACCTCCGCCACCGGAGCCGCCGCTGCCCGATCCGCTGCCGCCGGACCCGCCCGACCCCCCCGAGCCTGATCCACCCGAATCACCCGAGCCGGAGCCACCGCTGCCGCCGGAACCCGACCCGCCCGATCCGCCCGAGCCGCTGCTGCCACCGCCGCCGGACGATCCGCCGGAACTACCGCCGCCCCCGCTGGACGCGCCACTGCTACCTCCGCCGGAACTCCCCGATGCGCCGCTTGATGCGCCGCTGCTGGCCCCGCTGCTCGCGCCGCTCGAAGCGCCGGAGGAACCGCTCGACGACCCCGAACCGCTGCTCGATGACCCGCTCGATGATGAGCCGGACGAACTGCTCCCGCTCGACGAGGACGAGCCCGACGAGGAACTCTCCGAACTCGCCGACGAACCGGAGCCGGAACCCGAGCCGCCGGGGCCGCCGGTGGAGGCCCACACGGGGATGTAGAGGAAGTACCGGCGGGGCTCGTCGCTCATCCCTGGTTCTCCTGCGCTGGGTTGGCGGGCTGATACCACCCGGCGGTGCTGACGGGCTTGCTGCACTCCGCCGCGGCGTCCGCCACGGCCTGCTCGAAGGGCACGAACTCGAACGCCTTCAGGGCGCACGCCTCGGGGTCGGGCGCACAGTTGAGCACGCGGAAGCGGTGCTCCTCGAAGTGCGGCTTCAGTGCCTCGAAGCGCTTCTGGAGGCTCTCGTACAGGATGGTGTTGTGGCGGATCGCGTCCTTACTGCGGTGCTCGTCGAAGGCGTAGCGCCGCTCGCGGTCCATCTTGAAGTCCGCGCCGAGCAGGTAGACCGTGCGGAAGCCCAGGTAATGGAGCAGGTGCAGCGCGGCGAGCATGACGCTCCGCTTGCCCTTGATCCCCAGCGAGTCCGTGTGCTCGCCGTCCTGGCCCCAGTTGATGGTGTCGCTCTTGAGGAACCGGCTGTGGTCGAAGTGGTCGCTGCGGCGGTAGAAGAGCACGCCGGGCATCTGCCGCACCTTGAACGCGCTGGCGCGGAACGAGCCATCGGGGTTCTGGACACGCAGTCGCTTGTCGAATTGTGACACGGGCACGATCTTCAGGATTCCCGGGTCCTTCCACCCGGTATCGATGAAGCGGCCGGGGTCATCCACGCAGGTCCACAGCGTGGGACGATGAACGGCCCAGGCGTTGTTGACGGCCATCGTGACGATGCCGCGCCGGTTGAGTTGGGCCAGGTCGAGCGCCGACAATGACGGCCCCGACAGGATCAGAAACGCCGAGCGGCCCCTGTAGAAGTCGCACAGGGAGACGGAGTCGAAGTCGGCGGTGTAGAGGCGCACGCCGCTCCGCGCGGGCCTGCGCTGCTTGAGGCCCGCCTGCAACGCCGCGATGTCGCCGCCATTCTCACGCATTGTTGAACACCCCCGAGATGTACCTGGGCGCGCCGAGTCCCCGGCGCACCGTGCCGACGCGGCCGATCCGGTCGAGCCACCACTTCAGCGGCCGCACCGTCGGGTGCAGGCCCTCGCCGTTGACCTTCGTCTTGCTCTCCTGCGTGCAGATCGAGAGCACAAAGCCCCCCCCGAGCACGGCGATCCGCCGCATCTCGTCGAGCACCTCGTCCACCTCCTCGGGGAGCAGGTGTTCGAGAGCGTCGAACGAGGTCACCACGTCGGCGATGCCCGCGGAGACGGGCACGCGGTGCATGGGCGCCACGATGTCCGCCTCCGGGAAGGCGAAGTCGATGCCCAGGCCGTCGATCCCCAGCCGCCGGAGGTGCTGTATAAAGAGGTTTCGGCCGCAGCCGAAGTCCACCACGAACGTGGGGCGGGGCTTCCATCCCTGCACCAGCCGATAGGCGAATCGCCCGTGGTTGGTCGAGCCGTAGGTGCCCCCGGCGTGCCCCGCAAGCGCGAGGTACTTGCGCCGCTCGTGCTCGCGGCGGGCTTCGAGGTCGATCGGGATGGTGACGGTTGAATCAGACATAGAGCCACACCGGGACGTCGAACTCGACCAGTTCCATTCCGTTGAGGGCCTGGAACGCCCAGACCGTCCCGCCGCGCGTGTCGCGCTCGGCGACCATCTCGACCGCAACGCCCTTGAGAATGGGGCGGAGCATCGGCACCGCCGCCTTGCGCGGGCAATAGCCCGCTGGGTCGAGGGGTTCGAGTTGCCCCGGCACGAAGAGCGAGCGCAGGCCGCCGAAGCCGTCGGTGCCCTCGGGTTCCTCCTCGGGAACGTCGCTGTGATGGCTCTCGAACCTGTTGACCGCCCAGCGCGCTGGATCCTCCTCGCCGCCCGCGCCCTTGGACGACAGGCCTTCCTCAAGCGCGATGTACCGACCGAAAGTGTCGCTGCCGGGGTCGCCGTCGATCGCGGCCTCGGCCCACGGGTAACGCCAGCGGAAGCGCTCGCCCTCGATCTCGCGGGCCTCGCCGAGGATGGCGACGATGCGACCCCCGCGCGGGCGGCCCACTTCGACCAGCGCCCACTTCTCGCCGACACCTTCCTCCTTCCACAGGATGGCGGCGCTGCCGGAGCCCGCGGACGTCAGCACCGTCTCGTCGGGCGCGACCTCGGCGAAGGCGTGCTCTTCGTCCTCGATGAGGATGCGCGCGGGCGTGACGCCGTGGACGACGCACAGGCCGACCTCGCCCATCGGGATCGGCTCGCGCGCGATGGCGAAGGAGCCCGCCCGCGTCGTGTCGTTGGGCGTGATGCCCTTGAAGGCCAGGCGGTTCTGGAACGACTTCTCCGGGCCGTCCTCGCCGGGGAGAAAGAGCGGCCCGTCAATGGCCAGGGCGTGGTAGCGCTCCAGGTCCGCGCCGCTGTCGTTGCGCACGGCGACGACGCCCCCGCCGATGAAGGAGCGCCCGCCGTCCCACAGTTCGCCGGCGCGGCGGTCCTGCTGGCGGCGCTTGGTCTCCATCGCCGCATCGACGAAGGCGTTGTACGCCCGCGCGGGGATGCGGAGCGGGTCGCCGGGCCGGACTTTGCGGAGGTCGTCACCCATTCGTCATCCCAACTGCAATGCCGCGAAACTCCCGCTCTCGTACACGCGCTCGACGTAGGCCGCGACGGGGCGCTTCACCAGCGCCTTGGCGGCCGTGTCCTCTTGATCCGAGTACCGCACCCACAGGTACTCCCACCCCTTCTTGGTGATGCCGCCGATCGGGCCGATCGACAGGCCCGAGACGTTCGGGCTGGCCGCGAAGCGGTACGTGATCTCCCAGTCGGCCTCGTCGCCGCTGCCGCGCTTCGCGCCGCTTGCGCCCAGGAAGAGCACCTCGCCGGGTGCGAAGCCCCGGAAGCCGTCGCCGTTGACCTTGCCGGTCAGGTTGAACAGCACGCCCTTGTACGCGCCGGTGATCTGGGCGTCGGGCTTGTAATGCGTCTCGGCGAAGTGGTAGACGGGGACGGTGATGTCGATTCCCTCGACGCCGTCGGCGCTGACGCCGATGGCCCCCTGGAAGTCCGGCGCGACCATGCCCGGCGCGGGGACGCGCTGGATGGTCGCCAGCGACTGGGTGATGTGCTGCGTGCCCCCGCCGGTGTCGAACTGGAATGAGGACTCGCCCGTGGGCAAGCCGCCCCCGCCGCCCGAGAGGGCATAGCGGGCCAGGCCGTCCCAGAGGCCCGGCCCCAGCGGCTCGACCTGCACGCTCTGGCGGGGCAGGGTGGCGTAGGTGTTCGGGGCCTCGGCTTCCAACGCGTCGCGCGCGGCGATGTCATTGTCCGTGCCCAGGACGATGTACGCGAGCTCCGCTGAGGAGTTGCTGCCGCCGGCGGCCTTGACCAGCCTGCGGGACTCGAACTTTTCGCGCACCTCGATGGGCATCCCTCACTCCGATCAGCCGAACGTCAATCCGCCCGTCCCCGCCGCGTCGGCCAGGCGTTTGGTGTGCCTCGCCGTCTGCTCCGTCGCGCGGGCCGTGCGCTCGGCGGTGTCGTTGCCCGCCGCCAATCCCTGCGCGGCCTTGGCGTTGAACGTGCCGCGCACGCTGAGTCCCTTGGCGAGCAGGTCGCCCAGGCCCGCGATCCGCTCGTCGAACTCGGCCATCAGGTCGCGTGGCGAACGCGACGGGCCGCGTTCAGCGTCCGCCGCCTCGCGCTTGCGCCGGGCCTCCTCGATCGCGGCGGCCAATCTCTCCTTCGCGGCGTCGAGGGCCGCACGCGACTCGGCCAGACCCGCCTCCGTGTCCTTGCGGAGGGCCTCCTGCGCGTTCTCGAAGTCCTGGCCGATCGCCGCGAGCGTCGCTTCGTGGATGGCCGCCGCCTGCTCGCGCTCGGCGGCGCGCCGACGCTCGCGCGCGGCCACGTCGCGCTGGGCGGCGTCCTCCAGTTCAACGAGCCGCGATTCGAGTTGCTGGTCCACCGCCTTCTTGGCGGCGTCCACATCCAGCCCGGAGTCGAACAGGCCCTGGATCTCCAGCATCCGCTTGGCAACCCAGGACGACGCGGACTCCCAGATCATCTGGAAGCCGGTCGTGAAGTTCGTCCAGGTCTTTGAGAGGAACGCCGTCGTCTCGATCCACGCGACTTCGATGGCGTGGAACCCGATCTCGGCCGCGGCCAGCGCCCCGTACCACATGGACTGCGCCGTGCCGACGAAGAACTGCTTGGCCTCAAGCCATACCCCGTTGAGTGCCGCGACGCCCTGCTGCCAGGCGACCTTCAGGCTGAGCCACAGGATCTCGGCCGCCAGGGCGATGTCGCCCGCCGCGAGCGCATCGGAAATGCCGCCGATGACCTTGGTGGCCCAGTCGCGCAGGCGGGTGAACTGCTCGCCGAGCCACTCCAGAGCCGCCCCGCCCGCGCCGCTGGTGACGAGCAAGGCCCCGCCAAGGCCCACGACGGCCGCAACGACCAAGCCGATGGGGCTGAGGAGCGCCCCCAATGCCGCGCCGACCAGCCCGAACGCCGCGCCGATGCCGGAGACGACGCTGGCCAGCACGCCCATCGCCGCGCCGATGCCGGTGATCGCCACGCCCAGGCCGATGAGCGCGGCCCCGACCACCACCACGCCCGCCGCGACCTTGAGCGCCCAGACGACGAGGTCCTTGTTCCGCTTGATCCAGTCGGTGGCGGCGACGATCACGCGGGTGATCCGCAGCGACAGGTCCTTGATCGTGGGCGCGAGCGCCCCGCCGATGGCGAAGACGCCCTGCTTGACGACCCGCCAGAGAATGTTCAGCGTGTCGTTGAGTTCCGCGGCGTCCCTGGCGGTCTGCGTGCTCACCGTCAGGCCCAGGCTGCGGGCCTGCGCCTGTAACTCCTCGATCCCCGCCGCGCCCGCCGAGAGCAGGGGGAGCAGTTTCGTCCCTGCCCTGCCGAAAATCTCCATCGCTAAGGCGGTGCGGAGCGCCGGGTCGGTGACCTGCGACAGGCGGTCGGCCAATGCTCTGAACTGCTGGTCCGGAGAGAGGCCCGCGAGGTCGGCCACGGACAAACCGAGTAGCGAGAGCGCCTGTTGTGCGGTCGCCGAGCCCTTCGCCGCGTCCACCAGCGATCGTTGCATGAACTTCAGGCCGTTCTCCAGCGTCTCCAGGTCCGCCCCCGACTGCTCCGCGGCGAAGCCCAGTTCGCTCAGGGCCTCTGCGCTCACGCCCGTGCGCAAACTCATCTTGTCGAGGGCGTCGCCCATGCCGGAGAAGACCTTGACGCTGCCGAGCAGCGCCGTCACCGCCGCCGCGCCGATCCCCGCCAGACGCGTGCCGGCGCTGCGCAGCCCCTGGCCGAAGGCCTCGAGGCGCTTCTGGGCTCGGCGGAGCCCGGCGCTGAGCTTGTCGCTCACGCCCAGTTCCACGAACGCCCGTCCGGCCCGGATGCCCCGAGTGTCGGCCATCGATCAGCCTCCCCTGCGGATGGAGTTCCGCCACAAGAGCGGCAGCTTCGGCCGCTCCTTCTCCAGCGCCGGGGCCATGAATGGCCGCGCGGCGATCTTCACCTTCCGCGACACGAGCCGCCCCCGGCGGCGTTGATGAACGACTGTCTCGCCTCCGTGCTCCAGCGCTTGCGGCGCGGTGCTCTTGGCGAACCCCACCGGCCCCACGACGACCGAATCGCTCGAGCGGTCGTACCCGAACAGGATCAACTTCCGCAGGCTGCCCTCGTGCGAGTGCGGCGGCTTGCCCGGCGGGGCGGTGCCCTTGCGCTTGCGGATGCTGGTCTTGGCCGCCGTCCGGATGAACGCCCCGGCCTGGCTGAGCACCTTCCGCTTGGCCGAGTCCAATGCCCGCATGACGACGTGCCGGTCGAAGAACATGTCCTTGATCCGCATGGTGATCACGTTCCCGACCCCAACGGGGAGCCTCCGAAGAGCCGTTCCAGCAGCCCCAGGAGCGTGCGCCGCTTCGCCGGCGGGATGTCCTCGCGGTTCTTCTGCGCCCGGTGCGCGGCCCGGCGCAGTTCGGTCGGCGTGAAGAGCAGGTCGAGCTCCGCGCGCCGCCCACCACAGACCACTTCGCCGCGCGTGGCGAAGTAGTCCGGGCTGGCAGCGGGGTGCTGGTACGGCGGCTTATTGGGGACGCGGATGAACCGCCCGGGGCTGATCTTCATGAGAGCCTCCTTTGGGATGCGCACAACAACGGGAGTGGCATGGGAAGGGGGGTCAGGCCTCACCTGCCATGTCGCGGCCGGTCTCGAGGCCCTTGTTGAACGACGCTTCCTTCTCCTTGCGCAGCCGCCCGCTGCCGATGAACAAGCCGACGATGCCGGTGAGCGCAGGCAGCGCGGGGCCGAGCACGGGCAGGCCCGCGACCGTCGGCCCGACGGTGTCGAGGGCCGAGAGCGTCAGTTGCCCCAGCAGCCCGCGGACCTCGCCGGCACGCTGGATGTTGCCCTTCCACTGCGCGCCCGTGGCCTGTACCTGGTTGAACCAGTTCTGGTACTCGACCTCCGCTTCGTTGAGGGAAAGCGTCGAGCGCAGGCCGGTGGTCTGCTGGATCGCGTTGGGCGTCTTGACCTTGACGAGGTCGCCCAGGTCGATGCCGGCGCACGACGCGAGCACCAGCGCCAGCAGGAGCAGGCCGACGAGGTAGACGACGTGACGGGTGGAGAGCGAGCCGAGGTACTTCATCCGTGAGCCTCCTGTGCGATGCGGGGGAGTGTGCCGTCGATGAACACGTCCTTGAGGACTGAGACGGGAACGGTGATGCGGTGTTGTGCGTGGGAGCGCTGGGCGAACGGATCGAAGTCGCTGGGCTTGAGTCGGCGGGATCGCCTGGGGTCGCGGTGCAGGTTGGCGATGACGGAGAGGCACGAGGAAGCGATGGACCAGTCGTGACGCTGCCGCCCTTCGAGCATCTCCATCAACTCGCGGAGCGTCAGGGGGCCGGGATCGACGCCGACGGCTCCGGCGCAGTGCCAGACGTGCCGCCAGGCGTCGGCGGCGGTGGGTCCTCGCCTTCCGTCTCCGCCAGCGCGTTCTCCGCCAGGCGTTCGAGTTCCCCGCTCTGGATCAGGTGATCGATCCGCCGCGTCGCCAGGTCCCGCGCCTTGTCCATCACCTCCCGCGTGGCCTGGAGCACCCGCCCGAGGTTGGCCCGGTCCCTCGGGCTCGGGCAGAAAGACACGAGTTCCTCCAGCACCGCGGCTGTGGCGTGCTCGATGGCGTCGCCCGCCATCGCCCGGCCGAAGTCCTCGTCGCTGACGCCGCGCGTGTCCGCCTCGGGCTTGCAGAGGGCGTAGACCACGTCGCAGAGCAGGACGGGGTCGCGGACGAGCCGCTCGAGCAGCCCGCCCGTGCCCTCGATGGGCTGCATGAGGTCCACGCGCACCAGCCCGCGCACGCGCTTGAGGGCCGCAACGTTGATCTCCACCTGCCACTGCCTGCCCGCGTTGTCCGTAAACGTCTGCATCCGTGACTCCTGTCTCTGTGAGTGTGCTCGCCTCGTGGAAGGGGGGGTTAGCCGCCGATCCATGAAGGCGCCGTCGTTGAGTACGTCACCTTCGCCGTCACCGAGACGGTGATCGCCTCCTCGAGCGCCTCGCTGCGCGAGAAGTTGGTGATGGAGAAGTCCGCCTGCAGGCCCTGGCCGCTGGTCCCGTCGAGGACCTGAAGGCCGATCACGGCGTTGTTGAAGAAGGCGTTCTTGATGGCGGTGAAGCCCGCGTCGGCGGTGTCCCACACCATCTCGAACTCGACGCTCGCCTCCTTGAGCGTGCCGACGGTCGCCCGCCAGCCCGCGTTGGCGCGCGTCGTCACGTCGGCCTCGCCCGCCTCGAGGCTCAGCGTCACGTCGCGGGTGTTGCCCAGAGCCGTCCACGTGCCGCCGCCCGCCTGGCCGCCGACCTTGAACTTGAGGACGGCCTCCATGCCCAGTTTGATCGCCATCGTCGGTCTCCTTGTCGCTCGCTCAGCCGCCGTGCCCGACCACGTACACGCACTCGCCGCTCTTGCTCTTGATCTGGATCTGTGACAGGTCCACGCGCTCCAGGCGGTACTGCGCGCCGGGCGGGATCAGCAGTTCCTTGCCGTCGGTCCCCTTGAGCGTGGCGTCCTGCGTGTTCGTGTGCGCGAACGTCAGCGTGCACGTCGCCACCAGCGACGGCGTCGAGAGGGCCGCATAGTCCGTGTCCAGGTCGATCTTGAGCGCGATGAAGTTCCTCACCCGTTACCTCCGCACCCGGTACGTGACGCTCAGGACGCTCGTGAACACCCGGTGCTGTTCCAGCGACTCGCTCGACACCACGGGCTCGTGCGCGATGCCGACCCACGCGGCCTCGGGCGCGCCGGGCAGCCTCGTCAGCCGCAGCCGGTCGGCGATCTCTTCGACGAGGTCGAGCAGGGCATCGATCTCGGCCTCTTCGTTCGCCGGGGGCAACTTCTGCTGCACGCCCACGTCGATAACGCACTCGACGATGCTGCTGTCGCGGCTGGCCGCGGAGATGCCGACCGTCCGCGGCACCACCGACACGCGCAGGTCCTTGAGGTCCTCCAGCGTGAAGGCGGGCTGGTGCATGCGCACTGCGCTCACCGGGCGCGAGTACGTCCCGGCGTTGATGTGCGCGGCGACCGCGTCCGCAATGGCGGCGATGGTGCTTACTGCCCCGGCCTCCCATTCAGTCGTCCCTCGAGGTAGGACACCCGCCGCTCGATTGCCTGGTACTCGGTGCGCAGGGCGCGGGCCTCGACGATGAGTTCGTCCAGTCGCTTCTCGACCTGCTGCAGTTTGGCGGTGACCACGCCCCACTGGACGGTCATCGCGCCCGCCGCGAGGAGGATCGTGACGATGATCCCCGCCCACTGGACGCGCAGCGACGCCTTGCCGCCGTTGGTGCCGTTCTGTCCATTCAGTCCCGTCATCACGCCTCCGTGCCCACGAACTTCGTGTGGACCCGCATCACCCTGCGGTACGGGTCGCTGTATCTCCACGGTGGCTGGCCGCCGGGCGCGTTGACCTCGTACACCAGCACCTGCGTTCCGACATGCTCCCGCACCTGGTCACCCGCCTTGGGCTGGATCGGGCCCGTGCCCAGGTCCAGGTCCGCCGTTCGGATCAGGAAGTCCCGCGACTCCGTGCGGTGGATCAGGCCCGCGTCATCCGCCTGCTCGAACTCGGTGCGGCCGATGGTGGCCTGGACCTCCGTCGCCTCGGCCCCGCGCCGGTAGACCACGGAACGGCTCATGTGCCGGTGCCGCTGGTCGTCGAGGAACGCCGCGCCCTGTTCGAGCAGATCGCCCATGCCGCCCTCCCCTTACTGCGACATACGGATGCGCACGGTGGTGTCGGCATCAGCCGCGGCGCGCACCGCCTTGCCGATCACCTTGTTGCCCGTGGCCGTCTTGGTGGCGACCTTGTTGGTCGCATCCCAGTACGCCAGCGTGCCGACGGTGAACGCCGTGCCCGCGCCGGCGGCCTTGGGGAAGTCGAAGACCCCCTGCACCGCCAGCGAGCCGAGCTGGCCCGACTTGAGGTCGACACGCGTGGTGCCGACCAGGTCGCCCTGCACGACGACGGTGCCCGCGGGGATGTCGGCCCCGGGGGTGTAGTCGATCGCCGCGCCTTCCTGTACGAACTTCGTCGTGGACATCTGTGATCCTCCGGAGCCGGGCTCGCCCGGCTCGCCCCCCCCACCTGGTTCGATCTCGCCGCCGCCCTCGATGACGTCGCCCATGGTGGGTTACGCCTCGCCCTTGCTCTTGACGCCGCCGCGCGGGTCCTGAAGCGCCACGCCGAAGTCGTGGTACCCGCGCATCTGGATGCCCAGGCGGTTGAAGCTCTGCTCAGCGGTCTCGATGGTCGGGGACTCCTGCCCGTTGAGGAACGCCATCTCGACGACGGGCAGATCGCTCGCGTCCGCGAGCAGGTACCACGCCTTCGTCGAGTTGCCGGTGAACTTGGGGTTGCCCAGGTAGCGGCTGACCTCGACGCGGAACTTGCCCTGGTGCGGGTTGGTGATCGGGTAGCGCGCGTTGGCGGTGTTGTCGCGCAGTTCCTGGCTCTTGAAGAGCTGGCTGCCCATCGCCGACAGCGCCGTGGGCACCAGCAGGATCGACGGCAGCACGCCGATGGGCTTGCCGTCGGAGTCCACCTGGTCCATGAACGTGACCTCGGCCTTGGTCAGGCCGTCGATCGAGAGCGCCGTGTCCGCGCCGGAGATGAAGTTCTTGTTGCCGACGGTGAAGAAGCCGCTGTTGGCCATGAACGCGGCCCAGAAGACCTCGTTGATGGTCTTGCCCGAGCCCGAGCCGAGCTTGCGGGGGACGGTCGTGATCGCGCCCAGGTCGTCGTTGATGATGTCGGTGCGGTCGATCGACAGCATCAGCGCGTAGGTCTCGGCCTTGTTGGAGTACGACTCCTCGCCGAGCGTGCCGTGCTTGATCTCGCCGCCCGGGGCGACCTTCTCGTACCCGTCGTTGCCGGTCAACCGGTAACTGGTGACGGTCTTGAAGTCGGTGACGCTGCGGACGGCGCAGATGTTCCGCCAGACGCGCTCGACGCTGAAGAAGCCCTCCAGCAGGAACTTGTTGGCGACGTTGGAGAGGATGCCCGCGATGCTGATCGTGCTGTTGCCGATGGAGGCCTGCACGTCGGCACCGGGACGTCCGAAGGCAGCGTCCATCACGCCGTGCCAGTCGCGGAAGGTGCGACCCGAGTAGCCGTTGGCCCACGCGGCGTGCAGGAGCAGTTCCTGCAAGCCCATCGTGCGGCCGAAGGCGCGGCTCGCGGCCTCGAGGTCGCGCTCGTTGCAGTGCTGCTCCGGGTTCTCGAGGCGTCCCGAGAGAATGCACGCGGCCTCGAGCACCTTCTGCGTGATCCCGGCCTGGCCGTGCGCGTGGATCGCCGGACCTGCGGGGGCCTTGGGACGGCTGGCGCGCAGTACCTCCAACTCCGTGCGCGTGGCGTCCCACCCCTCGCGGATCGCCTGCGATTCGATGGTGGCATGCACGCCAGCGCACAGTCGGCGGATCGCGGCGATCCGGTCCGTCTCGGCGGCCATCTGGGCGCGGAGGTCAAGGACCGGGTCGGGCGTGCCCGAGCCGCCGGCCCCAGCGGTCGGCGTGCCCCCGGCGTCACCGCCGTCGCGACCACCGCCCGCGCCGGCTGCCTCACCAGAGGCCGCGATGCTGGCAGTCGTCCCGCCGTCGGCGCCGAGGTCCACGAAGCTGATCTCGCCGAGCGTGGCGCGGCGGACGATGTTCAGCGGCCCCTGTACTTCGCGGCCGTTGACGGTGGCGGACTGGTTCTCGCGGAGGAACTCGAACGCCTCGACGCTCGCCCCCACCGACGCCTGCCACGGGAAGCCGTTACGCGCCGAGGCCACGACCTCCTTGGCGGCGTGCGTGTCGCGGGAGATCATGCCCGAGGCGACGAGCTTGCCGTCCTCGACGGCGACGGCGCTGGTGTGCCCAACGCCCGCGGCCGCATCGTGCCCGAAGCGGATCGGGCGGGACTGCGAGGGGATCGCCAGGCCCGCCAGGTCGATGACGACCGGGTGCCGCCACCCGGCGACCTTCATCGGGCCGCCGGTGTACGCGACCATCCGGAACCTCGGGAGCGCGGTGCCGCCACCGGCCTCATTGCCCGAAGCGGCGATGAACTCGAACTCCGCTTGCGCCGTCAGCGAGAGGCTCTTGTGCGAGGGCGCGTCGGCGTCGGCGGCCTTGTGGGCGCGGATCACGAGCGGATGGTCGTTGAAAACGATGGTGTCAGACGGCATGGGATTCGGTCTCCTGTTCCTCGTCGCGCCTCGGGGCGGACTCCTGCTGTGCGGTCGTCGCAAGCGGAAGCCCGAGCTCGGCCATGAGCGCGAGTTCCTTGGCCCGCTGACGGAGCTCGTCCTCCCAGTCGCGCCCCTGGCGGGCGAACTCGGCGGCGAGCGTGGTGGTGTGGTTGGCCAGGCGCGTGGCCTGGGCCGTGGCTTCCTTGGCGGGGTCGACGTGCTCGACGCCGTCCCAGAACCAGGTGTGCGGCGTCGCCGCTCCGCGCACCCGCATGGACTGCGGGAGCAGCCCCTCGACGAGCGCCGCTTCGTCGAGCCACGCCTTGAGCAGGCGGTCGAGGACCGCGAGCCGCAGGTGGTGCTGGTCGACGCGCAGGCTCTTGAAGTACGTCTGGTGATCGAGCCGGCCGCTGGCGTAGTTGTACCCCGAGGAGTTCCCCGCCGCGACGTTGAAGGGCATGTTCAGGCAGCGGGCAATCTCATTGAGGATCTCGCGCTTGAACTCCGCGTAGGAGGTCGTCGGTTGCTCGGCGTGGACCTGCCCGAGCTTCCATCCGCCGGGGAGCACGGTGGCCATGCGCTTCTCGAGCTCGACCTCGTCCATCGGCTCGAGCGGATCGGCCTCGCCGTTGGCGGGGGCGTCGGTGTAGAGCACGGCGGCGAAGTCCGCGGCGGTCTCGGCGGCGGCGATGACCGCGAGCGTGTACCGCCGCAGCTGCGCGAACAGCGGCAGCGCTGGCGTGATGTCCGGGATGCCGCGCATCTGCCCCGGCCGATCGGGCCGGAAGTAGTGCAGCACACTGCTCGCCGGGAGCGTGTCGAACGCCGCGGGATCGGCACCGCCGCCCGCCCAGCCGCCCGTGTCACCGGGGTGATGGCGCAGCACGCGGTACGCGACGGGCAGGCCGTGCTCGTCCAGCACGACGCCATCGACCTCGTTGTCGGGAACCCGCATCCCCACGCGCCACGGTGTGGCGACCTGTTCGGGCTCGATGAGCCGCAGGTCGAGCTTGACCGGCGAGTCGATGCCCGGGCTGCTGACCAGGAGCCCGAAGGCCTCGCCGCTCTCGGCACGCGCGAGCCGCATGGTGCGGAGCTTGCCGGGCAGGTCGATCGCCTCGGCCCAGGATTCGAAGAGTTCCTCCACGCGCCGGTTGGCGCTGGCATCGTCGGCCAGCATCTGCAGCCGGGGGCCGGTGCCGATGGTGTCGTTGGCCAGCGTGAGGACGATGCCCTTGGCGTAGGAGTTGTTGGCGACCTCGTAGCGGGCGCGGTTGCGGAGAACTCGCCGGACCTCCGGGCTGACCGCCGCGTTGGGCGAGAGGCCGTCGGCCGCGGCCCAGTGCCTGCGGTTGTCGGGCGTGGTCTGCGCCGAGTCGAACTTGGCCAGCACCGCACGGCGCACCGCCAGGGCCGCGCCCCGGCCGCCCCCGCCGCCCAGCCTGCGTCCGTGCGGGCCGGCGGCGAGCGTGCCTCCACGAGAGATCGAGGGTGTTCCTCGTCCCCGCGTGGCCCGGCCGAGCATGTTGGCGATCGTCGTGAGCATGAGGTGCGTGACGGGCGGAGGGGGAGGGAGGCGGTTACTCAGCACCGGGCGGGACGAGCTTGGCGAACTTGACGCCGAGGCCGGGCTTCCTCGCGGCGTCCTTGGACGCGAGGTAGCGGTCGGCCTCGATCTGGTCCTTGAGCGAATGCTGCTCGACCGACTGGCCGTCCACCGACGCCTTCGCGGGCTGCGCCGCGTTGTCGCGGATGGCCTGGTCGAGGTCCGGCGCGGGCTGCGGATCACCGGGCATGGCTGATCTCCTTTGCGCCCAGCACCTCGGCGCGCCCGCCCACCGCTCGCTGCCGCCGGCGATGCCGGCGCTCGCGCTGCGCGAACGTGTTCACGGCCCGCGCGGGATTGCGTCCCGTCAGATGCGCGAGCCACGCCTCCTGCGCCGCGTCTTCGCGGTCGACGCCGGGCGTGAGCCGTAGTTCGAGCTCGAGTTTGGCGGCCGCGCGTGCGTCGGTCATGGGTGGAAGGTGTGTGATCATCCACCCATTCCGACGCGGCGCACCGGTCATGGCTCGCTGATTCGCGTCAGCGCGGCATGTTCGTACAGATGTGTACGTGGCGCTACGGACGTTCGCGCGTGACGACGCGGTGTCCACAATGCCGGCACCGCCGCACACGCATGATGTGGCCATTCTGCTGCCGCGTGTACCGCACGGGAAGATGGCCGCACCCGCACTTGGGGCAGCGCAGGCCACGCTCCTCGCGCGTACTCGGGTTGACAGCCGGTGAGTCCTTCACCATGTCTTCCTCCCGTGCTGCAGCGCCGACAGGCGCAGCCGCCGGCGCGGCGTTGCCTCGGCGTCCGTCCCGAAGAGCACCGCTCCATGCATCGATGCCGCAACGGCCGCGCCCACCAGGCAGTCGAGCCAGTGGTTGTCGAGACCGTCGACGCGAAGCTTCCACTCATCAACCGTGCGGCCCCGTCCCTCGGTCTTCACCCGGTACTCGCTGGTCAGGTGCTCGGCGATGAGCCGGTGCGGCTCCGGCTTGCTGCCGAAGAGCGACAGGCAGCCGGGATCGCCCATCGGCACCGCCAGGCGGGCGTGCACGAACGACTTCCAGTAGTTCGTGTCGAAGACGACGTGCCGCACCGCCCGCTTCCCTGTCACCACAGGCACGCGCCAGTTCAGGCCGATACGTTCGCCGCGCTTGCGCTTGTAGTCGGAGAACGGGATGCTCGACGCCCCGACGTACCGACCGTGGCTGGGCATCAGCACACCTGCGTGCGGGCTCTGGCGGCAGAACTGGTACACCACGTCCGTGGACGAACCCCAGTTGGCATCGATCAGGCAGCGGTCGATGCGCACCATCGCGCCGTCGTCGCGCCGCCACTCGCGGGCGACCGTCGCGCTGATCAGCCGCTCCAGCCCGGCGTAGATCGCCCCTTCCACGCCGGCGCGGGGCGCGGCAGTCGCCAGCGTCCGCCGCAGGTCGCGGAGCGTGAAGTACCCGCCCGGCGTCTTCTGATCCGGCTCGGTGCCGTAGTCGATCACGTACCCCGTAAAGTCGTCCTCCCACGCGGCCACGAGATAGAACAGCGCCTTACCCTGCACGTCCACGAACATCGTCAGGCGCGTGCAGCCCAGGGGCACCTGCCCGCGCTGGTGCCCGCTCACCTTCGCCGCGATCTGGTCGGCGGTGAGCAGGTCGTCCGTCGCCTGCACCTCCGGCAGCGGCTCGTTCTGGTACTCCGCGAAGAACGCCGCCTCGTTCTGGAGCTTCAGGTTCATCGCGTGCTGCAGCGCCGAGAGTTCGTCGTGGTTGAACCGCTCCGGCCACGCCACCACCGCGCCCTCGTCCATCGCGGTCCGGTGCTGCTTGTAGAACTCGGTGGCTGCCTTGATGCCCCGGTCGCTGCGCAGCCCCTCGGCCCGGATCTCCGCGTACCGCTGCCACAGCGCCTCCCGCGCCGGGAAGGCGTAGACCATCTTCGTCCGCTCGCCCTGCCACTGCGGGTGCTTCTCGCGGTCGAGGATGCGGTCGGCCAGGTCGTCCGGGCGGACGACCGTCAGCGTCATCAGCCCGGCGATCTTCTTGCCCGGCCCAGCGAGCCCCAGGATCGCGCCGGCGAGGATTCGCTCGCGGTTGGCGCACTGCGAGGGCGACCGGGCGCTCTCGTCGGTCTGCGGATCGTCGATGAGCACGAGCGACGGACGGACGCTCACGCCATCGACTCGCTTGTGCTTCATGCCTCGGATGCGGCCGGTGATGCCCGCGACGCGGATTATGGACCCCGATGCCGCCGAACCCGGGATGGTCGGCAGCACGATCTCGCGCGCGGTCCAGCCAATGTGCGTCTGCTTCCCCTGGTAGAGCTGCCCCGAGGCCCGCTGGTGGATGCCTTCGAGCGAGCGGATCGGATGACAGACCTCAGGTAAGTCCGCGCCGAGCACCTCGCTGTTCTCCAGCTCGGCCTTGATCGACTCGAGCATCCCCGCCGCGTGCTCTTCATCGGAGCCGACGAGCGCCACGAACTCCCGGTGCCCGTACACGAGCGCCCAGAGGCAGGCGGTTTCGCACAGGGATGTCTTGCCCGACCCGCGGGGCATCGCCATCGCAAACAGACCGCCCTCCAGCACCGCCTGCTCGATCTTGGCGATGACCTTCAGGTGATCGTCCGACCACTTGAGGTGAAACGTCTGCGGGAAGTACGTCTCGCAGAAGTACCGGAAGTCCCGCGCGGCTCTTTCCTTCCGCGCCGGATCGGCCACGGGAGGCAGGTCGCCGATGTCGCGCCCGGAGAACGAGAGCATCGCGTTGCGCTGCCGCGCCCGCTCTTTCATCGCCTCGTAGCCGGTCAGCCCCTCCGGCTCTCGCGCCGCCTCCGCCAGCGCCTCGTGCCGGGTCGTCACCAGCCACGCGACGTACCGGAACAGATCCACCTTCCCCGCGTCCCCATCCGCCGCGACGCGGAAACCCGCGCGCGTGCGATGGCGGTGGAGCTGCCGCTCGCTCACGACCTCACCCAGCGGCGTGCTGTTGAGCAGCCTCGCGAGCTCGCCGGGCCTGAGTTGGCGCGGATCAATCGCCACCTGCGGACATCTCCTTCACCAGCCATGCGGCGTAATGCACGAGGTTGATGGTGCCGTTCGCGTTCGTCGGCGCGCCGGCGTCGATATCCACGAGCAGCATCGCCTCCGTCACCGCCTTCCCGCCCATGCGAGTGAGCACGCGGGCGGCGTCGGCGACCGACAGCGCGCCCGGATTCAGCCGGGACATCCCCTGTGCCCCCGCCTCCGGCCCGGAACTAGGCGCGTGTTCGGGAGTCATCGCGGACCTCCCGGGCCGGGATGTTTCGCCACTTGCCCACATGTTCCGCGTAGTTGCCCACAGACGGCAGATTCTCGGCGAATCCTCGCCGAATGGCCTTGCTGCTGGCGCGATGTCACGGCTTCATGTGTCACAACGCGGGCCGAACAACCACGAACCCCGCGAAGGAGAACGCAGCGATGAACGCGACCAAGACCATCCCGACCAAGGCCGACCTCGACGCGATGCTCCCCGCCCTGCGGGCGCTCGCCAACACCACGCCCTTCGGTTTCGCCAAGGTGGCGCACAGCGTGACGGCGAACCCGGACGTCAGCATCGACCTGCCCACGCCCGGCGGCAGCCCGATCTGCATCAACGCCCACGTCGCCTACGGCTCGGTGTGGGAGGTGACCGTCTCGGGCGCTTCCTTCCGGCTCGGCACGCCCGACGAGGTCCGCACCACCGCCGCGGTGCTCAACGTCGCCCACGCCGTCGCCGCCCTCCTCGCCTCGATCACCACCACCCGCTGAAAGGACGACGCCATGAGCACCAAGCGCATCGACGCCTCCACGAAGACCACGCTCGACCTGGCCAAGACCCTCGCTACGCGCGGCTTCCGCATCCCCGCCATCGAGGTCCACACGCCCGACGGGCGTACCTGGAACATCGCGACGGTCCCCGCCGGACGCGGCCGCCACGCCGACGGCCACTGGGGTGCTCGCCCCGCGGCGCTCGGCGGCTTCCGCCTCTTCGAGTTCGATCCCGACCGCGAGGTCCACGAAGAGCACGACGCCGTCGATGGCGACACCTGGACCGCCGACGAGTTGATCGACTACCTGCGAGCGGTCGGCCAACCGAAGGACACGACCAGTTGGGACCGCCCCAGCGACAACCCCCCGACGACCTGAAGCCCGCGTGATGCGGGCTTCGCTGTTTACCGGAGACCACAAGCACCCCGAACCCCAAGGAGCACGACCATGACGAAGCGCACCCCCAAGACCGAACCCACCGCCGCCGAGACCTACGCCGCGCGGCGGAACGACATCGCACGCCTGCTCGACGTGCTGGAGATGGAACTCGACAAGCACGACGAGCGCGCCAAGGCAGACCCGCTCAACTGGGGCCTTCCCGGCAACCTCGGCAAGGTCCGCAGCGACCTGATCGACCTGGTCGGGTTCATGAGCGGGATGGAGCGCGAACGCATCGAGGAGTTTCTGCGTGACGCCGAGTGACCCCCGCCGCGCGGCGTCGCGGGGAACCGCGACCGCCACGCTTCCCCGCCGCAGCGTGCGGCGGGCAATCGCACCAAGAAGAAGGAGTCCGACATGGCACGCAAAGGCACGATCAAGAACATGGGCAAGGTCCAGCGCGAGATGAGCGACGCGTGGAAGGCCCGCAAGGCCGCGAAGGCAACCGCGACGCCCGACGACAAGACCCCGCCGACGCGAGAGGAGGCCAACCGCCTCGCCGAACGGGCCGCCGTCGCGGTCTTCGGCCCGGCGGTCCTCAACCCCGCCCCGGACGCGGCAGCGAAGCCGGCGGGCAAGCGCGGCAAGGACGCGAAGGCCCCCGCGCCGACCGCGACGAAGGGCAGCAAGAGCGCCAAGCCCGCCGCGAAGCAGAAGGCCGCCAGGGAGGCGAAGCCCAAGCCCGCGAAGCGCATGAGCGCCCTCGACGCCGCCGCCCAGGTGCTCGCCGCCAGCGAAGTGCCGATGCGGGCCAAGGAGATGATCGCCGCGATGGAGGCCAAGGGCCTGTGGACGAGCCCCGGAGGGAAGACGCCCGAGGCCACGCTCTACGCCGCCATCATCCGCGAGATCGCGGCCAAGGGCACCGCCGCCCGCTTCAAGAAGCACGAGCGCGGCGTGTTCGTCGCGGGCAAGAACGCCTGAGAGACGCATCACGCTCCCTTCCCCGCCGCGACCTTCTTCCGGGTCGCGGCTTTCTCTTCGGCCACACTCTTTGCCGGGAGCCGCTCGGCCTTGCGCCCCGTGAACTTCTCCCAGCGCTGGACGATGACATCGCAGTAGAGCGCGTCGAGTTCCATCAGGTACGCCCGCCGCCCGGTCATCTCCGCCGCGATGAGCGTGGAGCCGCTGCCGCCGAAGAGGTCCAGCACGTTCTCGCCGGGGCGCGACGAGAACTCGATCGCTCGCCGCGCGAGTTCGACGGGCTTCTCGGTGAGGTGGACCATGCTCTGTGGGTTCACCTTCTTGATCGACCACGTGTCCGGCACGTTGTTGGGGCCGAAGAAGCGGTGCGCCGCGCCTTCCTTCCAGCCGTAGAAGCACCACTCGTGGTTGCCCATGAAGTCCTTGCGGGTCAGGACCGGGTGCTCCTTGATCCAGATGATCGCCTGCGCGAAGTAGAGCTCGCAGCGCTTGAGCACCGGCGGGTAGTTGCCGCAGTTGGCGTAGCCGCCCCAGATGTAGAACGTGCCGCCTGGGATCAGCACGCGGGTGATGTTGCCGAACCACGCCGCGAGCAGCCGGTCGAACTCGTCATCGGATACGAAGTCGTTGGCGAGCGGCCGGTCCTTGGCCCGGAGCTTCTTGTGGGTCGCACGGCTCTTCTCGGGGTAGCGGTTGAGGTCGGCGCTCTGCTGGTCGTGCTGGTCGGCCTTGCCGGGCAGCGCGAACGAACTCAAGCCCGCGACGATCGCATTGTTGCTCCGCGGCTCGACCTTCACGTTGTACGGCGGGTCCGTGTTGACGAGATGGATTGGCTGGCCATCCAGCAGCCGGTCCAGGTCATCGGGCTTCGATGAGTCGCCGCACATCAGGCGGTGGTTGCCGAGCACCCAGATGTCGCCGGGCACGGTCGTCGCGGCGTCGGGCGGCGCGGGGACATCATCGGGATCGGTGAGTCCCTCGTTTCCGGCCGGCGCCATGATCGCCGCGAGGTCCTCGGTGCTGAACCCGAGCACGGCGAGGTCGAAATCCACGCCCTTCAGGTCCGCCAGCTCGATGGGGAGGAGTTCCATGTCCCACGAGGTCAGGGACGCGACCTTGTTGTCGGCGATGCGCAGCGCCTTCACCTGGTCCGGCGTCAGGTCGGACGCGCGGATGGTCGGCACTTCGTTCAGCCCGAGCTTCCGCGCGGCGCGCAGCCGTGTGTGCCCGGCGATGATGACGCCGTCACCGTCGATCAGGATCGGGATCTTGAAGCCGAAGGTCTCGATCGACTTGGCAACCGCATCGATCGCGGCGTCGTTGATGGTGCGGGGGTTGCGGTCATACTCCTTGACCGCGTCGATGGGGAGCATCTCGATGTTCACGGCGATCTCCGTCGGGGGCGCGCGGCAAGCGCCGGCGCGGGGTGGCGCGACATGGCCCGCGGCACATGCCGACGGGTCCGGGGATCGCTGGCTCGATGGATTGCTGGTTCGCTGGATCGCTCGGGCGTCAGGCCCGTCCGGGGGCGGCACACCGCCCCGATTCATGCCCGCTACGGGCCGCGCCCGTTGGCCACCGGTTCGCCCAGGTTGGCCCACGTCGCGTTCCTGGCGGGCCGGCCTACCAACCCCGCCAGCCGCCCGCCCAGCGCTCGGACAGCCCAAACAAACTCAATCGACAAGCGCGGCTGTTCCCGCGGGCGTAGCAACGCGACGCGGGCGGGGAAGTACCTACCGACCCCCTCACCCCCGCCGTTAGGCTTCGGGCTGTTGGGCTCGTGGTAGGCGCGGCCTGGCACGCGACCTGCATGGGCGCGGCGGGGCGGGAGGGGGGAAGTACATGATGAAAGAGAGAGATCTTTCAATCTTTCAATACCTCCCTTACGCCCATGTCCCCGCCCGCGCGTACGCGCCCCGCGTGCGCGCGCGGTGAATAGATGAAAGATTGAAGGATTCGGTTCACGCGAGGACATACACCACCTTTGGCCGCGTCGAGGAACGTTCCTCTTCCTGCCGCAACTGCTGTGTTTCCAGGAGATTGTCGATGACTTCCTGCCTCTCCCGCTGGGTCAACCACTGCGTCTTGCGGCAGAGTTCACTGCGGGAGATCTTTCCACCCGCCTTGCGCACCACTCGGACGACGCGCTTCTGCCGGGCGTCGAAGACGCCGTCGGCGACCCACTCGTGGGCGATGTAGAGCATGCGGCGCGTCAGGTACTCCGACATATCGCACGCCCAGCGCGCGGCGTCCTCGTCGATCACCGGCTTCTGGGCGTTCGCGGAGCAGGCGTAGATCAGCGAGAGGCGGCAGGCCTTCTCCTCGGCCCGCGCCCACAACGAACGCCCCGCCTCGTCCGGTTTGCCGAGCTCGGCGTCCACCATCACCGCGAACGCGTCGAACACCGCGCCGGCCTCCGGCGTGGCCTCAACCACGATCGGCTGGGGGTGCTCGGGGGCGAGGTTGCCGCCGGGCTTGAACGATCCCCACCACTCGGCGGCCTGCTTCAGGGAATCGGGAACGTCCGTCGCCTTGGCGCGCTGCCGCGCCGGCGTGTCGGCCGACTCGAACACGAGCAGGCGGGCGATGAACCCGTCACTCAGGCTGTCGGCGGTGAGCGACTCGAAGAAGTGCTCGGGCACGGTGGTGCCGTAGACGCTCACGCACGGCTGATCGACGACCTTGTTCCGCTTCTTGTCGGCGTAGGCCTTGCCCCGGAAGACCGTGTCGGCGCTGCTGTAGAGCTTCATCAGCGCCGTGAGCACGTTGAACAGGTGCGGGGCCTTCTTGGGGTCGCCGATGGTGCGAAGGAAGCGCCCGAACTCGTCGATCTGGAACAGGATCGCCGGCTCGACCTCGACGGCCGTGATGAGACCGGCGTCCGACGCCAGGTCCTCATTCCCCTCGTGCTCGACCATGTCGGCGGCGAAGAGGATGTTCTTGTTCACCTTGCGGGCGTTGTCCTTGCCAGCGCCTGAGGGCGCGACGCCGACGCAGTAGACGTTGGTCCGGTTGCCGCGTTCGTCGCGCACCTTGCGGGCGGCGAGCACGGCCTGGAGGCAGATCGCGGCCGCCAGCGCCAGCACCGGCTGCGGCCGCGTGGCCGTCGCCAGGTTGTGCGCCACGACCTGCTCAATGAAGCCCGGCACGCGCAGCAGGTGATCGGGGAACGGCCCTGGATCGGGCGGGCGTTCGGATCGGGGGCGCTCACCCGCCGCGAGCCGACGCTCGGGATCGAACCCGGAGAGGTCCACGCCGCCCATGTCCTCGGGCTTCTCGGCGTCGCGGAGCCACCCGTGCGGGCGGTCGTGCGGCTTGCTCGCCGCGTCGCTGACCTTGTGCCGCAGTTCCTTCTCCGACCACGGTGGTTGGCATCGCGGGTTGTACCGTTCGAGCAGCAGCCCGAGCGCCGTCTCGGGGTCCAGCCCGAACCCATGCACCATCGCGGTCGCGGCGGCATACGTCTGGCCGTGCCCGCCCGAGCCGGAGATCGCCGGCGGGATGCGGTCGAGGTATGCCTCGGCCCGACGCAGGACGGCATCGGTCGCTAAGAAGCGATCGTTTCCTAGCGGCCGGTGCTGGGAAACGATCGTTTCCGTGCGCCCATGCCGCTGCTCCGTCACCGCCCGGGCCAGCGCCGCGACCGCCGCGCCGAGCGTCTCGACATCCACGACGGCGGGCTCGCCCTCGAGCGGGTCGTACGGCTCCCCGCTGGGGTGCATGCTCGGGCCGACCACGGTCTGCGCCCCGGTGCTCCGGAGCTCGACGATCATCTTCTTGGTGGCCGGGTCCTGGTGCTTGCGGGTCTTTGCCCCCTCGCACACATACCACCAGTGCGACGATGGCTTGCCGGGCCGACCGGACTTCGCGCCCGTCGGCGGCAGAAACGCCGGGGCGAGCGCCACCGCTTCCTCGCAGTCCAGGTCCACATCCACGAGCCAACCGCTCGGCTCCCCGAGCAGGACGCCGATGTTCCCGGTGCCGTTGAAGTGCTGCGGCAGGTCGGCGTCTGCCAGGCGCAGATCGGTCCAGCCCTTGAGCACAGGCACCTTCGACCCCGCGGGCACGGGGATCGGGGCGTAGCCGCGCGCGAGGTACCACCGCGCCGCGTCGAGAAGATTGGACGGGCCGTTGCTCATCGGTTTACTCGTCATCCCCCTTCGTCTTGACGCCGGCGCCCATGATCTTGAGCATCTGCGCCGCGTGCTCGCGGTCCTTCTTGCTCGCGCCATAGGCCAGCAGGCGGTCGAGGTCCACGACCGGCTTCACCGCGTACTCGAAGCTGTGCTCGCTTCCCGCCAGCCCGAGGGCGTGCGCGATCGCCTGGGTGCAGCGGCTGGACCGGTGCGTCCCCGCCGCCGCGATCAGCAGCGGCACCTCGGCCCGCGTCTGGCCGTGGTACATGAGGCCGCCGACGCTGCGGGCCAGCAGGCTTCCCACCCCCTTGGCGTCGCTCTTGTCGATCGGGGCCGAGGCCACGTGCCGGCCCAGCACGCGGCCGTCCTTATCCGTCTCTTCGATGGTGATCGTGATCATGGCTACTCCTGTGTTCAGAAGGGAATCTCGTCGTTCGGGATGCCGTACGTGGTGCCAATCGGCTGAGGCATTCGCTCGGGGAGGCCTTCATCGCCCTCGAGCCGCGGTGGCTTGTCCCCCAGCCGGTGCGCGACCACCCGCTCGAACTGCTCGCCCGCCTTCTTCTCGACCGTGATGTGCAGCGCCGGCGCGAGCGCCCCGGCCCGCGCGAGCTCGACCGCTTCATCCGTGCCACCGGGAACGGGTTCGACGGACCGCGCCCGCCACCATGCCTCGGCCTTGGTGCGGGCATATCCAGTGTGGTCGAAGCAGACCCACTCGCGGAAGTAGTGGTTGAAGCCGACCCGGTACTCGACGCGCATCGTGAGCGGCGCGGCCGGGTCGTTCCGCTTCATGTGGACGTGGTAGGTCGTCTCGCTGACGTGATGCTCTTCGCGGGTTGTCTGGCCGCTGAGGATGCCCTCGGTGCTGGCCTGCGCCTCGTGCTTCTGCTTGTTGGGTTCGGGGAACTGGTGCCCGCACTGCGGGCAGGTCTGGTAGCCCGCCGCGATGAGCGCGTGGCACTGCGGGCACTCCTTCGCCGGCGCCTCGCCCTCGCCACGGTCGTCCGTGGTGAGCCGGATCGCGTCCACAGGGCCGTGCCGCAGCACGTTGCCGCCAAAGTCCAGCACCAGGCAGTCGGCCTTGCCCGGGTGCAGTCGGAAGCCCCGCCCGACCATCTGGTAGTACAGCCCTGGCGACATGGTCGGGCGCACGAGCGCCACGCAGTCGATGTGCGGGGCGTCGAAACCGGTCGTGAGGACGTTGACGTTGCAGAGGTACCTGAGCGCCCCAGAGCGGAAGCGGTCGAGGATGGCGCTGCGCACGCCCGCGGGCGTGTCCCCCGATACGAACCCGCACTCGATGCCATGCCTGGACTTGAGCACCTCCACGATGTGCTGCCCGTGGCGGATGCCCGACGAGAAGATCAGCGTGGCGGAACGGTCCTTGGTGTGCTCGACGATCTCGGCGCACGCGCCCTCAACCAGGGCGTCCTTGTCCATGAGATCCTCGACCTCGCTGGCGACGAACTCGCCAGCGCGGACGTGCAGGTCGTCGGTGTTGACCTTCTGTACTCCCGCTTTCATTCGCAGCGGTGACAGGAAGCCCCGCACGATCAGCTCGCGGACGCCCACCTCGAAGCAGACGTGGTTCAGGATGTTGCCTGGCTCGCAGATCGGGCCGGACTTCATCCGGAAGGGTGTCGCCGTCAGCCCGACCACCCGCGCCAGCGGATTCACGACCTTCGCGTCGGCGATGAACTGCCGGTACATGCCCTCGCCGTCGGGCGGGATCAGGTGCGCCTCGTCCACGATGAGCAGGTCCACCGGCCCCAGGTCGCACGCCCGCTGGTAGATGGACTGAATCCCGGCGATGGTGACGGCGTACCCGAGGTCCTTGCGCTTGAGCCCTGCCGAGTAGATGCCCACGGGCACGTCGGGCGCGATGTGCCGGAGTTTGTCGGCCGCCTGCTCCAGCAACTCCTTCACGTGGGCCAGGATGACGACGCGCCCGTTCCACGGCCCGACCGCGTCGCGGCAGATCGTGGCGATCACGGGCGTCTTGCCCCCGCCGGTCGGGATGACCACGCAGGGGTTGTCGTCGCGGGTCCGCAGGTGCTCGTACACCGCGGCGACGGCTTCGGATTGGTAGGGACGCAGTTGCATCACGCGCCCGATCCCGCTCGGCGGCGAAGGAAGCGACCGCCGGCCTGCGCGAGGGTCTCCTCGTTGACGTTCCTGGCGTTCGCGTTACTGAGCAGGTGCGCGGCGACCTCGACCTCGGACAGATCGAGCTGCCGGAGCACGCACGACAGACAGAACGCAATCCCGCTCGCGAGGCCGTCGCTCTCCGGGCCCTCGGTCTTGAGCGATCCGACCGTGGTCACCTGCTCTTCGCCAAACTCAATCGTGACTCGACGCCACCTGTCAGTTCGCGTGTTCATGCGTGTGCTCCTGTGTTGCCGGGCATCTGCGCGATGGCCACCAGCACCTTGCCGCCCGGCGTCACCGGGCCGCGTTCAACAACCAACCGGTCGATCTGCGAGTCGTCGCGGTACGCACCGCCCTTCGCCAGCGCGTCGAGCAGCGCCTTCTGCACGTTGTCCAGGTCGCGCCGGCGGCTGTCGGGCGGGCAGACGGTGACACGCACCTCCAGCCGCCCGTTCAGCCGCACCACCCGCATCGCCGCGAGGGCGGCACACACGTCCGTGCGGTAGCGCCGGCCCTCGCGGCTGATGAGGGTCCTCGGCCCCACGCGCCGCCAGATGTGGTTCACACTCGGCGGGTACGGGAGCACCATGCGAAGGCACGTACCCTGACCGGCATGCATGCTGTGACACTTCCCGAGACTACTGTCGTGCATGCTGCTGGCATTGCTACTCGCACCGTTCTTGCTGTATGTGCTCATGCGTGTCGCATTGGTTGATCCGCGCGAGCCTCGTTCGAACGCCTCGTCGTTGGCAACGGGACTCTCGGTGGTCGCCGGATGGGCACCGTTCTGGTTGGCATGGGCACCAGCGTCTCCAGCGTTCAACGCAGCTCTGTGCCTGGCGCTCTCGACGACACTGACGCCTGTTCTTTTCTCTGCAATGAAGACCGATGGCGCTCGTGGGTGGCTTGCCGACAAGGTGTTCCTGGTCGTGATCCGATCTGCCACCGCTGCAGTCCTGGCGCTGCCGTTATCCTGGTGTGGAAGCTGGTGGTTCATCGTGTTGGGCGCTCTCGCACTTGCTTCGTTTGCATCTCGCCTGGGCATGTGGGTATTGATGGGTGGCCCACCCGGACGTTACTGGGGTGCAATCGTCTCCGGACTTCTGCTCTTCTCGATGTACTGGGTGCTGGTGGACAGCTCGCAGGTGACGTCGGCTACATGGACTAACTGGAGGGGCTATCTCTCTCCGACGCACACTGGAGGGGCTCCCTAATCGGCCCTCATCATCGTTTCCACGGCGGCGTGCTCCCCGGGCCGACGCCCGCGGGCACGCGAGCGCCCGCCGCGCCGCCGCCCCCGTTCCCGCCCTTCTTCGCGTAGCCCTTGATGATGTTGGTGAACTCGCCGTTGTCGTCGCGCTTCTTCAGCCCGACGTTGATCTCCAGCGGGATGTTGTGGAGCTCGACCGAGTCCTTCGGGGCCATGACCCCGACGGCGCGGCAGATCGCGGACAGTTCGCCCCGCGCGATCTTGACCGTCATCTCGCTGCGGTTCTCCAGGTTGAGACGCGCCCACACGAGGCGGCCCTTGTACTCGCCGTCGACGATCTGGAACGTGAGCTGGAGGTACTTCCCGCCGCCCGCCTTCGTCGGCTTCATCTCCGACTCGGTGATGACGGCGATGTACTTACCCGCTGGGATCGGGTCGAGGGCAACGGAGGGGTCCACGTTGTTCGCGTCGAAGTTGTTCAGGTTTGCCATGGGTCAGAGTCCTTTCAGTTGGTGACGGCCGCGCCCCCGGTGGGCGCGGCGTCGGTGTTCTGGATGAGTGGGGTGGTGGTTCTGCTGCCCTCGCCGCGCGAGGCGGCGACGTGCTCCGCGAAAACGCGGTAGTCGAGCGGCAGTTCTTCGGGCAGATTCAGACGGTTCTTGGCGACGTGCGCCGGACGCTCGACGGTGCGGATGATCCTCTCCCCGGTGCCGACGCCGTTGTGCTTGGCCTTGTTGAAGGCCTCGTCTACCTTGACCGTGAGCACCTTGTACGTAGCGAAGAGCACTTCGTCGGCCCATTCCTGCACGAGCGCGGATGCGAGCTTGTGCAGCCGGGGCGAGTAGCGGTCGTACGGCACCGTCTCGGGGTTCTCGAACTTCTCGATCTTGGCGTGGGCGATGACGATCACCGTCATGCCGCGATCACCGCGGAGGGCATCCAGCGCGCCCAACACCGTCCGCCACTTCTCGATGGCGAAGGCGTACCCCTTGGCGTATCCGATCTTCTCAATGCTTGGCGCCTGCTCGTCCTCGCAGACCTCCTGCCAGATGAGCCGCTCGAGCCAGTCCAGAGAGTCGATGACGACGGTCCTGTACCCGTGGTCGCCCGAGTACAGCGTTTCAAGCGCCGCCATCACGTCCCCGAGCGAGCGGGCCAGCGGGAACGACTCGCACTCGATGTCGCCCAGACCGTCCTCGGTCGGGATGAAGATGGGGTGCTCGGCCATCGCGCCGAATGTGCTCTTGCCGATGCCGTGCGTGCCGTACAGCATCACGCGGCGGGGCTTGGGCTTGCGGCCCTTGGTGATCTGGTTCATCAGGCTTGCTGTCATGGGGTCTCCTGTGCGAATGAGGTCTTGGGGAAAGATGTCGCGGACGAAGTCGCCTTGGCCGAGCCGCACGAGCGGCGGTCCGGTCGAACAAGGAAACGTGGTGCTCACAGGCCCGCCTCCTCGAGTTCTCGCTCCGCCTGGTCGTGGCGACGGCGGGCGTCATCGCGCGCGGTTTCGCGCAAACGCCTGCTACGGCAGCGCGGTGTGGGGGCAGTGACTTCCGCGGCTTGTTCACCACGCTCGAAGTGGGCCGCGTCCGCCTCGGCAAGAGCGAGGCCAAAGGCGCTCAGCCATTGGCGCGTGGTGTAGATGCGGGAGCCGAAGCGCACGTGCTTGAGCCGCACGCGCTGTCCCGAGGCCGCCTTGACGCCCTCGCGGCACCACCGCCACACGCAGTTGGGCGACGGTCGGCCCGGGGCGAGTTTCGCCGCCTGCGAGAGCGTGATATGCTCCTCCGCAGCAGGCGCCTCATCGCTCCCGTCCGTTGCCTTTCCGATTGAGTCTTGCTGGAACACGTGGAACTCCTCGCTCGTCTGACCCAGCCCTCACGGGGCTCGGGCTGCTTGCGATGGGGGAAGAATCCACGCTGTTTTGCGGCGGTAACTCGGTAACTCGAGTTACCGCACTAACCAGGGATGATGACAGCCCTCCCGGAACACGAGGGCCGTTGAAACCGCGAAGTTTTTTTGCTGAGCGGGCCGCGCGGTAACTCAGAGGCACCAGCTACCCCCCGACGCTCGCGGGTCCGAGGTCCGGACTGGTCTCAGTACTCAGCAAGGCCGCGATCGCTCCAAGGCACTCTCGGTCGATCGCAGGCCTTCCGCGTGACGCCAGGGAACTCGGAATAATCATGCCATGCCATTGACACCTCCGCCGGAAGTGACCGCCGTCCTAGCCGAGTTCGACGCCCGAACCGACACGTTCGAGGTGATGGACGTTCAACATGCCGTGGACAAGGCCGTGCCCGACTGGAAGGCACTCGCGCCGGACGCGCAGCAAGCAGCTTGGGCAGAGTGGGCGGCCTTTGACTTCAGCACTCACGAAGCGTCGGATGGTGGCCCCTGGAAGACGTACTTCCAACCGATGATGACTGTGGGCGACGGCGACGGAATGCGATGCCGCCCTGATCTGCGCCGGGCTGATGCGGCGGTCATCGAATACTGGTCCGCACGCGCCCATGACGCGAAACATCCGGTGCTGAAGGCGCGATACGCCGACTTGGTGTGGGACACCACGAAGTTCGTGACGAAGGGAAAGCCGGGGATTGAGTTCGCCCAGCTTGCCATCGACAACTACGTTGCCGCCGCGAAGTTGGACGACGGATCGTCCTGGGGCGACACGCACGAGAGCGTCGGGCGAGCGCTCACGCTCGCGTTGAGCGTAAAGGACAAGGTGCGGATCGAGCAGGCCGTGGGCGCGACCATCGATTACGTTGACCGCACAGCCAGCGATGACAAGCTCGGCACCTACTGCTACCTATTCGACAACCTGCTGCCGCCAGATAAGGGGCCGGGGCTGTCCGAAGACCTGGAGCGCAGCATCGTTGAACGCATGGAGAAGAAGTTCGCCGAGATGACCACGCCCGGCGGTCAGTGGGACGTTGATCCCCACAGCCCGCAGAGCATCGGCCTTCGGCTCGCGGCCTACTACCAGCGCAAGAACAGACCCGAGGATCGGGTTCGCATCCTCCGGGCGATTGGACAGGCATTCGAGCGCCGGGCGAAGATGGGTGATGCGATGACCGGCGTGATGTTCCTGGAGACGGCGCGCGAGACCTACGCCCAAGCCGGGCTGAAAGAGGAGGCCGAGCGGGTCCAGTTCGATGCGCAGAAACTGGCTCCCGACGCGGTCAAGCAGCTTTTGCCCATGACCGTGAAGCACGAGGTGAAGAAGGAAGACGTGGACAAGTTCTGTGCGATGCTCACCGAAGGCGGCAACATGGAGGTGGCGCTGTCGCGGCTGGCGGTGAACTTCGTTCCCGATCAGCAGGACTTGGCCGACGAGGTAGCGGAACGCGCGAAGAAGTTCCCGCTTCAGGCCCTATTCACCCCCAAGATCATCGACGAAAGCCACATCAAGGCTGACATCGGGGACGAATCGGGCGACCCGGACGGGAAGATGGTCCATGAGACATCCCGACACATCCAGTTCTCTGCGCCTTGGATCGGTTGGGGGTTCGATCACTTGTTCGCCAACGGACTGACCGCGGCGCACGTCGTTGACTTCGTTCGCCTCTCGCCATTGTTCACTGAGGATCGAATCCCGCTGATCCGGCGCGCGGTCGAGGCGCACATCTTGGGCGACTTCATCCAGTCCATTCACGTTCTGGTGCCGCAGATTGAGCGGGCAGTGGTCAACATCGCCCACCACGCGGGCAAGCCCACGGTGAAGCCCTTCCAGAGTGGGAAGGGGGTCATGCAGTCAAAGAACCTCCAAGATGCCCTAGAACGCGACGAGGACGTGAAGCGGATTCTGGGCGAGAACCTACGGATGTACCTGCTGTCCACGCTGGCCCACAACAAGGGCCTGAACATCCGCAACGAGGTATGCCACGGCCTCTGGACTACAGGCCAGTTCTCGAAGACAGCGAGCGAACGTGTGCTTCACATCCTGCTGTCGGTGTCGATGCTGCGGGCGAAGCCCAAGCCGGCCGCCGCGACCTGATCCGCCACTGCGCACGTCGGATGGGCGGTCAGCGGCTCGGGCCTCACCCTACCCGCCGCATGATCTCAGCCACCTTCGACTGGTCCCGCTCGGCGTAGACCGCGTCCGTAACGCGGGCGCTCGCGTGCCCGAGCACCAGGGCCGAGGCCTCTAGGCCATGCTCCCGCCGGTAGAGCGTCGCGGCCGTGTGGCGGAGCTGGTACGGGAACCACCGGTGCTCCTTCCGCCAGGCGTCGAGGGCCGCTTGGAGGCCAGTCGAAGCGAGGCGCTGCCGCCAAGCCTCCCGGGTCTCATCGTCGCGCTTGGCCAGCGGCGCGGGCGGCGGGAAGGCCACGTCGCAGGCGTACTGCACGGCCCGGTAGTACGCCCGCGCGTCGTAGCGGTCGCCCGCGGTCTTTCTCGGCTCGGCTTTGCGATTGGTCCCCGCGCGGTTGCCGCACGAGAGCGGCGTCTTCCGCGCCGCGGCCCGTGTCGCCCGCCGCTCCGCGTCCGCCTCGGCGGGGCAAAACAGGTACGCGTCCGGCGGGCGGTCCATGAACCGCTCCAGCACGGCCTGCGCTTTGGGGCCGAGGAAAAGCACGCGATCGTGCCCCATGTACTGCGTCTTGTGTCGCTCGGGGCGGACTACCCAGACACCGTCGCCGCCGAAGGTGTCGATGTCGCACGGCCGCAGGCTGAGCACTTCGTCGGGCCGGGCTCCCGTGAGCAACTGCAACCGCACGGCGGCAGCGACCGGGCTGGCCATATACGGCAGCGTCTGCTCGACAACGTCGACCGGCACGGGCTTGACGACCCGTCCCGCCCGCGCCTCGCAGCGCCCGGGCTTGAGCGGGTCCACCGCCAGGAGTTCCACTCTCACGCTCGCGGAGACGATCTCCTGCGCCGCGGCCCACTTGAAGAGCCTGCACAGCCGCCGCACCTGCGCGTTGGTGTAGGTGACGCCCCAGCCCCGCCGGCCGCTCTCCTCGTCGTCGCGGATCATCTCGTCGCGGAGCCGCTGTAGCCGCCGCGGTCCGAACGCGGAAGCGGGCGTCGAGCCGTACGAGCGCCGAAGGAGCCGGATGAGGGCCTTGAAGTGCCCCTGCTCGTTCGCGTTGAACTGCGGTGCCCGCATCCGCCAGAAGCGGGCGCACAGCTCAGAGACGGTGATGCCGCCCGAGCCGTCCGGCCCCGCTTCGCCGCCGGGCCCGCCAAGGGCGGGCTTCTCAAAGTCCGGGTCGATCAGGCGGCGGCCGTTGGCCTCCCACTCGGCGACGACGCGGTGGTACAGCTCGCGGCTCTCGGGCGAGCCGTACTCGCCCAGCCAGTAATCCCGCCGCCGTTTGGTCGCGGCGTCGGTCAGGGTGACGATGGCCTGGTTGCGGTCGTGGCGCTTGCGATAGCCCGGGGTCTTCGGCACGGGGCACCTCCCGAAACTCCAGCGCGGTGCGCGCACCGCGCGGAAATCGTTTCGAGCTGCGCCCCCGACCGTCGGTGGGTACCCGTAACCTACGGGTTCAGCAAGGTTTATCGAAGCGAGGCGGACGGGACTCGAACCCGCAACCACCGGATCGACAGTCCGGTACTCTAACCAATTGAGCTACCGCCCCGGCATTCTCCACTCCACGCGGCGGCGTCGTTTCCGCCGCGGGCCACAACAGTAGCCCTCGATTCGCAGTTCTTCAAGCCGGTTTCATCCGTCGGTCAGGCACGCCGTGCTCGCTCGACCGGGCGGCAAGCCCGCTGCCGCCGAGCCATCGCCGTCGTGCCCATCCGTGGCCTGAAAGCCCCAGCCGCGCTGCCCAGCCGCGCTGCCCAATCCCACCCGTCCGGCACGCCGCGCACGCTCGCCGGCCTGGCCGCCGCCGTGCCCTTACCGCCCCTCGGCCTTCAACTCGATCCGACCCTTCTCCTGCAGTTCGAACGCGCTCCCGCCCTTGCCCACCTTCGCCCCGGCCTGGAACATCACCACCAGCGCCGCCACCAGGAACACGCACGACACCGCCATCAGCGCCGTGTACACGTCCGCGGAACTCCCGCGGCGTCCGCGCCCGCCCGCCATCTGCATCCCGAACTGGCTCATCGCTCGTCCTTTCGCGCCCCGCAGAGACCCGGCCCGTCACGCACGCGCCGCGTGCGCCGCAGCCCCTGGTTCACTCTGCTGGTTCACTCGGCGTCTATCCCCACCCGCTCAGTCCACGCGGCTCACGATCAGGTCACCGACCTGCACCTGCACGTCCTTGCCCAGCGTGTCCACCAGGCCCACCGACCACCGCATGTCCGTCTGCGTCACCACCAGGTTGCACAGGAACGACTCGCCCCGGATCACCGCGAACTTCATGTTCCGCGCCACGCGGTCGTTCGTCCCCACGCTGATCCGCACGAACTGACGCCCGCCCTCCATCCGCACTTCCTCCACGCGACCGCTGATCCGCGGGCCCGTGTACGTGAAGGGCTGGTCGACCATCCCGGCCGCCGCCGTCGTCCGCACGCCGCCCTCGGCCTGGCGCTTCAACTCCGTGAACTGCTCCATGATCGCCCGGTACCGCTGGTCCAGCACCTCGCGCTGGCTCTCCAGGTCCACCAGCCGCGACTCCATCTCCAGCGACCGCTGGCGGAACGCCAGTTCGTTCTGCCGCAGCGTGCTGTTCTCGGCACGGAAGTTCTCGATGATCGACGCCTGCGTCTTGGCCGTCTCCCCGAGTTCCTTGATCTGATTCTCGGTGGCCTGACGCGCCGCCTCGGCCCGCATCTTGTCCGTCCGCAGCGTCGCGATCTCCGCCTCCAGCCGGCGGATCGAGTTGTCCTTCTCCTCCAGCGCCGTCGTCAGCGTCCGGTTCTCGGCGCTCAGACGCGTCCGCACGGCTTCCGCCTGCGTGTTCGCGTCCGCGGCCCGGGCCTGCGCCGAATCCGCCAGCAACTTCGCCTGCCGATAGTCCGCCGCGATCCGGTCCGTGTTCACCGCGTACGCGATCACCAGGGCCGAGAGCGCGATGCTCAGCACCGCGGCAAGAACAACGAACGCTTTGGTCAGAACGTGCACGTGCGACTCCTCTTGGGCCCGGGACGCGCCAACTCGCGACCGCGGAAACGCCCGACCCGCCCGCAAGGGCGACGGACTCCGCGACTCCCCGGAACCCTAGTGATACACAAACCCGGGGGCACCTGTCAAACGCGCCCACCCATGAATCTTCCGGTCGGTCCGCGTTCGGTACGCCCCCCACCACTCCGCCCACGCCCGCGTGCCCTACCGCCCGCCGCTCCGCAGCACGCTCGCCGCCGCCGCCACCCGCACCCGCTCGTCCGGGTCCGCCATCAGCCCCGCCAGCCGCCCCCAACTCGCCCGGTCGCCGATCTCGCCGTAGACGAACGCCACCTGCGACCGCACCACCGGGTCCGAACTCGCCACATACTCGTCGGCGATATACCCGCCCTGGGGCAGGCCCATCCCGGCCAAGGCTCCGGCGACGCCCAGGCGGATCTCGGGCGGGTACTGCTGTCCGCCGCGATCGGTGTAGTCCGCGAGTTGCACGAGCGGGCCGATGGACTCGCGGTCCTTGACCTGCCCGAGGATCTGCACCGCAAGGGCCGCCCCTTCGAGGTCTTCCGGGCGCGAGGGGTACAGCGCCGCGCGGAGCACCTGGGTGGCGCGCTGGTCGCCGAGTTTGTGCATGGCCTCGGCGATCTGGAGCGCGTACGTCCGCGCCTGGGCCGGGGGCATGGTGGTGTCGGCCCCCGCCGCGGCCCGGAGCAGCGGGATCGCGCTCGCGTCGCCCAACTCGCCCAGCACGAAGGCCGTGTGCCGGCGCACCCAGGGCGACGGATCGTGCATGAGGTACGCCGCCAGGGGCGTGCGGTCCACGTCGTTCCCCGTCCGCGCGAGCGCGTAGATCGCCGACACACGCACCGCCGAGGTCGGGTCGCCCATCAGCGGCGTGACGGACACCGCGATCTCCTTCACGCGCGCCCGCCCCACCGCCATCGCCGCCACGCTCCGCACGCCCGGCGACGTGTCGCGCAGCCCGCGCTCGATCACCGGCGCCAGACGCGTGGGCGCGTACGACGCCGCCTCGATCGCGTTCGCCCGCACCTGCGCGTCGCCGCTGCGCGCCAGCGTCTCGACGAGTTCGATCGCCTTCTCCCGCAACGCCGACTGACCCACGCGATCGACCGGCGCGCGCGTGCCGGGGTCTGCCGTCGCGCCCGGGGCGGCGTTCCGCGCTCCGGGTTCGCGCCCCGCCTGCGCCGTCTTTCCATCCCGCGCGCACCCCGCGCCCAGCACCACGCACGCGACCACCGCCGCCCCCGTCACGCTCCATCGCGCCATGTGTCATCCCTCGCGTTGCCGCCCCGGACGCACGTTCCCCGCGCGTCCCGGCGTTCCCGTGTGTATCGACCGTCCCCCACTGCGTTGCCCACTCCGCCGCCCACTCTACCGCCCCCGCGTCGTCCCGGTTCGTGCCGGGCCGGATTGCGCAGGGCCGGATTGCGCAGGGCCGTTTGGTGCCGGCGTCGTCCGCCCCCGCCGGGCCTTCCACGCCCGCACGCCAGCGACGCCCAGCAGGACCCACGCCCCCGCGAACGCGACCCACCCCGCCACGTCGCCCACGCGGGCGTACAGCGTCGCGCCCTCGCCGAGCGTCAGCGCGCCGGCGAGCACGCCGTCCACGTTGGTCCGGCGGCCTTCGCCATCAACACCCTGCGCGAGCACCCGCCCGCGCGCGTCGATCAGCGCCGAGATGCCCGTGTTCGCGGCCCGCACCATCGGCGTCCCCAACTCCGCGCTCCGCCAGCGCGCCAGCATCAGGTGCTGGGCCTTGCCCGCGTCGTTCTCACCAAACCACCCGTCGTTCGTCACGTTCACGATCACGTCCGCCCGGCGCTGCCCGCCCGCGAACACCATCCGACGGCACAACGCCGCGTCCGTCACCTCGAAGCAGATCGGCGTCACCACGCGCACCGCGCCCGACGCCGCCGGAACGTCGAACACCGTCAGGTCGTTGCCCGCCCGCAGATCAAACACCATCCCCCGCGCGCCGAAGTCCAGCACCCGCTGCTGCAACGCGGGCCAGCGATGCACGAACGGCATGACCTCGCCGAACGGCGTGAGCCGCACCTTGTCGTAGCGCGTCGCGCTCAGCGCGCCCTCCACCAGCATGTACACGCTGTTGTACCGCCGGTCGTAGGGCATCCGCAGCCCGCCCCGCTCCTCGACGATGCGGAACCCCTCGCGTGCTTCCTCGCCCACCAGCAGCGGCACGCGCACCTCGGCGCTCAGCCGCGCCAGGCGCTGGGCGAACCACGCCGCCTCGACGATCTCGCCGCTCGTCTCGTCGCGGAACCCCAGGCCGTCGCGGTCCATCCGCTCGATGGCGTCGGGCTCGAGCGTGATCCCGGGCATCATCGTCTCGGGCCAGGCGATGAACTCGGCCCCCGTCGCCGCGGCGGCCCGGGTGAGTTCCTCGAACCGGCGCATGTCGCGCACTTCCTCCGCGATCCCCCAGTCCATCTTCAGCGACTGCGGGATGTTCGTCTGCACCGCCGCCACGCGCACCGACCGCCCCGCCGGCGCGCGCCGCAGGTCGGGCACGAGGAACACCGCCGTCATCATCGCCATCGCGACCAGCGCGAGCACGGGCACGCGCCCGCCCGCCTGCCCACCCGCCCGCCACGTCCGGGCGGTATCGAACCCCATGCCCACGAGCATCGCGACGAACGCCGACACGAGGTACACCCCGCCCTTGGAGGCCATGAGGGCCGCCCCCGGGCTGTCGATGAGCGGGTGCGCGACGAACCCCCAGGCGTACCCGCCGACGATCCACTCGCCCCGCGCGCACTCGATGCCCGTCCACAGCGCCGGCGCCGCCAGCCCGCACGCCACGCCGGGCATCCACCGGCGCACCCACGCCAGCAGCGCCACGAACAGCCCCCCCAGCAGCGCGAGCGCAAGGACCATCGGCGGGTAGCCGAACTCCGAGATCTCGCGCACCCACGCCTGCGTGAGCGCCCAGTACGGCAGAGTCCCGGCCGCCGCCAGCAGCCCGTCGCGCACCGGCCTGGCCCCCGGGCGCCACGCGCACCACGCGAGCGGGGCGATCGCGGGAAGCGCACACCACCACAGCCCCCACGTCGCCGCCAGCATCAGGAGCGCGTACCCCAGCCCGCACAGCACGGGCACGCCCGTCGCCAGGGCCCGGGATCGCACACTCGCTCGCGCCTCGCTCATGGTGATCGCCCAGCGTAGCCCGGCGCGGCTTGGGCGCGAAGAGTCGCCGCACACGCCCACGACCATCGATGCCGCGCCGAATCCCGAATGCCGAATCCCGGATGCCGCTCCCAATGCCTTCTTCCTCTGGGGCGGGGCCTTTCCAGGCCCCGGCTACTCCTCCTTCGCTCCCCCCGTATCCTGCGCCCGCATGTCCCGCCCGCTCGACATCTCCCGGCGTGTCCGCACCCTGAAGCCCTCGGTCACCGTCGCGTTCATGAACCGCGCCAAGGCCCTCCAGCGCGCGGGGCGCGACGTCCTCTCCTTCGCCGCGGGCGAGCCCGACTTCGACACGCCCGACGCCATCAAGGACGCCGCCATCGCCGCCCTCCGCGCGGGCCAGACCAAGTACATGCCCACACTGGGCGACGCCGAGAGCCGCACGGCCATCGCCGAGAAGTTCACCCGCGAGAACGCGATTCCCCACTGCACGCCCGAGCACGTCGCCATCGGCGCCGGGGGCAAGCACCAGCTCTTCGTCGCGCTCCACTGTCTCCTCGACGAGCCCCGCCCGGGCGAGCAGCCGCAGGAGGTCATCCTGCCCGTGCCCGCCTGGGTGAGTTACGCGCCCATCGCCGAACTCGCCGGCGGGCGCGTGGTCGAGGTGCCCACGGGGCCGGCGTCGAACTTCCTCGCGACGCCCGAGCAGATCAAGGCCGCCATCACGCCCCGCGCGCGCGTGCTCATCCTCAACTCCCCCAGCAACCCGTGCGGCACGATGTACCCGCCCGACCACCTCCGCGCCATCGCCCGCGTGGTGCAGGACGCGACGCGCACCATCGCCCCCGACCTCGTCGTCCTGAGCGACGAGATCTACGAGCGGATCGTCTACGGGCACGTCCCCCACTTCTCCATCGGCAGCATCCCCGAGATCGCCGAGCGCGTCATCACCCTCAACGGGCTCTCCAAGGCCTTCGCGATGACCGGCTGGCGCATCGGCTACACCGGCACGTCGGGCGAGTTCGGCAAGCGCTTCATCGCGGCGATGGGCACGCTGCAGGGGCAGATCTCGACGAACAACACGAGTTTCACGTACCCGGCCATCCCCGTCGCGCTCCGCGCGTGCAACGCCGACGCCGACCGCATGCGCGACGCCTTCGCCGTGCGGGCCGCCCTCATCAACCGCCTGCTCGGCACGCTCCCCGGCGTGCGCACCACGCCCGCCGTCGGCGCCTTCTACGCCTTCCCCGACGTCTCGGCCCACTTCGGCAAGACAAGCAAGGGCGGGCGCGCGATCACCTGCGCGATGGACATGGCCGAGGCGCTCCTCGACGAAGCCCTCGTCGCGTTCGTCCCCGGTGAGGACTTCGGCGGGTGCGGCAAGAACCACCTCCGCATCTCCTTCGCGTGCTCGGAATCGCAGATCGAGCAGGGCATCGCCCGCTTCGGCGCGTTCCTCGATGGGCTGCGCTAGCGGGGCGTCGGCTCTATACTTCCTGCGTGACCGTCACCCTCCATATCCCTGACGACGCGGGCGATGTGCTGCGCCAGGTCTGGGGGCAATCCCTCGACCAGGCCGCGCTCGAAGCGCTCGTAATCGAGGGCTACCGCACCCGTCGGTTCGGCGGCGGGATGGTCCGCCGGCTGCTCGGGCTCGCGACGCGCTGGGACGCCGAGCAGTGGCTCGCGTCACGGAACGTGCCGCTGAACTATGACACGGACGACCTCGAGGCCGACCGTCGGGCGCTCGACCGTCTGCTCGGGAAGTCGGCGTGACGGTCGTCGTCGCCGACAGTTCGCCGATCAACATCCTGATCCGGATCGACGCGATCCACGTGCTCCCCGGGCTGTTCGGGCAGGTCGTGATTCCCCCCGAGGTCCGCGGCGAACTCACCGACCCGCGTTCGCCGATCAGCGTGCGCACCTGGATGGCGGCTCCGCCCGCGTGGCTCGACGTCCGCAGCGCCGCGTCCGTGCCGTCGATCCCGACGCTGAACGAGGGCGAGCAGGCCGCCATCGCGCTCGCACGCGAGATCGACGCCGCCGCGCTGCTCATCGACGACTTTGACGGGCGTCGCGCCGCCATGCAGCGCGGGCTGATCGTGATCGGCACGCTGGGCGTGCTGGAGCGTGCCGCGGAGCGCAGACTCGTCGTGCTTGCGGGCGTCATCGACGCGCTGCGCGCCACCGACTTCCGCATCGCGCCGTCGCTTCTCGACGCCGCACTCGCGCGGGATCAGTCCCGCCCGCCGACGTAGAGTGCCCTCATGGACGTCGCCCTCATCTGCGCCGTCGCGCTCGTCGCCTCCACGCTCACGTTCTTCAGCGGGTTCGGGCTCGGCACGCTCCTGCTCCCCGCCTTCGCGCTCGTGCTGCCGGTCGAGGCCGCCGTCGCCGCCACCGCGATCGTCCACCTCGCGAACAACCTCTTCAAGTTCGCGCTCGTCGGGCGCTACACCGACCGGCGCGTGCTGCTGCGGTTCGCGCTCCCCGCGGTGCTCGCCGCCTTCGCCGGGGCCGCCCTGCTCACGCTCCTGGCGCGCGCCGCGCCGCTCTCGGCCTGGTCGATGGGCGGGCGCGCGTTCGAGATCGAGCCCGTGAAACTCGGCGTCGCGGGCGTCATGCTCGCCTTCGGCGTGCTCGAACTCCTCCCCGCGTTCGATCGGCTCGCCTTCCCGCCCCGCCTGCTCCCGCTGGGCGGGGTGGTCTCCGGGTTCTTCGGCGGGCTCTCCGGTCACCAGGGCGCGCTCCGCACGGCGTTCCTCGTCCGCTGCGGGCTCTCCAAGCAGGCGTTCATCGCCACCGGCGTCGCGAGCGCGTGCCTCGTCGACCTCGCGCGGCTGCCCGTGTACGCCGCCGCCCACGACACGGGCGGGTTCGCGTACGCGCGGGCGCACTGGCCGCTCATCGCCGGCGCGTGCCTGGCCGCGTTCGCCGGGGCGGTGCTGGGCGCGCGCCTGCTGCCGAAGATCACGCTCCGCGGCGTGCGCTACACCGTCGGCGTGCTGCTCATCGCCCTCGCGCTTGCGCTGGGCGCGGGGCTGATCTGATCGCGTGGCTGGTCTGATCGCGGGCGTGGCCTGACGCGGGGCGGCTATTCCCGCCCGACTTCCTTGAGTTCCGTCCGCACGTCCCACAGTTCCGGGAACAGCCGGTCATCGATGACCTGGCGGAGGTAGTTGACGCCCGCGGTGCCGCCCGTGCCGCGCTTGGAGCCGATCACGCGCTCGACGACCTTCAGGTGCCGGTAGCGCCACAGGGCGTAGGCCTCGTCGAGGTCGACGAGTTTCTCGCTCATCTCGTAGGCGTCCCACGCCGCCTCGGGGCGCTCGTAGATCTTGCGGAACACCTCCACGACGCCCGCGTGCCCCTGGTGGGGCGTGGTGACGTCGCGCTCGAGCACGTCGCGGGGCACGTCGTGCCCCTTGCGCGCGAGGAACCGCAGGAACTCGTCGTACAGGCTCGGCGCGTCGAAGGCCTCGCGGACGCGCGCGTGCACCGCCGGCGCGTGCTTGAAGACCGCGAGCATCCGCGCGTCCTTGCGCCCGAAGATGAACTCGATGATGCGGTGCTGGTAGCTCTGGATCCCGCTCGCCGGGCCCAGCACGTGGCGGAACTGCACGTACTCGCTGGGCGTCAGCGTCGCGAGCACGCTCCACTGGCTCATCAACTGGCTCTGGATGTGCTTCACCCGCGCCAGGATCTTGAACGTCGCCTCCAGCCGGTCCTCGCGCACCAACTGGAGCGCGCTCCGCAACTCGTGGATCATGAGTTTGAACCACAACTCCGTCGTCTGGTGCTGGATGATGAACAGGAGTTCGTCGTGGTGCTCGGGGGTCGAGAGCGGGCGCTGGGCGCTGAGCACCTGTTCGAGGCAGAGGTACGTGCCGTAGTCCAGCTTGCCGTGCAGGTCCGTCAGCATCCCGGTCGCCGGGGGAACGTCGTGCGGTGCGCTCATGCCGGGAGCGTACACCCCGCGCGTTCCACCCGCCCCGGGCCGACCCCGGCGCGACCTCTCCGTGTCAGCGCATCACTCGCGTGCGCGTCCGAGCCACGCGACGGCCCGGCCCTCGGGCGTCGCCGGCCACATCGCCATGCGGACATGCTCGTCGCCGGGCTCGCCACGGACCACGCTCATCCGGGCCGCCTGGTGACGCTCGCGGGCCCCGGCCTGCACGCAGCCGGTGACGAGGCATGCCCCCGCGAGGAGCAGACACGCCGCCAGCCGTCGTCCCGCACGCGATTCGAGCATCCCGTTCGCCGTCCGCATGGTTGGGCCCCCGGCCCACGCACTTCCCCAATCGTCGTCCGAACGGGCCCGCCGCATGAGCCTCGGTCCCGCCCACCCGGGCACGCCCCGGGCCTTGGCGCCGGTCCTGACACCTGCGCCGTTCCGACTCCCGGTTCGACCCCGCGCGGCGGGGGTTGTTCCCGGACGCCCTTCCCGGCCCGCGAACGTCGTGATCGTCCTGGGTTTGACGCCGCCCGCGGGTCCAGTACCATCCGTACTGTTCCCGCACGCCACGAACCCCCACACGGACACCCGCCCCGCCATGAAGCCCGCCTTCAGCACCGTCGCCTTGCCCGCCTGGACCCTGCCGCGGATCGCCGAGCGCGCCGAGGCGTGGGGCTTTCTGGGCGTGGAGTTCCGCACGTTCGGGCACGGCTCGTCGAGCATCGCCGGCGACCCGGCGCTCACCGCGCCCGCCAAGACGCGCACGCTCTTCGCCAAGGCCGGCGTGTGTCCCGTGAGTCTCGCGACGTCCATCCGGTATGACGAGCCCGTCTCCCCGCCGGTGCTCGGGCTGCTGTTCGACACCGAGCGGAGCGTGCGCGAGACGCGGGGCATGGTGGACCTGGCGATTCAACTCGAATGCCCCACGGTCCGCGTCTTCGCGTTCGAGGTCGTGGGCAACGAGTCCCGCGCCCGCGCGACCGCCCGCATCGCCGAACGCCTGACGCGCTGCCTGGACCATTGCGCGAAGAGCGGCGTGCGTCTGCTGCTGGAGAACGGGGGCTCGTTCCGACGGGCCGCGGACCTCGCCGAACTCATCGACCGCGTGGACAACCCGCTGCTGGGGGCGGCGTACAACCTGGCGGTGGGCGTGCGCGCGGGCGATGCGCCGGCCAACGCCGTGAACGTGCTGGGCGACCGCCTGCTGACGGTGAAGATCCGCGACTTCAAGGGCGGCGTGGCGTGCGCGCTGGGCGAGGGCGAGATGCAGTGCCGCGCCAGCGTCGAGAGCCTGGCCAAGGCCGGCTACGCCGGGTGGCTCGTGCACGAGTACGACGGCGCGTGGATCCCGGGCTCGCCCGACGCCGACACCGTGCTGGGGCGCTCGGCCCGGGCGCTCTTCGAGTGGACCGCGCAGCGCTCGGCCGCACGGGCGCGATAGCCGCGGCACCTGAGTCAACGATGGGACGTGCGAACGCCCCGGGCGGCGGTTTGGTTCGCTCGTCCGTGGTGGTTGTGGTCATGCTCGTTCCGCGAGCGCGCGGGGCTGGTCCTGGCTCACCGGGGTTGAGCCGGCGAGTTCCGTGGTGCCTGAGCGCGGCCGCGCCGCGTGGGT
>VFQQ010000192.1_pt1 | contig 154299 bp, 126 predicted proteins | sample 3512341 | NCBI WGS metagenome assembly VFQQ01 (sample SAMN10412373, study PRJNA504923) | tailings metagenome | isolation source: Relicate 2 Philex TSF1 revegetated site | place: Philippines: Tuba, Benguet | collected 2017-08-29 | reverse complement strand
CACAGGATCTCCGCGAACGGTCGCGTCTGCGCGCGCACGCTCTCCGCGAGGCGCGACAGATAGCGCGCCGCGTTGTAGCACGGAACGAGCAGCGATATTGCGGTGGGCGTATTCAACGTCTCATGGGCTAGGTTCGAGCCCCAAAGCGGCGGACTATCTCTCGTAATTTCGCGGTAGCCCCGGACGAATGCGGACGCATGTCCCTGAGGAACTTTCGGCTTCCGGGGAGACACCAGTTCGGCGCGAACGGGTTGTCGCCCGGCACAATGCGTGCCCACGCTGCCGCGACGAGCGCGCGCTGATGCGGCTCAATGGGCGCGCCGTCTTGATAGTGACTGAACGCGTAATCAGTGGCGTCCCCCTCGTGCCGGGCATCGAGCAATCGGCTCGCATAATCGCGACCGAGTTCAATGAGCGCAGCATTTGGCACAAGGTTGCAGTCCGCACCGGGGCGTAGAAATCGTTCGGGGTTGCTCGGATCGAACCACGAGAAGTGAAACGCACAGAGCGGTGCATTACCTGCGCGCCAGCCACTCGACGTCATTTCGAGCGGACGGGTGGCCAGATTCCATGACGCGACGTTGTAGCCATCATGCCTTAGGCCGGCGACGTTTGGGAAGAGTGCCGGCATGAAATCGAGCCAGCATTGATCCCAGCCCATGTTGGCACGGAGATTCTGAGGATCGTCGAGCTTTTCTCCCCACCAGTTCAGCGCTGCAGTAGCCGTCGCGCCCGCACGCACGGTAATTATGCCGGCGTTCCATGTGCCGTAAGGGCGAATCACCGCTTCGGTCGGACGGGCCGTTGGTGGAAGCGGCGATGTCAAGTGCGGGGTTAGCACGATCTCTGCCGTTGATATCGCTTCGAGGAGTTCCTGTGGTCGGCGGTAAAAAACGATGTCATTGTCGACATAGATGAGGGCGTCGGCCTTTGTGCGGGCTAGGCCATCCAACATTACGTGTGGCTTCGCCCAACAACATAGCCCCACTGCGGGCAGCGCGAACGCGCGTTGGAGAAAACGCGGCGTGCCGAGCGCTGCGACCGAGATTTTCTCGAAATCTTCTGGCGGCGTTTCACCGGCCGTGTCGACGCAGTAAACCAGCTTTTGCGCTTCCGGGAGGTGTTCGGCAACGCTCTGCATCGTAACTCGCGCCCTGTTTAGGTAGTTGCGAGTCGTGATGCTAACGACGGCAAGTTTCACGTCGAAGAATTTAGTGGGGACGACTTCCGTGGAAACTGTGGAGGAAGTCGTGAGGGAATAAAACGCGCTGAAAGATTGGCAAAGAAGCGGCCGAAGCGATGCGAGGCGATGTGCAGCGCTCCCGCAATAGGCCCGTGCATCTGCCAGAAGACGTGACGGTTTATGACGAACGCCTCGCGTTGCGTTGCGCAGACGAATCGGCCGGCTTGCATGTAGGCGGTGACGCCCAGCGTTTGACGCATGCGTTTCGCATCGAGGGATGGCCGTGCGGCAAGCGATCGGAGATAGAGTCGGTGATAATCTTCGATGTTGCCGGCGGTGCGCGCGAGTCGATTCGTGTCGCTCGCGGCGTGCACGCGATAGCGCGTGAGCGCCTGGCGCGTGAGCGCGCCGCCTCCGCGTTCGATCGCGCGCAGCCACATTTCCCAATCCGCAACATGTGGGAAACGCGGGTCGAACCCACCGTGTTCCTCGTAGAAGCCGCGACGGACCACGACGCCCGGGGTGACGAACGGATTGTGATAGTGGAACTCGTCCGGAGCGGCGATTTCCCCCTCGCCCGGGAAGTCTGGTGAGACACCGGTTGCGATTCCGTCTTCGTCGATGATGACCGCGCGCGCTGCGATGAGGGCGCAGCGGGGGTGTTGATCGGCGAGCCGCTCCATTTTCGCATAGAAACCGGGTTCGACCGAATCGTCGCCATGGAGAATGTGCACCAACTCGCCGCGTGAACGCACGATGCACGCATTGAAATTCGCGATCGCACCAACGTTTTGCGGGTGGCGGTGGAATGTCACCCGTCCCGGCGGAGCGCACTCCTTCACGACGGCTTCGGGATCGTCTTTGGTCGAAACGTCATCGACCACTTCGATCTGCATCCGGTCTGGACCGGGATCCTGGGCGAGCACCGACGCGAGCGTTTCGCGGAGGAGCAACGCGCAATTGAAGGTCGGTATCATCACAGACCATTTTGGTCGAGCGACGCCCACAGGGACGGGAGCGATGGTGGGCGTGGTCATTGCCAGCGTGAATATGGCCAACTGTGACGCGTGCCGTTCACGAAATTGGGGTCGTTGAGCGTGATTTCCGCGCGTCCGTGCAGCAGGTGTTCGATGACTTCGACACCCTGCATGAAGGAGTGGTCTTGATTGCTGACCTCGTATTTCCACGCGCCGAAGCGGCCGCGCGAATAGATATGCTGGCGTTCGAAGTATGGCAGCAATTCTCCGAGTGCCTCGTCACGGTGCAATCCGGGCGTAGGATAGCCGAAAGGCGCTCGGTAGCTCCAGGTGGAAACGATGTCTTCTCGACGCTCAATCAAACGCGTGGCCAAGGCGCCCTCGATTACTTGCTCCTGCAGTCTGGAGTGATCGACCGGCTTATGAGGCGACTCGGAAACTTCGGCCATCAACGACCAATACTTCGCGGGGTCGGGAACATTTTGCGGCGAGTAATTGCTGAAGACGGTGACACGGTAGAAAGGACAATTATCCTCCGGAAAATACATCCAGCATTTTGTGGCTAGTTCGTCGCGCGGCTTTCCGCGAAGACCGATGCCGAAGATGTTCGACCCGGAGTAGAGCAGGCCGCGCTCAGCCGTTTCATTGAATTGCACCTGGCCGCTCAATCGCAGCAGTTCCCGCAGCGGCAATGTCGAAATCAAGCGGTCGTAGCCGAAGGTGCGTCCATCCGCCGTGTGGACCGTGTGGCGCCCGACATCGACGCGCTCCACGCGGGTATTGAACTGGAGTCGATCCGCCGGGAGCCGCGCGGCGCAGGCCCGCCAGATCGCGCCGGTGCCCCCGTGCTTGGGGAATTGGAACGTGTTGTTCGGTCCCCAGGAAAGGTCGTCGCGCCCGAGCACCAGATTGCGGAGCACCCGGCCGAGGTCGGTCGTCGCCACGCGTTCGCCGACCCACGCCGCGTTCATCATCTCTGGCGGAAATCCCCAGACCTTGAAATTGTATGGCCGCATGAAAACCTCGGCCAGTCCCGGCCCGAACATCGCGTCGATCCATTGCCCGAAATTTGTGGGGCGTGTGCGTGGGTGCCGGGTGATCTCCACCAAGCCTTGCAGGCATTTGTCGAGATCTTCGGGCGGGAGCCGGCGGATGTTGTTCTGAAACGGGTAAGGAACAAACCGATCGCGGATCCAGACCCACGATTCGCGTTGGTGATGCAGCCAGCCGTCTGCACCGAGAAACTCGAGCATCGCGTGATCGAAATATTCGTAGTGAGAAAACTGCACGTGCCCGCCGATGTCCCATGTGAAGCCTCCATCGTCGACGAATGAGGCCGCCAGGCCGCCCGCTTGCGACGTGGCTTCGAGCAATTGCCAGTCGCTGCGGCCTAGCTGCTGCAAGTGCCAAGCTGCGCCCAAGCCGGTGGGGCCTGCGCCAAGAATGAGAATTGGGGATTGGCTATTCACGAGCGCTCTTGGTCAACGAGATTAATTGGGAGCTGCAGTTGCCTAGCCGGTCGAATTTTAACACGCCGAGATAGCGGTTTTCGATCCACCGACAAAGTCGCGGCCATGTGCGATGATGCAAATGGTTGATACAGCAGAGCAGCATGTTCAGCGGGCCCTGATACTCCTGCACGCGGGTCAAAGTGCCGAGGGTGCGCAGATGGGCGACGATAACTGACATCGCTGGTGGTGTTAGGGTGATGTGTTCCAGATACCACTGAGGGAGTCCACCCGTCAGCGTAAGGCAATAGGCTCCATAAATCCGAAACGGGAGGTTATTGCGCGACCAATAGGTAAGCACCACCCGCGCGCCGGGCGCCGCGACCCGCACCATTTCGTCCAGAAACCGGGCCCGGCCTTCTGGCGGCACGTGCTCAAGCACATCCGACGACAGCACGACATCGTAAGCGTTATCAGCCTCAGGAAGCGCAGTGCCAGAGCCTTGGTAAACTTCTTCGCGCAAGCCACGCGCATGGGCGGCTGCGACGAGAGACTCAGACAATTCGCATCCGCGCACCAAATAGCCGCGCTGCTGGAGCCGCTGGAGGAACTCACCCGATCCGCAGCCAACTTCCAGGATCCGTGCTGGCGGCGGTGGCAATTCCTGCTCGATCAGATGAAACCGAATCCGTTGGTCGAGGAACATCAAAGCGTCCTCCAACGATACGGCACAAAGACGCGCCCCGGACGATTGACGACGTGGCTCTTCGTCTGGTGTTCCGTGGGGACGATCTCAAAGCTCAAGCAATCGGTCTCTAGTGCGAGCACAGACCACGCCCGATCCATCAGCCCCACTGATACAGTATATCCCCCTGGTAGAAGCAGGTTCGGATTCAGGTCGATCGAGAAACGTTGGATGCCGCTTTCGAGATTAAGCACCTGTCCGTCGACATCGTCGTGGTGCGAAGTCATCACCGCCGCTCCACCTCGATCTGAAATCGTGAATCCCAAAGTAGCCCCGCTGCACGGCGTGGGGGCGTTAACGGCGATTTCGATCCGGAGGGGATCGCCGGCATGAAACGCGCCCGGATACGCTGAGGCTCCGCTCACATTTGCGTGCGTGATCGTCGGCAGGTCTGACCGCGCCCGACGTTCGAATGTCGCAGGCTGCACGCCGGTCGTTCCCATTTGACTTTCGTAGAACGCCAACACCGCGTTGATGCCGCCCTCGTGCACGCTTTTGCCCGCTTGGAGCACGACGCCGCGATTGCAGAGACGACGCAGCGCCGCGGTGTTGTGGCTCACGAACAGCACTGTCCGTCCGCCCTCGCGCGCGACGTTCTGCATCTTGCCCAGGCATTTTTTCTGAAACTGCGCGTCGCCCACGGCGAGGACTTCGTCGACGATGAGGATCTCGGGCTCGAGGTGGGCGGCGACCGCGAAGGCGAGGCGCACATACATGCCGCTGCTGTAGCGCTTCACCGGCGTGTCGAGGAAGCGCTCGATCTCGGCGAAGGCGACGATCTCGTCGAACTTCCGCGCGATCTCCGCGCGGCTCATGCCGAGAATGGCGCCGTTCAGGAAGATGTTCTCGCGGCCCGTGAGATCGGGATGAAATCCCGTGCCGACCTCGAGCAGCGAGGCGACGCGGCCGCGCAGGCGGATCGTGCCGGCGGTCGGCTCCGTGATGCGCGAGAGGATCTTCAGCAGCGTCGATTTGCCCGCGCCGTTGCGGCCGATGATGCCGACGACTTCGCCGGGCTGCACGGAGAACGACACGTCGCGCAGCGCCCAGAACTCCTCCGTCTCAAATCCGGTGCCCCAGCGGTAGCGGCGCCAGAGCTTGCGCGCGGTGTGATGCAGCGTGTCGCGCAGGTTGTCGTGCCGCGACTCGTGTTGAATCACGTAGTGCTTGCTCAGGCCGGAGACTTCGATGGCAGGCAGGCTCATCAGATGATGTCGGCGAATTTGCGTTCCGTGCGCCGGAAATACCAGAGACCGGAAACGAGCAGCAGCACCGCGACGACGACCGAGATCGCGAGCCCGGGCAGGTGGAGTTCCGTGCGTCCGCCGAGCAGGCACCAGCGCACGCCGTCGATCACGCCCGTCAGCGGATTGAGCGAAAGGAGGTCGCGCCAATTCGGCAGGATGTCCGTGCGAAACCCGACCGGCGTCACGAACATGCCGATTTGCAGGATGAACGAGGTGATGAAGCGGAAATCCCGGAATTTGACCGTGAGCGCCGCAATCCACAGTCCGGCGCCGAAGGCGATCACGAGCGCCAGGGCGACGAAGAGCGGCAGCAGCAGCAGCTGCCAGCCCGGCCACAGCCCGAACGCCATGATCAGCGGCAGGGCGATCGCGAGCACGATCGCGAAATCCACCAAGGCGACCGCGAGCGACGACAATGGCACCACCAGCCGCGGGAAATACACCTTGCTGATCAGGTGCGTGTTGCCGAGGAGGCTGTTGCCGGAGTTGCTGAACGCGCTGGTGAAAAGCTGCCACGGCAGGTTGCCGCACAGCACGATGAGAAAATACGGGATGCCGCCGTCCGGCATCCGCGCGAGATTCGAAAAGACGAACGTCAGCAGCAGTGTCTGCACGACCGGCTGGATGATCGCCCACGCAAAGCCCAGCGCGGCCTGCTTGTAACGCACCTTGATGTCGCGCCACGCGAGAAACCCGAGCAGCTCCCGATAGCGCCACAAATCGCGCCAGTAGTGGCGCTCGGTGCGGCCGACCTCGATGACGATTTCCTCGACGTTGGAGACGGGGGCGGACATCAGGCGAGCGCGGCGGCAAGCCGGGCGCGGAACGCGGGGTAGGCGAACGACTCCGCTTGCCGGCGGATGGCGGCGGAGTCGCGGGGGTGGCGGACGAGGTCGACCAAGGCGGCGGCAATGTCGGGAATATTCCCGAAGTCGGCAAGCGCGCCGACGCGCTCGTCGATCACCTCCGGCACGCCGCCCGCGCGGGCGCCGAGGCAGGCCTTCCCGTGGATCATCGCCTCGAGGTAGACGAGACCGAAGCCCTCCTTCCGGCTCGGCAGCGCGAAGAGGTCGCAGGCGGCGTATTCCGCGCGCAGCGCCGCATCGTCGACGATGCCCGTGAAATGGCACGACTCGGCGACGCCGAGCCGTTGCGCCAGCAGCTGCAACCGCGGCAGGTCGTCGCCGCCACCGACGATGCGCAGGTGGGCGAACGGCAGCGTGCGGCGCACCAGCGGCAGGGCCTCGATCAGCGTGTCGACGCCCTTGTAGGTGTCGTGCGAGGTCAGGCGGGCCACGGTCAGGATGCGCGGGCCGCGAAGGTTCGGCGGCGGGAGAGGCGCATCGGTTGGCGGCGTGAAAAACGGATCCATCGTGTTCGGCACGATCAGCAGACGCGCCGGATCAAGGCGCGGCTCGAATCGGAGCAGCTGGCGACGCGTGTAGTCGCTGATGCACAGGATGCGGTCGGCGCCGAGCAGCGCGCGGCGTTCCAGCGGCCGGTATGGCCGCCAGACCTCGATGCCGTGCGCGACAAGGGCGTAGCGCAGCCGCGGCCGGAGTTGCCGGACGAGCCAGACGAGGGAGAGCTGATGCAGATGCCCGCACACGACCAGATCGGCGCCGCCGGTGGCCCGCCAAACGGCCCGCGCGAAGCCGGCCTTGCGGCGGTCGCAGCCCGTATTGCCGAGCAGGGCGTGCGTCGAAAACTGCGCGAGGCGCGGGTCGTTCGCCGGGGAATCGTTCAGCACCACGCTGGCGATCGCATCGCCCGGCGCCGCGTTCTCGCAGAGCGCCTTGAGGTAAAGCCGCATGATGCGGGCGATGCCGCCTTCGGCGAGGAAGAGCTCGGGGCTGAGCAGCACGGTCTTCATGCGGCTTCGGCCGCGGCGGGCGCGGGGCGGTTGGCGAAGGCGATGAGCACGGCGAGGCTCCACACGCGCGACCAGGCGCGGCTGTCGTTGCCGGCGAGGTAGTCGAGCCATTGTTGCCGCGCCGCCGCGGCGTCGAGCCACGGGCAGGCGGCGAGCGAGTCGGGCGCGAAGGTCGCGTCGAGAAACGGGCGCAGTTCGCGCCGCATCCAGAGCGCGAACGGCAGCGTGAAACCCTGCTTCGGCCGGTGGCGGATGGCGGCGGGCACGAAGTCGGCCACGGCGTCGGCGAGCGCGCGCTTGGCGCCGCCGGGCCGCTGTTTGAAGTAATCCGGCTGCGGCCACAGCCACTCCAGCAGCGGCCGGTCGACGAACGGCACGCGCACTTCCAGCGAGTGCGCCATCGAGAACACATCGCTGTCGCGCAGCAGCACGTCGGTCATGTAGGTGCGCAGCTCCCACGCGCTGATGATCTGGTAATCGTCCGCGCCCAGCAGCTCGGCCACGAAGTCGTCGAGCCGCGGGTGCAGCGGGCCCAGCCGGGCGGCGGCCGCCCGGACGTCGGGGTGGAGCAGGGCGAGGCGGCGCGGCTCCGGGAACACGCGGCGCTGCAGCGCGGCCAGCTCATGGAGGTCGCGCGCGGACCCGAGGAAATCCGCGAGCTTGAGGGCGCGGGTGTGGCTCCGGCTTTGCAGCGCCCGAAGAAGCGCGCCGCGCATCTGTCGTCCGAGCGCGCGCCAAAGGGGCAGGAGTCGCTGCAGGCGCGGCAGCTGGGTGAACGACGGGTAGCTGCCGAACAGCTCATCGCCGCCGAGGCCCGACAGCGCCACCTTGACGCCGCCCGCGCGCGCGAGGCGGCTGGCGTAGTAGGTGTTGATGCCGTCGCCGGTCGGCTGGTCGAAGGCGGCCAGCAGCTGCGGCAGGTCGGCGGCGACGCGGCCGCCGGTGAGCACGTCCTCGTGGTGCTGCGTGCCGAAAGTCTGCGCGGTCAGCCGCGCGGCGGCCTGTTCCGAGTAGCGCGCCTCCTCGAAGACGAGCGAGAAGGTCTTGAGCGGCGCTCCGCCCGTGCGCGCCATGAGGCCGACGACGGCGGCGGAATCGAGCCCGCCCGAAAGAAACGCGCCGACCGGCACGTCCGCCACCCGGTGTGCGCGCATGCTGTCCTCGAGTTGCGCGCGCAGGCCGTGGACGAATTCCGCGTAGTGGCGCGCCCGGATTTCCGGGCGGCGCGGCGCCGGCAGGCGCCACCAGGCTTCCGTGCGCACCCGTCCCGCCGCGTCGACGGTCAACGCGTGCCCCGGGGGCAGGCTGGTGATGCCGCGATAGAGCGTCCGCGGCGCGGGCACGGCGAACCAGGCAAGGTATTCGGCGACCGAGGCCGGGTCGATCTCGCGGGCGACGAGACCGCTGGCGAGCAGGGCGTTGAGTTCCGACGCGAGCACGAGGCCGCCGCCGCTGCGGCGCGCGAAATAGAGCGGCTTGATGCCGAACGGATCCCGCGCGGCAAAGAGCGTGTGCTCCTGCGCGTCCCACACCGCGAAGGCGAACATCCCGCGCAGCCGCGGCAGGCAGGCCGCGCCCTGGCGTGCGAACGCCGAGAGCAGAACCTCCGTGTCGCTCGCCGTGCGGAAATCCCAACCGCCCGCCCGCAGCTCCGCTTGCAGCTCGCGGTAGTTGTAGATCGCGCCGTTGAACACGAGCGTGTAGCGCCCGTCCGGCGAGCGCATCGGTTGCCGGCCGTTTGCCGGATCGATGATCGCCAGCCGCGCCATGCCGAGCGTCGCCGCGCCGTCGGAATGCCAGCCGCGATCGTCGGGCCCGCGATGGCGTTGCCGCCGCACCATGCGCTCGACCGCGGCCTCGCGCGCCGCCGCATCGAGGTCAGTCGCGACGATGCCTGCAATACCGCACATAGGGGAAAACCACTAGAAAGCTTCGCCGGGTCGCTTCCATAGGCGGGAGGCGTGCCGGGGTGTGTGTTTCGTCTTTCCGCTGACCAATGGCAGAGCCAATCGGCCCGAAATCAGCCAACCCGAGCCCGCATTGCGTGGCAATGCGCATTTTGCACAAAGCCCTAGAGGCAAATGGCTTTGCTGATTTCGGTCGCTTTCCCCGGGGAAGTCAGCAGCGCGACGAGGTGCAGGCCGAACTCCACCGCCGTGCCCGCTCCGCGCGCGGTCGTGACCCGGCCATCGGTGACGATCCGCTCCTCGAGCCGGGCTTCGGTCAGTTCGGCGGCGACCGAAAAATGCGCGGTGAAGCGTCGCCCCGCCAGCAGGCCGGCGTCGTGCAAGACGAGCGGTCCTGCACAAATTGCTGCCAACCAACGATCAGCGGCGGCGTGTGCGCGCACGAGTTCGACGACCCGGGCATCGGCCCGGAGGTGTTCCACGCCCGCGCCGCCCGGAATGAAGAGCAGGTCGGCCAGCGTCCCGCGCACGCTCTCGAGCGTGGCGTCCGCATGCACGGTGATGCCGCTGCGGCCCGTGGCATGGCGCGTCTCGGCCAGCGACACGGTCTTCACCTCGACGCCGGCCCGGCGCAGCAGGTCGACCGGCGCAAGCGCCTCGATCTCCTCGAATCCATCGGCCAGCGGCACGAGCACGGTGGGCATGCGGACAAGTATCAAGTAACAAGGATCAAGTAACAAGTGGGGAAGCGGCGGGAATCGCCACCAAACGCGCGAGTCCAAAGCGATGTCGTGGGAGCGAACTTGCTCGCGACGTCGAGTGAAATCGCGAGCAAGCTCGCTCCCACGAATTCCGAATGCGCAGCACCCAATTAACCCGCCGCGCTCTTGGCCTTGTTACTTGAGGACTTGTCCCTTGATACTTGCGCGATGGGAACCATCGCGCCTCCCCGTCTCGTCATCTTCGGTTGCGGCTACGTCGGCACGGCGCTCGCCGAGGCTGCGCTCGCCCGGGGCCTGGCGGTGACGGCGCTCACCCGCAATCCCGCGAAAGCCGCCGCGCTCCGCGCGCGCGGTCTCCACGTGGTCGAGGGCGATCTGGCCGACTCGGCATGGCATGATGCGATCCCCGCCGGCGCGGAATTCGTCGCCAACACCGTGAGCGCCGCCGATCCGTCGCCCGAAGGTTATCGCCGTTCTTATGTCGATGGCATGACGTCGATCCTCGCCTGGGCGGCGCGCGGTCCGCGACCCGTGGGCACGCTGCTCTACACCAGCAGCACCGGCGTCTATCCGCAGGGCGGCGGAGCCGAGGTCGACGAAACCGCGCCGACCGGCGGGGCTTCGCCGAGCGGGCGCATCCTGGTCGAGGCCGAGAATTTGTTGCGCGCAGCGCCGACCTCGGCCGTCGGCCGCTGGTTCGTGCTGCGCTTGGCCGGCATCTACGGCCCGGGGCGCCACTATTTGCTCAACGCGCTCCGCTCGGGCACGACGCGCTTTTCCGGCGCGCCGGAATTTCACCAGAACCTCGTGCACCGCGACGACATCGTGTCCGCCGCACTCGCCTGCCTCGACGCACCCGCGACGGTGCGGAACGAAATCTTCAACGTCAGCGACGACGCCCCGCCGACGCGCGCGGAGCTGCTCGGCTGGCTCGCCACCCAACTCGGCCAGCCGGCACCGGAGTTCGACGGTGCCGCCGCCAATCTCCGCCGCGGCGGAGAACCGTCGCCCGACCGCCGCATCCGCGCGGAGAAAATCCGCCGGGTGCTCGGTTGGACGCCGCGCTTCCCGGACTACCGCGCCGGCTATCGCGCGATCCTCTCCGGCGAAGCAGAGTCAGGCAGGTAGGGCGCGCACTCCGTGCGCGCCGCGAACGTGTTTAGGCGCGCACGCCGTCATCCAACTCTAGCCTTGCCTCGTCCGAAGCCGCGCGACCGTATCGTTTTTCCACTTCCCAACCCAAATCCCTCCCATGGCTGGTGTCGGCAAACTCCTCAAACAGGCGCAGAAGATGCAGAAGCAGATCGAGGACCTTCAGAAGGCCCTCGAGACGCGCGAACTCGATTTCTCCTCCGGCGGCGGCGCCGTGCAGGTGAAGATCACCGGCTCGGGCAAGTTCACCGCGCTGACGCTCGATCCGGAGTTCCTCAAGGAGGACCCCAAGCTCGTCCAGGAGACGATCCTCGCCGCCGTGCAGGAAGCCGCGACGAAGGCGAAGGAGCTGAACGACTCCGAGATGCAGCGCATCTCCTCGGCCTTCCAGATGCCGGGAATGTTCTGAGATTTTTGATTTTCGATTCTCGATTTTCGATTGTGCCCGCCGTTTGGGCGATCGGTTCGAAATCGAAAATCGAAATTCCCCAATCGAAAATCCCATGACTCCCGCCCTCGAGCACCTGCAGAAGCTGCTGAAGAAGCTGCCGGGCGTGGGTTATCGTTCGGCCGAGCGCATCGCGCTGCATCTGCTGGTGGAGAAGCCGCAGCAGCTGCCCGAGCTCGTCGCCGCGCTCGAGGCGGCGGCGAAATCCGTCCGCCGCTGCGAACGCTGCGGCAATCTCGCCGAGGAATCCGTCTGCCCGATCTGCGCCGAGGAACGCCGCGCGAACGGCCAGGTGTGCGTGGTCGAAAATGTTCCCGATCTCGTCGCCCTCGAGCGCTCCGGCGCCTACCGCGGACGCTACCATGTCCTGCACGGCAAGCTCTCGCCGATCCGCGGGGTCGGCCCGGGCGACCTCAATCTCGACTCGCTCCTGGCGCGGCTTGCCGCCGGCGAAATCACCGAACTCATCCTCGCGCTGTCCAACGACGTCGAGGGCGAGGCGACCTGCCATTACCTCACGGAACGCCTGCCTGCCCATGGCGGCGTGAAGGTGACCCGCATCGGCTTCGGTCTGCCCTCCGGTGGCGGCGTGCTTTACGCCGACGCCGTCACGCTCAAGAGCGCGCTCGAGGGCCGCCGCGACTATTCGTGACTTGCCCGGCGCGCGCGGTCCGGCCTAGAGTCCGGCGTTCTTTTTCGCGGGCATAGTATATCGGCTATTATGCGAGCTTCCCAAGCTTGAGAGGAGGGTTCGATTCCCTCTGCCCGCACCAAAATTCCTGCCGGAGCGAAAGGAATTTTGTCCGCCGGAGCCCTGAGCCTGCCGAAGGGGCGAAGGCGGACCGAAGCAAAGCCCAGCCGCTCCCCGTTCGGTCAACGCTCACCCCAAAAACCCCACAAAGGAAAACATGAGAACCCTCCGACTCTGTGCCGTCCTCACCCTCGGCGTCGCGCTCGGTTTCGTCTTCGCGGATGCCGCGGAGAAGGCCCGGTGCTGTGCCAAGGCGGAAAAGGAAGGCAAGAAGTGCGACCACGTCTGCTGCGTCGACGCAGCCAAGGCGGGGAAGAACTGTGAAAAGTGCGGCGGCAAGAACTGAGCCGCCTCGACCGAACACCAAGCAACCTTCGAAGCCGCGCCTGACCCGCGCGGCTTCGCTGTTTCTGGCCGCATGGAATCCGAGTTCGTAGCAGCCGTCGTCAGACGGCTGGAACGATGGCCGCAGCGGGCTGACGTCCCCGTTCGCCAGCCGACTTACGTCGGCTGCTACGCAGGAAGACTGCATCCCTTGTAGGTTGCGCGCTTGCGCGCAACGCGGACGTGATGCGGGCAACGATGCCCTCGCGACGCTCGCAGTTGCGCGCCAGCGCGCAACCTACCGAGGAGCGGTCGTGAAGATCCAGCATTCAGTCGCTCGCTGTTTGGCGTAGCAGCCGTCGTCAGACGGCTGGAGCAATGGCGCACCAAGCATGTTTCCCCGTTCGCCAGCCGACTTACGTCGGCTGCTACGCAGGAAGACTGCCCCCCTGTAGGTTGCGCGCTTGCGCGCAACGCGGACGAGATGCGGGCAACGATGCCCTCGCGACGCTCGAAGTTGCGCGCCAGCGCGCAACCTACGTTTGCGGCGGGGATTTTATCCCAAATCGGCGCCGGCTCAGGCTTCGGCTTCGACGGCGGCCTCGCCGAGGCGCTTGTAGCGGTCCTTGATCCGGCGGACGAGGTCGTCGGTCGACAGGCCATACGCGGCGCGGAGGATCTCCACGCTGCTGCCGTGCTCGACGAATTTGTCCGGCCAGCCGAGGCGCTCGACGGGCGTCTGGCAGTCGCCTTCCTGCAACGCCTCCAAGACCGCGCTGCCGAAACCGCCGGCGACGACATTGTCCTCCAGCGTCACGATCAGCGGCAGGCACGCGGCCTGGCTGAGGAGGAGCGTGCGGTCGAGGGGCTTGATGAAGCGCGCGTTCACGACGCCGACGGACAGGCCCTCCTCGGCTTCGAGGCGGGCGGCGACCTTCTGCGCCTCCTGCACCATCGGGCCGAGGGCCCAGATCATGATGTTGGAGCCTTCGCGCACAAGTTCGGCGTGGCCGATGGGGAGCGCGACGGGTTGCGCCTTGATCGGCGCGCCGGTGCCGGCGCCGCGCGGGTAGCGGATGAAGGCCGGCGAACCGAGCTGCAGCGCCGTGTGCATCATGTCGACGAGTTCGTCCTCGTCCTTCGGCTGCATGACCGTGGCGTTGGGCACACAGCGCAGATACGAGATGTCGAAGAGACCGTGGTGCGTCGGGCCGTCGTTGGGCGAAAGGCCGGCGCGATCCATGCAGAAGGTGACGGGCAGGTTCTGCAGGCAGACGTCATGGATCACCATGTCGTAGGCGCGCTGGAGGAAGGTGGAGTAGATCGCGCAGACCGGGCGGAAACCCTTGGTCGCGAGGCCGGCGGCGAAGAGCACGGCGTGCTCCTCGGCGATGCCGACATCGAAGAACTGGCCCGGGACTTCCTTGCTGAGCTGCGTGAGGCCGGTGCCGCTGGGCATGGCGCCGGTGATGCCGAGGACGCGCGGGTCCTGCTTGGCGAAACGCGTGAGCGCGGCGCCGAAGACGTCCTGGTAGTTCGGCGGCGTGCCGGGCGCGCTCTTCGCGCTCTCGCCGGTGGCGGGATCGAAGGGGCTGGCGCCGTGGAATTTCTCCGGGTGCGCGATCGCGGCCTCGAGGCCCTTGCCCTTCTTGGTCAGCACGTGGAGCAACACCGGGCTGTCGCAGCCCTTGGCGAACTCGAGGTTCTTCACCAGTTCGTCGAGGTTGTGGCCGTCGACCGGGCCGATGTAGCGCAGGCCGAACTTCTCGAAGAGGGACGAGTTGACGAAGAAGTCCTTCGTCTCGCGCTTCCACTTCACGTAGACTTGGTTCATCTCGTGGCCGTGCGGGAGGCCGAGAAAGAACTTCTCCACGTCGGCGTGGAGCTTGTTGTAGGTCGGGCTGGTGGTGAGCTTGTTGAGGTATTTCGCGATGGCGCCGACGTTCTTGGCGATGGACCACTCGTTGTCGTTGAGAATGACGATGAGGCGCTTGGTGGAGGTGACGACGTTGTTGAGCGCCTCCATCGTGACGCCGCAGGTGAACGCGGCGTCGCCGCAGACGGCGATGACGTGCTCGTGGCTGCCGCGGAGGTCGCGCGCCGTCGCCATGCCGAGGGCGGCGGAGAGGGCGGTGCCGGCGTGGCCGGCGCCGAAGGCGTCGTGCGCGCTCTCGCGGCGGTAGAGGAAGCCCGAGGCGCCCTCGCTCTTGCGGAGCTTGCGGAAGAAATCGCCGCCGCGGCCGGTGAGGAGCTTGTGCACGTAGCCCTGGTGCGCGACGTCGAAGACGAACTGGTCTTCCGGCGTGGTGAACACGCGGTGCAGCGCGAGCGTCAGCTCGACGACGCCGAGATTCGGGCCGACGTGGCCGCCGTTCCTGGCGGTGACGGCGATGATCTCGTCGCGGATTTCCTGGGCCAGCTGCGGCAGCTCGGCGGGAGGGAGGGATTTGACGTCGGCCGGACCGCTGATGCGGTCGAGGATGCGGGGGGCGCTCATTCGTAGTTGGGTGGGCGGCGGCGCGGTTCAGTCGCCGCTGCGGGCAGGCTCGAAGGGCTCGAGGGCAGGGGAGCCGTCCTTCTGCTTTTTCAATTTCTCGATCTTGAGTTCGGCGTCCTTGAGGCGTGCTTCGCAGACGCGCAGAAGTTTCGTGCCTTCCTCGTATTTGCTCAGCAATTCCGCGAGGGGGACCTGGCCTTGCTCCATCGAGTCGACGATGGATTCGAGCCGCTCGAGGGCGGCTTCAAAGGTGAGCTTGGTGTTCTTTTCCGGGTCCACGGCGGACCACTGTGCGTCCGGGGCGGGGCTTTTCAAACAATCTTTCCGGGGCGCTGGCGCGGAATGGTTTAGGGTTGGCGCGCCCGGAAAAACCGCTGGACTGCGGGGCATGTCTTGGCTGCCGCTCGCGGTTCTCGCCCTCCTGCTTCTGCGCCTCGCCGCCCAACTCGCCCTCGAGGCGCTCAACCGGGCCGAGACCCGCCGCCACGCCGGTGCGCCGCCCGCCGCGCTCGCGGCCATCATGGATGCGCCGACGTTTGCGCGCGCCGCGGATTACACGCTGGCCAAGAGCCGGTTCGCGTCCTTCGAGCTGGCCTTCGATGCGGTCGTGCTGGCCGCGGTGGTCTTCAGCGGCCTGCTGCCCGCGCTGTGGACCTGGTTCGACGCGCTCGCGCCGGGTGCGGCGTGGAGCGGGGCTCTGTTCCTCGTCGGCACCGGCCTGCTGCTCGGCCTGCCCGGCCTGCCGCTGGCGTGGTGGGTGCAGTTCCGGCTCGAGGCGCGCTTCGGCTTCAACCAGAGCACGCTGCGCCTGTGGATCACCGACCAGGTGAAATCCACCGCGCTGACCGTGCTGATCGGCTTTCCGCTCGCATGGGCGCTGCTCGCGCTCGTCGGCTGGGTCGGCGCGACGTGGTGGATCTGGGGCTTCGCGCTGCTCTTCGGCTTCCAGGTGCTGATGCTCGTGCTTTACCCGAAGCTCATCCTGCCGCTCTTCAACAAGCTCACGCCCCTCGCGCCCGGCGAGCAGCGCGACCGCCTCCTCGCACTCGCCGACCGCACGGGCTTCCACGCGCGCACCATCGAGGTGATGGACGGCTCGAAGCGCTCCGCGCACTCCAATGCCTTCTTCACCGGCTTCGGCCGCTTCCGCCGCATCGTGCTGTTCGACACGCTGCTCGCCCAGCTCAGCCAACCCGAGCTCGAGGCCGTCCTCGCGCACGAAATCGGCCATTACCGGCGCGGCCACATCCCGCAGCGCCTCGTCACGGCCGCTCTCCTGCAGGCCGGCGCTTTCGCCGTCATCGCCTGGCTCGTGCAGGCGCCCTGGTTCAACCCCGCCTTCGGCCTGCCCGCGGGCGCGCTCGCGCCGACCTTCCTGCTCTTCGGGCTGCTCGGCGGGCTCGTGACGTTCTGGTTCACGCCCGTCGGCAACTGGGTCTCGCGCCGCCACGAATACGAGGCCGACGCCTTCGCGCGCGACGCGATGTCCTCCGCCGACCCAATGGTCGGCGCCTTGCACAAGCTCGCGCAGAAAAATCTCTCCAACCTCACCCCGCACCCGCTCTACAGCGCCGTCTATTACTCGCACCCGACCATCGTCGAACGCGAACACGCCCTCCGCTCCGCCTGATGAAAGCCCTCACTGCCCTCGTCCTCTCCCTCCTCTTTGCCGTCGCCGCGTCGGCGATCACCGTCGCCACCTACAACGTCGAGAACTACCTCGTCACCGATCGCATGGCCGACGGCGCATTCCGCCAGGCCTACCCGAAGCCCGAGAGCGAGAAGACCGCGCTCCGCCTCGCCATCGCGACGATGGGCGCCGACATCCTCGCGTTGCAGGAGATGGGCAAGCCGCCCTTCCTCGCCGAGCTGCAGCGCGACCTGAAGGCCGAGGGACACGACTACCCGCACGCGATCGTCCTCGAGGCCGCCGACGAGAACCGGCATGTCGCCTTCCTCTCGAAGGTGCCCTTCAAGGAGGTGCGCGAGCACAAGGCCGTGCCCGCGAAATACCTCGGCGCGACCGACGTCGTGAAGCGCGGCGTGCTCGAAGTCACCGTCGCCACCGATCGCGGCGACCTGACGCTCTTCGTCATCCACCTCAAGAGCCGCCGCACCGAGCGCAAGGACGACCCCGAGGGCGCGGCGCAGCGGCACGCCGAGGCCGTCGGCGTGCGCGATCTCATTCTCTCCCGCTTCCCCGATCCGACGCAGGCGCTGTTCGCCCTCCTCGGCGACTGGAACGACACCCGCACCAGCCGCGCAATCCGCGCGCTCCAGAAGCGCGGAAACACCGAGCTGGGCGAGATCCTCCGCGCCGCCGACTCGCGCGGCGACACCTGGACGCATTTCTACCGGCGCGAGGACAGCTACAGCCGCATCGACTTCATCCTCGTCTCGCCCGGCCTGAAGCCGCACGTCGCCAACAACGGCCGCGCGAAGATCTACGACGGCCCCGGTGCCCGCGAAGCGAGCGACCACCGCGCGGTGTTGATGCAGCTGAACCTGCAGGCGCGCTGAGAGCCATCGGCGCTCTCAGCCTTCCTGCGGGCACCGCCTGAGCCCCATCGCGCGATCTCACTCACGCGCCGTCGGCCCGGAATCCCCGCGGGATCGGTGCAATAAAACCTTCCGCCAGGTAGGGCGCGGACTCCGTCCGCGCCGCCCCCTGTCACGCTCTCCGGAACACGCCCTTGGAGGGCCAAGCTCCGCGAGGCCGCCCTTCCCGCGTCGTCAGGCTCGCCCCGCAATGACCTATCCGCCGGCGCAGCCAACTTTCGTTTCGTTAACGATAATAAAGAGCAGCCGATTCCTGAGCCGTGCCGGCCCGTGTAAAACATAGGCAATTGCCCGCTTTCAACGAAATGGGGCATTGCCTACGGCTCGAAATCAGACGTTGAAAACAAACAAATTATCCCTCTTTCTTCCCACCACGGGCCAAGCCAAACGTAGGCAATACGCGTAGTCTGAATAACTCTGTTCGGCAAAATTTATGTTCTCCGACTATTTAGTTAACATCGTTGCCGCAGCTTCCGTCGGTTTGGCGGTTTACATATACCGATTCGCTAAGGCTATTTTGGCGTCTTCGGACAAAGCGCACAGCGACTTCTTGGCCTTTCTCGACGAGGTCCATGCTAAGCCACTTAAGAAGGGACTGCTCTGCGCGGCGATCGAATTGGGGGAGTCGAACCTTAGAGTGGGACGACAGTATGAGCTCATATTTTACGTCGTCTTCATCGTTGCTCCACTATACATGGTCACGTCGGCGGCATTGGCGCTTCCGCTGTTACGAATTCTGGAGGGCTACCTTGTTTACGTTGCGGCAGCTGGTTGTGTGTTGCCGCTGATTATGGCCGGAATCGCGGGATGGGCATTGCATCGATTGTCTCGACAGTTGAGAGATATTTCGGAGCGCCTTCATATGCTTCGCGCTAAAGAACTCGATGCGCTCGTCTAGAAAAGAGCCGAACCAGTCGCTAGAGCCAACGAGCATGCTTGGCACGTCGGCTGCGGAGCAGCCTTTGGTGCCAAGCACGCTCGTGGCTCATCTGTAACGTTAGGCAGAAAACCATATGGCAACGTGGACGAAAACTACCAAGTGGCTTTGGCTAGGAAAAAGCGGGCTGCAATACACGGAAACTATCACGTGCGAGTTATTATCTAGCGAAGCCCAGCGCCGTATCACCGACTATTTCACGTCGAAGAGATGTCTGATCCTCGAGGCTAATTCTGGACTACTTCGATTTAAGCGAGGGAAAGCTTGGGCCATTCTATTTGGCGTATCTGAGCGGCAACTTCCTCAGATTATTTCGGTGTCACTTGTCGCCAGTTCCGAAACCCTATTAGTTCAAATTTCATATGATCTTAGACCATGCTGGACGATCGCTGTTGCCCCAAGCATATTAGAGAAAGAAGTCGCAGGCCTACATGCTGCCCTAGCAAAATAAAAATGAGCCTAACAAGTAGATGCAGTTAAGCCGATTGCTTGGCGCGGAGGCAGCGGAGCTGCCTCCGCGCCAAGCAATCGGCTCGCTGATCATGACGTTCGGCACAATCAAGTCGCCCATGATTGTTCGCCGCCACCCCAAGGGCGAAAAAAAAGAAGGAGTAACATATGTCCAGTAACACTCAGTATGACCCAAGCGTGATTCAAACATTCGCAGATGCCCTCTACGCCCAAGCGAGGACCATAATATTCACCATGACGTTTCTCGGTGCCGTCATAGGTGCGGCGATTGGATACTTCGCTGGGGATTACAATACAAAGACGATGTTTGCTATTGTTGGTGCTGTCATCTGTGGCCTCATCGGGTTGGCAATCGGCAGGGCAAGAGCGTTTGCCCTGAAGCTGCAAGCGCAGACAGCATTGTGCCAGATGCACATTGAGAAGAATACGAGAAAATAGCCGAACTCTGAGCGTTCTGCTGCGCCGGAGCGCGCAGCGGGACGCGGGTTGAACAAGCCCGGGAACGAGTGAAGGCCGCCGCGACGTTCGCGGCTATGCGCCTTGTGTTGGGCGCGAGAGCGCGGGAGGTGAAGCGATCCGCCTGGCTGAGGTGCGCCGACGGTGACTGCGGTCACGACAGACGTCGATATTGCGAGCGCCAAGGGGGTTTTTGCGGCGCTGATTGCGGTGCTGGAAGAATCGGCGACGCGGGCGCGCAAAGCTCCCGCAAACGGCGCGGGTGACGCGTCGCCAATCAAGCGGCAGCGAACGAGAGCGAGTTTTCATCGGCTGCACCGCGGCGGCGCGCGGGCTTGTCGCGGCAGTGCGCCGACGCGCACCAGTGTGAAGCGTTCGCACTGCGGACAGCGCAGGTGCCACTGCGGTCGCTCCGGCGGCACGGCGGCGAGCACGATCGGTTTCTGCAGCAGGGCGGTCAAAAGGGTCAGGCGGTCAAAAGGGTCAGGTTTTAATGTTTAATGTCTTCGCGCTTCTCGGATTGAAGAGGCGCTGAACAGCGGGAGGCGATTGGGTCACTTGGCGCTGTGAGGGCCAAGGTCGCATCACCAATCGCTCTTGGAGTCTGTCAGCTACGGACGCAAAAAAAGCGCGCGGAGTCCGCGCGCTTCGTTGGGTGGGGCGTTGGTTGCGTCTGGCTCCTGGCCAGGAGCTGCCGCGCCTCAGCGCACCGTGATCGTGATGCTGCTGTCGCCGGCGCTGCTGCGGAAGAAGAGCGAGCCGCTGCCGGGACGGCCGCCTTGCACGGGGATCGTCACGCTGGTCTGGCCGGCGGGGACGATCACCTCGGGCATGATCACGCTTTGCGGGACGTCGGTGGTGACGTCGATCAGCATGCCGCCGGCCGGGGCGGGTTGGGGCAGGGTGAAGGTGATCGCCTGTTGCTCGCCGCTGCGGAGCTCGAGCATGGTGGGGAAGACGGTGAAGTTGATCGCGTCGACGCGGAACGACCCGGCCGGGAGCGTCTCGCCGCCGCCGGTGATGCGGAGCTGGTAACTGTGGCCGGTCGGCACGGCGGGGACGAAGAAACTCAGCGAGCTGGGCGACTCGAACACCGTGCGCGTGGGCGTGAGGTCGAAATAGACGATGTCGGCCGGCGTGAAGCCCGCGCCGAGCACGCTGACGCGCGCGCCGACGGGGGCGCGGTTGGCCTCGGGGCGGAGGACGTAGCGGCCCGCGACATTCAGGCGGTGCAGGTCGGAGGTGAGCATGGCCGTCGAGCTGCCGGGAGCGGCGTCGAGGTAACCGTAGGAGACGATGAAGTAATACGCGGCGGAGGTGCGGCCGGCGGGCAGCTGGTATTCGAACTCCCAGACGCTGTCGGCGGCGGTGCTGCGGTTCATCGGGAAGCTCTGGCCGTCGATGATGATGCGGGGCGAGATGCTGGCCGGATCGATGTTGCGCGCGCCGGGCACGAAGGTCGCGGTGATCGTGTAGATCTGCGACGGGTTGGCGGGCACGTTGCCCGGCGTCATGTTCGTGATCGTCAACGACTGGCACCCGGTGAGGGCCCAGACGGCGAACAGCGCAGCGGCAAGGCGGAGTGCGCGGCCGGGAAGGAGGGAGGAGAAACGTTGCATGGGAAAAGGTTGCGCCGGGCCTCGCAGGCCGTTGGCTGGTCGAAAATTGACGCATTTCTAATGGCGGGGTTCCTCACAGGGCAAGAAAAGTCTGGGTCCGCGCCCGGTGCCGTCGCTCGGCCCGGTGAGGCGCCCGCGGCAGCGGACAGCGGCGCCCCGCTCGGCGTCTACGTGCATGTGCCGTTCTGCGCCACGACCTGCGATTTTTGCGCCTTCTATCAAACCGTGCCCAAGGCCGACGCCGTGCCGCGCTACCTCGCCGGCATCCGCGAGGAGATGGCGCTGGTCAATCTGAGCGCGGGCGCCGCGGAGGCGGCGGATGTTGTCGGGCGGGGTCTCCCGACCCCGCCGCGGAACACATTTCAGCAGCGAAGCCCGGCGGGGTCGGGAGACCCCGCCCTACATCAAAACGCGGCGCGCTCTGCCTCCGCCCGGCGTCGCGTGCACACGGCCTTCTGGGGCGGCGGCACGCCGGGGTTGTTGCGCGCGGGCGAACTCGAGCAGCTCGGGCGCGCCATGCTGGATTTCTGCGGCGGCAGCGCTCCGGCCGAATGGTCGGTCGAGCTCGCCCCGGCCACCGTCACGGCCGAGCGCCTCGCCGTGCTCAGGCAGCTCGGCGTCACGCGCATTTCGCTCGGCGTGCAATCCTTCGACGACGCGCTCCTCGACGCGCTCGGCCGCCAGCACACGCCGGCGCAGATCCGCCGCGCCTACGACCTGATCCGCGCGACCGGTTTCCCGAGCGTGAACCTCGACCTGATGTTCGCGCTGCCGAATCAGACCGAGGCGCAATGGCGGGCTGACGTCGATGCCGCGGTCGCCCTCGCACCGGACCACCTCTCGACCTATTGCCTCACCTTCGAGGAGGACACGGCGCTCTGGGTGAAGCTCTCGCAGGGCAAGGTGAAGCTCGATGCGGAGAAGGAGGCCATCTTCTATCAACGCACCTGGGACTACCTCGCCGCCGCCGGCTACGCGCAATACGAGGTCTCGAACTTCGCCCGCCCCGGCCACGCCTGCGTGCACAACCTCAACACCTGGCGCATGCACGAGTGGATCGGCTTCGGCCCCTCCGCCGCGTCGCAATTCGCCGGCGAGCGCGCGTCGAACCCGCCCGACCTCGCGCAATGGCACGCCGACCTCGCCGCCGGCCGCCGCGCCACGGCGGACCGCACGGCGCTCACGCCGGCGCTGCTCGCCGCCGACGCGGTCATCTTCGGCCTGCGCATGAACGAGGGTGTCTCGCTGCCGCACCTGCAGCGCCGTTTCCCGGCGGCGGCCTGGAGCGGCCTGCAGGATCTGCTGCCCAAGCTGCTCATCGAGGGACTCGTCACCGCGTCGCCGGAGGGCGGCGTGCGACTCACCCCGCGCGGTCGCCTGCTCGCCGACGCGGTGGGCGCGGAAGTGCTTGAAGCCTTCGCAGCGGAACCAAAGGCTGACGCCCGATGATCCGCGCGTTCGCCGCCCTTGCCCTGCTGATTGCCGCCGGCGTCCTGTCGGGCTGCCGCTCCACCGCCTCCGCGCCGGCTCCCTACGCGCCGCTCGTCGCGCGGTTTTTTCTCGAGGCGCGCCCGGACGAACTCGCGGTGCCGGTCACGCTGCCGCAGAGCGGTGTCACGCTCAAGGTCGCGCCGAAGCCCGTGCTCGTCGAATACGACATCGTCAACGCCGAGATCGCGCAGGTGGAGCTCGGACGCTGCCTACTCGTGCAACTCTCGCCCGCGGCCGCGCGTGACCTCTACCGGCTCTCCGTCGGGGCGGTCGGCCGCCGGCTCGTGCTGACGCTCAACGACGAGGCGATCGGCGCCCGCCGCATCGAGGCGGCCATGGCCGAGGGTTTCGTGCTGATCTTCGTCGAGACGCCCGACGAGCGGCTGCCGGAAATCGTCGAGCGCCTGAAGCGCACCGCCGCCGACGTCGCCGTCGCGGCGCGCAAGGCCCGCGGTTGATGCCATGACGTCCCGCCGCCGTTTCCTCCCGTTGCTCCTTCTCGCCTTGCTCGCCGCCGGCGCGTCGTCGGGCCGCGCGGCCGTCGAGTTTGTGTTTCCCACGCCGAGCAAGGCGTGGACGAGCGGGGACATTGCCGCCTTCGTCCAGCCGACCGTCTCCGGCGATCCCGAGTCGGGCCTGTTCGGGTGCGTGCGCACGGGCGGCACGCAGTTCCACGAGGGCCTCGACATCCGCCCGACCGCGCGCGACCGGCAGGGCGAGGCGACCGATCCGATCTTCGCGGCGATGGACGGCATCGTGCGGCACGTGAGCCTCTCGCCCGGCAAGAGCAGCTACGGCCGCTACATCGTGATCGAGCATCCCGACCAGCGCCCCGCGGTCTACACGCTCTACGCGCACCTCGCGCGCGCCGAGCCGGGCATCCGGCCGGGCGTGCGCGTGCGCGCCGGGCAGACCATCGCGACGATGGGCCGCAGCGCCGGCGGCTACGCGATCCCGAAGGAGCGGGCGCATCTCCACTTCGAGATCGGGCTGCGGCTGACGGACGATTTCGAATCGTGGTTTCTCTGGCGGAGATTCGGCAACCCGAACGAGCACGGTCTCTACAACGGCATGAATCTGCTCGGCATCGACCCGCTGGACTTCCTGCGCAAGTGGCGCGCCGGTCGCGTGGCGTCGTTCCAGCAGCACTTCGACCAGATGCGCCCGATCGTCACCGTGCGCGTCGCCACGGCGCGCGTGCCGGATTTCGTGCGGCGTTATCCGGAGCTCCTGCGCAAGCCGATCGACGGTCTCGTCGGCGGCTGGGAGATCGCGTGCAACGACACGGGCCTGCCCTTCGCCTGGACGCCGCTCTCACCCGCCGAGGTGCGCGACATGGCGCCGAACGAGGTCCGCATCGTGGCGGTCGATGTCGCCGCCGAGCGCGCCTACCGCTGCAAGCAGCTCGTGCAACGCCGCCGCGGCGGTCACGCCCCCGGCGACGACCTGCGCACGGTGCTGCAACTCGCCCTCGGCCTGCGGCAGTGAGCCGGGCGCGCGTTGGTGAAGGCAGATGCCTGTTGTAGGGCGGGGTCTCCCGACCCCGCCGCGCACGTGATGCCGCGCTCGAACCACGGCGGGGTCGGGAGACCCCGCCCTACAATATTCCCGCGGCGTGTGGCTTGGTGTAGGTTGCGCGCTTGCTCGCAACTCGGACGGGTTGCACGCATCGATGCCTGCGGGACGCTCGAAGTTGCGCGCCAGCGCGCAACCTACGGGGTGGCGGTCGCGAAGCTCCAGCACTGAGTCGGTCGCTGTTTGACGTAGCAGCCGTCGTCAGACGGCTGGAACGATGACCGCGGCGGGCCGAGATCCCCGATCCCCAGCCGACTTACGTCGGCTGCTACGAGGAAGCCGCGTCGCGCAAGCGCCGCGCGTCTTACTCCTCTTTTTTCTTCCGCTTGCGCTTCGGTGCCGGGCCGCCTTGCGCGGCTTGCTTCACCTCGCGCAGGATCGCGGCGAAGGCCGGGTCGTGCGCGATCGGCTTCAGATCCGGGTCCTGGCGCATCCACTCGTAATCCGCATAGCCGAGCGCCACCGCCTGACGCAGCGCGTCGAGCGCGTCGAGGGGGCGCTCGCTCAGGGCGAGGCTGCAGGCGAGGTTGTAGCGCGCCGTGGCGTTGTCGGGCCGCAGGCGCACGAGCTTGCGGTCCATTTTCAGGCCGTCGGCGATGCGGCCGGTCTTGGTGTAGAGGCCGCCGAGCAATTCGATGACGTCGGTGTAACGCGGCAGGCGCCGATGCACGGCTTCGTAGAAATGGATCTCGAACGCGGGGTCGCTTTTCGGCGGGCGGGACATGTCAGCGGGTGCGGTTCGGGCAGGCGCCGCGCTCGCGGAAGGCGATGCACTGCGCGCTGACCTGGAGGCGCTGCGAGACGGGCTTCAGGCCGAGCTTCGAGGAGACCGTGCTGCCATACCACTCCATGAACGGCGCGCTGATCTCGAAGATGCGGTCGCAATCGACGCAGACCACCTGCGCGACCTGCGTGTTGCCCGTGGCGGGCAGGTAGAGTTTTTCGCCGCGCCCGATGTCCACCTCGCGGAGCAGGGCGCTCTCGGTCAGGATCGGCAACGTGCGATAGACGGTGGCGCGCGAGACGGAGTCGTCGATCCGGCGCGCGTGCTCGAGCAGTTCCTCGGCGGTGAAGTGCTCCTTCTGGGCGAAGGCCGCGTCGAAGATGGCGAGGCGCTGGTTGGTGACGCGAAGACCCTTATCGGTCAGGTAGGCTTGGAATTTTTCGCGGGCTGCGGCGACGCTCACGGGCGGAGTGTCGCGGCGGGCGTTTCGCACTGTCAACCCGGAACAAGGGCGGCCGCTGGCGCGGCAAGTATCAAGGGGCAAGGAGCAAGTAACAAGGAATGGCGGAGGGTGGCGGAGACTCCCGTGGGGCGCGCGCGATTCTCCGTCGGCGGGGATACTTGTTCCTTGTTACCTGCTCCCGGTTGCTTCTTTCATCACCGACGTGATTGTGGCCGTCCAACCGCTCGCGGGCTTCGACAAGCTCCTGCACTACACCGTGCCGGAAAGCCTGCGCGGCGCCGTGGCGGCGGGCAGCATCGTGCGCATCTCCATCGCCCACCGCCACCACCTCGGCCTCGTCCTCGAACTCGACGCCACCCCCGACGTCCCGGTCGCCCGCCTCAAGCCCGTCACCGCCGTCGTCCACGAGCACCCGGCGCTGACGCCCGACCTGCTCGAACTGGCCCGCTGGATGAGCACCTACTACGCCGCGCGGATGGAATCGGTCCTCGAGGCCATGATCCCCGGCGCCGTGCGCGACGGCGCGCGGGTGAAACAGGAGAAATACCTCGCGGTCGCGCGCACCCTCTCGCCCGCCGAGCACGCTGCCCTGGCGAAGAAGGCCCCCAAGCAGGCACGCGTCTACGATTTCCTCCGCCAGCAATTCCGCCCGGCGAAAAAATCCCTCGTCCTCTCGCGCCTCGGCGCCACCGCCGCTGTCGTCAACGCGCTGGTCAAACACGGCCTCGTCACCGAGGAGGCGCGCGCCGTCGAGCGCATCGCCTACGCCGACGGCTGGGCGGGTGGCGAGGTCGTCTCCGCCACGCCGCCGACCTTGAACGACGAACAGGCCGCCGTCGTCGCCTCCGTCCGCGCCGCGCTCGAGCACCGGAAGTTCGCCGTTCATCTGCTTCAGGGCGTGACCGGCTCGGGCAAGACCGAGGTCTATCTGCGCGCCGTCGAGTCGGTCCTCACCGCCGGCGGCAGCGCGATCTACCTCGTGCCCGAGGTCGCCTTGACGCCGCAGACCGTCGCGCGCCTGCGCGGGCGCTTCGAGGCGGCCGGCCACCGCACCGTCGTCTGGCACAGCCACCTCAGCGAGGGCGAACGCCTCGATGGCTGGGCCGCGCTCGCCTCCGGCGCGGCGCGCGTCGTCGTCGGCGCGCGCTCCGCCGTGTTCGCCCCGGTGCGCGACCTGCGGCTCATCGTCGTCGATGAGGAACACGAGCCCGCCTACAAGCAGGACGAAACGCCGCGCTACCACGGCCGCGACGTCGCCGTCTATCGCGCCAAGCTCGCGCACGCGGTCTGCCTGCTCGGTTCCGCCACGCCGTCGCTCGAGTCCTTCGCCAACGTGCAGGCGGGCAAATACCGGCTCGAGCGCCTCACGAAGCGCGTCGACGACCGCAAGCTGCCCGACATCCAGATCGTCGACATGCGCATCGAGGTGATGCGTTCGCGCGGACTCGTCACGCTCTCGCGCCTGCTGGTCGACCACATGATGGCGCGCTTCGAGCGCCGCGAGCAGACGATCCTCTTCCTCAACCGCCGCGGCTACTCGTCGTCGATGCAGTGCCGCAAGTGCGGCCATGTGGAGGAGTGCCCGCATTGCAGCGTGGCGATGACCTATCACCGCGCCGACGAGACGCTGAAGTGCCACCTCTGCGGCCACGAGCGCGGCGCGCCCGCCGCGTGTCCGTCCTGTGCGTCGCCCGAGATCCGCTGGCGCGGGCTCGGCACGCAGCGCGTCGAGGAGGCCGTGCGCCGCGTGTTGCCGCGTGCGCGGATGGAGCGCATGGACGCCGACACGATGGCGAAGAAGCACCGCTTCCGGCAGATCCTCGGGGATTTCCGCGCCGGGAAAATCGACATCCTCATCGGCACGCAGATGATCGGCAAGGGGCTCGATTTCCCCAACGTCACGCTCGTCGGCCTCGTCGACGCCGACCTCTCGATGCACGTGCCGGACTTCCGCGCCAACGAGCGCACCTTCCAGCTCCTCGTGCAGGTGGCGGGCCGCGCCGGCCGCGGCGACCGCGCGGGCGAGGTCGTGGTGCAGACCTTCACGCCGCAGTCGGACGCGATCCAGTTCGCGAAGAAGGCGGACTTCGACGGTTTTGCCGCCGCCGAGCTGACGATGCGCAAGAATTTCGCCTACCCGCCGTATCGCCACCTCATCCACCATCTCTTCCGCGGGCCGAACCCGGAGAAGATCAAGTTCTTCGCCGAGCACTGGGCGAAGCAGGTCGAGGCCGCGCTCGGCAGCGCCGTGGAGATCCGCGGCCCGTCGCCCGCGCCGATCGAGAAGGTGAAGGACGAGTATCGTTACCAGATCTGGTATTTCACCGCGCGGACGGCGAAGGTCGTGGCCGAGCTGGTGAAGTTGCAGGCCGCGATGAAGTGGCCCGACGACGTCACGCAGGTGCTCGACGTCGACCCGATGAGCCTGATCTGAGGCGCGGCGGCCGATGGCAGGTCGGGCTGAACGCCCGCGTGAAACTCATCACCGGCCAAGGCTGATCCGGTAGGTTGCCCGCATGCGGGTAGTTTGCGGTCGGCGAGTTGGACGAACCGCACGGGGTCGGGCTGTTCGCCGCGCTGCCTTGGCGAAACTCAGCGGGGCGCGGGCGGCGGCGCGTCCTTGACGGACGGGTAATACCAGACGCGACGGATGAGGCCGTCGCGCACTTCGTAGATGGCGAGCGCCTGTTGGGAGACGCGCTGGCCGGCGGCGTTCTGCCACGAGGCGCGCTCGCGCACAGTGAGGAACGCGCCGGCCTGGTCGAGCGAGAGCACGTCGGAGCGCACGGTCGGGAGCTTGGCGAAGTAGCCGGTCAGCCACGCGCGCAGCTGTTCGCGGTTCTCGGCGTCGAGGCCGACCTTGTCACCGTCGACCGAGAACCACTTCAGGTCCTCCGCGCAGAACGCCGCGGTCGCCTCGGCGTCGTGGCGGTTGAAGGCGTCGTAGTAGGCGCGCAGCGCGACCGCCTCGGGCGTGGCGAGGTGCTGCGTGCTGCCGTGGTAGAAGGGCCGGAACGCGTCCACCTGCGCGGTGAACGTGCCCGCCTCGAGCGACGGATCCTGCGCGAGCTCGGCTTGCACGGCGGCTTCGTCCGCGGCGCGCAGGATGATCATGCCCTTGTCGCCATAGCGCGCGCCGATGAGCAGGCGGCCCTCGCGGCGCAGGCGGTTGAGGTTGGCCGAGTGCTCGGCGAAGAACTTCTGCTGCGGCGGCGGCTTGGCGGCGTCCCAGCCCGCGCCGGTGGTGAAGTGGACGATGAACAGGCTTTCCGTCGGCGCCGGCGCGGCGGCGGGCTGGGCCGACACGGTGGCGGAGAATACGGCCAGGACGAATCCGGCGAGGGCGGCGCGGAGGCGGTTCATGGGGTGTGGAAGTTGGCGGTGGAGGCCTGCGGGCTCACGATCAATTCGACGACCTCGTAACGCCAGGTGCCGGCGGCGTTGGTGCCCCACTTGGCGCACTTGATCGGTCCTTGCTGGATGAGCGGGCCGAAGATGCTGCCGGTTTCATTGTCCCAGGTGCCGAAGCGAATCGGTTCGCCGGCGGCGTTGAGCTCGAACCAGTTCAACCGCACGCCGTCGGAGCGCCAGACCTCCAGGCGACTGTCGCCGACGGCGCGGACGCTCAGTTCCGGGTCGCGGCGCGCGAGGCGATGGAGCGTGCGGTAAAGGTTGGATTCCCACCAGCGCCGTTCATCGGCGATCTGCTCGGGCGTCAGGGGAGTGGGGTCGCCACCGTCGCGCTGGCGCCAGCCGCGGTCGCCGTCGATCGCCCGCCGCACGGTGAATTCCGGTCCGCGTGCCTCGATGCGGACGGCGGGCCGGTCGAAGTCGTTCCAGATCGTGTTGGCGTAGGGCGCGCGCGGCGCCTCGTAGTGCGTGGCGCGGATCTCGTAGGACTTCACGGCGGACCACGCGTCGCGTCCGCCCATCGCGGTGAGGAAGCGCTCCAGCCGTTCCTCGCCCGCAGCGGCGAGGGCACCACCGGCCAGGGACGCGAACAGCAGGAGAACGCGCGCGTGCATCGGGATCAGGTGGCGCGCGGCGCCGCACCGGCAAAGCGGGTGGACTTGAGACCCACGTTGGACTCCGGCGTGGCGCCTTGGGCCAGCAGCCAGTCGACCACGGCCTGGGCGCGTTCGCCGCCGCGCCGGGCGCAATGCACGAGGGTGAAACCATGCGGTCCGACCACGGCGTGAGCCTGCGGGTCGATGGCGTGGAAGGCCTGCACCAAGTCGAGCTGCCCCAGCATCGCCGCGGAAAAAAGCGATGGCCGGGCGCCGCGGGCGAGGAGAAATTCCGCGATCTCGCGCTGCCCGGTGTGCGCCGCGGCCTCGAGCGGGGTCTCGAAATCGCCGCCACCCCAGTCCCAGCAGGCGTTGACCAGCAGCGGCATCTCCTCGACGAGCTGACGCACGGCGTCGAGGCTGCGGTGGGATTGCCCGACCACTTCCCGGACCTTTTCGGCGGGAAGCGCGGGCGGCCGGGCCGGGGCGGATTTCGGCGGGCTGCCGGCGGGTGCGGGCTGGGCCGGGAGGCGCGGAGCCAGCAGCGCCATGGCAGCGGCGCTGCCGGTGAGGTGGAGGAAGGATCGGCGGTTCAGGGGCAGAGGCATGGTGGCGGGGGTTGGGCGGACGGATGGCAGGCTGGTGGAACCGTCCGCCGGGGCCATGCCGCGACGACGTGAAAGCGGGAATGCACGACGAACAGGGCCGCGGCCGCGTCGCACCCCTAATCGGCCCGGAGTGCGACGAGCGGATCGACCCGCGTGGCGCGGCGCGCCGGGATGACGCAGGCGACGACAGCGACGGCAAGGATGAGCGCCGCGACGGCGCCGTAGATGAGGGGATCGTGCGCCTGCACGCCGTAGAGGGCCTGCTGCAACAGGCGCGTCACCGCGAGCGCGGCCGCGATGCCGATGGCGACGCCGAGCGCCGCCAAGCGCAGGCCCTGGCCGAGCACCATCTGCATGACCGTTCCCGGCGACGCTCCGAGCGCCATGCGGATGCCGATTTCCTGCGTGCGCTGGCTGACGACATAGGCCATCACGCTGTAGACGCCGATGCTCGCGAGCACGAGCGCAAGCACCGCGAAGCCGCCGAGCAGGAACATCACGAGGCGCCGGTCGGCGACGTTTTGCTCGATCAGGCCGGGCAGGGTCTGGGGATTCTGCAGCGGAAGATCCGGATCGATTTCGCGCAGCGCGGTGCGCACCGCCGCCGTCAGGCCGGCGGGATTGCCCTCGGCGCGGAGCAGCACCGCGGTGAATTGCTCGGGGCGTTGCAGCGCCGGCAGATAATAATCGGGCACGGGCGGCGTCTGCAGGTTGTTGGCGCGGATGTCGCGCACGATCCCGACGATCTCGGACGGCAACCCGCCCATGCCGGTGACCAGCGTGCGGCCGATCGGGTCCTCGCCGGGGAAATGCTGCTGGGCGAAGGCCTGGTTGATGATGACGACGTGCGGCGTCGCGGGGGTGTCGCGCTCGTTGAAGTCGCGGCCCGCCACGAAGGGCACGCCGAGCGTCGCGAAGTAGCCGGGCGTGACGAGGTGGCGGTTGGCGGTGGCGCGCTCGCTCATCGGCGGCAGCGCGCGGCCGCCGACGGCGACCGGGGCGGGCGTGTTGTTGCCCGTCAACGGCACGCGGTCGCCCAGCGCGCCGACCTTGACGCCGGGGATCGCGTTCAGACGCTCGTAGGCGGCGCGGTAGAAATTCACGAGCGCCTCGGGCTGGCGGTATTTGGCCGACGTGAGGTTGAGGAAGCCGACGAAGATGCCCTGCGGGTTGAAGCCGGGCGACACGCGCTGGAGCCGCGCGAAGCTCGTCAGCAGCAGCCCCGCGGCGATGAGCAGCACGAGCGAAAGCGAGATCTCGGCGACGAGCAGGCCGCTGCGCATGCGGTGATGGGCGCCGGAGGAGCCGCGCGAGGATTCCTTGAGCGCGTCGCCCACGTCGTTCGCGGCGGCCTGGGCGGCCGGGATGAGGCCCATGACGAGCCCGGTGACGAGCGCGAGCAGCAGGGTGAAGCCGAGCGCGGTCGGATCGACGGCGATCTCGGCCGCCCGCGGGATGAGGTTGTCACCGAGCGTGAGGAGGCCGGCGATGCTCCATTGCGCGAAGAGCACGCCGAGCGCGCCGCCGGCGAGGGCGACGAGCAGGCCCTCGAGCACGAGTTGGCGGACGACCTGCATGCGGCGGGCACCGAGGGCGAAGCGCAGGGCGATCTCCTTGCGGCGGCCGGAGAAGCGGGCGAGGAGGAGGTTGGCGACGTTGGCGCAGGCGATGAGCAGCACGCAGCCGACGGCGGCGAAGATGAGCAGGTAGGTCTGGCGCTGCTGGCCGACGGCGTCCTCGAGCAGGGGCACGAGTTCGATCTGCGAGGGGGCGTCGGTGAGCTTCGGGTTGGCGGCGAGGTAGGCGGCGGCGACGACGTTCATGTTTTCCTGCGCCTGCTCCAGCGTCACGCCGGGTTTGAGGCGCGCGATCGCCTGGAAGAAATAGCCGCCGCCGTTGAGCTGGCTCGGGTGCAGGTAGGGCACCTCGGCCGGGCGCGGCACCCAGACCTCGACTTGGTTGAGCGGGAACGCGGAGAGCGACGGGGGCAGGATGCCGATGATCGTGTGCGGCCGGTTGTTGAGCGTGAGGTTCTGCCCGAGGGCGGCGCGATCGCCGTTGAACACGCGCTGCCACAGCGCGTGGCTGATCAGCACGACCGGTTCGCCGCCCGGCTGGTCCTCGGCGGCGCTGAAGTTGCGGCCGAACAGCGGCTGCACCCCGAGCACGTCGAGGTAGTTCGCCGTGGCATGGAAGCCGACCACCTGCTGCGGATCGCCGTGCCCGGTGAGGCTGAAGCCGTTGAAGGCGCTGAAAGCCAGTTCCGCGAAGACCTGCTGCTGGTCGCGCACGGCCTGGTAGCGCGGGTAGGAGAATCCGACGCGGAGGAATTCCGTGCCCGGCCGCGTCGAGGCGAGGCGCACGATGCGCTCCGGCTGCGGGTAGGGCAGCGGCTGGAGGAGGACGGAGTTGATGACGCTGAAGATCGCGGTGTTCGCGCCGATGCCGAGGGCGAGCGCGAAGACGGCGATGAACGTGAAGCCCGGCGACTTGGCGAGTTGCCGGAGGGCGTAGCGGAGTTCCATGGGGTCGTGGGGTCGAGGCTCGGCAAAACGGACGCGCCTGCGCGGGGTGCCCGAACGGGGTCAACCTCGGCGGACGGTCCGGCTGGGAAGCGGGCGGAAGGGAAGCGGGCGGGGCATGCGGCGGAATGTTGCCCGGCTCACTCCGAGCGCAGGGCTTCCATCGGGTCGATGTGGGTGGCGCGGCGGGCGGGGAGCCAGAGGGCGACCAAGCCCACGGAGGCGATGAGCAGGGCGACGAGCACGTAGATGACGGGATTGTTCATCATCTCGCCCCCGAGCGTGCTTTGCAGCGGGCGGGTGAGCAGGAAGCCGCCGACGAGTCCGGTGGCGAGCCCGACGCCGATCTGCAGGCCGCCCTGGCGCAGCACGAGCCGGAGCACCTGGCCGACGCTGGCGCCGAGCGCCATCCGCACGCCGAATTCGCGCGTGCGGCGGCTGACCGCGAGCGAGGTCACGCCATAGACGCCGACGGCGCCGAGGAAGAGCGTGATCACGGCGAAGATGCCGGCCATGAGGCCGATGATCGAGAAGCCGCGCACGGCCTGCGCCGTGATGCTCGTCAGCGTGCCGATGGAATGGATCGGCTGGTTCGGATCGATGCCCACGATCGCCTGCCGCAGCGGGGCGATGAGCTGGGTGGGGTCGGACTTCGTGCGGATGAACAGGTCGAGCCAGCCCCAGCCCATCTGGTCCTGCGAGAGATAGAAACCGGCGGTGTCGAAATCGGCCGGCTGGAAAAGCCCGCCCATCTGCAAGTCGGCGACGACGCCGATCACGGTCACCCAGTCGTCGCCCGTCTGGCTGGTGCGGAAGCGCTTGCCGACGGGATCCTGGCCCGGCCAGAAGCGGCGGGCGAAGGGTTCGTTGACGACGGCGACGCGATCCTTGGCGGTGTGCTCGCGCGCGTCGAACAGGCGCCCGGAGATGGCGCGCACGCCGACGAGGTCGAAATACGTCTCCGACACGACCTCGAGGTAGACGCGGGGCCGCTCGTTGGCGTGGGCGAACACCATGCCCTCGGGCTCGATCTCGGTGCCGACGCCGGGGCTGACGAAGTTGCGGCTGGTCACGGCGACCGCCTGCACGCCGGGCTCGGCCTGGAGGCGGGCGAGGAGTTCGCGGTAGAACTGCGCGCGGTGCGGCGGCGTGGGGTGCGTGGTGTTGTGGAGCTCGACGCGGCCGGTGAGCAGGCGGTCGGGGTCGTAGCGGAGATTGGCCTGCCGCATCTGGAAGACGGTCCAGCCGAGCACGCACGCCGCGACGAGCAGCGCGGAGGAGAAGGCGATCTGGGCGATGACCAGCCAGCGGCTGACGCGTCCGACGCCGAGGCCGGAGGCGGCGCGGGCGTCGTCCTTCAGCGCGGTGTTCACGTCGAGCCGCGAAGCCTGCCACGCGGGCATGAGCCCGGCGCCGAGTCCGGCGAGGAGCGTCATGCCGACGGCGACGCCGACGACGCGGTAATCGAGCAGGAATTCGAAGTAGCCCGGCACGTAGGGCTGGTTGGCGAGGTATTGCTGGAGCAGGTCGACGCCGAACCGGGCGAACAACAGGCCGCCGAGCGCGCCGCAGCCGGCGAGGGCGAGGGATTCGACCAGCAGCTGGCGGACGAGACGGCCGCGGCTGGCGCCGACGGCGGTGCGCACGGCCAGCTCGCGCGTGCGCTGCGCGGCGCGACCGAGGAGCATGTTGGCGACGTTGACGCAGGCGAGCGCGAGGATGGCCACCGCCATGGCAAACATGAGGTAGACGATGGGACGGGCGCCGAGGGTGTAGGCGAAGGTGATCTTCTCGACGTGCATCCGCGAGTAGCCCTGGTTCGTCTCGGGCCAGGTCTGCTCGAGGCGCCGGGCGATGGCGTCGAACTCCGCGCGGGCCTGCTCGCGGGTCACGTCGCGGCGGAGCTTGCCGATCATCTCGACGCGATCGATGGGATTGTGGCGCGGGTCGTTGGCCACGGGGCGGAGGTTGAGCCAGAGCCGCGTGTTGCCGGGGAAGGAGAACTTCGGCGGCATGACGCCGACGATGGTGCCCGGCGTGCCGTTGATGGTGAGCGGCTGCCCGAGGACGGCGGCGTCGCCGGCGAATTCCTCCTGCCAGAGCTGGTGCGACAGGACGATGAGGAGCGGTTTCCCGGCCTGGTCCTCGTCGGCCGTGAACCAGCGGCCGAGCTGCGGCTGCGCGCCGAGCACCTCGAGGAAGTTGTGCGTCACCAACGCGCCGGCGTGGTGCGTCGGGATGCGGCCGTGGCCGGTCAGGTTGAGGCCGAGCATCGACTGGGCGGCGACGGATTCGAGCGAGGTCTGCTGCTCGCGGAGGGCGAGGTAGTCGCGGAACGGCGCCGGACCCCAGTAGCCGCGGTCGGCGTTCTGCGGGTCGAGGTAGGCGACGTGCATGATCCGCTGCGCGTCGGGCGCGGGGAGGCCGCGGAGCAGGATGCCGTCGATGAGGCTGAATTGCGTCGCGACGAGTCCGATGCCCAGCGCGAGCGAAAAGGCGGCGAGCAGGCTGAACGCCGGCTGCCGCACGATGAGCCGGAGGGCGTAGCGGAGGGAGTGCATGGGCGGCCGGCGGCGGTGCGGCGCGAGGGCGGGGGATTATTTTGAGACGACGACGCCGTCCGCGAGGCGGATGACGCGCGAGCCGTAGGAGGCGTTTTCCTCGGAGTGCGTGACTTGGATGATCGTCGTGCCCTCCTCGTTGAGCTTCTTGAAGAGCTTCATGATCTCGCGGCCCTGATCGCTGTGGAGGTTGCCGGTCGGCTCGTCGGCGAGGATGAGCGAGGGCTTGGCGATGAGGGCGCGGGCGACGCCGACCAGCTGCTGCTGGCCGCCGGAGAGCTGGTTGGGATAGAGGTCCTTCTTGCCGACGATGCCGAACTTATCGAGCACGTCGCACACGACGGACTCGCGCTCCTTCTTCGGGATGTCGCGGTAGGAAAGCGGAATCTCGAGGTTCTCGTAGACGGTGAGATCGTCGAGCAGGTGATAGCTCTGGAAGACGAAGCCGATGTGTTTTTTCTGGAGGTCGAAGCGCTTCTTCTTGTCGAGCTTGTGGACCGCCTCGCCGAGGAGGGCATACTCGCCCTGCCAGGCGCTGTCGTGCAGACCGAGGATGTGCAGCAGCGTGGATTTGCCGGAGCCCGACGGTCCCATGATGGACGTGAACTCGCCCTCGCGGATCTCGAGGTTGATGTTGCGGAGGGCGTAGAACACGCCGCCCTTGAGCGGGTAGATTTTTTCGACGTTGCGGAGGGAGATCATGAACCGAGGGTGGGGGAAAAGACGGCGGAGGCCAAGCGGAGGTGGGCGGGGGGGGAATCAGGCGATGAGTTCGGAGGGCGGCGGCCAGGCGGGGCGCTGCTTGGACGGCTTGGCGGGCTTGCCCTCCTCGCGCGGCGGGGGCGCGGCCTGCTCATCGTCCCGGGCATTCGCCGATTCCTCGGCAGGGCGCTCGGCGTTCTTTTCCGGTTTGCTGCAGGCGGACGAGCCCGGCTCGAGGTTGCGGGCCGACAGCGAGGCACTGACGCCGGCAACCAAGGCCAGCACGGCGAGGAAGGAGGTCAGACGGATTTTCATGGCAGGTGGGCGCGGACCGCGCGTAGGCGCGTTCGTTCCCTCCTTCGCACCTCTTATGCCACGCCTGCAGTGATTCTGAGATATTGAATGGCAATGAGATGCAAATTTGACCGCCCCGCTCGGCGATCGCTTTGCCTCGGAAACGAAATTCCGCCGTCCCGAAAACGGGATCGTTCAATCCACCGTCTGGCGCGGCGAACGCCGCAGCGCGAACGACCAAAGCAAAGTCCTCCGGGCGCCGCACCGGCTCACCGCCGCATCACTCGCGCCGCAGCGCGACGAGTGGATCGACGCGTGCCGCCCGCCAGGCGGGCACAAGGCACGCCCCGATCGCGACGGTGCCGAGCACGGCGCAGGTGCCGAGCAGTGCGAGCGGGTCCCAAGTCGCGGTGTCGTAAAGCTGGGCCTGCCAGAGGCGTCCGTCCGCGAGCGCGGCGGCCAAGCCGCAGCCGATGCCCCACGCGACGGGCTGCAAGCCGTCGCGCAGCGTGAAAGCGAGGATCTGCCGCGGCGACGCCCCGAGCGCGGCGCGCACGCCGATCTCCGGAGTGCGCTGCGTCACCGTGTAGGCGACGACGCTGTAGATGCCGACCGCCGCCAGCGCCAGCGCCAGCACGCCGAACCCGCCGAGCAGGGTGAGCAACAGGCGTTGCTGGCCGAGCGACTGCGCGATGACCGCCTCGAGCGTCGCCGGCTGGTTGAGCGCGAGGCCCGGATCGATTTGCCGCAGCACCGCGCGTGCCGTCGCCGCGAAGGCCGCCGGATCGCCCTGCACCTTGACGAGGATGCGGAACAGGGCCGTCGGGCGCTGCGCCACCGTCGTATACATCTCGAAGTCCGGCACGCTCGCGAGCGACACCGAGCGCACGTCGGCGGCGACGCCGATGATCTCCGCGGGCAACCCGCCGTTCTGCGCGCCGATGAGCAGGCGGCGACCGATCGGATCCTCGCCGGGGAACAGTTTCCGGGCCGCGGCCTGGCTGATCACGATCACGCGCGGCCGTTCGTGCGTGTCGCCCGCCTCGAAATCGCGGCCGGCGACCAGCGGAATGCCGAGCGTGGCGAAATACCCCGGGCTGACGCCGCGCACGAGGCCGAGCGGCCGGTCGCGGAACGGCGGCACCTCGCCGTCGGCGCGCGCGTAGGGCGCGCGGTTGGCGTCGGTCATCGGGGGCGAGCTGACCGCGGCGGCGGACCTGACGCCGGCCGCGGTGCGCAGCTCCGCGAGGTAGCGCTCGATGAGCCGCGCCTGCGCGGGCAGGTCGGGATAGCGGGCGCCGCCGAGGGTCACGCTTGCGACGAAGGTGCGCTCCGGCGCAAAGCCGAGCGGCTGGTTTTGCAGTTTCAGGAAACTCGAGAGCAGCAGGCTCGCGCCGGCCAGCAGCAGCAGCGAGAGCGCGACCTGTCCGGCCACGAGCAGCCGCCGCGCGCGGTTCTGCCCGCGGCTGCCGGCGGTGCCGCGGCCGCCGTCGCGCAACACGCCCGCCACATCCCCGCGCGAGGCATGCAGCGCCGGCAGGATGCCCGTGAGCAGGCCGCTCAGCAGCGCCACGCCGAGCACGCCGGCCAGCACGGTCGGGTTCAGGCTGAGTTCCGGGGCGAAGGGCAGGTTGGCGGCCGCCAGCCGGGCCAAGGCCGGCAGCGACCACGCCGCGAGCAGCGCGCCGAGCCCGGCCGCGAGACCCGATACCACCAGCGCCTCGATCAGGAATTGCCCCACGATCCGCCCGCGGGCGGCGCCGAGCGCGGAGCGCACCGCGATCTCGCGGTGCCGGCCGGCGAAGCGGACCAGCAGCAGGTTGGCCACGTTGCTGCACGCCAGCAACAGCACGAACCCCACGGCGCCGAGCAGCGTCAGCATCGGCGGCCGCAGCGGCCCCACCAGATCCTCGCGCAGGTCGACGGCGGCGATGTCCCACGTCGAGTCGGCCTTGTCGGGGTTGCCGGTGCGGTAGTTCCGCTCGATGAGCTTCAGGTTTTGCCGGGCCTGGTCGGCCGTGATGCCGTCGCGGAGGCGCCCGACCGTGGCGAGGAAGCTCACCCCGCGCATCAGCACCTCGCGCGACAAGCCGGGCAGCTGGAAGGGCCGCGTCAGCCACAGGTCGCCGTCCCAGTTCGGCGGCAGGGCGGGCATGACGCCGATGATGGTCAGCGCCTCGCCGTCGACGGTGAGCGTGCGGCCGATCACGTCCGGCGCGGCCTCGAAGCGCTGCCGCCACAGTCGCTCGCTGATGAGCAGGACCGGGGCGTTCTCCTCCTCGTCGCGCCGAAGATCGCGGCCGAGCAGCGGCTGCGCGCCCAGCGCGGCGAAGAAGCCCGCGGTGATGCGCGCGCCGTTGAGCGTCTCGGCGCCCTCCGGTCCCAGCACGGCGGCGCTGCCGTAGAGCGCGGCGCCGAAGTGGGAGAACACCTGCTGCTCGTTCCGCACCGCCTCGAACTTCGGGATCGAGAAGCCGACCTGCAGGATGTTCCGCGAGCGGTCCTCGCCGTAGAGGCGCAGCACGCGCTCGGGTTCGTGCAGGCCGAGGCGCCGCAGGAGCGTCGCGTCGATCACGGAGTAGATCGCGGTGTTGGCGGCGATGCCGAGCGCGAGCGTCAGCACGGCGGTGGCGGCGAAGCCCGGGGAGCGGGCGAGCGAGCGGAAGGCGTAGCGGAAATCGGAAAGCAGCATGGAACGGGTCGCGGAAGCGTGGAGCCGCTGCAGTCGCACGCGATGTGCCAACCTACATCGCGGCCGATGCCGCGTTCGTCCGCCCGGGCGCGGGTTTGGTCCCGCCGGCGGCGGAGAGCGGTCCGCTTTCGGCGCGCCGGCTGTCCCGCGGGCGGGACGCCGCTGCGGTTCAGGCCGGAGCGTCGGGCCCGGGGCCGAGCCCGCGTTCGGCCCCGACGATGCGGTCGCCCTCGCGCGTCCAGCGGTAGACCAGCGGCCCGGTCGCGCGCTTCAGGGATTTGAACAGCGCCTTGTCCGCCCGCTGCTGCAGCAACAACTCGGCCACGCCGTCGGCGTCGCAGTTGAAGACCTTGGCGTAGCCCTTGTAGAGCCGCGGCTCGCCGAGGATGCGCGACAGCCCGGCCGGCGGCGGCGCGGTGCGGCGGTCGAGCACGAGAAAACTGTAGGGCAGGGAGCGCAGGTCGATGCCCGCGCGCTGGCCGAACTTCACCCAGTTCGACATCGCGAAGATCTCCGGCGGCGGGGCAGCGAAGAAGTGGCACCAATGCCGCTCGTTGCCCGCGGCGAGCAGGCCGCACGGCGCATCGTGCGGACACGGCGCCGCGGCGCGGAAGCCCTGCGCCCGCGCCCGCTCGCGCCACGCCACCAGCGCCCGGCTCACCTCGTGCGTGCCGGGCTCGACCCACAGCACGGTGCCGGCGCGCGCGATCAGTTCGCCGAGCTCGGCGCGGGCGATGTCGTCGAGTTCGTTCAGCACGTGACTGAGCACGAGCACGTCGATCCCGCCCTCACGCAGGAAACACACCTCCGCCCGCTCCACCGCCAGCCCGGCGAAACGCTGCTGCGCGCGGTGGACGGCAAAATCCATCGCCAGCGCCGAGTGATCGTGCACGACGAGCCGCGCCACGCGCGCCGCGCCGAGAAAATCCACCACGCGCCGGCCGGCCACGCCGCTGCCGCAGCCCCAGTCGAGCACGGTCAGCGGTTGCGGCGACTCCGGCGTCCAGCCGCGGGCCCGCAGTTCCGCCAGCACCGCGTCCCATTTCCAGCCGATGCGTTCGCCGTAGGTGAGGTCGTAGCACTCGAGGTCGGTCAGCGTGTGCCAGTAAGGCCCCTCGGTCCGCGCGTCCGACAGGAACGTCGCGCGCAGCCGGTCCAGCACTTCCCAATCGAGTGAGTCGAAATCCATCGCCGCAGCACGTTGCGCCCCGCCGCCGCGAACGCCACCCGAAATCCACGCGCCCCGGACGCGATCTCGCGCAGGTCGGGCGCGCACTCCGTGCGCGCCGAGCACGGGTGGAGATCAACTTCGCCGCCCCAACGTCCGTCCCTTCCGCCCCCGCCTCGCTCACCGCCTCGCCTGCAACGCAGTCAGCCAGCAGACGGCGATGATCGCGTAAGAACAGAGATGTGCCACGCGGACGAACTTTCGCAGCCGCGCCGGCGGCAGATCCGGCCACAACCGCCGCAGCAGCCAGTATTCCGCATAGAGCGAAACGAAGAACGCCGGCACGAGCATCGCCGCGCCGGCCAGCCCGGTGCCCGATCCGGTGCCGCCGGCCCAGATCATCGTCTGCGCAAAGTGAAGCGCGTCACGGACGATTTCCATCCCGCCGCCGTCCGCCCGCGGCAGCAACGGCCCGAGGATCAGCAGCGGCGCCAAACCAAGGAACCAGAGCAGCGGAATCCCGAGCAGCGACGAGAACAGATTCGCAAGCAGCACGTCGCGAAACCCGCGCGGCCGCTCGAAACCAAAGAGCCGCTCCGCCACGAGCCACTCGACGAAGACCACCGGCCGCCACGCCGGATCCAGCGACGTCGTGCTAAGACTCCAGGCTGGCGCCAAGAGCGAGGCCGCTGCAGAGCCAGCCCGAATGGTCGGTGCATGAAGAGCGGGCGGGGGATTTCATGCGCGGATGGATTGGCGAGGCATCATGCCGGCGCGGACCAGCCCCGCCCTCAAGTCAGTTCCACCAACTCAAAGTGCGTCGCGATCAGGGCGAAGTCGTCGTCGAGCGCCAGGTGCGGCCATGCGCGCCGGTGGGCGGCGCGAAAATCCTCCGCACTCGCACAGGCCTCGGCCCGCCAGAGTTTTTCCGGGATGCTGCCGAAGCGCAGCGGATAAACCTCCGTCACGCGGATCACGCAGCGTCGGCGGCCGCGCAGGTCGTAAACCTCGACGAGGTCGCCGACCGCCATGCCGCCGTCGTCGAACTCGCCCGCCGGCGCGTCGTATTCGTCCGCTGGACAGACCGTCGCCGTCTTTCGCCCCGCAATGATTTCACGGACGAGGCGATCATCATCCGGATCCGCGCCCCAGAACTGCGTGCGCTTGCGCCGGGGCGGACGCGACGGCCGGTCCGGGGTGTTCACGCCAGGTTGAAATCCAGCTGCCGCGCCAGCGCCTGCGTGGTGATGCCGTAGAAGGCGGCGAAGTCGCGGGCGGCGCGGGCGCGCTGGGCGCGCGTGGCCTCGCCCTCGGGATGCGCGCGGCGCGTGGCGGCGATCATCAGGTTTTTCGCCGTATGCTCGGTGGAGATGAACTCGAAGACCTTCGTGTCGTAGCCGGCCCACTCGAGCAGCAGCGCGCGCAGGGCGTCGGTGGCGAACTCGGCGTGGCGCTCGGCGAAAATCCCGTGGCGCAGGGCCGGCGCCAGCACGGGCGCGGCGCGGAGCTGCGGGCGGATTTCCTTCTGGCAGCACGGCGCGACGAGGAGGAGCGCGGCGCCGGCGGCGAGCCCGCGCGCGAGGGCGTCGTCCGTCGCCGTGTCGCAGGCATGGAGCGCGATGAGGACATCCGGATCGGGCAGGCGGGCTTCCTGGATCGTGCCGCGGACGAAGGAGAGCTTCGTGCGCCCGGTGTCGTGCGCGAGGCGGTTGCCCTGCGCGACGAGCTCGGGTCGCAGCTCGACGCCGCAGACGCGCGCGGAGCGGCGCGCGGTGAACTCGAGGTAATCGTGCGCCGCGAACGTGAGGTAGCCCTTGCCGCAACCCATGTCGGCAATCTCGGCCGGGCGGTCGTGCGGCAGCGGCGCGGCGGCGAGGAGGTGGCTGAGCAACTCGACGAACTGGTGGATCTGGCGGTGCTTGTCGGCCATGCCCTCGCGGACGACGCCGGCGGAGTTGGTCACGCCGAGCGCGTGCAGCCAGTCGTGGCTCGCGTCGGTGAGGAGGCGGTGCTTTGGGCGGTCGTGGGCGTTCGCGGACTCGGCCGCGGGGGCGGTCTTCCCGCCGCGGGCGGGCTTGCCGAACGTGAGACGCGGCTCGCCCTTCTTGTTGAACTCGAGCTGCACCGTGCGCTGCGGCAGGAAGAGGTGCGCGCTGTGGAAAATCGCGCCGACGAGGCGCCCGACCTCGAGCACGCCGTCCTCGGGATCGACGTTCTTCGTCAGGTCGCGCGTGTCGTGCCGCCAGAGGAAGCTGAGATGCGGGCCGGACTTGAGGCGCACCGGGCGGATGTAAACGTTCTGCAGCGTGGCGTCGTCGCCGCCGCGCGGCTTGCCCAGGACGAGACGGACGAAACTGCCGTCGCGCACCGCGGCCTCGAGCAGCGTGAGGAATTCGGCGACTTCGGGCGCGAGTCCGGTGGACATGCCCGCAGGATGGGCGACGGGCGCCGCGCGCGCCAGAACAAGTTCACCGCCGGGGCGGATGCGGTCAGAGTTTTTTCAGCGCCGTGCGGGCGTTTTCGAACGCAGTGTCGGCGGCGAGGGCGGCCTCGTAGGCGGCGCGGGCGGCGGCCTTGTCGCCTTTCTTTTCCCAGATGTTGCCGAGGCGCCAGTGGGTCGGCGCGCGGCCGGGCTGGCCGGCCGGCGGCTCGAGCGTCAGGCAGCGCTGCAAGGCGGCGAGGCCGCGGTCGAGGCGCTGGCCCGTCTCGGCGGCGAGGCGGCCGACCTGGTAGAGCGCACCGTAGTCGTCCGGCTGCGTCTGGAGCGTCTCCTCGTAGAGCGCGAAGGCCTCGTCGAATTTCTTTTCGCGGACGAAGAGGCCCGCCTTGGCAATCTTGCCGCGCACGGCGTCGAGGCGGATCATCGCGTCGGCCTGCGCGTGGGCCTTGTCCATGCCGCCGCCCATGATGGCCGGGGCCTGCGTGTAGAATTGAATGAGGCCGTTGCGGGCGTCGAGGTTCGCGGGGTCGAGCTCGACGGACTTCTCGAGGGCGGTGCGGGACTTGCCGGCGAGCGACGCCTTGCCGAGGAGGCCGGCATTCTGCGCCTTGTTGCCGTAGGCGCCGCCGAGCTCGAGATGGTAGGCGGAGCTGCCGGGATTGAGGGCGACGGCCTGCTCGAAGTGCTTGACCGCGGCATCGAAGTCGCGCGTGCGCATCGCCAGGCGGCCGAGATAGAAGAAGGCCTCGGCCTCCTTCGGCTGCGCGCGGGCAAGGGCCTCGAAGGCCGACTTGGCCTCGGCGTCCTTGCGCTGGCGGTAGAGGTCGCGGGCGGACTCGAGGTCCGGCGAGGCGGAGAGGGTCGCCGTCGAGGCGAGGAGGAGGGCGGAGATCAGGAGGAGCATGGGGTGGATGGGGAAGGTGAAGGCGTAGGACGCGGCGGTGTCACGAATTATTCCGCGCGCAGGGCCACCGACGGAGAGACGCGCGCCGCCTTCAGACCCGGCAGGAAACCCGCCACCAAGGTGGCGAAGAGCAGCGCGGCGGCGGCGAGGGCGAGCGCCGTCGGGTCGAAATTCACCCGGCCGGACACGCGCGAATCGAAGTGATCGATTCCGAGCCAGAAGGCGAAAAGCCCGGCCGCCATGCCGACCGCCGTCAGCCCCACGGCGCGGCGCACGAACAGGAGCAGCAGCTCGCGCGGCGCGGCGCCGAGCGCCTGCCGGATGCCCATCTCGCGGGTGCGCTGCGCGAGCGAGAAGGCGAGCAGCGAATACAACCCCGCCGCCGTGATCGCGAGCGACGCAAGCCCGAGCACGGCGAGAATCGTCGCCCCGAGCCGGTGCGGCCCGATCAGACGGTGCAGCAGCGAATCGAAGTCGGTGACATCGTAGATCGTCACGTCGGCGCCGATCGCCGCCCGCAAGCCCGCCGCCAGCGCGTCGCGGCCGAGGCGCGCGCCGCCCGCTCCGCGGACCAGCACGGCGAAATCCGCCGGCGCTCCCGGCAACTGGGCCAGCGGCACGAACAGCTCGGGCGACGGACCGGACCGGTTCGGGTCGGGTTGCAGCGTGTCGCGCACGACGCCGACAATCGTCACCGCCACGGGCTCCGCGTGGCGGCTGCCGGGCGGATGAATGAGCAGCGTCTGGCCGACGGGATCCTGCCCGGGCCAGTAGGTGCGCGCGAGGGTCTGGTTGACGAGCGCCACGCGCGCGGCCTCGGCATGATCGCCGGCCGCGAGGAGCCGGCCCGATGCCACGCGCATGCCGAGCGTGGCGAAATAACCCTCGGTGACCGCACGGAACTGCGCCACGGCGCGGTGGCCCGGCTGGCCCTCGGCGCGGCCCGGCAGGGTGAACTCGCGGGATTGCATCTCCGCCAGCGGACGACCGAGGGCGAGCGCGCCGGCCTCCGCGCCGGGCAGCGTGCGCACCGCCTCGGCGGCACGGGCCAGGGCGGCGCGCGCAAGCGCCGGGTCGCGCCGGGCCTCGGCCGGCAGCAGCACCCGCGCCGTGGTCAGGCCGGGGGCGGAAAACCCGTGGTCGGCCTGCATCAGGCGGAAAAACGACAGCCCGAGGTGCGTCGTGCACAGCACGATGGCGAAGGCCAGCGCCGCTTCCGTGGCGATGATCGCGCGCTCGGCGCGGTGCGCGCCGCGCGAGCCGCGGCGCACGCGGTGGACGCCGGCAAGGGATTCGCCGTCGTCGAGGCGCAGGCTCCACCACGCCGGCACGGCCGCGGCGAGCGCCGTGAGCAGGAGCGCCGCGCCGAAGGTGCCGGCCAGGATCGGGGCATCGACGCGGACCAGCGCCTCGCTCGGGATGAAGTTCCCGGGCGTGAGGCTCAGGAAAGTCGGCACCGCCACGCTCGCGAGGGTCGCGGCGATCAGGCCGCCCGCGGCGGCGATCAACGCCACCTCGGTGAACAGCTGGCGCGCGAGGGCGCGGCCGCTGGCGCCGAGCACGACGCGGACGGCCAGCTCGTGGCGCGTCGCGGCGGCGCGGAGGAAGAAGAGACTGCCGAGGTTCACCGCCGTGAGCAGGAGGAGCAGTGTCACGGCGGCGATGAGGGCGATCATCGTCGGCCAGAGGTTGCCGAGCACCTGCTCGGTGATCAGCGCCGGCACGGCGCGGCGGCCGCGGTATTCGCCGGCCTCGGGCGGCAGCGTCGCGGCGACGCGGTCGTAGTGCTGCTGCATCCGGGCGCGCACCTGGTCGAGGTCGGCGCCGGGGCGGATGAACCCCATGATGAAATACTCGCGGGGGCCGGCGGCGACGGACTCCGGCGGCACGCGCAGCGCCACCCAGACGTTGCCGCCGCAGAGCGTGAAGCGCGGGGGCATGATGCCGACGATCGTGTGCGCCTCGCCGTCGAGCCGGATGCTGCGCCCGACCGCGTCCGGCGCGCCGCCGAAGGCCGATTGCCAGAGCGCGTGGCCGATGACGGCGACGCGCGGCGCGCCCGGGCGCTCGTCCTCCTCGGTCAGGCTGCGCCCGAATTGGGCCGCGGTGCGGGTCATGGCCATGCCACTGAAGGTCGTCTCAATCAACCGCACGTGCTCGGTGGCGTCGGCGAAGCCCAGCGTCGCGGCGCGGCTGCGGAACGCCCCGATGCCGGCCATGAGGTCGGCTGTCGCGGCCTGCAGATCGAGGTAGTCGCGGCCCGCGTGCTGGAGCGTGGTGAGGCGGCGCTCGGGCAGCTCCTGCCGCAGCACGATGAAGTTCCGGCTGTTCGGGTAGGGGAACGGATCGAGCATGATGTCGCGCACGAGCGTGGCCAGCGTGCCGGCCAGGCCGCAGGCGAGGCCGAGCAGCAGGACGCTCGAAAGCGCGAACAACGGACGCCGGCCGAGCCGGCGGAGGGCGAATTTCAGGTCGGAAAACATGGCGGAAGTGGACGAGCCGAGGCTGCGCGGCCGGCGAGAAAGACCGTCATTTTTCGACGGGGAAAGCGGGGTGCGCGTTCACTGGTGCGCGGGGTGCGGCATCCGGGCGGCGCTGCGGCGGCGTGGCGGGGTGGTCATTCGCTGCGCAGCGCCACGAGCGGGTCGACGCGCGCGGCGCGCCACGAGGGCACGAGGCAGGCCGCGGCGCAGGCGGCGCCCAGCGCGACGATCGTGGCGCCGTAGGAAACCGGATCGAGCGTCGAGACGCCGAAGAGCAGGTGCGACACCAAGCGCGCCGAGGCGACGGCCAGCACCGTGCCCAGCACCAGTCCCGGCACCGTCATGCGCACCGCGTCGGTCACGACCAGCCGCGCCACCGCCCGCGGCGAGGCGCCGAGGGCCAGACGCACGCCGAACTCGGCCGTGCGCCCCGCCACCGCGAACGCGAGCACCGCATACACCCCGGTCAGGCAGAGCAGCGCAGCGAGCCCGGCGAACGCGAGGACGAGCGTGAGCCCGAAGCGCGTCTGCCACGCGCTGTCGGCGTAGAATTTCGCGGCGTGATGGAAATAATACGCCGAATTGATCGGATCGGTGAGCGCCACGGCGCGGTCGACCTGGTCCTTGGTCAGCGGCTGGGTGCCGCGCATGCGGACGAACATGCCGACGTCGAACGGCGCACCCTGCGTGTCGGGCAGGTAGAATGCGTCGATCGGCTGCGGCTGCGAGCCATGGCTCATGAGGTTGCCGACGACGCCGACGATGGTCCACCACGCGTCGCCGGTGTTTTCGATCCGGATGCGCTGGCCGATCGGATCCTTGCCGGGCCAGTGCTTCGCCGCGAGATTCTCGCTCACGACCGCGACGCGCGGCGTGTCGCTCCGGTCGTCATCGCTGAGCCAGCGGCCGGCGAGGAGCGGGAACTGGAAGACCTCGCGCAGCCCCGGGGAAACGAACAGCCGCGCCGCGCGCTTCGGGGTCTCGTTCATCTGCAGGCCGTCTCCCTCCTGGGCGAAACTGAAGTAGCTGCCCGGGACGCTGGCGAAGCCCCAGTCCTGCACGCCGGCGGCCGCGACGTGCGGCAGCTCCTGGAGCCGCTCCGCCACGCCACGGAAATAGCGCACGCGGGCCGCGAGGTCCTGGTAGCCGGCGCCGCGTGTGCCGAGGCGGAAGTGGTAGGTCTGCTCGGCCGCGAAGCCGCGGTCGACGTTCTGCACCGCGCGGAAACTCCGCACCAGCTGCACCGCGGTGATGAGCAGCGCCAGCGCCACGGCGACCTGCAGCGAGACGAGCAGCCGCGTGGCGGCGCCGCCGCTGACGGAGCCGAGCTGACGCGAGCCGTCGCGCAGCGTGGCCTCGAGGTTGAGCCGTCGCGCCTGCGCGAGCGGCACGAGACTGAACACCGCGGCGATGCCGACGGCGAGCAGCAGCGCACTGCCCGCCACGAGCGGCGAAACCGCTGGCGGCGGGATCTGGTTCAGCGTCGACGTCGCGGGCAGCAGTTCGCGGGTGAGCGGCGCGAGCCAGCTGGCGAGCAGCAGGCCCAGCGCGGCGCCGGCCAGCGCGAGCCCAAGCGACTCGAGGAAGAACTGCCGCAGCAGATCGCGCGTGCCCGCGCCCAGCGCCAGGCGCACGGCGAACTCGCGGCGCCGGCGGATCGCCTGCGCGAGGAGGAGCGAGCCCGCGTTGACGCAGGCGACGACCAGCACGAGGCCCACGGCGGTCTGCAGGAGCAGGAGCTGCTGGCGGAAATTGCCGACGAGCGCCGAGCGCAGGTCGAACGCGGTCAGCCCGCGGTCGGCGTTGGTGGCGGGATGTTCCTGCGCAAGACGGCGGGCCAGCGCGGCGAGTTCGCCCTGGGCCGAGGCGAGCGAGCGCCCGGGTGCGAGTTCGCCCAGCATGAATTGCCGGCGCACGGTGCGATCCGTGCGCACGAAATCGGCCGGCAGCATCGCGACCCAGCCCTGCTGGCCGTCGCCGACGACAGGCAGCACGGTGTTGGCCGGCAACACGCCGACGATGCGGTAGCTCGCGTGGTCGAGTCGGATGCTCGTGCCGACGACGGCCGGGTCGGACCCGAAGCGGCGCGCCCAGAAATCGTGGCTCAGCAGCAGCGCGCGTTCGCCGCCGACCTCGGCATTGCCCGGATGGATCGCTTCGCCGAGCGCGGCGCGCAGGCCGAGGAGCGGGAAGAAGTCGGGTGTCACGCGCTGGATGAAGGCGTTCTCGGTCCCGCCGGCCGTGTGCACGGTGAAACTCTCGTTGCGCACGATGGCGGTGCGCGAGAACGCCGTCGCCTGGTCGTGGATGTCCGCGGCGTTGCCGAACGCCATGCGGCCGGGGCCCGTGCCGGGACCGGTGCTGGCGGGAAACTCCGTGATGACGGTCAGGCGCGTCGCGTCGCCGTAGGGCAGCGGGCGCAGCAGGTAGCTGTCGAGCAGGCCGAGCACGAGCAGCGTGGCGGCGAGGGCCAGGGCGAGGGTGGCCACGATGCCGCCGGAAAGCAGCGGCCGGCGGGCGAGGGCGAGGAGGCTTTGGCGCAGCATGGCGGCGAGTGATTCGGAAGGGAATTTCGGCTACTCTGCGCGCAGCGCGACCATCGGGTCGACGCGCGCGGCGCGGCGGGCGGGCAGCCAGCAGGCGAGCGCGGCGACACTGAGCAGGATCAGCGTGACGAGGGCGGCGATCGCCAGGCTCGGCGCCGGGAAGACGGGCACGAGGACGGCGAGAAGTTGCTTCACCCCCAGCGTTCCGAGGGCGCCGGCGGCGAGGCCGACGAGGGTGAAGGAGAGACTCTGGCCGAAGACGAGGCGGAGGATGTCCGCCGGACGGGCCCCGAGCGCGAGGCGCACCCCGATTTCGCGGTGGCGGTGCGTGACGAAGCCGGCGAGCAGGCCGTAAAGACCGAGCGCCGCGAGCAGCAGCCCCAGCAGGGCAAAGCCGGTCAGGAGCGACGCCATGGCGGTGAAGTTGGCGAAGCCCCGCTCGATGGACTGCAGGGCGGGCCGGAGGTCGTGCACCGGGATTTCCGGGTCGAGTTCGGCCACGGCGCGGCGGACGGTCTCGACCAGGGCCTCCGGGCTGCTCTCCGTGCGCAGGACCAGCGCGAGGCGGCGGTCGGGTTCGCGTGCCATGAGGCGGTAGGTTTGCCGGCTGGGTGTCGTCTCGGCGAAATTCGTCGCGAAGCGGACGTCGCGCACGACGCCGACCACTTCCTGCCACTGCGTGCGGCGGTTGGGGTGGGCGATGCGCTGGCCGATGGCGCTGCGGCCGGGCCAGACCTCGCGCGCCATCGTCTCGTTGATGACGATGGCGGTGGCGTCGCCGGTGACGTCGGCGGGCGTGAAGAGGCGGCCCTCGACGAGCGTGAGGCCGAGCGCGTCGAAGAACCCGAGATTGACGAGGTTGACGGCGCGCATCGGCTCCGTGCCGGGCACGGGGTCGGGCCGGCCCTCGACGAGGAAGCGCTGCTGCCAGGTGAAGCCGTTGAACGGCAGGGAGAGCGAAAGGCCGACCCGTTCGATGCCCGGCAGCTCGGCGAGGCGTTGCTCGAGGCGTTCGTGGAACGCACGGATCTGATCGGGCGTGCCGTAGCGGGCCGCGGGGAGGGTGAGGGAGGCGGTGAGGAGACGGTCGCTGCGCCAGCCGAGGTCGCGTTGGGCGAAGCGGAGCAGCCCGTCGATGAAGAACGCCGCGCCGGCGAGGAGCACCAGGGCGAGGGCGACCTCGGCGCCGATGAGGGCGCGGCGGAGGCGGTGCTGGGCCGGGCCGCCGGCGGAGCCGCGCGCGCCCTGCTTGAGACCGTCGACGACGTTCACGCGCGACGCGAGGAGCGCGGGGAGCAGGCCGAAAAGCAGGCCGGAGAGTGCGGCGAGCGCGAAGGAGAAGCCGAGCGTCGCGTAGTCGAGCGGCAGCGCGACGGGGATGCGGTTGTTCACGACGAGCCGGGCGCTGAGGGCGTCGTTGGCCCAAAGGGCGACGAGCAGGCCGAGCGCGCCGCCGGCGGCGGCCAGCAGCAGCGATTCGGCGAGCGACTGCCGGATGAGGTGCTGCCGCGTCGCCCCGAGCGCGAGGCGCACCGCCTGCTCGCGGGCGCGGAGCGTGTTGCGGGCGAGGAGGAGATTGGCGAGGTTGACGCAGGCGATGAGGAGGACGCACGCGGCGAGACCGAAGGTGAAGCTCGAGAGGGTGAGGGCGGTCGGGTCCTGGATCGCGCGCTGGAGCGGGACGAGTTCCACGCTGCTGCCGCCATTCGTGTTGGGAAAGGCGAGGGCGAGCTGCGCGTTCGCGGCGGCGAGATCGGCCTGCGCCTGTTCCATGGACGTTCCGGGCTCGAGGCGTCCGATGACGTGGAGGAAATTGGCGTCGCGGCTGGCGCGGAGCGATTCGTCGGGCACGAAGGGGCGGACAATCTCGATCGGCCCCCAGGCGCGCGGATCGTCGAAGGAAGGCGGGAGAATGCCGACGACGGTCAGTTGCTCGCCGTCGACCCGGATTTCGCGGCCGAGGAGCGCGGGGTCGCCGCCGAAGCGCGACTGCCAGGTGCGGTGCGGGAGGATGGCGACGCGGTCCCGGCCCGCCTGAAATTCCGCCGGCGCGAACGCGCGCCCGAGCGCCGGGGTGACTCGCAACGTGGCGAAGAAATTGTCCGACACGGCGAGTCCCAGCAGGCGTGCGGCGGGCTGGTCGGGCGCGGCGAGGTTGAACGTGTTGACCCAGTAGGCGGCAAGATCGGGGAGCGATTTCGTCGAGGCGCGCAGATCCGCGAAGTTGGCCGGCGCCATGGGCAGTGCGTTCTGCCCGGTGACGATGGTGCGGTAGGCGCGCACGAGGCGTTCCGGTTCGGCGTAGGGCAGCGGGCGGAGGAAGAGGGAATTCAGCACCGCGAACATCGAGGTGTTCAGGCCGATCCCGAGCGCGATGGTCAGGACGGCGATGGCGGCGAAGCCCGGGGATTTCGCGAGGGAACGGGCGGCGAAGCGGAGGTCGGAGAGCATGGTGTGGGCGGAGAGACGGGGTTTCGGCTACTCCGCGCGCAGCGCGACCATCGGGTCGACGCGCGCGGCGCGGCGGGCGGGCAGCCAAGCGGCGAAGAGGGCGACGAAGCCGAGCAAGACGGTCAGGCCGCCGAGCACGAGCGGATCGGTGGCGGAGGTCTGGTAGAGCATCGCGGCGACGAGGCGTCCGGCCGCGAGCGCGAGCAGCAGCCCGAGGCCGAGCCCGACCGCAGCGAGGCGGGCGGCCTCGCCGAGGACGAGGCGGTGCAGATCGAGCGGCCCGGCGCCGAGCGCGACGCGCACGCCGAACTCCGGGATGCGCTGCGACACGGAATACGCCACGACGCCGTAGATGCCGACCGTGGCGAGAAGGAGCGCGAGGCCGGAGAACACGCCGAAGAGCGTGACGGCGAACCGCTGGCGCGCGACGCTGGCGGCCACGAGGGACTCGAACGGGGCGAGGCGGACGACGGGTTGATCCGGATCCGTCGCGCGCACCAATGCCCGGAGCGCGGCGGGCAGGCCGGGATCGGGCCGCGCGGTGCGGATGGCGAAGTGCAGGGTGCCGGGCGCACGCTGGGCGAGCGGCTCGTAGAGCTGGAGCGAGCGGCCGTCGTCAAGGCCGAGATGGCGGACGTCGCGCACGACGCCGACGATCTCGCGCCATTGCTGCGGCCCGTTGGTGATCGAGAGGCGGCGGCCGATCGGGTCCTCGCCGGGGAAGAAGCGCTCGGCGAGGCCTTGGCTGATGATGACCACCGGCGCGGAGTCGGCGCGGTCGTGCGGAGTGAAGGTGCGGCCGCGCACGAGACTCATGCCCATCGCCTCGAAGTAGCCGTCGCTCGCGACATAGTAGGTGCCGGCGGGCAACTGGGCATCTTCGCGCCGCTCGCGGCCCTCGATCTCAAAGCCATACATGTCCTCGCCGCCGGCGCCGGCCGGCAGCGAATGGGTCGCGCCGGCGGCGACGACTCCGGGCAGGGCGCGGATGCGCTCCGCATAGGCCTCGGCGATGGCGACGCGCTTGGCGGGGGTGTCGTATTTCGCCGCGGGCGCGCTGACGGTGAGCGTGGTGACGTTGTCCGGCCGGAAGCCGGGGTCGACCTGCTGCAGCCGGAGGAAGCTCCGCATGAGCAACCCCGCGCCCGCGAGGAGGGCGAGGGCGAGCGCGAGCTCGGCGACGACGAACACCTGGCGCAGGCGCCGGCGGGGGCCGCCCTCGCTCTGGCCGCGGGCGCCGTCCTTGAGGCCCTCCACGAGGTCGATGCGCGTCGACTGCAGCGCCGGGGCGAGGCCGAAACCGATGCCGGTGAGGAGAACCAGCGCCGTGACTGCACCGAGCACGGTCGGGTCAAGGGCGATCTCCGCGCTGCGGGGCAGCGAGGCCGGTGCGAGCCAGAGGAGGGCATCGAGGCCCCAGCGCGCGGCGAGGAGGCCGAGGGCGCCGCCGAGAAGCGCGAGGAGCGTGCTTTCGGTCAGGAGCTGGCGCACGAGGCGCGTCCGGGGCGCGCCGAGCGCGGTGCGCACCGCGAGCTCGCGGGCGCGGGCGGTGCCGCGGGCGAGCAGGAGATTGGCGACGTTGGCGCAGGCGATGAGCAGGAGCGCGCCGACGGCGGCGAGCAACGCGAGCAGGATCGGTCGCGTCGGCCCGACGAGGTAGTCGAGGTAGGGCATCGCGGTCGCCTGGTCCCCGCGGCTCTGCTCCGGGTATTCCGCGGCGAGGCGCTCGGCGAGGTGGTTCATTTCCGTCTGCGCCCGCTCGGCCGAGACCCCGGGCCGGAGGCGGCCGAGGACATTGAGGTAGTGCGAGCCGCGCTGGGGCGGCGCCGTCTCGGTGGCGGTGAGCGCGAGGGGAATCCAGAACTGGTAGGTGGTCGCGCGCGCCAGCTCCGCGGGCATGACGCCGATGACGCGGTGCGGTTCGCCGTTGAGCAGCAGCGTGCGGCCGAGGACATCCGGTGCGGCGCCGAACTGCTGGCGCCAGAACGCGTCGGCGAGCAACACGACCCGCTCGGCGCCCTCGCGGTCATCCTCCGCCATGAAGTCGCGGCCGAATGCCGGGGCGACGCCGAGGACCGCAAAGTAGTCGGCGCTGACGCGCAGGCCGTTGGTGCGCTGGGGTTCGCCGCCCGGCAGGACGAAATTGAAGCCACTGCCGCGCATCGCGGCGAGGTGCGAGAAGACGGTGTTCTGCGCCCGCCAATCGAGGAAGTTGACCGGGGAGACCGAACCGCCAACCGGACGATCGCCGGCGCGATCGACCTCGCCGACGAGGAGGATGCGGTCGGCGTCGGGATAGGGCAACGGCTTGAGCACGACGCCGTGCACGACGGTGAAGATGGCGGTGCAGGCGCCGATGCCGAGCGCGAGCGTCACCACCACGAGGGCGGTGAAACCGGGGGCTCCGGCGATCTGGCGGAAGGCGAGGCGGAGATCAGCGAGCATGCGTGGAGGGGCGGTGGGGGTGCGGGCGGGGGTGAATTTTCTTTTCGGCGGCGCAGGCGGCGGAGGACGCGGGCGACATCACTCCGCGCGGAGCGCGATCATCGGGTCGGTGCGGGCGGCGCGGCGGGCGGGGAGGTAACAGGCGAAGAAAGCGACGGTGGCGATGAGGAGGACCGCGGCGCCGAGGGCGAACGGGTCGGACGCAGGGATGCCGTAAAGCAGACCCTGCAACAAACGGGCCGCGACCAATGCCCCGCCCAGTCCGATGACCACGGCCGGCACGGCGATGGCCGTCCAGCGCCGGAGGACGAGCGAGCGGATGTCCGCCGGGCTGGCGCCGAGCGCGGCGCGCGTGGCGAACTCGAACCGCCGGTCGTGCACGAATTGGCTGACGACGCCGTAGAGCCCGAGCACGGCGAGCAGGAGCGTCAGCCCGCCGAAGGTGCCGAGCACGAGCAGCAGGAAACGCCGCTGCGCGTGCGAGCGATGGACGAGCTCGGCCATCGTCGTGAAGTTCGTCGCGGCGAGGCCGGGATCGATCTCGCGCAGCGCCGCGCGGAGCGTGGCGACGAAGGCCTCGGGCCGCTCCTGCACGCGCACGGCCATCGCGGGCGCGGTCATTGGGTTCACGAGGAAGGGACGGTAGATCTCCGGACGCGGCGCGAGCTCGAGGTTGAAATGCCGCACGTCGCCGACGACGCCGACGATTTCGATCCACGGCGTGTCGGCGTTGGAGAGGGAGAACTTCACGCGCCGGCCGACCGGGTCCTGCCCGGGCCACCAGGCGCGGGCCGCGGCCTCGTTGATCAAGATGACATCGCGGCCGTTGTTGGCCTCGTCCCACGTGAAGAGCCGGCCGGAGCGCAACGGAATCTTCATCGCCGCGAAATAATCCGGGCTCGCGACGCGGTAATCCGGCTCCTCGCCCGCCTCGCCGGTCGCGTAAGTGCGGCCCTCGATGAACATGCGGGTCGTGACGTTCGAGCGCGTGCTCTCGGGTCCGCCCTCGAGGAAAGGCAGGCGATTGATGCCGCCGACCGCGGTGACCCCGGGCAGCGTGGCGAACTTGCGCTCCAACTCGCGGAAAAACGCCGTGCGCTGCGCGGGCGTGGCGTAGCGTTCGCCGCCTGTGCGGAGCTGGAACGCCACGAGGTTCTCCGGCGCGAAGCCGGGGCGTACCTCGAGCAGGCGCAGCAGGCTGCGTCCGAGCAGCGCGATGCTGGCGAGCAGCACGATGGCGACGGCGATCTCGGCCATGACGAGCACCTGGCGCGAACGCGGGTTGGCCGTCGCGGGCGAGCGCCCGCCGGACTTGAGCACGTCGTTCAGCTCGCCATCGCGGCGGCGCCACGCGGAGACGAGGCCAAAGACGAGCCCGCCGACCGCGACGAGGCCTGCGGCGAAGAGGAACACACTCGCGTCGAACCCGATCTCCGGGCGGCGCGGCAACAGGCCCTCGGGTGCGAGCGCGAGGAGGCCGTCGAGCGTCCACCACGCGAGCACGATGCCGAGCGCACCGCCGAGCGCGGCCAGCACGCCGCTCTCGACGAGGATGAGACGCGCGATGTCGCGCCGGCCCGCGCCGAGCGCGAGGCGGACGCAGAACTCGCGTTCGCGCGCGCTGTTCCGGGCGAACATCAGGAGCAGCAGCGTGGCGAAGGTCGCCGCGAGCAGCAGGCCGCCCGCGGCCTGGATCGCGAGCAGGGCCGGCCGCGCGCGCTGCGTCATCTCGTCGTGCAGACGGCGCACCGTCGGCAGTCGCTGGCCGATCGGGTTGCTCGACTGCTTGCTCAACTCGGTCAGCAGCGCGGTCGCCTCGACGCTCGCCTGTTCGGGCGTGCGTCCGTCGGCGAGGCGGCCGAGGACATTGAAGAGCCGCACGCGATTGTTCGCCGCGAAGGGATTGTGCGCGACCGGCAGGAACACGCTGGCGTTCTCGCCGAAATTGAAGCTCGCCGGCACGATGCCGACGATGGTCGCGGTCTGCTCGCCAAGCGGCAGCGTCGCCCCGAGCACGTCCGGCCGGCCACCGAGCGAGCGGCGCCAGAAATCCTCGCGCACCACCGCCACGAGCGGTGCTTCGGGCTTGTCGTCATCCGCCGTGAACGTGCGGCCCTGCACGGCGTCGATGCCGAGGAGCGCGAAGAAAGTGCCTGAGACGAAGGCGCCCGGTTCGACCGTCGCCTGTTCGGTGCCGCGGTGCAGGAATGACCAGCTCACCCAGCCGGCGAGCCCCTGGAACGAGGTCAGCGTCCCGCCCAGCGCGCGCACCTCGGGGCCGGTGACGCCGTGGTTCTGGCCCGCGCCGCTCGGGTCGAGCAGCGAGAGGTTCACGATCTCCTGCGGCTGCGCGTAGGGCAGGTCGCGCAGGAGGATGGAGCGCACCAGCGTAAAGATCGCGGCGTTGACTCCGATGCCGAGCGCGAGCGTGAGGATGGTGACCGTGGCGAACAGCGGTGACTGGGCCAGCTGGCGGAACGTGAGACGGAGTTGGTCGATCATGGGAGCGAAGCGTTGGGCGCGACGGGCGGTCGCGCCGGTGGGGTTGGGTAAATTCAAAATCGCGGATGGCGGCGCGGGTCACTCCGCGCGGAGCGCGATCATCGGGTCGACGCGGGCGGCGCGGCGGGCGGGCAGCCAGGCGAAGAGGAACGCGAGCGCCGCCATGAGCGCGGCGATCGCGCCGAGCAGCAGGGGTTCGGCGGGGTTGGTTTCGAAGAGGACCTGGCGGAGCAACGGGCCGAGCGCGAGGTAGGCGGCGAGCCCGGCGGCGAGGCCGACGAGCACCGGCGGGAGGTAGTGCCGCGCCACCTGCACGGGCAGCGCGCCGGGGGCGGCGCCGAGCGCGAGGCGGACGCCGAACTCTTTCGTCCGGCACGCCACGCTGTAGGCGACGATGCCGTAGAGCCCGAGGGCGGTGAGGATCGTGGCCACCACGGCGAAGGCCGAGGTGAGCAGCGTGAGGAAGCGCTGCGGCGCGGTCGCGCCGGAAGCGATCTCGTCCATCGTGCGCGCCGCGGTCAGCGGCGCGTCGGGGTCGAGCGCCTGCACGGCGCCGCGCAGCGCGCCGAGAGCGGCGGCGGTCGAGCCGCGCGCCCGCACGATGAGATTGGTGCGCAGCGGCGGCCAGTCCGCGAGCGGACGGTAAAGCGTGGGGACGGGCGCGCGGTCCGCCTCGGCGCGGACGTCGGCCACGACGCCGATCACCGTCGCCTCGGTCGTGCCGTCCCGCGTGAGCACGCGACCGACGGGGTCCTGGCCCGGCCAGAGCAGCTCGGCGAGCTGGCGCGAGATGATGACGGTCTGGTTGGCTCGGTCGTCGGGCGCAAAGGTGCGGCCGGATTGGAGCGGCAGGCCGAGCGTGGAGAAATAGCCGGCGCTGACGAAGCGGATGTTGACGTTCGGACGCTGCGCGGGGCTCAGGCCGTCGCCGGGCACCCAGATCTTGTCGATCCAGGTCTCGCCTTGCAGTGGCAGGCGGTTGGTGGCGGCCGCGCCCTCGATCTCGCCGGCGGCGGCGAGCTTCTCGTCGAGCCGGGCGAAAAACTCGAGGCGCTGCGCCGCAGCGGGATATTTTTCCGCCGGGAGCAGGATGCGCGCGGTGACGAGGCGCGGGGCGGAAAAACCCTGGTCGGCGGTGAGCAGGCGGTGGAGGCTGCGGGTGAGGACGGCGGCGCCGGCGAGCAGCACGAGGCTGAGGGCGACCTGCACGGCGACGAGAATCCGGTGGCTGCGCTGCGCGCGGGCGGAGCCGGCGACGCCGCGGCCACCCGGCCGCAGCCCGGCGCCCGGACCGAAGCCGGCGAGCTGCGCCGCAGGGACGAGGCCCGCCGCGAGCGCGCAAAGCAGTGCGAGGCCGGCGGCGAAGGCGGTGACCGTGAGGTCGAGCCGCACCTCGGCGAGCCGCGGCACATTGCCGGGCGCGAGGTGCGGGAGGGCGTCGAGCGCGAGCTGGGCGAAAAGCAAAGCGCCGGCGGCGCCGAGGCCGGCGAGCACGAGCGGCTCGAGCAGGGCGAGGCGGAAGATGCGGCCGCGGTCCGCCCCGAGCGCGGCCCGGAGCGCGATTTCGGCGCGGCGTTGCTCGGCGCGGGCGAGGAGCAGGGCGGCGAGGTTGACGCAGCCGATGAGCAGCACGGCGCCGACCGCGGCGGAGAGGAGCCAGAGGCCGCGGCGCGCCGGGCCGACGACCTTGTCGTGGAGCGGCGTGACGATCCCGCGGAGTTCGCCGTTGAAGCCCGCATCCTGCGCGATGGCGGCGCCGAGCAGATCCAGTTCCCGGCCGGTGGAGGCGAGCGTCGAGCCGGGGCGGAGGCGGCCGAGCACGCGGTAGTTGTGGTTGCCCATCTTCCGCGCGAGTTCCTCGGCGCCGAACACGAGCGGCTTGTAGAAATCCGGCGCGGAGAAACCGGTGGCGGCAAGATTCAGCGCGGCAAGGTCGGAGCGGTCCGGCACGATGCCGATGACGGTGTGCGGCCGGCGGTCGAGGTAAACCGTGCGCCCGACGAAATCCGGGGCCGCCTGGTAGCGCGAGCGCCAGAGGGATTCCGCCGCGAGGACGACATCGTTGCGGCCGCTCCGGGCGTCCTCGGCGGCGAAGTCGCGGCCGCGCAACGGCGCGAGACCGAGCGTGGAAAGAAAATCCGCGGTGACATGCGTCAGCGCGACGGGGACCGACTCGCGTTCGTCGCGGAGCGCCGCGAGCGAGGGGGCGAGGGCGACGAGGTGCTCGAACGAGGTCGCGCGTTCCTGCCAGGTCGTGAAATGGGCGGCGTTGACCGGCAGCGGGGTCGGGCTGACGGAGGGGGCGAGCTCCTGAAGATCGACAAGGCGGTCCGGCTCCGGCAGCGCGAGCGGGCGGAGGAGGACCTGATGAACGAGGGAGAACAGCGTGGCGCCGGCGCCGAGCCCGAAGGCGAGAATGAGCACGCTGACGGCGGTGAAGCCCGGGGTGCGGCCGAGCGAGCGGAGGACGAAGCGGAGATCGGCGAACATGGCGCGGGGTGGCGGGGGGCGAAACGGGCGTCGTTGCGACGGTTCAGGCGACGAACTTGGCCGGGAGTCGCGGCCCGGTGCGCGTGGTGGCGCGGGGGTCGGGGGATTCGGCCTTCTTCGCCGGATCGAGCGCGGCGCGCGTGGACGGCCGGAGGCGATCCCCGTAGGCGTAGAGGCCGCACGCGACGAGGAGTGAACTGACCACCAGCAACGCGCCGAGCGCGGAGGACCCGGTCGGCGGGGAGGCCGGTTCCGGGGGGATGAGTTCAGGGTTCATGGGAAAGGGAAAGCCACCGGCGCGCGGGACGCCGGCGGCAAGGGAAAGCGGGGAGGAAAGAACGAACGGCGGCCGGTCACTCGTTCCGCAGCGCTTCCATCGGGTCGACGCGCATGGCGCGGCGGGCGGGCACGAGGCAGGCGATGGCGGCGACGACGGCGAAGAAGGCCGCGACGGAGGAGAAGATCAGCGGATCGAAGGGCTCGACCTGGTAGAGCGCCTGCTGGAGGAGGCGGCTGGCGGCGAAGGCGCCGACGAGTCCGAGCACCAGGCCGGTGCCGACCTGCACGGCGCCGGCGCGGAGCACGAGGCCGAGGATGTTGCCGGCGCTGGCGCCGAGCGCCATGCGCACGCCGATCTCGCCCGTGCGCTGCGTGACGGCGTAGGCCATGACGGAGTAGACGCCGACGGCGGCGAGGAGCGCGGCGATGCCGGCGAAGCAGAGGAGGAGCGACATCGTCAGGCGCTGCACGCCGATCGACTGCTCGACGAGCTGGTCGTAGGTCTGCGGGTTGGCGAGGGCGAGGCTGGGGTCGATCTCGTTGACGATGCGGCGCAGCACGGGGATGACCGCGGCGGCGCTGAGGCCGGGTTGCGCCTGGCCGACGACCGTCATGAAACCGCCGCCGCGCTGGTCGCGCGGGTAGTAGATCTCGTCCGGCGGCGGGGCGGCGAGGCCGGCCGACTTCACGTCGCGGATGACCCCGACGATGCGGACGGGAATGTCGGCGTTGGGGCCGATGAGGAGGGTCTGGTCGACGGCCGACTCGCCCGGGAAGAGTTTCTTGGCGAGGGTTTCGTTGAGCAGCGCCACATTCTCGCCGCCGAAGCGGTCGTCGCCGGTGAGGAAACGGCCGGTGCTGAGCTGGAGGCCCATCGCGGAGAAGTAGCCCGGGGTGGCGAAGCGGATGGCGGCGATGGGGCGTTCGTGGATGGGTTTGATGGGGCGCCCCTGGATGGAGTAGGGCGAGAAACTGCCGACGCCGGAGAGCGGAAGGCCGAAGACGGCGCCGCCGGCGGCGAGCTCGGGGGCCGCCGCGAGACGCTCCTGGAGCTGACGGTAGAAATTGCGGGTCATCTCGGGGTTGCCGTAGCGCGAGTTCGGCAGGTTGATCAGGCCGAAGGCGCGGCCTTCGGGCACGAATCCGAGCTCGGCGTGCTGCAACTTCTGGAAGCTGACGACGAGGAGGCCGGCGCAGATGAGGAGTGTGAGCGAGAGCGCGACCTGCGCGACGACGAGGACGTGGCGGAAGGCCTTGGCCGCGGTGCCGCCGCCGGAACCGCGCGACGTGTCCTTCAGGACGCTGCCGACATCCGTGCGCGACGCCTGCCACGCCGGGTAGAGGCCGATGAGCACGCCCGAACCGAGGGCGACGAGGAAGGAAAAGCCGAGGACGACGGGATCGAGCCCGATCTCGTCGGCGCGCGGGAGCTGCGGGCCGGCGAGGAGCTGGATGCCGCGGAGGCTCCACCAGGCGAGGAGGACGCCGGTGGCGCCGGCGATGAGCGAGAAGAGGACGCTCTCGGCGAGGAACTGGCGGATGACCTCGCCGCGGCGGGCGCCGAGCGACATGCGCACGGCGATCTCCTTGTGGCGGGCGCTGACGCGGGCGAGGAAGAGGTTGGCGATGTTGGCGCAACCGATGAGAAGCACGAGGGCGACGGCGCCGGCGAGGGTCCAGAACTGCTGGGTGAGGTTGCCGAGCACCTGACGCTCGATGGTGCGCACCTCGGTGGCGTTGTTGGCGTCGATGTGCGAGGGGTTGGCGGCCTTGAACTGCGCGTTCATCTCGGCGACGCGGAGCTGGGCCTGTTCCGGCGTGACGCCGGTGGCGAGGCGACCGTAGGCCTGGTGGAGGATGGCGTTGCCGCGCTGCTGCGGGTTGAGGAAGGGCAGCTCGAGCGGGCGCGGCACCACGACCGCCGTCTGGTTGAACGGGATCGGCATGCGCTCGGGAAGGATGCCGACAATCTCGCGCGCGACGCCGTCGACGGAGACGATGCGGCCGATGATGTTGGGGTCGGCGCTGAAGCGATTCTGCCACAGCTGGTGGCTGATCATGGCGACGTTGGGGCCGCCCTCGGTGTCCTCCTCCGCCGTGAAGTGGCGGCCGCGCACGGGCTGGATGCCGAGCATGGGGAGGAGAGTGGCGGAGGCGTGGAGGCCGAAGACCTGCTCGGGCTCGCCGTTGCCCTCGGTGAGGGTGAAGCCGTTGCCGGCGGACATCGTCAGCTCGGCGAACACATCCTTGCGCTCGCGGTAGGCGAGATACTTGTCCCAGGAAAGCGCGGGGGCCTCGAGGTTGCGCTCGCGGTTGATCGCCCAGAGCGAGACGAGGGAGTCCGGGTTCGGGTAGGGCAGCGGGCGGAGGACGACGGCCTGCAGGACGCTGAACAGCGCGGTGCAGGCGCCGATCGCGATGCCCATGGTGAGGATGGCGATGAGCGTGAAGCCCGGCGTCTTGGCGAGGGAGCGGAGCGCGAATTTGAAGTCGGCGTTCATGGGAGAGAAGGGAGGAGGCGAGGAGAGAAGGGGGGCGGGCCGGGCATTATTCCGTGCGCAACGCGACCAGCGGGTCGACGCGGGCGGCGCGGCGCGCGGGGATGAGGCACGCGGCGAGGGCCGTGGCGGTGAGCACGGACACGGCGCCGAGGAGCGCGAGCGGGTCGGCGGGGCTCACGTGATAGATCAGCGAGGACAGGGCCTGGCCGGCGAACAGCGCGAGCGCGATGCCGGCGGCGGCGGCGACGCCGATCTGTTGGGCGGCTTGCCGGAGGATCAGCGCCACGAGATCGTCCGGCCGGGCGCCGAGGGCGGCGCGAATGCCGATCTCGCGCGTGCGCTGGGCGACGGCGTGGGTCTTGACGCCATAGACGCCGAGCACGGCGAGCAGGAGCGCGACGACGCCGAAGACGGCGAACACGAACGCCGCGAACCGCGCGGACCAAAGGGAGGCTTCGCCCTCGATGAAGACGCGCATCGGTTCGTGCGAGAGCAGCGGCAGCGCAGGATCGGCCGTGAGCATCGCGGCGCGCACGCGGTCGAGCGACGACTCGGCGACGGCGGGCTCGGCGAACGAGGTCAGGACATAGAGCTCGCCACCGAGCGTGTGGGCGACGGGCAGGTAGATGCGATAACCGGCCGCGCGATCGAGGAATTCCTGCCGGTGCTCGCCGACGATGCCGACGATCTCGAATTCCTCGCCGGGGGCGCCGAGCGCGAACCGCAGGCGCTGCCCGAGGGCGTCGCCCGCCGGGAAAAGGCGTCGCGCGAGCGTCGTGTCGATGATGGCCACGCGCGGAGCGGTGCGGTCGGAGGACTCGACGGCGGAGAACTCGCGGCCCGCGAGCACGGGGAGGCCGAGGGTGGCAAAGTAGCCGTCGCTCGCGCCGGAAAACAGCGCGGGAAAGGTCTCGGCCTCGGGCGGCGAGCCGGCGGGGGCGACGCGGCGGGTGCTCTCGCCGCTGGAGAGCGGCGGCTGGGTGGAAAACGAGACGCGCTCCACCGCGGGCAACGCGGCGACGCGCGCGCGGATCGAGTCGAGGCTGCGCTGCACGGCGCCGGGGTCGGCTTGGCGGAGGGAGTAGTCGACCTTGGAGACGAGGCTGCGCGTGGGGTCGAATCCGAGCGGCACGTGGCGGGCGGCGAGGGCGGCGCGGAGGAAAAGCCCGGCGCTGAAGAGCAGCATGATGGAGAGCGCGATCTGGCCCATCACGAGGAGGTGGCGGCCGGAGAAGAAGCGGTTCCAGCGGTCGTTGCCGCCGCCGGTCTGGGCCTTGAGGTCGGTGACGACGTCGCGGTTCGATGCGCGCAGGGCGGGGGTGAGACCGAAGAGCAGGGCGGCGGCCGTGCAGGCGAGAAGGGTGAAGCCGAGCACGACGGGATCGAGGCCCGGGCGCAGGTTGAGCGCGGCGTCCTCGACCGAGCGCGAGGCGGCGTCGAGCGAGGCGATGAGGGCGTGGTTGCCCCAGACGCTGACGGCGAGGCCGAGCGCACCGCCGGCGAGGGCGAGCAGCAGGCCCTCGGCGAGGAGTTGCCGGACGACGCGCCAGCGCGACGCGCCGAGCGCGAAGCGGACGGCGATCTCGCGGGTGCGCGCGGCGCTGCGGGCGAGGAACATGTTGGCGAGATTCAGGCAGGCGATGAGGAGCACGCTCCCGGCCATGAACACGAGCGGGGCGGCGAGCATGAACAGCTCGGCCGTGCCCGACGGATGCGGGCTGACGCTGAAGCGGGAGGGTGGCGCGAGCAGCAGTTCGCGCTCGCGGGTGCCGGTGGCGGCGGTGGGCGCGGCGGCGAGGCGGTCGAGGTCCTGCGCGAGCGCGGGCAGGCGCATGCCGGCCGAGGCGAGGTCGAGTCCGGGGGCGAGCCGCGCGGTGAGGAGGAGCGTGTAGTTGTCGGCGCGGCGCAGATCGCTGTGCCCGCGGGTGCGGCTGGCGGTGGAGCCGACCTGGCCGTAGAATCCGAGCGGCAGCCAGAAATCGGGCGCCATGAGCGCGCTGAGTCCGCCGAAACCCGGCGGCGCGATGCCGATGACGGTGCAGGGCTGGCCGTTGACCCAGACGGTGCGACCGACGAAGTCGGCGGGGCTGCCGTGGCGTTGCCAGAAGTTGTGGCTGGCCACGAGCAGGGCTTGGCCGGAGCCGGGGGCGCCCTCCTCGGCCGTGAAAAAGCGCCCGAGGGCGGGGCGGATGCCGAGGAGCTCGAAGTAGTTGGCCGAGACGAGATGCGTGAGGATGCGCTGCGGACTTTCGCCCGGTGCGGTGCCGAATCCGACCCGCGTGACGGAGAGCGCCGACACGCCGCTGAAGAGGTCGCGCTCCGCCGCGATGCGCTCGAACTCGGCGTAGGTGAAGCGCCGGAAGCTGCGCTCGGCCCCGCGGGTGGCGGTGTGCACCGAGACGACCTGTTCGGGCGCGACCGGAATGAGCGGCCGGAACAGGGCGGCGTGCACGAGCGAAAACACCGCGGTGTTGGCGCCGAGGGCGAGCGTGAGCGTGAGCAGCGCCACGGCGGTGAAGCCGGGCGTCTTGGCCAGCGAGCGAAAGGCGAGGCGAAGGTCGGAAAGCATGGGGTGGAAGGTGACGGAGTGGAGCGGGGCTGGTCTCGTTCTCGCGGTGGTCACTCCGTGCGCAGCGCGACCATCGGGTCGACGCGGGTGGCGCGGCGGGCGGGGATGAGGATCGACAGGAAGGAGACGGTGCTGAGCAGCGCCGCGACGGCGAGGTAGGTCGGGCCGTCGCTCGGCTGGATCTGGATCAGGAACAGCGCCTGCGAGATCGGCTGGGCGGCGAACTTGGCGGCGGTGAACATCAGGCCGAGGCCGAGCACGAGGCCGACGCCGAGCTGCCAGCCGCCCTGCCGGAACACCATGCCGAGCACGGTGCGGTGGCTGGCGCCGAGCGCCATGCGGATGCCAAACTCCTGGGTGCGCTGGTTGACCGAGAAGCTCTGCACGCCGTAGAGCCCGGCGGCGGCGAGCACGACGGCGACGATGCCGAAGATGCTGAACATCGCCGCGATGATCCGGTTCTGGCCGAGGAAGCCGTCGAGCGAGGTCTTCGGCGTCTCGACGAAGTAGGGCGGCAGGTTCGGGTCGATCTTCTGCACGGTGGCGGCGATGGCGCGGGCGAGGGATTCGCCGCGCTGGCCGCCGCGGGGCTTGGCCACGATGGTCATGAACTGGTTGGCGATCGGCTGCGGGGCGGCCGGGCCGAAGGCGCTGGCGAAGAGCGGGACGTAGAAGCCGGCGTTGTCGTTCTGGTTGTTGAACGGGCCGAGCATGCGGACGTCGGTGACGACGCCGACGATGCGGCGCCAGGGGCCGGGGTTGGTGCCGTTGGGCGCCGCGGTGCGGAAGCGGCGGCCGACGGCGGACTCGTTGCCGAAATGCTTTTTCGCGAACGTGGTGTTCACGACGGCGACGGGCTCGCGCTGGTCGGAGTCCTCGTCGGTGAGGTAGCGGCCCTCGACGACCTTCTGGCCGAGCGTGGCGGCGTAATCGCTGGAGACGTTCTCGAACTGGGCGATGGTGCGGTCGCTGTCCGTGGCGTAATTCTTGCCCTCGATCTCGACCGGGCCGCCGCCGGAGAAGACCATGCGGAAGCGGTTGGTGAGCGCGGCGGATTCGAACTCGGGCGTGGCGCGGAGTTCGCGGATGAGTTTCTCGTAGAAGGCCTGGCGGGCGGCGCTGGTCGGGTAGTCGCCTTCCATCAGGCCGAGGCGGGCGCCGAGCACGCCGGCGGTGTCGTAGCCGTTGTCGAGGTTCTGCGCGCGGAGGATCGACTGGACCTGGAGGAGGCCGACGACGAGCAGGATGCTGGTGATGAGCACCTGGAAGACGACGAGGCCCTTGGTGACGGCGCCGACGAAGCGGCCGGTGTTGCCGCGGCCGGATTCCTTGAGGACGTCGGCGGCGTTGGCGCGCGACGACATCCAGGCGGGCACGAGGCCGGAGACGACGGCGGAGAGGAGCGTGGCGCCGACGACTGCACCGAGCACGGGCAGGTCGATGGTGAAGCTCATCCACGACGGCAGCGGGTTGGTGAGGTTGCGCGCGGTGGCGTCGAGCAGGTCGGTGGCGTAGAAGGCGAGGCCGACGCCGGCGAGGGCGCCGAGCGAGGCGACGAGGAGGCTCTCGGTCAGCATCTGGCAGAGCAGGCGCCAGCGGCCGGCGCCGAGCGAGGAGCGGATGGCGAGCTCCTTGCTGCGCAGCGTGGCGCGGGCGAACTGCATGTTCATCACGTTGACGCAGGCGATGAGCAGCACGCCGATGCAGAAGCCGAGCATCGTGTAGACGGTGGTGCGGAAACCCTGGCCGGTGAACTGGTCGATGGCCGGGCGGACGTGGCCCATGGAGAACTGCTTGTTCGTGTCGGGGAAGGCGGCGGCGAACTGCTTGGCAACGGTGTCGATTTCGTTCTGCGCCTGCTCGATCGAGACGCCGGGCTTGAGCTTGGCGATGATGGCGACGAAGTTGACGCCGCGGTCGTTGCGCGGGCGCGGGGGGAAGGCGCTGTTGACGGGGATCCAGAGCTGCTCGTTGTTCGGGAAGTGGAATTTCGGCGGCATGACGCCGATGATGGTGCCGGCGGTGCCGTTGACGCGGATGGCCTTGCCGATCACGGAACGGTCGCCGCCGAAGTCGGCCTTCCAGAGCGCGTCGCTGAGGATGACGGCCTTGTCGACGCCGGGCTGGTCCTCCTCGGGGACGAAGTCGCGGCCGAGCACGGGCGCGACGCCGAGGGTGCGGAAGAAGTCCCAGGAAATGTAGCCGCCGGTGTAGCGGCGCGGCTGGCCCTGGTGGGTGACGTTGACCGTCGAGCCGTTGAGGTAGCCGGTCACGGCCTCGAAGGACTTGAGATTCATCTCCCGGATCTCCTTGTAGTCCATCGTCGTCATGCGGGAGTTGAAATTACCCGGGCGGAACGTCGCGGGGTCGACGAGCTGGACGTCGACGAGGCGCTCGGAGCCGGGGAACGAGAAGCCGCGCAGCAGCGCGCCGTTGACGACGGCGAACATCGTCGTGACGCCGCAGATGCCGAGGGCGAGCACGGTGACGGCGAGGGCGCAGAAGCCCTTTTCCTTGAGCAGCACGCGGAGTCCGATGCGGACGTCCTGGGTGAAATTTTGAAGCAGCATGGCGAGGAGGGAGACGAGTGAGCGCGGACGGAGAAAATCAGCGGGTGGAGGCGAGGCGGGCGGGCGGCGCGACCGAGACGAAGTGGACCGACGCGTCGGGTTGGGGCACGGCCCACAGTGCGAGCGTGGCGCCCAACGCCACCAGCAGCGTCAGCAAGACACGGGTATGAACGCGGAATTGAAGCGAGTGGTGGGCGAGCAGCACGGCGGCGTGAACGCACGACTTGTGCCAATGTTGAAAACTTGCCTAAACCGCACCGGGACAAGCGCTAAGCGCGAAACCCGGCCGGAGGGAATCTCGCCTTCGCGCCTGAAACTGAAACGCTGACGTCCCACGAATGGGATGGTGCGCCACGCGCGAGCGGCGCGACATCTCGAGCCGCGCGGCGCGCCGGTTCGCGTCCGCGCTGGCGGCAAGCGACGGGGCGGATGAGTGCGCGCCGACGGCATGGGGCGACCGCGGGATGGCACCTCGGCGCACACGGGGCGGCGGCTGCGGATCAGCGCCGGCTGTTGCTCGCGCTCACTTCGCGGTCCGGACGCGCAGCGCGCCGTTGACCGAGTCGAGCACCACGGTGGCGCCGCCACCGTTGACCTTGCCCTTGAGCACGGTGCGGCCGGATTTGCTGATCTCGATCGGGAAATCGCAGGAGACGCGGCCGTTCACGGAGTCGGCGACGAGCGAGAACGCCGCATCGGCGGGCAGCTCGGCGGTGCAGGAGCCGTTGACCGTGTCGAGCACGATGCGGTCGGTGGCGCCGACCTTGGTGAAGCCGACCTTGATGGAACCGTTGACGGTGTCGAAGCGGCCGCCGGACGCGAGACCCTCGGCCTCGATGCTGCCGTTGACGGAGTCGAGATCGACGTAGCCGGTCACGCCGGTCACGCGGATCTCGCTGTTGACGACGTCGACTTGGCGGAGCGAGACGCCGGCGGGGACCTTGAGCTTGTAGCGGACCTCGGCGCGGCCGTGGTTCCAGAAATTGCGGAGCTTGCGGTCGATCTCGGTCTTGATCGCGAGGCGCTCCGGGCGGTGCTCGATGGCGAGGCGGATGCGCGCGAGGGATTCCTCGTCCCGGGCGAACTTCTCGGCCTCGAGGAGGACCTCGTTGCGATCCCAGGCCTCGATGTCGACGTCGCCGTTGATGTTGGAGAGCGAGATGACGCCGTCGGCGGCGAAGGCGTAGGTCTGGCTGAATTTCTCGGAGACGCGCGCCTGCGCGTCGGCGGCGAGGAAGAACACGGCGCCGAGCGGCAGCGCGAGGAGGCGGAGCAGGAACGTGGCGGTCATGGAAAAAATCAGGAGCGGGCGCGGAGGGTGAGGCTGCCGTTCATGGATTCGAGCGTGATCCTGGCGCCGCCGTCGCCGAGCGTGCCGCGGAGGGAGCGGCGGCTCGATCGCTCGACGGTGATCGGCAGCTCGGCGCGCACGCGCCCGTTCATCGTGCTGGCGCGGACGGCGGCGCCCGCGTCGCGCGGAACTTCGACCGTGCACGAGCCGTTCATGGTATCGAGTTTGATCTGCTGACCGTGGCGGACCGTCACGAACGAGGCGAAGATGCGCCCGTTCATCGAGTCGAGTTCGGCATCGCCGGCGAGGCCGGTGGCCTCGATACGGCCGTTCATGGTGGCGATCTTCACGTCGCCGCGGACGCCCTCGGCGGTGACGGCGGAGTTCATGACGTCGACCTTGAGGTGGGCAAGGCGGGCGGGGACGCGGAGCGTGTAGCGCACGCCGCCGGGATTGCGGTTCGCCTTCCCGGCGAACCAGGAGCGCTCGGACTGCGGATACCTGGTCTTGATCGTGATGCGGTCGGGCCGGGCATCGACGTCGATGGAGATGCGGGCGAGGCGCTCCTCATCCCGGGCGAACTTCTCGGCGACGATCTGCACCTCGTCCCGGTCCCAGGCGACGATGTCGACGTCGCCGTTCATGTTGGAGAGCGCCACGCTGCCGCCGGCGGCGAGCGGGTGGGTCTGGGTGGATTTTTCGGTGACTTCGGAGGCGGTGGCGGTGGCGACGCACAGGGCGCCGGCGAGGGCGAGGAGGGGGAGGCGGAGTTCGCGGAGGGTCATGACGGAGGAAGGCGGTGGATATCCCCACAACCCGGCGCGCGCGGGAAAGTTACAGGTTATTCCGCGCGCAAGGCGACGAGCGGGTTCACGCGCGTGGCCCGGCGCGCCGGAATCCAGCAGGCGAGCGCGGCGGTGACGAGGAGCACGGCCGGTGCGAGGCCGTAGGCGACGGGATCGAAGGGGCTGACGCCGTAGAGCAGGCTGCGCAGCACCTGGCCGAGGCCGAGACCGAGGGCGAGACCGAGCACCACCCCGGTGAGCGCCATGACGAGCCCTTCCCGGAGGATGAGGCGCTGCACTTCGCCCGGCTCGGCGCCGAGCGCCATGCGGATGCCGATCTCGCGCGTGCGGCGGGCGACGGCGTAGGCCTTGACGCCGTAGAGGCCGACGACGGCCAGCGTGAGCGAAAGCGCGCCGAAGACCGCAAACATCCAGGCGCCGATGCGGACCATCCACAGCTGCATGCTTGCATCGAGGTGCTGGCGGAAGGTCTTCAACCCGAGGACGGGCACGCCGCCGGCCGCTTCCCGCAGCGTGCGGCGCACGGTGTCGGTCATGGCCTGCCGCGCAGCGGGCGTCGCGGCCGCGGTGCGCAGGTGGAAGAAGGCGTTGCTTTGGTAGCCCTGCGCGAAGGGCACATACATGACCCCGTGGTCGGTCTCGCTGAACAGGTCCCACTTCGTGCGCGGCACGATGCCGACGATCTCGAGCGTCGGGGCGTCGTTTTCCTGGCGGGCGACCTCGCTGCTGGCGCCCGTGGCGGCGCCGCCGCCGCCGGCCGCGCGCGGGGCGTTGCGTTCGGCGAACTGGATGCGCTGCCCGACGGCGTTCCCTTCCGGGAAAAGCTTCGCCGCGAGCGCCTCGTCGATGATGGCGACGGCCGGAGCCCCCTGGTGGTCGGCCTCGGCCGCCGTGAACGCCCGGCCGCGGAGCAGCGGCAGGCCCATGGCGGCGAAATAGTCGGCGCCGACGGAGTTCCATCGCGGACTGAAGGCGAGGCCTTCCGCGGCGGTCGCCGGCTTGGCGTCCGGGGCCGGATTCACGCCGGCCAGTTGCACGCGGCGCGAGAGCGAGACCATCCCGAACGGGGCGACGGCGGAGATGCCCGCGTGCTGCACGCCGGGCAGCGCCGCGAGACGCTCGCCGGCGGCGCGGTAGAGCTCGAGGCCGCGCTCAGCGTTGTAGCCGCCGAGGCTGGCGTCGAGTTCGACGAGCAGCGTGTCGTCGGCCCGGAAGCCGGTGTCGATGCTGCCGGCCGCCAGCGCGCCGCGGATGAAGAGGCCGGCGGCGATGAGCAGGCCCAGCGACAGGGCGAGCTGGGCGACGACGAGGGGATGCCGCGGCAGCCAGCGCGGCCCGCGGCGCACGGCGTCCTCGCCGGCCTGCTCCTTGAGGTCGGTCAGCACGTCGGCGCGCGAAAGTTTCAGCGCGGGCCCGAGGGCGAAGAAGAGCGTCGCCAGCGCGGCGAAGGCGAAGGTCGCGGCAAAGAGCGCGGGATTCGACGCGCCCTGGAAGAACAATCCCACCGGCGCGAGCTGTCCGACCGTCTGCATGAGCAGCGTGGTCGACCACGCGCCGAGCACGAAGCCCGCCGCCGCGCCGCCGAGCGAGAGCAGGAAGCCCTCCGTGAGCAACTGGCGCACGATGCGCCCGCGCCCGCCGCCGAGCGCGAGGCGGATGGCGAACTCCTTCCGCCGGGCCTGGCCGCGGGCGAGGAGCATGTTGGCGAGATTGAGCGAGGCGATGAGCAGCACGATGCCCGACATCGCGATCAACGTCGTGCCGAGCACACCGAGCGTGGATTCCTCGGCCGGGGCGTTGCTCGTGCTCATGCGCGGCAGCCGGCGCGTCGTGAGCGTCTGCTCCTTGAACTCGACGGGAAACTGCTCCTGCAGGCGCGCCGCCATCGCTTTCAACGCCGGCTCGGCCGTGGCGGTGGTCTGGCCGGGCTTCAGCCGGCCGACGACCACGAGTTGGTGCACGTCGGCGCGGTCGAGCGAGCGCGCCGCCGTGGCGTCGTAGTCGTTCGAGATCTGGTCATGCATCCCGAGCGGGAAATAGATCTCCGGCCCGAACAGCATCATCGTGCCCGAGAAACCCTCCGGGGCGATGCCGACGACGGTGACGGGCTTCTCGTTCACGCGCACGACGCGGCCGACGAGGTCGGGGGCGAAGTTTTCGCGCTTCCAGTAGTTGTAGCTCACGATCGCGACCGGGATCGCGGCGCCGGGTCTCTCCTCCTCCGGTGTGAACGCGCGGCCGCGCACGAGCGGCACCTGCAGCGTCGAGAAATAGTTCGAGCTCACGATCCCCGCGAACATGCGGCGCGTGCCCTCGCGCTCGCCGAGGCCGACAATCGACAGGTTGTGCGCGAAGAGGTCCGCGAACACCGGGTTGTCCTCCCGCAGCGCCTGAAAGGCGGGGTAGGAGAACATGCGGAAGCGCTGCGGGTTCTTCTCGTCCTGCGTGTAGAGCTGCACGACCTGCTTCTCCTCCGGCCACGGGCGCGGGCTGAAGACCAGCTCGTGCACGAGGCTGAAGATCGCGGTGTTCACGCCGATGCCGAGCGCGAGCACGGTGACGGCGGCGAGCGTGAAGGCCGGCGTCTTGGCGAGCAGCCGGAAGGAGAGGCGGAGGTCTTGGAGCAGATTCATGGGCGGGGCGGGTGGGGGACGTCAGGGGTTATGAAAGATGCGGGCCGGCGCGGCCGTTCACTCGGTGCGCAGCGCCTCGAGCGGGTTGACCTTGGTGGCGCGGCGCGCGGGCAGCCACGCGGCGACCGTCGCGGCGGCGAGGAACAGCGCGGCGGCGGCGGCGAGCACGGCGGGATCGAAGGGTTTCAGGCCATACATGACCGAGCTGAGCAGCCGGTTGACCCCGGCGCCGAACAGCAGGCCGATGCCGATGCCGGCGAGCGCGGTCACGACGCCCTCGCGCAGGATGAGCCCCTGCACGGCCGAGGGCAGCGCACCGAGCGCCATGCGGATGCCGATCTCGCGCGTGCGGCGCGACACCTGGTAGGCCTTCACGGAATAGATGCCCGCCACCGCGACGAACATCGCGAAGAGCGAGAACACCGAGAGGAGCGTCGAACCGAGGTTCATCGCCCACAGTTCGATCGAGTCCTCCGCGTGCTGCTTGAAGGTGCGGACCTTGAACAGCGGCAACCCCGGCGCGGTCTCCTGCACAAGGCGGCGCACTTGCGGCGTCAGCGCGATCGCCGCCGCGGCGGTGTCTTGCGCCGGCCGGATGTGGAAGAAGGCGTTGTTGGAGAAACCCTGCGCGAACGGCACGTAGATCGCGCCCGGGGGATTCTCGTCGAAGAAATCCACGCGGCTCGACGCCACGATGCCGACGACCTGCAGCGGCCCGAGCGTGCCGTCGCGCCGGCCGGTGAAACGCACGGATTGCCCGAGCGCGTCGCCCTCCGGCCAGAGCTGGCGCGCGAGGATCTCGTCGATGATGACCACGCGCGGCGCGCCGGGCGCCTCGGTCTCGGCGGCGCTGAAGTCGCGGCCCTGGATCAGCCGCAGGCCCATGACGGCGAAGTAGTCGGCGCTGATGGCGTTCCAACGCGCGCTGAAATCGAGTCCCTCCGCCGCCGTCGAGGGACGGGCGTCGGGCGGCAGGTCGGGCCCGTTGCGGCGCACCTCGGGCGTCGAACTGACAAAGCCGTAGGGCACGATCGCGGCGAACGCGGCGCCGCTCACGCCGGGCAGCGCCCCGAGCCGGGCGCGCACCTCGCGGAACGCCTCGAGGCTCCGCGGCTCGTCGAGTCCGCCGAGGCTGGAGTCGACCTCGGCCACGACGGTGTGATCGGCGCGGAACCCGTGGTCGACCCCGAGCGTGCCGAACGCGAGCCGCAGGAAAAGCCCGGCCACGATGAGCAGCGTCAGGGACAGGGCGATCTGCATCACGACGAGCGGATGGCGCGGCCGCCACCACACCGGACGCGTCGCACCCGGATCGGAATCGGTCTGGAGCTTCAGGTCGGTCAGCACGTCGCCACGCGAGAGGCGCAGCGCCGGCCCGAGCGAAAAAGCGAGCGTCGCGCCGATGCAGATGGCCGCCGTGGCGGCGATGATCGCGCCGGCTCCGCCGGTGCCCACAAACAGCGTGATCGGCAGCCGCGCCTCCATCGACGCGAAGATGACGTCGAGCACCATGCGCGAGAGCCAGACGCCGAGCGTGCCGCCGACGACGGCGAGCAACAGTCCCTCGAGGCAGAGCTGGCGGATGAGCCGCGCCCGGCTGCCGCCGAGCGCGAGGCGGATGGCGAATTCCTTCCGCCGCGCCTGCCCGCGCGCGAGCAGCAGGCTGGCGAGGTTGAGGCAGACGATGAGCAGCACCGCGCCGGCGAGCGACATGAGGACGCCGCAGAAGATCATCACCGGCGTCTCCGAGCGCGGCGAGGAGCTCGACCCCAGCCGCGGCAGCGCCGCGACGGTGACGGTCTGGTCCTTGAACTCCACGGGGAATGCGCGCTCAAGGTTCGCCCCGAGCGCGTCGAGCGCCGAGCGCGCCTGCGCCGGATCGACGCCCGGGGCGAGCCGCGCGACGACGAGCAGCGTGTAGGTGTCGGCGCGTTCGAGGCTCCGGCGCTCCTCACCGAGGACGAAATTCTGCAGCGCCGCGTGGTCGCCGAGCGGGAAGAACAGTTCCGGGCCGAAGAGCATCGTCGTCCCGCTGAACCCTTCCGGCGCGATGCCGATGATGGTGTAGGTGCGCTCGTTGATCCGCAGCGTGCGGCCGAGCAGGTCCGGATCGAAGCCGCTGCGCCGCCAATACGCGTGGCTCACGATGACGACCTGCGGCGTCGAGCCCGGGGTCTCCTCCGCCGGGGCGAAGCCGCGACCGCGCGCGAGCGGCACGCCGAGGACCTCGAAATAGTTCGCCGACACGATCGCCGCGAGGGTGCGGCGCGTCTCCTCGCCCTGCCGCACGCCCACGACGGTGTTGTCGTAGGCCAGCGCGCCGGTGAAGAGGTCGCTCCGCCCGTTGAGCTCGCGCCAGATGGGTTGGGAGAACGGCCGGAAACTCGACGGCTCCTTCCGGTCCTGCGTGTAGACCTGCACGATCCGCCCGGGATCGGCGAAGGGCCGCGGGCTGAACGCCAGCGCGTGGATGACGGTGAACATCCCGGTGTTCACGCCGATGCCGAGCGTGAGGACGAGGATGGCCGCGCCGGCGAACGCCGGCGACTTGAGGAGGAGACGCAGCGCGAACTTCAGGTCATGCAACATGGCGGCGTCCTCATTCCGCGCGCAGGGCGGTGGTCGGACTGACGCGGGTGGCGCGGCGGGCGGGCAGGAAGCAGGCGAGGAGCGTCGCGACGGCGAGGATGAGCGTGGAGGCGCCGAGGGCGATGGGGTCCCAGCCCTTGACCTGGAAGAGGACGCCGGAGAGGACCTGGCCGACGAGCAGCGCGAGCACGAGACCGAGCGCGGTGGAGAAGGCGATCTGCTGCGCGCCCTGCTTCATGATGAGGGCGAAAATGTCGCCGCGGTCGGCGCCGATGGCCATGCGGATGCCGATCTCGCGCGTGCGGCGCTCGACGGCGTAGGCCTTGACGCCGTAGACGCCGACGACGGCGAGGAGCAGGGCGATGGCGCCGAAGAGGCCGAAGAGCACGGCGCCGAGGCGCACGGCCCAGAGCGTGATCGTCTGCTCCTTCTTGTCGACGTAGGGCGAGATGTTGAGGATGGGCGCCGCGGGATCCGCGGCGCGGAGCTCGGAGCGCAGCGTGGAGACGAACGCGGAGGACGCGGCGTAATCCATCGACTGGAGCCGCACCATGAGGTAGCCGCCCGCGCTGAAGTTGTGGGCGAGCGGCGTGTAGATGCGGAAGCGCGGCTCGGGGGAGTCGGTGACCTCGTGGCGGTGCTTCGACACGATGCCGACGACTTCCATCTCCGCGGGCGAGCCGTCGGCCGGGGCCTGGGTGTATTTGACCCGCCGGCCGAGGGCGTCGCCCTGCGGGAAGAGTTTCAGCGCGATGCCCTCGTCGAGGATGCAGACGCGGGGCGCGGCCTTGTCGCGGGCCTCCGACGCGGTGAAGTCGCGGCCTTGGAGCAGCCTGACGCCGATGGACTCGAGGTAGCCGTCGGAGATGGCGGTGAAGACGCCGACGGCGCCGGGGCGCGGTGCGTTGGGGTCGGTGGTGACCGGCATCGCCTCGTGGGCGGGCATGATGCGGGCCGTGTTGGTGATGCTGCCGTAGGGAATGAGGGTGGATAAGCCGGCGGACTTGACGCCGGGATAGGCGCGGATGCGGTCGAGCAGGCGCTGCTGACGGTTGGCGGCTTCGGGATGGGGCGTGTTGAGCAGCGAGTAGTCGATTTCCGCCACCACGGCGCCGCGCGGCTCGAAACCGGTGTCGAGGTTGCCGGCCGCGAGGGCGCCGCGGAAGAAGAGGCCGCCGGCGAAGAGGAGGACGAGGGAGAGGGTCATCTGCGCCATGACGAGCAGGTGGCGGCCGGCGAAGAATCGGTTCCAGCGGCCGGACACGGCGGCGTCACCGGACTGGGATTTGAGGTCGTGCACGAGGTCGGCCTTGGCCGACTTGAGGGCGGGCCCGAGGCTGAACATCACGGTGGCCACGAAGCAGAACAGGAAGGTGACGGCGAGGGCGGTGGTGTCTGGGGTCAGGCTGCTGGTCAGCGCGATGTTGAAGGTGCTGAAGATGCCGTTGAACGATTTTTCGAGCAGGTCGTTGGACCAGTAGCTGAGGGCGATGCCGAGGGTGCCGCCGAGCAGGGCGAGCACGAAGCCCTCGACGAGGAGCTGGCGGACGATCCGCCAGCGCGTGGCGCCGACGGCGAGGCGCACGGCCATCTCTCGCGCGCGGGCCGCTCCGCGGGCCAGGAGCATGTTGGCGAGATTGAGCGAGGCGATCAGGAGAACGACGCCCGCCATGGCGACGAGGAGCGTCCCCAGCAGCCCGATCGGGCCGTCGTCGCTCGGCGTGGTGCTGATGCTGAATTTGCTCGGCGCGGTGATCTGCAGTTCGCGCACGCTTGGAACATCGGAGGGCTGGAGCGCCGTCAGGCGCTGTTCCAAGCCGGCGAGCCGGGGTTTGGCCGACTCGATGGTCAGGCCCGGCTGCAGGCGGGCGACGAGGTTGAGGGCGTAGAGCTTGGGCAGGTTGAGGTCCTTCAATTCGGACTCGGAGAAGGCTCCGCTCATCTCCGCATACACCCCCATGGGCAGGTAGGCTTGGGGCGCGAAGGCGGCGCTGATGCCCGAGAAGTTTTTCGGCGCGATGCCGATCACGGTGTAGGGGCGGTCGTTGACGCGCAGGGTGCGGCCGACCAGCGCGGGGTCGCCGCCGAGGCGCTGCCAGAAGGAGTGGCTGAGGACGATGACGGGAATGCGCGCGTTGGGACGGGATTCCTCCGCGGTGAAGAAACGGCCGGCGACGGGCCGGGCGCCGAGCACGCGGAAGAACTCCTCCGAGACGATGGTGATGAAGCTGCGGCGCACGTCGCCGCCGGCTTCCGGCGCAAGACCGGCGAGGCCGAAGCTCAGCGCGGCGACATCCGCAAACACATCCTGATTCTCCCGCAGCGCGACGAACTCGGAGTGCGAGAACTGCCGGTAGTCGCGGGTGGCGTCCTTGCGCGCCGTGAACACGTTGACGACCTCCTCCGGATTCTCGAGGGCGAGCGGGCGCAGCAGGAGGCTCTGGACGAGCGAGAAGACGGCGGAATTGACCCCGATGGCGAGGGCGAGCGTGCAGACGGCGACCGCGGTGAAGCCCGGGCTCTTGGCGAGCAGGCGCGTGGCGAAGCGGAAATCTTGGACGAGGGTGGACATGGCGCGCGAGGAGGGGGAAGGCGGCCGGGGACGCACCCCGGTCGCCACCAGCACACGCACGCCGACAGGAAAGTTGCGGGATTTTTGTAGGACAGGTTTCAACCGGTCCCGAAAGTCCGCGTCCGCGGCGCTCACTCGGCGCGCAGCGCCTCGACGGGATTGACCCGCGTGGCCCGCCGCGCCGGCAGCCAGCTGGCGAACAGGCCGATCAGGAGCAGGAGGAGCGCGACGACGCCGAGGCTGAGCGGATCGAAGGGCGAGACGCCGTAAAGCACGCTGCCCATGGCGCGGCCGAGGCCGAGCGCGCCGATCAGGCCGAGGCCGAGGCCGAGCAGGGCGAGCCGCAGGCCCTGGCCGAGCATGAGCTGGCGGACGTTGCCGGCGGAGGCGCCGAGCGCCATGCGCACGCCGACTTCGCGCGTGCGTTGCGCAACGATGTAGCTGAGCACGCCGTAGAGTCCGATGGCGGCGAGCAACAGCGCGATCCCGGCGAAGACGGCGAGCAGGCGCAGCATGATGCGCTCGTTGGTGACCGATTGGTCGAACATCTCGGTCATCGTGCGCAGGCCGAAGATGGGCAGCGTCGGCTCGACCTCGCGCATGGCGGCGCGGATGGCCGAGGCCAGCGCGGCGGGATCCTGCGACGTGCGCACGACGAAGGACACGCCGCCCGGCGTGATGCGGCGGTAGGGATAGTAGATCTGCACGCGCGTGTCCTGATTGATGCCGTAGTTCTGCACGTGGCCGACGATACCGACGATGGTGACGTAAACCGGGTCGCCGTTGGGCGGACCGAAATTCACGCGCTTGCCGATCGGGTCCTGTCCGGGGAACCAGGTGTCGGCGAACTTCGTGTCGATCACGATGGTGGCCGGATCCGTGGGCGACTCGAGGTCGGTGAACCCCGACCCGCGGAGGAGCGGGATGCGCATCGTCTCGAAGTAGTCGCGGCTCGCCGCGTTGTTCTCCGTCGAGGGGCGCTGACCCGGACCGGGCTCGGGCTGGCCCTCGACGAGGAACGTGGTCTGGTTGCCGCCGCCGGAGAGCGGGAGCGGGTTCGTGAGCGCGGCGTGCGTGACGCCGGGGAGGCTGCGCAATTTCTCCAGGGCGCGGTCGAGGAGCTGGCGGCGCTTGGCGGCGTCGGACCACTCGCGTCCCGGCATGACGTAACTGAAGGTGACGATCTGGTCGGTCTTCAGGCCGAGGTCGGCGCGGTAGAGGTTGTAGATCGTGCGCATCATCAGGCCGGAGGCGAAGAGGAGCACGAGGGTCAGGGCGAACTCCGTCGCGACGAGCGCGGAGCGCCAGCGCGTGCTGCCGCTGCTGCCGGAGCGACCGCCGGCGGCCAGCGCCTCGTTGAGGTTCACGCGCGTGCCGGTCAGCGCGGGCACGAGGCCGAAGAGCACGGTGACGCCGACGCCGATGAGGATGGAGAGCCCGAGGACGGTGAAGTCCATGTTCACCTGCGTGACGAAGGGCGAGTTGGCGGGGATGAGGGTCTTGATGCCCTGCATGACGCCATAGCCCGCGAGCAGGCCGAGCGCCGTGCCGGCGAGGCCGAGCAGGAGGCTCTCGATCAGGACAAGGCGGATGAGCCGCGCGCGGCTGGCGCCGAGGGCGGCGCGGACGGCGAGTTCGCGCGAGCGGACGGCGGCGCGGGCGAGGAGGAGATTGGCGACGTTGGCGCAGGCGATGAGGAGCACACCGAGCGCGGCGGCGAAGGAGATCCACACGGCGCCGCGCTGCTGCCCGACGGCGCGGTCGACGAGCGACTGCATGTTGATCGAGTTGCCCGTGTTGGTCTGCGGGAATTCCTGCTCGAGCTGGCGCGCGATGTTGAGCATGTCGTCGCGCGCGGCCTCGTAGCTCACGCCCGGCTTGCGGCGCGCGATGCAATAGAGCCCGGGGTGGTTGCCGCGGTCGCCGAAGGATTCGGAGAAAACGCCGGTCGGCGCCCACAGATCGGTGCTCGGCGCCGGGGTGCGGAAGTCGGCCGGCATGACGCCGACGATGGTGTAGATCTCGCCGCTGAGCGTGAGTTTGTGGCCGAGCACGTCGGGGCGGCCGCCGAGGGAATTTTGCCAGAAACGCTCGCTCACAACGACAGTGCGGTCGACGCCCGGTTTGTCCTCGTCGGCGTTGAACCAGCGGCCGAGTTTCGGGGCGACGCCGAGGGCGGCCCACATGTCGGCGGAGAAGAGTGCGCCGTTGACGCGCTCGGTCTCGGAGGCGCCGACGTAGTTGAAGCTCTGGTTGCGGAAGAGGCCGAGGTGGGTGAAGCTCTTCTGGCGTTCGCGCCAATCGAGGTAGTTCGGGTAGGAGACCGACATGTTCGGCACCTGCTGCGATCGTTCGCCGAAGAAGACCAGCTCGTGGACCGCGGGCAGCGGCAGCGGTTTGAAGAGGAGGACGTTGAGGAAGCTCAGCACGCCCGAGTTGGCGCCGATCCCCAGGGCGAGCGTGACGATGGCGATGAGCGAGAAGGCCGGGGTCTTGGCCAGCGAGCGGAGGGCGAATTTCAGGTCGGTGATCATGGGGCAGGGGGACGGGGATCGCTCCGCCCGCGGATGCGGGCGGAGGGGTGGTCGACAAGGAATACCGCGCGCGGCGGATGAGGTTTCAGAATCGGCGTTCTTTTCTCGGCGGCGTCAGCGGGGGGCGGTGACCGCGGCGGGGCGGGGAAAATCACTCCGCGCGCAAGGCGACCATCGGATCGACGCGCGTGGCACGGCGGGCCGGCAGCCAGCAGGCGGCGAGTCCCACGATCGCGAGCACCGTCGTGAGCGCGAAGTAGGTCGGCGGATCGCTCGGGCTGATGCCGTAGAGCAGGGCGGCCATGAAGCGCGTCAGGCCGAGGGCGGAGACGACCCCGAGGGCGAGGCCGGCGGCGACGAGCGCCAGACCCTGGCCGCCGACGAGCCGGAACACATCGTTGGCCGAGGCGCCGAGCGCCATGCGCACGCCGATCTCCGGGGTGCGTTGCGCGACGTTGTAGGCCATGACGCCATAGACGCCGAGGGCGGCAAGGAAGAGCGCGCCGATGCCGAAGGCGCTGAACACTTGCCCGAAGAACCGGCGGTTCCAGTAGGCAAGCGCCTCGATGCGCTCCTGCGTCATGACGTTGTAGATCGGCACGTCGGGGTGAACGGCGAGCACGGCCTGCTGAAGCGCGGGGCCGAACGTGGCGGGATCGCCCTTCACGCGGGCGACGTAGGAGACGAAATTGAAGTCGTTCTGCTCGGCCAGCTGGTAGATCGCGCCGCGGTCGTAGGGACGGTCGAGGCGCTGCGGCACGTTGCCGACGACGCCGACGATGGTCATCCACGGCGCGGTGTCGTCGGCCTTGAAGCCGAAGCGGACGCGTTTGCCGATGGGGTCCTCGCCGTTGCACCAGCGGTCGACGAACTGCTGGTCGACGACCGCGACGCGCGTGGAGTCACGCGTGTCGGTCGCGGCGAAGGCGCGGCCCCGCCGCACGGGGATGCGCATGGTGGCGAAGTAGTCGGCGGAGACGACGTGCGCGGTGGTCTGCGGGGACTCCTGCACGTTGCGCGGCAGGGGGCGGCCCTCGAGGAGGAAGGCGTTGCTGTTGTTCCCCGTGGCCGGCAGCATGCTGGTCGCCGCCACGCTTTCGACGCCCGGCACCTCGGACAGGCGGCGGGTGAGTTCGTCGAAGAAGCGCTGGACCTGCGCGCGGTCGGGGAACTGCGCCGCCGGGAGACCGACGCGGAAGGTGATGAGCCCGGAGGCGTCGTAACCGGAGGGCGTGGCCTGGAGCTTCAGGAAGCTGCGCACGAAAAGGCCGGCGCCGATAAGCAGGATGGCCGACAGCGCGACCTGGGCGACGACGAGGCCCTGGCGCAGCCGCCGCGCGCGGCGGCCTCCGGTGGTGCCCCGCGCGCCCTCCTTGACCTCGAGCGCGGTGCTGCGGGAGGCCTGCACGGCGGGAAACAGGCCGAAGACCAGCGACGATGCGATCGCCGCGCCGAACGCGAAGGCGAACACGCGCCAGTCGAAGTCGAATGTCATCCAGAACGGGATCTCCACCTCGGGCACGGCGCTCAGGAGGAGGCTGTTGGCCCAGACGCCGATGAGTAGGCCGAGCCCACCGCCCAGGACACCGAGGAGCAGGCTCTCGGTGAGCACCTGCCGGATCAGGCGGGCGCGCGTGGCGCCGACCGAGACGCGGATGGCGATCTCGTGCGCGCGGCCGGCGGCCTTCGCCAGGAGCAGGTTGGCGACGTTGGCGCAGGCGATGAGAAGCACGAAGATGGCCGCACCGAGCATGAGGTTCATGAACAGCACGGTATCGGCCGTCGCCTCCTCGCGGACGAGGCGCAGCGCGAAGCCCTTGCCCTCGTTGGTCTCCGGATGCGCCATGGCGAGGCGGGCGGCGATGGCGGCGACTTCGGCGCGCGCCTCGTCGAGGGTGACGCCGTCGCGGAGGCGCGCCCAGCCGCCGAGGTAATGGCTGGCGCGAGTCGTGGGGTCGTTCTTGTAGACCATCGGGGTCCACAGCGCGTGGTTCTCGGGAAAACCGAAGCCCGCCGGGAGCACGCCGATAATCGTGGTCGGGGTGCCGTTCATCGTCACGGTGCGGCCGATGACGTCCTCGCGCCCGCCGAAGCGGCGCTGCCAGAGCGCGTAGCCGAGCAGGGCGGTCGGCGGCGCGCTCGGCTCGGCGTCGGCCGGCGTGAACAGGCGGCCCATCACGGGCTGGACGCCGAACATGGCAAAGGCCTCGGCGGAAACGTCGGCGCCCATGACGCGCTCCGGGACCTCGCCGCCGGTGAAGATCACCGTCTTGCTCATGGCCGTGGTGAGGCCGGTGAGGGTCTTGGACTGCTCGCGCAGGTCGAGGAAATCGGGCAGCGAAAGCTCGTAGTAGCCGTCGGGCTGGTTGAGCGCGAGGCTGTTGAGGTAGACGAGCCGGTGCTCGTCTTTTATATGCGGCAACGGCCGCAGGAGGACGGCGCTGAAGGCGTTGAAGATCGCCGTGGACAAGCCGATGCCGAAACCGAGCGCGACGACGGCCGCGAGCGTGGTGCCGGGGTTCTTGGTCAGGAGCCGGAAAGCGAAGCGGAGATCGGTGAGCATGGGGGCAGCGCGGGAAGCCGGTGAGGTTGGGGGAAAGGTGGGGAGGCGAGAGGCGACGGTCACTCGCTGCGCAACGCGACCATCGGGTCGACGCGCGTAGCGCGGCGGGCCGGCAGCAGCGAGGCGGCGAGGGTCACGGCGAGGAGGAGCACCGGCACCACGAGGAAGACCAGCGGATCGTGCACGGAGACGGCATAGACCATCTCCCGGAGAAATCCGGCGCCGAGCGCCGCGCCGGCGAGACCGAGCAGCAGCCCGCCCACGGCGAGCCCCGCGCCCTCGCGCAACACGAGCCGCAGCACGTCGTGACGCGTCGCCCCGAGCGCGAGGCGGATGCCGAATTCGCGGGTGCGCTGCGTGACGCCGTAGGCGATCAGGCCGTAGAGCCCGATGGCGGCGAGCAGGAGCGCGAGCCCGGCGAACAGGCCGAAGAGCGAAACGTAGAGCCGCGGCTGCGTGATCGTGGCGGCGACGAGGCGATCGACGGTGTTGACGGTGCCGATGGCTTGGTCGGGATCGACATCCCAGATCGCCTGCTGCACGGCCTTCGCCACGGCGTCAGGGCGGACGTGGGTCTGGATCATCAGGGTCGCAAAGGCGGGCGGGCGCTGCGCCGCGGGCCGATAAACCTGCAACGGCGCCTCGCTCGCGGCGAGGCCGCTGCGCCAGACATCGCCGACGACGCCGACGACCTCGACCTTGAGCGTCGTGCCGTTGGTCAGGATTTTGCCGATGACGTCCGTCGTGCCGAAGAGCCGGCGCGCCGTGGTCTCTGAAATCAGGGCGACGGGCGGGGCCTGCGCGTCGTCCGCCGCGGCGAAGAGCCGGCCGGCCAGGAGCGGGATGCCGGCGGCGCGGTGGTAGTCGGCGTTGACGGAATCGTAGAATGCGGCGGGCGCCCGGTCGGCCGCCGGCGTGCCTGCGTGCTCGAGGGGGAACAGCGTCACGGGAATGCCCCAGGTGAACGGCACGGTTTGGGTGAGGCCGACGGCCGCGACGCCGGGGACGGCGGCGACGCGTTCCTCCACGCGACGGTAGAATTCCCGCATCTTGTCGGCGGAGTCGTATTTCTTGCCCGAGAGGGAGAGCCCGACGGACAGCATCTGCTCGGTGCGCATGCCCGGCGACTTGGCGAGGATGCTCGTGAAACTGCGGCCGAGCAGTCCGGCGCCGACGAGGAGCATGAGCGCGAGGGCGATCTCGAGCACGACCAGACCGGAGCGCAGGCGGTGCGAAGCCGGTCCGACGTTGCCGCGGCCGGCGTTCTCCTTCAGGGCGTCGTTGGCCTCGGTGCGGGCTGCGTGCCACGCCGGGGCGAGGCCGAAGGCGACGCCGGTGCCGAGGGAGAGCGCGAGGGCGGCGAGGAGCACGGGCGTGTTGATCGCGATCTCGCCCATGCGCGGCAGCCAGCCGTCGCCGATGAAGGCCTGGATGCCGGAGACGCCCCACAGGGCGAGCATGACGCCGAGCAGGCCGCCCGCCGCCGCGAGCAGCAGGCTCTCGGTCAGCAACTGGCGCATCAGCTGGGCGCCCGAGGCGCCGAGCGCGGCGCGCACGGCGAGCTCCTTGCGCCGGCCGAGCGCGCGCACGACGGAGAGGCCGGCGACGTTGGCGCAGGTGATGAGCAGCACGCAGCCGACCGCGCCGAGCACGACGAGCAGGCCGCCGCGGACATTGCCGACGACCTGGCTCTGCAGGTCGACCTGCTCGAGACTCCAGCCGCGGTAGTGTTCGCCATGGGCGGCGTTCAGGCGCTGGGCGAGCGTGGCGAGCTCGGCGTTGGCCTGGGCGGGCGTGACGCCGGCGCGCAGCCGGCCGAAGCCCGACCAGAAACGCGCGGCGCGGTTCGTCGCCTCGGCGCCATCCATCGGGATCGGGCGCCAGAGCTGGGCGTTGCCCCAGGGATCGTTGAAGGACGCGGGCATGACACCGAGCACGGTGTGCGCGACATCGTCGAGCATGACCGTTCCGCCGACGATGTCGGGGCGCGCGTTCAGCTGCGTGCGCCACAGACCCTCGCTCAGCACGACGACCGGCGTGGCGCCGGTGCGGGCCTCGTCGGCGTTCCAGGTGCGGCCCAGCAGCGGGGCGACGCCCCACAGCTTGAAGTAATCGACGGTGGCCTGCGTGCCGGTGAGCCGGGTGGGGGCGTCGATCTTGGTCAGGTTGACGTAGTCGTAGCGCTGCGCGGCGACGGTGGAGAACGACTGTGTCTGTTGCGCGAGATCGACGAAGGTCGCGGGCGCGAGGACGGAGACGCCCTGCTCCGGATGGGTCGAGCGCAACTGCACCAGCTTGGACGCGTCGGCGTAGCGCAAGGGCGAGAGCAGGACGCCGTGCACGACCGAGAAGATCGCCGTCGAGGCGCCGATGCCGAGGGCGAGGACGGCGATGGCCGTGACGGTGAAGCCCGGCGATTTCGCGAGGGAGCGGAAGGCGGAGCGCAGGTCGTGGTGCATGAGGGGTGGGGTGGAAACGACGCTGCCGCCGGCGGCCGGATCAATCCTTGCGCAGCGCCACGAGGGGATCGATGCGGCTGGCGCGGCGGGCGGGCAGCCAGCAGGCGAGGAGGGAAATGAACAACACGAACACCGCGATGGCGCCGTAGGCGACGGGGTGGGTGGCGGCGACGCCGAAGAGCTGGCTGCTGAGCAGGCGGGTGACGGCGAGGGCGGCGACGAGGCCGACGGCGAGGCCGATGACCGCGGTGCGGAGGCCCTGCTGGATCACCATCCATTGCACGGCGCCGGGCGAGGCGCCGAGCGCCATGCGGACGCCGATCTCGGGCGTGCGCTGCGCGATGGCGAAGGCCATGACGCTGTAGATGCCGAGGCCGGAGAGCGCGATGGCCAGCGCGGCGAAGCCGGCGAGCAGCATCATGTTCAGTTCGCGGCCGGCCAGGGACCGGTCGACAAATTGCGCGAGCGGCTGGGGATTGATCAGCGGGAGATCGGCGTCGAGCCCGCGGAGCGCGGTCCGAAGGGGCTGGGCGAGCGCCGTCGGGTCGCCGGGGCCGCGGAGGAGGACGCCCATGAAGGTGTCCGAGCGTTGTCCGACGGGGAAGAAGATCTGCGGCGCCGCCGCCTGGCTGAGGTTGAGGGCGCGGTAGTCGGCGACGACGCCGACGATCTCGAACTCGCGGCGCACGACGCCGAGGACGAGCGACTGGCCGACGGCGTCGCCCTGCGGGAAGTGCTCGCGCGCGAAGGCCTCGTTGATGATGACGACGTCGCGGGCGCCGGTGCGGTCGCGCGCGTCGAAGTCACGGCCCTGCCGGAGGGCGACACCGAGCGTGGAAAAATAGCCGGGGCCGACCACGAAGCGGGCGCCGAGCGGCTGCTCGTTGAGCGGCGGCACGGGGCGGCCCTTGACGGCGTAGGGGGTGAACGACTCGTTGCCCGAGAGCGGCGGGCTCGAACCGAGCGTGGCGGCGCTCACGCCGGGCAGGGCCGCGAGTTCCTGCTGGAGGCGCTCGAAGAACTGCGCCCGCTTCTCGGGCGTGTCGTAGCGCGCGGGCGGCAGCGAGACGAAGGCGGCGAGCACGCCGTCGGCGGTGAAGCCGGCGTCGATGTTGCGCAGGCGGTCGAAGCTGAGGATGAGGAGGCTGGCGCTGACGAGCAGCACGAAGGAGAGCGCCACCTCGGCGACGAGCAGCCCCGAGCGGAAGCGGCCGGTGCGCGCGCCGCCGGTCGAGCCCTTGGCGGCGTCCTTGAGCGAGTCGACGATGTTCTGGCTCGAGACCTGGAGGGCGGGCACGAGGCCCATGGCGACGCCGGTGATGAGGGCGACGCCGACGGTGAAGAGCAGGGCGCGCCCATGGAGGCCGACATCGCCGGCGCGCGGGATGAAGTCGCGGGCGAAGGCCACGAGCGCATCGAGGCTCCAGGTGGCGAGCAACAGGCCGAGGGCGGCGGCGACGGCCGAGAGCAGCACGCTCTCGGTCAGAAACTGCGCGAGCACGCGGCGGCGGTCGGCGCCGAGCGCCATGCGCACGGCGATCTCCTTGGTGCGGCCGGCAAAGCGGGTGAGCAGGAGGTTGGCGACGTTGGCGCAGGCGATGAGGAGCACGAATCCGACGGCGGCGAAGAGCGTGTAGAATGCCGGGCGCTGGTTGCCGACGAGTTCCTCCTGGAACGGCAGCACGAGCGTGCCGAATTTCGCGTCGACGCGGCCGGGATTGGCCTCGGCGTAGCGCGCGGCGACGACGCGCACCGCCTCGGTGGCGCGTTCGCGGGTGACGCCCGGGCGGAGCCGCGCCGTGATCTGCAGGTAGCCGGCGCCGTTCTGCACCTGCTGCTCGGAGAGGCCCGGGACTTCGTAGGGTTTCACGACCCAGGCGTCGCGGCCGTCGAACGGAAAGCCGAAGTTCGCGGGCAGGACGCCGACGATGGTGGTCGGCTGGCCGTTGAGGAGGGTCGTCCGGCCGAGCACGTCCGGCGTGCCGCCGAAGCGGCGTTGCCAGAGGCCGTGGCTGATGACCGTGACGCGCGGCGCGCCGGGCAGGTCGTCCTCGGCGGTGAAGTCGCGGCCGAGCTGGGGGCGGATGCCGAGGGTCTGGAAAAATTGCGCGGAGACGACGCCGCCGGGAAGTTGCTCGGCTTCGGTGCCGGCGCCGACGAGCGAGAGGCCGACGAAGGTGTCGACGGCGATCGACTCGAACACGTCGGTCGCCTGCGTGCGGATGTCGTCGTAGCGCACGTAGGACATCGCGGTCTGATCGATGCCCCGTTCGGGCGCAGTGGCCCAGATGCGCACGAGGCGGTCCGACTCCGGGTAGGCGAGGGGCCGGAACAACACCGAGTCGATCAGGCTGAAGATCGCGGTGTTGATGCCGATGCCGAGCGCCAGGGTGGCGAGGGCGACGGCAGTGAAGCCCGGCGTCTTGGCGAGCGAGCGGAAGGCGGTGCGCAGGTGGGAGACGAACATGCGGCGGGAAAGAGCCGGCCGGGGGTCGTTTTCACCGTCGCGGCGGGCCGGGGCCGCGGCGGGTGGGGCAAGGCGGCGTCAGCCGCCGGGAAAAAAGAAAAGCGGAGAGGTCCCGGGTCGGGGCCCGGCCGGCGTGTCTGCGACTTGACCACTGGAGAGCCGCATCGGATGACACCTCGGCGGGCGGGAAGGGACCGCTCCGCTTTTCGTCTGGCAGAAGATCAGTGGGTCGGATCGGACTCGACCTGCTCCTCGACGACGCGGCCGTCGAAGACGTGGATGGTGCGCTCGGCGTGGCGGGTGAAGCGCGCGTCGTGCGTGACCATGACGATGGTCGAGCCGGACTTGTGGAGGTTGTGGAGGAGCTCCATGACGGCGTCGCCGTTCTTGGAGTCGAGGTTGCCCGTGGGCTCGTCGGCGAGGAGGACGGCCGGGGAGCCGGCGAGGGCGCGGGCGACGGCGACGCGCTGCTGCTGACCGCCCGAGAGCTGGGACGGAAGGTGCTTGGCGCGGTGGCCCATGCCGACCTTCTCGAGGGCCTCGGTCACGCGCTGCTTGCGCTCGGCCGACGGCATGCCGCGGTAGGTGAGCGGGAGCTCGACGTTTTCGTAGACGGTGAGGTCGCCGATGAGGTTGAACGACTGGAAAATGAAGCCGATCTCGCGGTTGCGGATGCGGGCGCGCTCGGGGAGCGTGAGGCCGTGCACGGGGCGGCCGTTGAGGTAGTAGGTGCCGTCGGTCGGCGTATCCAGCAGGCCGAGGATCGAGAGGAGCGTCGACTTGCCGCAGCCCGAGGGGCCGGCGATCGAGACGAACTCGCCCTTGAAGATCTCCATGTGGATGCCGGAGAGGGCGTGCGTCTCGACCTCGTCGGTGAGGAAGACTTTGGTGACGCCTTCGAGTTTGATCAGGGATGTATTATCAGTGGTCATTGGGGGGAGGATGGGTGGTGGGTGGGTAACACGCGAAGCGCGGAGGAGGTTACAAAAACTTGGAGCGAGCTTACTCGCTGTCGCCCGCGATGAGCAGGCTGAGGAGGGAAAGGATGACGACGGTGGCGATCATGGGAGCTGTGGTGTAGAAGGAGCGTCGCCGGGGACGGGATCAGTTCAGGCGGATGCGGTCATTCGCGTCCCACTGCGACATGTCGGAGAGGATCACGCGGTCGCCGGGCTGGAGGCCGCTGACGATTTCGATGGTGTTGACCGAGCTGCGGCCGAGCTGCACCTGGGTGCGGACGGCGTCGCTGCTGGCGGGGTCGAGCTTGAAGATGCCGACGGTGCTGCGCTCCTGGCCGAAGGCCGGGCGGCCGACGTAGACGACGTCCTCGAGGCGCTCGAGTTCGATGGTGCCGTCGACCGAGAGGTCGGGGCGGGCGCCGCGGGGCAATTCGCCGCTCAGGTGGACGTCGACCAGCACGGTGCCGTTCTGCACGGCGGGGTCGATGCGGGCGACGCGGCCCTCGACGACGCCGTTGCGGGTGTCGATCATCGACACCTGGCCGATGGCGATGTCCTTGGCCTGGGTTTCCGCGATGCGGACCTCGGCCTTGAGGCGGGTCGGGTCGGCGACGCGGGCGAGATTGGTGCCGGGCTGAACCTGGGCGCCGACCTCGACGGGGAGGGCGGAGAGCACGCCGCTCATGGTCGAGCGGACCTTGAGGGCGTCGAGTTCGTCCTGGCGGAGCTTGGCGAGCGAGCGGAGGCGGGCGACCTCGGCTTCCTGGACGGCGAGCTGGGGCGCGATGGACTCCTTGGCGAAGGCGTAGCGCTTCTGCTCGATCTCGTGGCTGACCTGGGCCTCGGCGGCCGTGGCATTGAAGAGGCGGAGCTCAAGTTCGGAGACGAGGCCGTCGCGGAAGAGTTCGGCGCGGACCTGGGCGTTGAGCTTGGCGGTCTCGAAGGTCGAGCGGGCGCGCGAGGCGGCCGCCTCGGCTTGGAGAAGCTGCGATTCGAGCTGGACCTTGAGGTTGGCCAGTTGGGCCTCGGCGGCGCGGAGCTGGGACTCGGCGTTGGCGGCGTTCGATTCGACGTCGGGGTTGGCCAGTTCGAGAATGAGGCTGCCCGGTTCGACGATGGCGCCGGGGCGGAGAACGATCTTGTCGACGCGGCCCTGCGTGCGGGCGGCGATCCAGCGGATTTCCTCCGGAACGAGGGTGCCGAGGCCGCGGACTTGGCGCACCATCGGACCGCGCTTCACGGTGTCGATCCACACCAGGTTGCGCTCGACCGTCGGGGCGGCCGGTTTCAGGCGCGACAGCGCGACGGTGATGCCGATCAGGGCGACGGCAGCGATGACGCTGTAAATGATGCGCTTCTTGCGCTTCTCTTTGGCGGCGTTGGGACGAGGAATATCCATTGGGCGAAAGTCGTAGTTTCGGTCCCTTTACGCACCGTTCGTGCCAAGTGCGCAGGAAGCTCTAAACAATTGGAGGATAGTGAGAAATGGAATTTGCACCGTTTTTCATTTTCCCGCCACAAAGCGAACACGGGATGTAACCGTCCCAAAAATGGGAAGCGACGCAGACGGCCGATTGGCGGCGGCGCAGCCCGCAAGGCGCCGCAGGCGGGCGTGTGCTCCGGCGCCGCCCGCTCAGAGCGGCAGCCGCATCCGGGCGATGCAGCCGTGGCCGTCGGGGCGATTCTCGAGCGTAAGCGTGCCGCCGTGGTTCTCCGCGATCTGGCGGCAGAGGACGAGGCCGATGCCCGAGCCGGACGGCTTGGTGGTGAAGAACGGCACGAAGAGATTCTGCGGATTGGCGATGCCGGGGCCGTCGTCCTCGATGACGATGTCGAGCCACTGGCCTTCGACGCGCCAGCCGGCGCGCACGCAGCAGGTCGGTTCCCCGGCCTGGCCGGCCTCGGGCGAGGCCTCGACGGCGTTCTTCACGAGATTGATGATGACCTGCTCGATCTGCGCGGCGTCGGCGGAGAGCACGATGTCGGGTCCCTCGGCGACGGTGACCTGCGTGCGCGTCTCGAGCGAAACGACGCGGCGGAGCAACGGGCCGATCTGCACGGGCAGCTTGGTCGGCGGCGGCAGCTTGGCCAGGCGCGCGTAGGACTGCATGAAGCGGTTGAGGCCTTCCGCGCGCGACTCGATGATCTCGAGGCCGCCGATCATGTCCTCCTCCCAATCCGGCGCCTTCGGCGTGCGCTTCAGCATCGTGGTCAGGCTGCCGGCGATGGATTTGATCGGTGCCAGGGAGTTGTTGAGCTCGTGACCGATGACGCGCACGAGGCGCTGCCACGCCTTCAATTCCTCCTCGCGCAGCGGCTGGCTGAGGTCGGCGATGACGAGCAATTGGTGGGGCAGGCCGCCTTCGCGGAACATCGTGCGGCGCATGCCCCAGCGGCCGGAGCCGCCGGGGAAGGTGCGGTTCATCACGCGCGTCGCCTCGCCCGTGAGGCAGTCGGCCAATTCCATCTCGCTGGCCTGGCGCCCGAGGATGCGCTCGGCGGGCTGGGCGAGGAGTTCCTGGCCCGAGCGGTTGACGAGGCGCAGGGTCTCGTGGCTGTCGAAGGCGAAGATCGCCACGTCGATTTCCTCCATGACCGTGCGCAGCAGCGCCGTGGCCTCGAGCGCGCCGAGGCGCTGTTCCTGCAGCACGCCGCCGAGGAGGTTGATCTCCGACATCACGTCGCCGAGCGGCTCGTCGCGGTTGGCCCCGCGGGCGCGCGTGGAGAAATCACCCTCTCGCAGCGCCGTGAGGAGGTTGGCCATCGTCTGGAGCGGGCGCGTGACGATCTCGCGCGTGGCGATGGCGTAGCCGAGCCAGAAGCCGACGACGAGGAGCCCGAGCGTCCACTGCACCTTGGCGGAGAAATCGCCGAAAAGGAGCAGACAGAGCGAGACGATGACCGCCGGCAGGCCCGCGAGGAGCGTGTAGAGCAACACGCGGTTTTCGTGGGCGAGGTGCGATTTGCGCGGCGGGGGCATCAGCAGGGAGGGCGGACTGCGGAGTGCGGAGTGCGGATTGTCACTGCGGCTCCGGTGGAATTACGGTCGGGAAAATCGAACCAGGTGGCGGAGCGGGCGGTGGGGTGGAAATTCCGCAAGCCGGACTCCGCCCGCCGCCAGCGTCAGAGCCCGTAGCGTTCGAGGCGGCGGTAGAAGGCGCTGCGGCTGAGGCCGAGCTGCTCGGCGGCCTTGCGGGCGTTGCCGTCGCAGCGCGCGAGGGTCTTCTTGATCAGGAAGCCTTCGACTTCCTCGAGGCTCATGTCCTCGAGGCGCGGTGCGGCCTGGCCGGCGTTGAGGCCGAGGTCGGGCGCGCGCACGACCTTGCCCTGCGCCATGAGCACGCCGCGCTCGACGGAGTGGTCGAGCTCGCGGACGTTGCCCGGCCACGCGTAGTCGCGCATCGCCTCGAGCGCGCCGTCGTCGAAGCCGGTGATCGGCTTGCGGTAGCGCTCGACGTGCGCCTTGAGGAAGTGTTGGGCGAGGAGCGGGATGTCCTCGCGGCGCTCGCGCAGCGGCGGCAGGTGGATGTGGATCGTATTGAGACGGAAAAGGAGGTCCTGGCGGAACTTGCCCGCCGCGACCTCGGCCTGGAGGTCGGCGTTGGTGGCGGAGACGAGGCGGACGTTGACGCGGTAGGTGCGCGACGAGCCGACGCGCTCGAGCTCGCCCGTCTCGAGCACGCGCAGGATCTTCGCCTGCTGGCTCATCGGGATGTTGCCGATTTCGTCGAGGAAGAGTGTGCCGCCGTCGGCCAGCTCGAAGCGGCCGGCGCGGTCGGTCTTGGCGTCGGTGAACGCGCCGCGGACGTGGCCGAAGAGTTCGCTCTCGAACACGCCCTCGGGCAGGCCGCCCATGTTGACCGAGATGAAAGGCTTGCCGGCGCGCACGGAGACGGCGTGGAGGGCCTGCGCGACGACGCCCTTGCCGGTGCCGTTTTCGCCGGTGATGAGGACGTTCGCGTCCGACGGGCCGACGCGCGAGATGACCTCGAGCACGGGGCGCATCGCGGGGGAATTGGCGATGAGGTTCGGGCCGCCCTTGCCGCGGAGGATCTGGTTTTCCTGCTCGAGGCGCTGGTAGGCGCGGACGGCGCTGGCGAGCTCGATCTGGTTCTTGACGATCGCGATGAGGCGCGGGTTGTCCCAGGGCTTGGTGATGAAGTCCTTCGCGCCGCGGCGCATGGCCTCGACGGCGACCTCGACGCTGGCCCACGCGGTCATGACGACGACGGGCAGCGTGGAGTCGGCGGCTTGGAGCTTGGCGAGGAGGTCGAGGCCTTCCTGGCCGGACGTGGTGTCGCGCGCGTAATTGAGGTCGATGAGGGCGAGCGCGTAGTCGCGCTGCTCGACGGCCTTCATGACGGAGCCCGGAGACTTGGCGGTGTCGATAAGATAGCCCTCGGCCTTCAGGAGGAGGCGGAGGGCTTCGAGGACATCGGGCTGGTCGTCCGCAACGAGGATGCGGTGGGGCGCGGGGTCGTTGGCTGCCATTTCGCGTAAGTGACTCGCGCGGGCCGAAAAGAGTCAAGAGCCCGCTCGCCGGCCCGCGACCGGCGGCGGCTCGGAGAGGAGGGCGCTCAGGCGGCGGAGCGCTCGACGAGGGCCGGCTGACGGCGGATGCCGTAGGCGCCGGCGCCCTGGACGCGCTTCATGCCGGGGCGGATCACGCGGCGCGGCAGCTTGAGCGGCAGGCGCTCGCGCGAGTATTCCTTGATGAAGAGGCCGAAGATGCCGGCGGCCGCGACGATCGCGACGGCGTAGCCGGCGGGGAACGAGGCGAGGATTTCGGCGTTCGAGAACTTGAAGACGAGCGCCCCGAGGGAGGCGGCGAGGAGGATGTTGGAAGCGGAGGATTTCATGGCGATGGGTTGTTTGATGCCACCCTTCTTGCACCACGCGTGCCAACCCGCGTGACGACGAGGTTAAGCGCCGTTTCCCAAGGAGATAAAAATCCGCGGCGAAAATCCGCCGGGCGGCACGCGCGATTTTCCGGCGCGAAATCCCGCGCCACCGGGATGCCCGTTTCCCGCGGGTGGGACGGCAAGCCTGGGCCGAGCGGCCAAGGCGGATTTTCGATTTTGGATTTACGATTTTCGAATCCCGATGGTGCGAACTGCGTTGGGTCTCGGCGTTCTCAGCCGGCAGTCGCGCCGGCGACCAATCGAAAATCCAAAATCGAAAATCAAAAGTCCGCGCTCATTCGTAGCGCAGCGCCTCGATCGGGTCGAGGTCGGAGGCTTTGCGCGCGGGGTAGAAGCCGAAGAAGATGCCGATGGCCGCGCTGAACGCGAAGGCGCCGGCCACCGCGGTCTGCGAGACGAGCACCGGCCAGCCGTTGAGCTGCGAGATGAGCTGCGAGGCGCCGACGCCGAGCAGGATGCCGAGCGTGCCGCCCATGACGCTGAGGACGATCGCCTCGGTCAGGAACTGCAGCAACACGTCGCGCCCGTGCGCGCCGACGGCGAGGCGGATGCCGATCTCGCGCGTGCGCTCGGTGACGGAGACGAGCATGATGTTCATGATGCCGATGCCGCCGACGATGAGCGACACGCCGGCGATGGCGCCGAGGAGGACGGTCATCGTCTTCGTCGTCGCCGTGGCGGCCTCGGCGAGCTCCAGCTGGTTGCGCACGGTGAAGTCCGGCTCGCGGCCGCTGCGGCGCTGTGTGAGAAGGTCGGTCACGTCCTGCTGGATGCGCGGCATCTGCTCGGGCGCGACGGCCTGGATGAGGATGGTGTTGAGGAACGGGCGGCGCGCGATGTGGCGCAGGTGCGACGTGTAGGGAATGAAGACGACGTCGTCCTGGTCCTGGCCGAAGTAGTTGAACCCCTTGCCGCCGAGGACGCCGACGATGCGAAAGGGGACGTTGCGGAGCCGCAGCGTCGCGCCGATCGGGTCGGCGCCGGAGAAGAGCTGCTGCGCGACGGTCTGGCCGATGACGCAGACCTTGGCGCCGGCGCGGACGTCCGCCTCGGTGAACATCTCGCCCTCGGCGATGCTCCACGAGCGCACGTCGATCACGGTGGTGTCGACGCCGCTGATCTGGGAATTCCAATTCAGGCCGTTGGCGAGGATCTGGGTGCGGTCGCGGATCTCGGGGGTGACGGCGACGACGCCGGGGATCTCGTCGCGGATGGCGATCATATCCTCGACGGTGAGCGAGCTGGCGCTGCCCCAGCCGCCGCGCATGCCGCCGCTGGTGGAGGTGCCGGGGAAGACGGAGACGATGTTCTGGCCGAGGCTGGCGATCTGGGCCTCGACCTGGGCCTTGGCGCCGTTGCCGATGCTGACCATGGCGATGACGGCGGCGACGCCGATGATGATGCCGAGGGCGGTCAGCACCGAGCGCAGGGCGTTGCGGCGGAGCGCACGGAGGGCGACCGTGAGGGTGTTCAGCAAACGCATCGGGGGATTTTCGATTTGGGATTTTTGATTTTCGATTCCCTGTCGCGCCGGAGGTGAGAGACCGCGAGATGATCGAGTCTGATGGAGGCAGCCGTTTGGGTTTTCGGCCGGCTCCAATCGAAAATCGAAAATCGAGAATCGAAAATCATCTCAGGCCGTCAGTTTCGCCGCGGCTTCGGCGTCGAGGAGTTTCTGGAGCTCGGTGGGGGCGTGGTGGCGCGGCGCGACCGGGACGTCGCTGACGAGGCGGCCGTCGCGCATGATGAGGTTGCGCTTGCAGTAGTGGGCGATGTCCAGCTCGTGCGTGACCATCACGATGGTGATGCCCTGCTCGTTGAGTTTCTGGAACACGCCCATGATCTCGACCGAGGTCTTCGAGTCGAGGTTGCCCGTCGGCTCGTCGGCGAGGAGCACCTGCGGGTCGTTGATCAGGGCGCGGGCGATGGCGACGCGCTGCTGCTGGCCGCCGGAGAGCTGGCTGGGGAAGTGGTCCGCGCGCTGCGCGAGGCCGACGAGCTCGAGGCTCTTCATCGCGCGGTCGTGCATCTCGCGCGAACTCATGCGGCGCGCGCCGTAGAGCATCGGCAGCTCGACGTTCTCGAGCGCGGTGGTGCGCGAGAGGAGGTTGAAGCCTTGGAAGACGAAGCCGAGCTTCTGGTTGCGGATGTCGGCGAGCTGGTTGCGGTCGAGGCCGGCGACGTCGGTGCCGTCGAGGAGGTAACGGCCCTGCGTCGGCCGGTCGAGGCAGCCGAGGAGGTTCATCAGCGTGGACTTGCCGGAACCGGAGGCGCCCATGATGGCGACGAAATCGCCGCGCTCGATCGTCAGCGACACGCCGCGGACGGCGTGCACCGGGACCTCGCCGGACTGGTAGATCTTGTGGATCTCCTCGATCTGGACGACGGGGGTCATGCTCAGAAGCGGCGCGGGCCGCCGAACGGGTTGCTGGCGCCGGGACGGGCGGGCGCGTTGGTGCCGCCTCCGGTCGTCACACTGGTGACGAGCACGTCGCCCTCGGCGAGGCCCTCGATGATCTCGCTGGCGGAGCCGTCGGTGATGCCGACCTTGACCGTGACGGCTTCGGGCGGGCCGGCGGGGGATTTCATCCGGTAGACGGTGCGCGTCGTGACGGTGGTCTCGCCCGGACGCGAGGGGCCGCCGGCGTCGGGCACGGGGAGGCCGCGCGCGATCATGAGCTTGCGGATCTGCTCGCGCTGCTCGGGCGTGGGCGGGCCGCTGCGGAAATCGACGCCGACCTCGGCCATGATCTCGCGCATGGTCTGGCGCTGCTCGGGCGTAAGGTCGCCGCCGAACATGCCGCCGCCGCGGCGGCCGCCGCCGGTCGTGCTGCCCGTCGCGGCGGGAGTGGGGGCCGGGGCCGGTGCGGCGCTCTTGGCGGCGTCGGCGGCCTTGGCGTCGCCCGCGGGAGCGGCGGACGCGGCGGGCGCGATGACGACGCCCTCGGGCAGGCGCACGCGCAAGGTGGAGTTGGGGACACGGACGACGCCCTCGCGGCGGGCGACGACGATCGCCACGTTGGCGGTCATGCCGGGGCGGAGGCGGAGGTCGCGGTTGCTGACGTTGATGATGGTTTCGTAGGTGACGACGTTGTTGGCGGTCTTCGGGGCGTTGCGGACCTGGACGACCTCGCCGCGGAAATTGCGGCCGGGAAACGCGTCGACGGTGAAGGTGACCTGCTGGCCGACCTCGACGCTGCCGATGTCGGCCTCGGCGACGGCGGCGGTGATCTGCATGCGGCTGAGATCGTTGGCGATGGTGAAGAGCACCGGGGCGTTGAGGCTGGCGGCGACGGTCTTTCCCTCCTCGGTCTGCTTGGCCATGACGATGCCGTCGATGGGGGAGGTGATGGTGCAGCGCTCGAGGTCGACGTGGGCGTTCTCGACCGAGGCCTTGCTGGTGAGGAGCTGGGCCTCGGCCTGGCGGAGCTGGGCGTTGGCTTGGTCGAACTCCTGCTGCGTGACCAGCCTCTGCTCGAAGAGGCTGCTGATGCGCTCGAAGTTGACGCGCTGGAGCTGCGTCGAGGCCTCGGCGGAGGCGAGGTTGGCCTGGGCCTGGCGCAGGCGCTGCTCGTAGGTGGCGGGATCGATCTCGGCGAGCTTGTCGCCCTTCTTCACCGGCGAGTTGTAGTCGACGTAGATCTTTTTCACCAAGCCGGAGATCTGGCTGCCGACGTCGACGGCGAGGAGCGGGTCGAGCTGGCCGGTGGCGGTGACGGTCTGGAGGATGTCGCCCCGCGCCACGGTGGTGGTGGTGTAGACGGGCGTGGCGGCGGCCGATTCGCGACTTTGATAATAATACCAGCCGGCGCCGGCGGCACCGAGAACGAGGACAAGCACCAGGAGTTTCTTCATGAAAAGGGGGAGAAAAAAGCGAAGCGAGCGGCCCGGGGAATGCAAACCCGGACGGATCGCCGCCCGCCGTGTTACGAGCAAGACGGCGCGGCGGACGCGGCGGTTTCACCGCTTCGCCGCTTTGCGTTTGCCAGCGAGCGGAGGCGGGCGTTGCTTCCGCGCACCCCATGAAATCGTTGAAGCTCCTGCTGCCCACGTTGGCGCTGTGCACGGCCGCGGCCGTCGGCGCCCAGGAATCACCCCGCGAGCGCGCCACCGAGGCCAAAGCCGCCCCGGCCGCACCCGCGCCCGCGGACAAGGACCCGGCCCCGTCCGTCACCGAGCACGAGGCCCTGATCGGCGGAAAACGCCTCCGCTACCGCGCCACCGCCGGCTACCTCGTCCTCCGCGACGCCAAGGGCGACCCGACGGCGCGCATGTTCTACACCGCCTACACGAAGCTTGGCGACATCGACGTCGCGAAGCGCCCCGTGACCTTCTCGTTCAACGGCGGCCCCGGCGCCTCGTCCGTCTGGCTGCACATCGGCGGCCTCGGTCCGAAGCGCGTCAACATGGGCCCGCGCGGCGAAGCCGTGCCGCCGCCGTATTCGTGGTCGGACAACCCGTGGTCGTGGCTCGACGAGACCGACCTCGTGTTCGTCGACCCGATGTCGACCGGCTTCACGCGTCCCGCCCCCGGCAGGGAAGCGAAGCCCTTCCACGGCTTCACCGGCGATCTCGAGTCGCTCGCCGATTTCATCCAGCTCTGGACGACGCGCCACCTGCGCTGGCCCTCGCCGAAATTCCTCGTCGGCGAAAGCTACGGCACCACGCGCGTCGCCGCGCTGACGGAACGGCTGCAGCAGAAATACGACCTCTACCTCAACGGCGTGATGCTTGTGTCCTCGATCCTGAACTTCCAGACCGCGCGCTTCGCCCCCGGCAACGACAACCCGTATCCGCTCTTCCTCCCGACCTACACCGCCACCGCGTGGTATCACGGCAGACTGAAGGGCGACTGGGCGAAGAACCTCACCGACGCGCTGAAACGCGCCGAGACCTTCGCCGCGCGCGACTACACGCTCGCGCTGATGGAGGGCGACGCGCTCGCCGAGGCCGAGTTCAACCGCATCGCCGCCGAGCTCGCGACGCTCACCGGCCTGGAGGAGGAATTCATCAAGCGCCGCAACCTGCGCGTGAGCATCGGGCAGTTCATCCGCGAGCTGCGCCGCGACGAGGGCATCGTGGTCGGCCGCCTCGACAGCAGCGTGGCCGGCGTGCTCGACGAGAGCGAGGGCGACGCCGGCGGCCCCGGCGGCGGGAATTTCTTCGACCCGAGCATGGAGGCGATCAACGGCCCCTATGCGAACGCCATCAGCGACTACCTGCGGCGCGACCTGAAGTTCGAGACCGACCTGCACTACGAGGTCCTGACGAACGTGCAGCCGTGGGATTACACCAACGTGCAGAACACCTACCTGAACGTCGGCGAGAACCTGAAGCGCGCGATGGTGCGCAACCCGTTCATGAAAGTCTGGGTGGCCAACGGCTACTACGACCTCGCGACGCCATATTACGCCACGGACTGGACCTTCCGGCACATGAACCTGCCGAAAGCCGTCCGCGGCAACGTGACGATGACCTACTACGAGGGCGGCCACATGATGTATACGCACGTCCCCTCGCAGCAGAAGCTGAAGGAGGACTTCGCCCGCTGGATCGACGCGGTGCTGAAGGAGCAGAAGGTGCGGTAAATTGAGAGCGTGAGGCTGCCCTCAAGGGCCGGAGGCCAGCCATCGAGAAATGTAGCAGCCGTCGTAAGACGGCTGTCTCTCAAGCAACGGCCCATGTCTCAACCCAGCCCCGACCACCGCAGCGAACCGCGCGGCTACCTGCCGCGCCTCGCTCCGGAATATTACCGGGGCACCGCCGTGGTGCTGTGGACGCACACCCTTGCCGGTCGCGCGACCGGTTGGTTGGATGCATCGTTTCACCGCGCCTTTCGCAAACTGCTCCTGCACGCCGCCGCCCGCGAACATCTGCTTTGTCCAGTCTACACGCTGATGCCCGATCATCTGCATTTGGTCTGGATGGGCGTGTCCACCGATTCCGATCAACTCCGTGCCGTCCGTTTCCTGCGGGTCGAAATGCAGCGCTTGTTGTCTCCGCTGGAATTGCAGCACCAGCCGCACGATCATGTCTTGCGCGAGGAGGAACGACGTCGCGGGGCTTTTGCCGATGCATGCGACTATGTCGGGCGTAATCCCGAGCGGGCGGGATTGATCACCAAGGATCAGCGTTGGCAGTTCACCAGTTGTGTGGTGCCGGGATATCCACGGTTGGATCCGCGGGATCCGGAATTTTGGGATAAATTCTGGGGGATCTACGCGGCGAATGTGGAACACGGTCGGACGGGGAAACGGGATGCGTAGATACGAAGACAGCCGTCTTACGACGGCTGCTACGATTGAGACCCGTTGAGCGTTTGAGAGGTCAGCTCATTTCTTCGTCGCCGCCTTCAGACTCTTGTCCGGATAGGGCGGCGGCTCGGGGATGAGGTGGCGCGGGTCCTTCTTGATCAGTTCCTGCAGGTGCTTGATCGCCGCGTCGAGCTGGGCGTCCTCGCCGCGGAAGACGGCGGCGGGGTTGTTGTCGACGATGATGTCCGGCGTGAAACCGTCGCCCTCGATCACCCAGCCCTCGCCGGGGATGAAGGAGCCGAACTCCGCCGCGCGGGCGAGGCCGCGGTCGACGAGCGTGTTGATGCCGCGCAGCCAGATGCCGCCGCCCCAGGTGCGCACGCCGATGCTCTGGCCGAGCTTCAGGTGGCGGATGGCGTTGGCCATCGTCTCGCCGTCGGAGGCGGTGAACGCGTCGACGAGCACGACGAGGTGGCCGCGGAACGGGCTCTGCAGGTGCGGGTAGGCGACGCCGTCGCGACGGCTCCACCACATCCACGCCTGCCGCATGAGGCGCGACACCATCCAGCTGTCGATGTTGCCGCCGCGGTTGTTGCGCAGGTCGAGGATCAGGCCGGCCTTGTTCGACGCGGCGTAGTAGCCGCGGACGAATTCGTAGTAGTTCGCCGTGCCCATCGCGCGGATGTGGACGTAGCCGATCTCGCCCCTGGACTTATCGTCCACGGCGAGGCGGCGCGTGTATTCCCAGTCGGTGTAGCGCAGGTCGGCGGACGTGTTGGCCGGCACGGCCGTGACGATGCGGGAGAACGGCTCGCCGGTGGCGCCGGACTTGAGGGCGAGGAGCACCTGGCGGCCGGCCTGATTGCGGAGGAGGGCCTGCGCGTCGGGCACGGAGAGCGTGGCCACGCCGTTGATGGCGGTGATGATGTCGCCGGCCTTGATGCCGAGGCCCGGACGGAGGAGCGGGCCGCGGCGCTCGAGGAATTCCGGGTCGCTCTGGTAGATGTAGTCGAGGCGGTAGCCGCCGCCGGCCTCGTCGCGCGACCAGCGCGCGCCGAGCGAGCCGACCGAGATGTCCGGCTCGCCCTGGCGGAGCGTGCCGCCGCGGGCGTCGGTGTGGAGCGCGGAGAGTTCGCTCACGAGGTAGTTGAGCAGGTCGTCGAGCTCGGCGCGGTCGGTGAGGCGGTCGACGAGCGGCAGGTGCTTGGCGAGGTTGGCCGGCCAGTCGACGCCGTGCATGTTCTTCGCGTAGAAATAATCGCGGTGGAGGCGCCACGCATCGACGAACATCTGGCGCCAGCTCTCGCGGGGCGAGTAGGGGAAGCGCAGGGCGGCGAGGTTGACGCGCGATTTCGCGAGGTCGCCGGCGGGACGCGCGGCGGCGTCGATGACGAAGAAGTCGTCGCGCTGCTGCAGCGCGAGCTTCTTGCCGTCGGCGGAGAGGCGGTAGCTGGAGACATTGCTGGCGATGGTGGCGGCCTCGATGTCGCGGGTCTTGATCTCGATGCCGAGGAGGCGCGAGCTGTTGAACGCCGCGCTGGCGTCGCGATCGAGGACGAAGAGGGCCTTGTCGCCGACCTCGAGCGCGCGGTAGTTGCCGGCGGGAACGGGAACTTCCCAGAGGCGCTCCATGATGCCGTCGAGGACGACGACGAGCGGTTTCGGGCCCTTCGCGGCCGGGGCGGGCTTGGTCTCGGCGACGGCCGGAGCGGCGGGCTTCTCGGGCTCCTTCTCCGCGGCAGGCTTCTCCTGGCCGGCGGCGGCCAGCGCCCCGGCGGGCGTCGGCTCGGCGGGCTTTTCGGGCTCGGGCTTCTTCTCCTCCTTCGACTCGGCGGGCTTCCGGTCCGACTCGAGTTCGTCGGGCGCCTGGAAGGGCGAGCGCGTCTCGAGACCGAGCGCGAGCTGGTAGATCTTGGTCGTCTTGTCGAGGAACGGCTCCGGCTGGCGCGGGCCCCACGGGGCGGAGACGAGCGAGTTGAAGTGACGATCGGAGAGGAAATACAGCCACTTGCCGTCCGGGCTGAAGGCGGGGTTGCCGCTGATCACGCGATCGCTCGTCACCGGCGTGGAGACGCCGGATTCGAGGCTGTAGAGGTGGAGCTGGAGGTTGCCGGTGTCGGCGGTGAGGCCGTAGGCGAGCCACTTGCTGTCCGGGGCCCAGGCGACGGTCGGGGAATCGAAGTCCTGGTGCTTCGACTGCGCGATCAGGCGCGACTCCTTGGTCTTCACGTTGAAGAGGAACAGCTCCTGATCGCGCTCGGTGTGGACGATCCACTGGCCGTCGGGCGAGGCCTCGCCGAACATGCGCAGCGTCTCACCGCCGGTGGTGAGCTGTTCGCGCGCGCCGACGCCGTTGGCGGGGGCTTTCCAGAATTCCACCTCGCCGCTCTCGTCCGAGAGCACGAGCAGCGATTTGCCGTCGGGCAGGAAGCTGGCGGAACGGTAGCGCACGCCGCTTTCGCGCGTCACCTCGACGAGCCGCCCCGGCGCGGTGGGAGCGACGAAGACCTGCCCGCGCACGACGAGGGCGAGGCGGTCGCCGCTCGGCGAGACGTTGTAGCCGCTGAGGAAGTCGGCGGGCTTGGTCACCCACGTCTCGCGCAATTGGTCGAAGTCGGACGCGAGCGCGATGGCGAGCCGCGTGTCGCGGCCGCTGGCGATGTCGTAGAGGAAGAGGTCGGCGCCGTTCTGGTAGACGATGCGGCCGCCTTGCTGGCGCGGATTTTTCACGCCGAAGTCCGCGTGGCGCGTGTGCTGGCGGAGGTCGGAGCCGTCGGGGCGCATGGACCAGAGGTTGCTGGTGCCGTCGCGCTCGCTGGCGAAATACACGCGGCCCTGCCAGAACATCGGCCAGCGGCTGACGCCCTTGAAATCGGGATGATACGGCACGGCCTCCTTCGCGCCGTAGTCGTAGCGCCAGAGATTTTGCGCGGTGCCGCCGACGTAGCGTTTCGCGTGCGAGCCTTGGAACGAATAGCGCGTGAAGAAGAGCGTCCTGCCCGTGTCGTCGAACACGCCCTCGTCCGCCTCGCCGAGCGGCAGCGGCTCCTTGGCCAGCGTGGCGGGGTCGACGGTGATGAGCTGGTTGACCGGCAGCGTGGCGAAGGCGCGCGTGGCGTAGATGACTTTGCCGCCGGGCGTCCAGCCGCGGACAGCCGCGCCCTCGCCGTGGAAGGTCAGGCGCTTCGGCAGGCCGCCGGCGAGCGGCATGACGTAGATCTCCTGCGGTCCCTCGTAGGAGGCGGAGAACGCGATCCACTGGCCGTCGGGCGAGATGGCGGCATGGCCCTCGCTGTCCGGATGCGTGGTGAGGCGCTGCGCCGTGCCGCCGCTGGCCGCCACGCGCCAGAGATCGCCCTCGGCCGTGAACACCACGGTGTCACCGTGGATGGCCGGCATCCGGTAGTAACCGGGGGCGGGCGGGGCGGCGACGAGCGCAGGCGACGCGAGCAGGGCGGGGAGGGCGAGTCGGGCAAGCAGGCGGAGGGACATCATGACGGGGTTCGGGTTGGACAAAAGGAGACGGTCAGCTGCGGATGACGCCAGCGCCGTGGGGCGAACCGGCGGGGAAACACGACGAAGCGTGCGCGCGGGCGGCGCAAGGCGCCGGGCCGCTCACCCGTTGCGCCGGTGCCATTCGCTTTTCGCGCCGACGCGGCGGGTGCGCTTGGTGGGATGCTTGAACACCACCTGCAACGCCTCGGCGACGGGGGCGGGAACGAATTTCGTGACGTCGCCGCCGAGCCGCGCGATCTGCTTCACCAGCGTGGAACTGGTGTAGCTGTAGGATTCGTTGGGCATCACGAAAATCGTCTCCACCTGCGGCTCGAGGTGGCGGTTCATCAGCGCCATGTTGAACTCGAACTCGAAGTCCGACAGCGCGCGCAGGCCGCGGATGATGGCGGCGGCCTTCTGCTGGTGCGCGAACTCGACCAGCAGGCCGTCGAAGCTCACGACGTCGACGGACGGCATCTTGCCCACGGTGGACTTGATCAGCGCCACGCGCTGCTCGGCGGTGAAGAGCGGGGTCTTGGTCGAGCTGATGGCGACCGCCACGGTGACGCGGTCGAAGAGCTTCGCCGCGCGCAGGAGCACATCGAGGTGCCCGTTCGTGAAGGGGTCGAAGGTGCCGGGGTAGATGCAGTGTCTCATGCGGCGTCGGGGAACGACGAGGAAAGGCGCCCGCGCGCGGGTTGGCGAGCGATTTCGCCCCGCGCACCATGGCTCTTCCGGACCAGACGCGGCGCGGCATCTCGGGGGTTGCCAAGGCCCGGGCCGCGGGCTCGACTGGCGGTCCTGACATGAACCTGCCGAACCTGCTCACGATCTCGCGCGTGCCCCTGATGTTCATCGTCGTGGGCCTGATGTTCGCCGAGCTCACCTGGGGCGCGACGATCGCGTTCTGGCTCTACATTGCGGCGGCGCTGACCGACTGGCTCGACGGCATGCTCGCGCGCCGCGCCAACCAGGTGTCGGCCTTCGGCCGGTTCATGGACGCCGTCATCGACAAGGTCATGGTGCTCGGCCTGATGATCGCGCTGATCCACGGCGACTACTTCGTCGTGCTCGGGAAGAACTTCACCATCCCCGCGATGCTGCTCCTGCTCTGCATCCTCTGCCGCGAGTTCGCCGTGTCGGGCATGCGCATGGCCGCGGCGACCAAAGGCATCACGATCGAGGCCGACACGGGCGGCAAACTGAAGACCTTCATGCAGCTCAACGCCATCGGCTGGCTGCTCGGCGCGCGGATGTTCGCGGTGGATTTCGGCGACCTCTTCACGCAGGGCCAGACGGCGTGGATCACCGGCGTGCACGTCATCGGCCTGCTGCTCTACGTCGCCTCGGCCGTGCTCACGATCACATCGGGCTGGTCGTATTTCCGCCGCCACGGGCATGTGGTGATGTCGTGAGATGAACCTGCCCGAACCCCGCTGGGCGGCGCATCTGCCAACGGCGCTCGTCGTGAACCTCGCGACGCTCGGTCCGCTCGGGCGCAACCTGCCCGCGCCGGGCACGTGGGGCTCGCTCGCCGGCCTGCTTTACGCGCTGCTCTTCTTCCGCTCCGCGCGGCCCGAAGTGACCATCGTCTGGACCGTGCTCGCGGCCTGGCTGGCGGTCGCGATCTGCGGCGAGGCGGAGAAACGCCTCGGCCAGCGCGATCCGGGCAAGGTGGTCCTCGATGAGTTCATCGTCATGCCGCTCGTGTTCCTCGGCTGGCGCGCCGTGCCGGCGACGGTGTGGCCGGAGTGGGCGGTGTGGCTGCTCGGCTTCGGGCTGTTCCGGTTGTTCGACATCGTGAAGCCCTTCGGCATCGCGCGCCTGCAGCGCTGGCCCGGCGGCTGGGGCGTGGTGGCGGACGATTTCGCCGCCGCGCTGGCGGCCTGCGGCGTCATGCACGCCGCGGCGTCATGCCAATTCTTATTGTCAAGAATTTAAAATCCCAAATTTGAGGCGATTTAAAATATGCATGAATGCGCGTATTTTACGCAATATCATGTATATGAGATCGCTCAAACGAGAATTGCTATATTTGTATGGAATGCTCGCTGTCTGTTCAGCTTGCTATTCGCAACAAGTTAGTTCGGCTACAGTTACAAACCCTGATGGTCCCAGCAGTTTACCTTCAGGAGGGGTAGCTTCCTATAGTGCCAATGGTAGTTTTAGTATCTCTGGCCCCCCTGGGGCTACTTACATAGTGGAATTGTTTATCGGTAAATCGAATGACCCGTCTTCATCTGCAAATACAAAGGTGAAGACAAAGACAGTTACAGCCAACGGACAAGGTCAGGCTCAAGGTAGTATAGACGGCTCTGGTGATGTTACTCCAACTGGAACAGGATCAACAAAAATATATTCCTTGATGTTAATAATACATCAAAATACTCCATTAAGGCAGGCTACTGGAGAGACGACGATAACTGGATTCGAAATCGACCCCACGCAAACACCTGAATAATATGAAAACATTACTAATACTTGTTAACTTAATTCTGATTCACATTGCGTCCGCAAGTGATGTTATGCGATTTGATCCACGTCATTTTGTTAGCGACTCGATGAAGAAGCGTCTTCCCGAGTATCGCGAGGCGATCCTGAGCAATCCCGACTTTCAGGCCGATAAGAACACTTTGCGCGTAATCCTGTTGTTCGATGGCCGCGACGGAAAACCGGTGCAGAGTTTCGTATTGAAGAAAATCAGCTTGGAGACGCTGCCGTGCTCGGTGAGCGAAGAGATCACCAATGAGGGGGATTTCATCCGGATCAATTTCAAGATCACCGAGGAAAAGCCCGGAGCGCTGGCTGTCCGCGGCGAGATCTACCTGGAGGAGACGGTTGTTTTGCCCGACGGCAGGGTCATGACTGATGGAGTGAGGAGCGCGCCGAAGGCACTCTTCTATCGAAACACGATGCGATTGATCGGCGGCGGTGGCGGCACCACTGACGGTGTAGACGATGGTATGAAATACTTTGTGCTCGCTTGGGATTAGTCCCTTTTTCGCGAACTGAACTGGTCCCTCAGGCGCTGGATCGCCTGGCCGAAAGTGATTTCGGCGCGCACGCGGGCGCCGGTGCCGAAGACGAATCCATCCTGGCCCCAGGTGCCGCGCACGCCGAAGCCGAGGATCCACTGGGTCTTCGAGTTGAAGGTGAATTTCTTCGGCACGAACCAGAGCACGCTGGGATGCACGGCGAAGATGTGCTCGTCGTAGCCGCTGATGACGCTCGTGGTGTAGGTCGCCTGCAGCGTCCACTTCACCTGGCCGAGGTCGTAGATCGCGCCGCCGGTGAACAGGAGCGCATCGTCGCTGGGCGTGTTCTCCCCGCGCTGGCCGGGCACGGAGGAATCGCCGATCAGGTCGGCGCTGAGCCCGGCGAACGTCGTCCAGCGCGGACGCGATTGGGAACGGCGCTCGACCACGACGTAGGGGATGACGTGGTTGCGCCCGTCGGTCATGTCGAGCGGCGGCGAGCCGACGGGGAACTCGACGTTGACGCCCACGCTGGTGCGGTCGCGCGCCTCGGGCCAGGCGGGGATGAGGTAGCGCCCGCCGAACCGCAGCTCGCCGATGCCGTGAGTGGCGCCGCCGGCCTTCTGGTTGTGGGTGAAAAAGGATTCGGCCTCGGTGCTGAACTCGAAGCGCTCGTTCGCCGTCCAGCGCACGCCGACCGGCACACGAATGTAGTCGCGGCGGACGAGATCGCCGAAGCGCGGGTTGAGTTGCAGGCGATAGGTGCCGGGTGGGTCGAAGCGCGGCAGGTCGATGTCGAGCAGGCCGCGGATGCGTCCCGTCAGGCCGCCCGGCGCTTCCTTCTTCGCCTCGGGTGGTGCCGGCTCGGACGCGGTTTCCGTTTCGGACGGGGCGGACGCCTGCAGCGTCACGCCGGCGTAGGCGAACAGGAGCAGAAAAGACAGGGCGCGGCGGGGGCGCATGGCGGTTTCAGGGGAGGGGCTGGAGGCTTTCAAGCGGCAGGCGCACCAGCAAGCCCTGCTGGAGCACGTCCACCGACACCACGATTCCGCGCGGGTTCACCGGATCGTCGACATAACCCTCGAGTCCGTGCAGCGGCCCGCCCGCGACGCGCACGCGCGTGCCCTTGCGGATGAGCGGGTGCAGGGCGGCTTCGTAGCCGGAGGCGCAGACGGCCTTCACGTCCTCCAACTGGCGCAGGAAGACCGGCTCGTTCTCGACCAGCAGCGCCCGCACGAGCAGGTCCTGCTGGTAGACGCGGTTCTTCTTTTCCGGCACGATGCGCGCGAAGACGTAGCCGGGGAAGAGCGGCTTGGTGAACACCTTCTTCTGCGTGCCGTAGCGGCGCACGCTGTCGAGCAGGGCGAGGTAATGCGCGAAGCCCTCGCGCGCGAGCAGGTCGGCGAATTTCTTTTCGCAGCGCGGCTTGGTGTGGCACACGAACCAGCGGGGCTCGGTGAAGTCGGGGAGGTGCTGGCCCATATCAGCCTCGGGCGAGCCGGTGCAGGGCCTTCACGTAGCCGGGAAAGCCCTCGCCGCTGATCATCGCGACGCAGCCGCGCGCCGTGAGCGAGCGACGGCGGAAGGGCTCGCGCTTTTTCAAGTCCGAGATGTGCACCTCGACCGCCGGCAGCGGGGCGACGCTCTTGAGCGCGTCGAGCAGCGCGATGCTCGTATGCGAGTAGGCGCCGAAGTTGACGATGAAGCCGCCGATGCCCACATCGGCCAGCGCGTGGATGCGGTCGATCAACGCGCCCTCGTGGTTGGACTGGAAGAACACCAGCCGCACGCCGAGCGGTTTCGCCGCGGCGCGGAGGAGTTTTTCCAAGTCGCGCAGCGTCGCGGTGCCGTAGATCTCGGGCTCGCGGCGGCCGAGGCGGTTGAGGTTGGGACCGTGGAGGACGGCGATTTTCATCGGAGGGAATGGCCCACGGAATACACGGAATACACGGAAGGAGAGTTTGGTTTCGGTGTGTTCCGTGTATTCCGTGGGCGAAAATTCAGAGGGGGTTTTCGGTGTCGATGAACACCCAGGGCAGGCGGAATTTCTTCCCGAGCTCGACGGCGAGCGCCTTCACCGCGAGCGTCTCGGTGGCGTAGTGGCCGCAGCAGAAGACGTTCAGCCCGTGCTCCTGCGCGAAGTTGAACCACTCCTCGCGCAGCTCGCCGGTGACGAGCGTGTCGATGCCGGTGGCGGGCAGGGCGGCGATGGCGCTGTTGCCCGCGCCGGAGCAGAACGCGACCTGCTTCGGCCGCTCCGAGCCGAACTCGAGCGCGACGACGCGCGGGTAGAGTTCCTCGAGGCGGTTGCGCAGCTGGGAGCGCTTGTATTTGTTCGGCGCGGTCCAGCCGACGAACTCGTCGTCGTGCGGGAGGAACCGGCCCTTCGGCCGCAGCCCGAGCTGGCGCGCGAGCAGGACGTTGTTGCCCAGCTCCGCGTGCGCATCGAGCGGCAGGTGCGAGGAGTAGACGGCGCAGTTGCCGCGGATGACGGTGGAGAAGCGCTCGTAGACCGGGCCGGTGAGCGGCTGCACGCCGCCCCAAAACAGGCCGTGGTGCACGATCAGGAAATCGACGCCGCACTCGACCGCCTGCTCGAAGGGCACGCGGCCCGCGTCGACCGCGGCGCCGATCTTGGTCACGCGCCCGTCGTTGGCGACCTGGAGGCCGTTCACGGCGCCGGGGTAGTCCTTGAACGCGCTGCGGCGGGTGCGGCGGTCGCAGTAGTCAACGAGCTGGGAGAGGGAGGCCATCGCGTTCAGGTTGAGCGGGCGGGCAGGGTGGCGCAAGCGCGGCGCGGCCGTGTTCCCCCTTGCCTCGCTCCGGGCGATTCCGCACCGTCGCGCCATGGAGGCCGGAACTTCCCCTGAGCAGCGCGCCAGCGCGCCCACCAACCCGATCGACCTCATCGGCGCCGCGACCGAGCAGTTCACGCACCGCCCGAGCTGGGACGAGTATTTCATGGCGACGGCCAAGCTGATCGCGTCGCGCTCGAACTGCGAACGGCTCAACGTCGGCTGCGTCATCGTCACCGGCGGCGCCCGCCGCAACCGCCTCGTCGCGGCCGGCTACAACGGCTGGCTGCCCGGCACGCCGCACGTCTCGCGCATCCGCGACAACCACGAGACCGCCACCGTGCACGCCGAGCAGAACGCCATCGCCGACGCCGCGCGCCGCGGCTCGAGCGTCGAGGGCTGCACGGCCTACGTGACGCATTACCCGTGCATCAACTGCGCCAAGATCCTCGCCGCGGCCGGCATTGCGGAGATCAAGTATCACGAGGACTACAACAACGACCCCTTTGTCGCCCCGATCCTCGCCGAGGCGGGCGTGAAGATCGCGAAACTCTGACGCCCGCCGGCCGCGCCGCCCGCGCGCGGCCGGAACGCCGCGTCGCTGCCTCGCCGCCATGAAATCCCGCCGCTCCCGACCGGAACGCTACGCGGGGCAGCTGTTGCTCGCGCATCCGGTGCTGAAGGACCCGAATTTCCGGCGCACGGTGATCCTGCTCTCGACGCACGACGCCGACGGTGCGTTCGGCGTCGTGCTCAACCAGCCGCTCGGTCGCGAGCTCGGCGAGCTGAGCCCGGATTTCGCGGCGAGTCCGCTCGCGCGCGTGTCGCTCTACCGCGGCGGGCCGGTGGAGACGGACAAGCTCATCCTCGCCGGCTGGCGGCAGACCGGCGACGCGGAGATCGAGCTGCACTTCGGCCTCGAACCCGAGCGCGCCGCGGCGTTGCTCGCCGACACGAACGCGACCGTGCGCGGATTTCTCGGCTACTCCGGCTGGAGCGGTGGACAGCTCGAGCACGAGATGAAGCAGCAGACGTGGTTCATCGCCGATCCGGCCGACTACAACCTCGCGGCGGACGAGGGCACGGCGCTGTGGCGCCTCGTGCTCGGTTCGCTCGATCCGGAGCTGAAGCTGCTCGCGGACGAGCCCGACGATCCGGGGCGGAATTGACGCGCGGAAAAATCGCGGCGCGACGCGCGCGCCCACGATGCCGGGTTATGACACGCGCCTCGCGGCGCGCTGGCACGGGCCGTGCAGGTTGCGGGTCCCATCATGTCGCTACACACACGTTCGCGTAACGTCGCTCTTGCGATGGGTGCGTTCGCTCTGCTTCCGGCGGGGCTTTGGGCTGACACGGCTGAGGCCGCGCCGGCGATCGATTCGGGAATCACCGCGTGGATGCTCGTCTCGACGACGCTCGTCCTGCTGATGGTGCCGGGCCTCGCGCTCTTCTACGGCGGCCTCGTGCGGACGAAGAACGTCCTCGGCACGATGATGCACGCGTTCATCGCCATGGCGGTGGTCGGCGTGCTCTGGGCCGTGTGCGGCTACTCGCTGGCGTTCGGTCCGAACGTGCTCGGCGGCTTCGTCGGCTGGAACCCCGACTTCCTCTTCCTGCGCGGCATCGACCAGTCGATCCTCTCGGCGGGCGTGCCGGAATACGTGTTCGCGATGTTCCAGGGCAAGTTCGCCATCATCACGCCCGCGCTCATCGCCGGCGCGGTGGCCGAACGGATCAGCTTCCGCGGCTGGATCGCGTTCATCACGCTCTGGGTGCTCCTCGTCTATGCGCCGCTCTGCCACTGGGTGTGGGCGAGCGACGGCTACTTCTTCAAGATGGGCGCGATCGACTTCGCGGGCGGCACCGTCGTCCACATCTCGTCTGGCATCTCCGGCCTCGTGCTCGCGTTCCTGCTCGGGCCGCGCCTCGGCCACCCGAAGCTCTCCACCTCGCCGAACAACCTCACGATGGTCCTGCTCGGCGCCGGTCTGCTCTGGGTCGGCTGGTTCGGTTTCAACGCCGGTTCGGCCATCGCGTCGAACCTCGACACGGCGCGCGCGCTGACCGTCACGCAGGTCGCCGCCGCGGCCGGGGCGCTCACGTGGGTGCTGATCGAGGCGCTCGCGCACGGCAAACCGACGAGCCTCGGCCTCGCCTCGGGCATCCTCGCCGGTCTCGTCGCCATCACGCCGGCGGCCGGCGTCGTCGGCGTCACGGGTGCGCTGGCCCTCGGCGCCATCGCGGCGGTGGGCTGCTATTTCGTCATCACGCTGAAGGGCAGGCTCGGCTACGACGACACGCTCGACGCGTTCGGCGTGCACGGCGCGGGCGGCATCATCGGCGCGCTCGCGCTGGTGTTCTTCATCCGCGACAGCTGGGCCCGCCCCGAGGGTTGGACGATGGGCGGCCAGTTGCTCATCCAGCTCAAGGCCGTCGGCGCCACGGTGATCTTCGCCACGGTGATGACGCTCCTGATCGGCTGGCTGGTCCAGAAGACCATCGGCCTGCGCCTCAGCGAGCAGTCCGAGCGCGCCGGCATCGATCACGACCTGCACGGCGAACGCGGCTACGGCCTCAACAACCTCAACTAAGGAGCCCCGACCATGAAGCTGATCACCGCCATCATCCGCGAAGAGAAACTCGACGAGGTCCGCCAGGCCCTCATCGACGCCGAGATCGAGCGCATCACGGTCAGCCGCGTCAGCGGCCACGGCCAGCAGCAGGAGATCGAGTTCCAGCGCGGGCAGAAGGTCATCCCGAACCTGATCCCGCGCGTCCAGGTCGTCATCGCGTGCAACGACGCATTCGAGGACATCACCGTCAACGCCATCCTCCGCGCCGCCCGCTCCGGCGCCGGCGGCGAGGTCGGCGACGGCAAGATCTTCATCCAAGACCTGCGCGAGTGCATCCGCATCCGCACGGGCGAACGCGGCGGCACAGCGATCTGAGGTCCGCCGGCGCGAACAGCGGCCGACGTTGAGGGTCCGCGGGTTGCGCAAGCGCCCGCGCGCCGCCGGGGCGGTGAAACTGTTGGAGATTTCCTTTGACACCCCCCGGCGCGACTCTCTTCTTCTATCGCTTTTATGAAAGTCGTTTCCTCCATCAAATCCGCCAAGGTGCGTCACCCTGACTGCCAGGTGGTCCGTCGCAAGGGCCGCATCTACGTCATCAACAAGACCGACCCGCGCTACAAGGCGCGCCAGGGCTGATCAACCCAGACCAATTTCGCCGTGAAAGCCCAAGGCCATCCCGCTCTCAACAACGTTTGCTTCCTCGATATCGGCACCGGCAAGCGTTTCCTCTCCAAGTCCACGATGAAGTCCACCCGCGTCGAGAAGATCGACGGCCAGGACTACTTCGTCATCGTCCGCGACGTCACGATGGATTCGCATCCCGCCTACACCGGTGAGAAGCGCCTCGTCGACACCGCCGGCCGCGTCGAGAAGTTCACCACGAAGTTCAAGCGCGGCGCCGCGAAGAAGTAAGCGCGCCCGAAGCGACTTTCCCCGCAGCCCTCCCGACGTGGAGGGCTGTTTTTTTTGGCGTCGGCCCCGTCCGACGCCAAACCGCCGCAGCCCGACGCGAAGGAGGGTCGGGCGCGACATCGCATCCGCAACGCGAGGCAAGGTGCGCGCCACCGCGCCACCTACGGCAGCAGCCACCGGCAACGCACCCGACCGGCAACTCTCCCGCAACACACCCGCGCATCCCCGCGCGCGCCTGTGTCACACCGCGCGAATCGCCTTCCCACCGGCCGCGTCCCGCCCTTCTGTCGTGGCGTGGCGGCTCCGAAACTCCTCTGCCTCGACTGCGACTCCACCCTCAGCGCCATTGAGGGCGTCGACGAACTGGCGCGCCGGCGCGGTCCGGACGTGTTCGCCGCCGTCGAGCGCATGACGCGCGAGGCGATGGACGGCGCCATCCCGCTCGAGGAGGTTTTCCGGCGCCGCCTCGAACTCATCCGCCCCACGCGCGCGGACGTCGCCGCCGTGGGCGAACTCTACGTGCGGACCGTTGAGCCGACCGCCCGCGAGACGCTCGCGGCGCTGCGCGCCCGCGGCTGGACGCCGGTGATCGTGAGCGGCGGCTACACGCCGGCCATCGCGCCGCTGGCGGAATACCTCGGCATCGCGCGCGTGGAGGCGGTCAACCTCACCTTCGATGCGCGCGGGGACTACGCCGGCTACGACACCGCGCACCCCGCCGCGCGCAACGGCGGCAAGCCCGCGATCCTCCGCGCGCTCCGCGCCGAGACCGGCGCCGGCCGCGTCGTGATGGTCGGCGACGGCGTCAGCGACCTCGAGACGATCGGCGCGGTTGACGTCTTCGTCGGATTCGGGCGCTATGCGGTGCGAGCGCGGGTGGAGGCGGAGGCCCCGCATTTCATCCGCTCGCTCTCCGGTCTCCTTCCGTTGCTGGCATGAAACTGCTCCTCCGTCTGCTGCTTCTCCTCTCGCTTGCCGCCGCGCCGATGTTCGCGGCCGATGAACCCGAGGAGGCCTTCGATTTCCCGACGCCGCTCGAGGACTACGCCCGCGCCGAGAACGGCGCCTCGCTCGTCGAGATCCTGCGCCACCGCGCGGAGGCGAATCCCTTCAACGTCGTCGCGACGATCATCTTCGCCTGCGCGGTGGTGCACACGTTCTTCACGGCGCGCTTCCGCCACTGGGCCCACGTCCTCGAGCAGCGCCACGCCGCGCGGCTGCGGGCGGAGGGACGCTACCGCGACACCAACAACGACGGCGAGCCGGACGAGGTCAGCTTCTGGGGCAAGGTGCTGCACTTTTTCGGCGAGGTGGAGGCGGTCTTCGGCATCTGGGTCATCCCGCTCCTCGTCGCCATCACCTATTACACGAGCTGGCACACGGCCGAGGAATACATGACGAAGCGCGTCCACTACACGGAGCCGATGTTCGTGGTGGTGATCATGGCCATCGCCGGCAGCCGGCCGGTGCTGACGTTCGCGGAGAAGGTGATGTCGCGCTTTGCCGGCCTCGGCGGGAGCACGCCGGCGGCGTGGTGGTTCGCCATCCTCACCGTCGGCCCGCTGCTCGGTTCGTTCATCACCGAGCCCGCGGCCATGACCATCGCGGCGCTGCTGCTCGTGGAGAATTTCTACCGGCACCGGCCCTCCGAGCCGCTGAAATACGCGACCATCGGCCTGCTCTTCGTCAACGTGTCCGTCGGCGGCACGCTGACGCACTTCGCGGCTCCGCCGGTCCTGATGGTGGCCGGCACGTGGGATTGGGGCCTCATGCACATGATGACGCATTTCGGCTGGAAGGCGGCCATCGGGCTCGTCGTCGCCAACGCGATCTACTACGCCGTCTTCCGCAGGGAGTTCGCCGCGTTGGCGGACAAGGCGCGGGTCGAGCCCGACGGGCCGGCGCACGAGGAGCACCTGACCGAGCACCGGTTCCCGATCCCGGCCTGGGTGACGCTCGTGCACCTCGGCGCGCTGTTCTGGACCGTGTTCACGGCGCATTACCCGGCGCTCTACCTCGGCGGCTTCCTCATGTTCCTCGCGTTCACCGAGGCGACCAAGCAGTTCCAGACCCCGATTTCGCTGCGCAGCCCGATCCTCGTCGGGTTCTTCCTCGCCGGCCTCGTCATCCACGGGACGCTGCAGCAGTGGTGGATCGAGCCGGTGCTCCGCAGCCTCGATACGCTCGCGCTCTTCGGCGGCGCGACGGTGCTGACGGCGTTCAACGACAACGCCGCGATCACCTACCTCGCGTCGCTCGTGCCGGGCTTCACCGACGAGATGAAATACGCCGTGGTCGCGGGCGCGGTCACGGGCGGCGGCCTCACGGTGATCGCCAACGCGCCGAATCCCGCCGGGCAGTCGATCCTGGCGAAATATTTTCACGAGGGAGTCGGCCCCGGGAAATTGCTGCTCGGCGCGCTCGTGCCGACGCTGATTCAGGCGGCGTGCTTCCTCCTGTTGCGCTCGTGAGCGCCGGCGCCGGCGATTCGGCCGGATAGGGTTGACAGGGCGGGGGACCGCGGAATTTTGGCGGCACCTTTTTCGCCCCGTCACCCGTGTCCGTCACGCTCCTCACCGCTCTTGCGCTCCCGTTCCTGCTGCTGCCCTTCCTGCCCGGGCTCGGCCGGCGGCTCGGCGCGCGCACGGGCTGGCTCGCGCTGCCGGCGCCGGTCGTCTCCGCCGCGCTGCTGCTCAGCCTGGTGCTGCAGCTGCCCGCCGGCGCGCGCGAGGTGGTCGAGTGGAGCTGGATCCCGTCGTTCGGGCTGAACCTGACGTTCGTGGTGGACGGGCTCTCGCTGTTCTTCGGCCTCGTGGTCGCGGGCATGGGCGCGCTGATCGTGTTCTACGCGCGGCACTACCTCGACGACCACTACGAACACCACGGCCGCTTCTACGCCTACCTGCTGCTGTTCATGGGCGCGATGCTGGGCACGGTCTTCGCCGGCAACGTGCTCCTGCTTTTCGTGTTCTGGGAGCTGACCGGCCTGGCGTCGTTCCTCCTCATCGGCTTCCTGCACGAGAAGGAAACCTCGCGCGACGGCGCGCGCATGGCGCTGCTCGTGACGGTCGGCACCGGGTTGCCGATGCTCGCGGGCATCGTGCTGCTCGGGCAGCTGGCGGGCACCTACGAGCTCGCGCCGCTGCTCGCCGGCGCGCTGCACGGCGCCGATCCGGCGCTGGTCAGCACGGCCTTCGTGCTCATCGCGATCGGCGCCTTCGGCAAGTCGGCGCAGTTCCCCTTCCACTTCTGGCTGCCGAACGCCATGGCCGCGCCGACGCCGGTCAGCGCCTACCTCCATTCGGCGACGATGGTGAAGCTCGGCGTGTTCCTCGTCGCGCGGCTGTTCCCGATCTTCTCTGGCGCGGAACTGTGGCTGCCGCTGCTGGTGCCGGTGTGCTTCGGCACGATGCTGCTCGGTGCGGTGCTGGCGCTGCTCTCGCACGACCTGAAGGCGATCCTCGCCTTCTCGACCGTCAGCCAGCTCGGTTTCCTCATGGGCTACTACGGCCTGTCCGCGCCGACGGGCGCGCACCACGACCTGCTGCATGTCGCCAACCATGTCTTCTACAAGGGCTGCCTGTTCATGGTCGCCGGCATCGTGGACCATGCGGCCGGCACGCGCGACCTGCGCCAGCTCGGCGGGCTGGGGCGGCGGCTGCCGCTGCTTTGCGGCATCGCGATCGTGGCGGGCGCGGCGATGGCCGGCCTGCCCGGCACGCTCGGTTTCATCAGCAAGGAATACGCGCTGAAGGAGACCTTCACGCTCTGGGCGCAAGGCGGCCTGCTGGCCCGGCTGCCTGCCGCGGTGCTGGTGGCGGCCTCGGCCATCCAGGTGGCGTTCGTGCTGCGGCTCGTGTGGGGCGTGTTCGGCGGCCCTGCGCGGAGCGCCGCGTCCGGCGCCGGTCACGGCCACGAATTCCACGCCCCGGGTTTCGCGCTGCAACTGCCGCCGCTGCTGCTGGCGGCGGCGACGCTGACGGCGGGCTTGCTGCCGGGCTGGTTCGGCGGATTGCTCGCGCACCTGCAGACGCCGGGCCTGCACGACGCCGGCGCCGACCGTGCCTACAGCCTCTGGCACGGGGTGACGCCCGAACTGCTCACCAGCGCGGGCATCGTGGCCGCGGGGTGCGTGCTGCATGCGCTGCTCGCGCGCGCGAGCTGGCGGGTGGCGATCCCCGGCTGGGCGGCGTTCGACCGCGGGTTCGAGCTGGCGGTCAAGTGGCTGCCGGCGGGCGCGCGGCGGCTCGGCTCCGCGCTGCGCACGGACCGGCCCTTCGATTTTCTCGCCATCGCGCTGGGCTTCACCGTCGTGCTGGTCGGCGGCTACGGCTGGACGCAGCGGGCGGCGCTGTGGCCAGGGCTGCCGGGCGCGGAGGGGTTCGAGCCGCTGCGGACGTTCGTCGTCGTGCTGATCGCGATCGCGGTGGCGATGGTGATCGCGATGCGCCGCTGGACGGCGCAGCTGATCGCGGTCTCGATCATCGGCTTCCTGATCACGTTCTACTATGTGCTTTTCCGGGCGCCGGACCTGGCGATGACGCAGATCCTCGTCGAGTCGGCCACGCTGCTGCTGGTGCTGCTGCTGCTGGCGCGCTTTCCGCGCTCGGCGGAGCTGAGCGAAATCGGGCGGGCGTTCTCGTTCGGCCGGCAGGTGATGAACGTCGTGGTCGCGACGGGCATCGGGCTCATCACGACGCTCGCCGCGCTCATGGCGATGCGGCAGAAGCACGCGGCGCCGCTGGGCGAGTATTACCTGGAAAACACCGTGCCGCTCGCGCACGGCACCAACGCCGTCAACACCATCCTCGTGGACTTCCGCGGCTTCGACACGCTGCTGGAGGTCACGGTGCTGGTGGTCGCCTGCCTCGGTGCGCTCGGCCTGCTCATGCGCTACCGCCGCACGGCGGAGGAATACGCCGCGGGTGAGATGGGGCCGGCGGGTTACGGACTCGGCCGCGAGCGGCTCGACGGGAAGGAGCCGAAGCCATGAAAACCGGCCAATCCTACATCTTCCGCGCGATCGGCTCGCTGCTGTTCTTCCTCATCAATGTCTTCGCGGTCTACCTGCTCCTGCGCGGACACAACCTGCCGGGCGGCGGCTTCATCGGCGGGCTCGGCGCGGCCATTTCGCTCATCATGCTCAGCCTCGCCTTCGGCGTGCAGCGCACGCAGCGCATCCTGCGCATCGACCCGATGCAGCTGGCCGTGATCGGGCTGCTGCTCTCGGTGTTCACCGCGCTCGGCCCGGTGCTGGTGGGGGAGGCGTTCCTGCAGCATTATCACCTGAAGTTCGAGCGCCTGCCGCTGCTGGGCACCCTCGAGTTCGGCACGCCGCTGCTGTTCGACGTCGGGGTGTTCCTCGTCGTCGTGGGCGTGACGGGCAAGTTGATCTTCGTGCTCGCGCGGCCGAACGCCGGCCTGACGGCGCTCGCCCCGCGCGAGTGGCGCCGCTACGCGTCGCGCCTCGAGGCGCCGCTCGAGGTGCACACGCCGGACGAGCCTGCGGGGCCGGACGACGACCAACCGGAGGACGCGCGATGATGTGGGAAACCGCCCTCCTCATCGGCCTGCTCTTCGGGGCCGCCAGCTACCTGATCCTGCAGGCCAGCTTCGTGCGGATCCTGTTCGGGTTCATTTTGCTCTCGAACGCGGCGAATCTCTTCGTGCTCGCGATGTCGGGTCGCCCGGGCGCCAAGGCTGCGCCGGTCGTGGTCGGCTCCTCGTCCGGCTACGTCGATCCGCTGCCGCAGGCGCTGATCCTCACGGCGATTGTCATCGGCTTCGGCGTCATCGCCTACCTCGTCATTCTGCTCTACCGCACGTTCCTCGACCAGCGGACGGCGAATGCGCGCGAACTGTTCGACCCGGCGCGGCAGCGCCCGGGGGAGAGGGAGGACGAGGCATGAACAGCACGCTGATGGTCTGGCCGATCGCGCTGCCGCTGCTCACGGCGCTGGGGGCGCTCGTGCTCGGGCGGCCGACGCGGTTCCGCCGCTGGTTCGTCGGCGGCTCCGCCGCGGCGCAGGTGGCCGTGGCGCTGGCCGTCGCGGTGGGCGCGCACGGTGCGCCGCCGCACCTGCTCGCGCTCGGCGGCTGGGCGGCGCCCTACGGCATCGTGCTCGTGGGTGATTTGCTGGCGGGCATCATGCTCAGCCTCGGCGCGGTCACGGCGCTGGCGTCCATCCTCTACGGGTTCGCCGAGCTGCATCCGGAGGACGAGCACCCGCTGCGGCTGCCGCTGGTGCAGTTCCTCGTCACGGGCATCAACCTCGCGTTCTGCACCGGCGACCTGTTCAACCTCTTCGTCGCCTTCGAGGTGATGCTGATTTCGTCCTACGCGCTGCTGACGCTCGAGGCGGACGACTGGGACATCAAGCAGGCGTTTCCGTATCTGGCGCTGAATCTCGTGGGCAGCACGCTCTTCCTCGTGGCCGCGGGCCTCGCCTACGGGATGTTCGGCTCGCTCAACTTCGCGCAGATCGCGGCGCGCGCCGGCGAGCTGGGGCCGACGCCGCCCGTCACGGTGTTCGCGCTGCTGCTGCTCGTCGTCTTCGGCATGAAGGCGGGCATGTTTCCGCTCTATTACTGGCTGCCGAACAGCTACCCGATTCTGCCCAGCCCGGTGGCGGCGCTCTACGCCGGCATGCTGACGAAGGTCGGCGTCTACGTGCTGCTGCGGGTGTTCGGGCAGGTGCTGCCGCCCGATCTGCCGCTGGTGCACGGCGCGCTGGCCTGGCTGGCCGCGGCGACGATGATCTTCGGCGTGCTCGGCGCGGTGTCGCGCAACTTCATCCGCGGCATCCTCTCGTTCCATATCCTCAGCCAGATCGGCTACATGGTGCTGGCGATCGGCCTGTTCACGCCCTACGCGCTCGCGGCCTGCATTTTCTACGTCATCCATCACATCATCGTGAAATCCACGCTCTTCATGGTCGGCGGCGCGGTGGTGGTGCTGAACCGCTCGGACAACCTCGAGAAGACCGGCGGGCTGTGGCTGGCGGCGCCGGTGCTCGGCGTGGTGTTCCTGCTCCAGGCGCTGTCGCTGGCCGGCCTGCCGCCGTTGAGCGGTTTCTGGGGCAAATACATGATCATCGTCGAAGGCGTGCGGCAGGGCGAGTGGGTGCTCGTCGCCTGCGCGCTCGCCGCCGGCATCCTGACGCTCTTCAGCATGCTGAAGATCTGGAACGGTCCGTTCTGGGGCACGAATCCCGTCGCGGGCGTGCAGGCCGACGACCGCCGCTGGATCCCGATGACGGCGGTGGCCGCGGGCATGACGGTGCTTTCGCTCGGCATCGGCCTCGGCGCGGAGTTCTTCGTCGGCGTGGCCGAGGAGGCCGCGCGGCAGCTCACGGACCGCGAGGCCTACATCGCGCACCTGCTGGGAGGAAGGAACTGAGATGCGCTCGCTCCTGCTCAACCTGCTCGTCGCCGTGATCTGGCTGCTCCTGCAATCGGAGCCGTCGATCCTGTCCTTCGCCGTCGGCTTCGCGCTCGGGTTCGGGCTGCTGGCGCTGTTCAAGCCCGTGCTCGACAGCGGCGGCTACGTGCGCCGCATGCTGGCCGGGGCGGCGTTCCTCGGGGTGTTCACCCGGGAGTTTCTCAAGGCCTGCGGGCAGCTCGTGCGCCTGACGCTCTTCACGCCGGCGGACCGGCTGCGGCCGGACTTCATCATCTACGACGTCTCCGACCTGAACCGCGTCGAAATCCTGCTGCTCTCCCACACCGTGAGCCTCACGCCCGGCACGAACACGGTGGACATCTCGCAGGACTTCAAGCGGCTCTACCTGCACGTGCTCGATTGCCCCGATCCCGCCGCGGTGCGCGAGGGCATCGACCTCACCCTCAAGCGGGGCATCCTCGCCTTCACCCGATGACCGCCCTCCTGCTCAACTTCGCGGTGTTCGTGCTGCTTGTGGCGCTGCTGCTCGGCTTCTACCGGCTGGCGCGCGGGCCGACGGTGGTGGACCGCATCCTCGCCTTCGACGCGGTCGTGCTCTGCGCCGTGGGTCTCGCCGCGCTGCTCTCGCGCGAGTGGCGCTCGGCGCTCTACATCGAGTTGATCCTCATCGTGTCGTCGCTCGGATTCTTCGGCACGGTGGCCTTCGTCTTCTTCCTCCAGCGCGCGCTGCCCTACGGCGGCGAGGAGGCCGAGGAACGGGAAAGCGGGGTGCGCCATGACTGATTTCTGGGGAGTGCTCTCGGCGGCGATCATGCTGGTCGGCGCGCTGTTCATCCTCGTGGCGATGGTCGGCGTGATCCGGTTTCCGGACGTGTTCTGCCGGTCGCACGCGCTGGGCAAGGGATTCACGCTCGGCCTGCTCGTGCTGCTGTTCGGCCTGTGGCTGGACCCCGCGACGGAGGTCTCGGGGTTGAAGGTCATCGCCGCCATTTTCTTCCAATTCGTGACGCTGCCGGTGGCGAGCCACCTGCTCGCGCGTCTGTCCTACGAGAAGAACCTGCCCCGCGCGCAACGCCGCAGCCGCCCCGACGGAGCCTGAGGCCGGCCGGGAGCAGCCGCCTGTTTTCAACCCATCGAAGCCATGCCCAACAACCGAGTCATCTACTGGGGAATCGTGGTGCTGGTCGCCACCGTGCTGGTCTGGATCGGAGCCGAGTTGACGAAGCGCATCGAATGGATGCTGCCCTACGCCGCCGTCCTCGGCGTCGCCCTGATCGTGGGCGGTTTTGTCTACGAGGTCTGGCGTCAGCGGGCGGGCAAGGGCGGACCGGGGCCGCACTGAGCGGGCGAGACCGGACCGCCCGGACGCGGCGGCTGCGGCCTTGATTCACGGTGCCAAGGCTGGTTGCCTCGGCCCGTCGCCATTGCGCCGCATGAAACCCATCGAAGCCGAATTGGAGGAACTGCGCGCCCGGGTGACCCGGTTGGAGGCTGAACTCGCCCGCCTGGGCGGTCGATCGCCGGCGGCCCCGATCGCCGGACCGGCGCCCGCCGCGTCCCCGTCGGCACTGCCGCCGGTCATTGTGCCGGCGCCGCGTCCGCCGGTGCGCGGAGCGAGCCTGCCGTCGACGGTTTGGGTCGCCGCGGCGGGGGCGTTTCTGTTCCTGCTCGGCGCGGCCTACGGACTGGCCGTCTCGATCGAGCGCGGCTGGATCTCGCCGCCGGTGCGGGTGGGCGGGGGATTGGCCGTCGGGCTCGCGGCGATGGCCGCGGCATACCGTCTGCTCGTCGGCGAACGGCGCACGCTGGGCGTGACATTGCTGGCGGTTGGCACGGGCACGTGGACTTTCGCGCTCTACTTCGGCGCGCATGGGGCGGCGTTGTTTCCGCTGGGCGTCGGTTTCGCCGGGGCGGCGCTGGCGGTGCTCGCGGCGGGCGGGCTGGCGGCGCGCACCGGCAGCGATGGAGCGATGGCCGTGGCGGTGGCAACGGGGCTCGCGGCGCCGCTCGCGTTCTCGAGCGGGCAGGGGACCGTGGCGACGCTGGCGCTCTATTTCGCGGTGCTGCTCGGCGCGCAACTCGCCGCACACTACGCCACCGGCACCGGCGGCGGCTGGCGCCTGACGCGCGCGCTCGCGCTCGGGGCGGTGTGGCTCGTGGTGTGGAGCGCGGTCGTGTCGATCCGGCGCGGTGCGCCCGAGACCGCGCTGCTCGGACTGGCGGCGCTCGGCGCGGTGGCGCTCGTGCTCGCGTGGCTGCCGCGGCACCCGCAGACGCCGTGGCTTCCGGCGGGCGCATCGCTCGCGGCCTTGGCGGGTGTGGCCGGGGCGGCGCTTGTCGTCTGGCGGCGGGCGCAGTGGAACGACGAGGCGTTTTCACTGGTGCTGGCGGCGCTGGCGGCGGTGGCGATGGGACTCGTTTTCCTCGCCCGCCGGCGCACGGGCGATCGCGCGCACGATCTGCCGCTGTTGTTCGGTGCACTGGCCCTGACGCTGCTGGCCGTGCTCACGGCCCTTGATTGGCAGTGGGTGGCGCTGGCGTGGAGTTTGATCGCGGCCGTGCTCGCGTGGAGCGCACGGCGCGAGCGGCCCAGCCCGCCGATCGAGGCCGCGGCCCTGGCCGCGTTGGGGCTGGCGGCGGCGGGTTTTGCCACCGTGCACTGGATGGTGAGCTGCTTCTGGCGCGACCGCACGGAGACGATCTTCCTCAACCCCGGCTTCGGTGCGGCGCTCTTCACCGCGCTGGCGTGGCTGGGATTGATCGCCGGGTCCGCAGCGCAGCGCGGCCTGGCGTTCGTCGCGGGTCAGTTCGTGCTGGTGAACGCGGTGGCATGGGAATTCACGCGCTCGGTGCCGGCGCTGCGCGGCGAGGAGGCGACGCTGGAATTCGGCGCCCTGCTGGCGACGCTGACCTATGCGGCGGCCGGCGCGGGCGGCTGGCTGCGCGGCGTGCTCTACGAGGCGGAGGCGGCGCGCGCGCGGGCCTGGCGGCTCGCGGGCTACGCGTGGCTCGGCGCCGCGGCGGTGAAGCTGCTCGGCTTCGACCTGGAGCACGCCGACCTCGCGTTTCGCGCCGTCGCGGCGCTCGCCGTGGGCGCGCTGTTCATCGGCGCGGCGTTCTGGGCCGACCGGCACAAGCCGCAGGCGTGAAGAAAAAAGCCCGCGCCGGGGCGCGGGCTCGGGGAGGAACCCGGACCGGCTCGATCAGGGGAAGAGGCCGCGCTTGGCCTTGGCCTGCGCGACGCGGTCGATGCCGAGCACGAGGGCCGCGGTGCGGCGCGAGCAGCCGAACTTCTTCTTCGTCTCGTCGACGGAGGCCTTGGCCTTGGCGAGCATGCGGTGGAGCTTCTCGAAGACCTCCTCCTTGGTCCAGTAGTAGGCGGACTGGTTCTGCAGCCACTCGAAGTAGGAGACGATGACGCCGCCGGAGTTGCAGAGGACGTCGGGGATGAGCTCGATGTCGCCGCGCTGGGTGATGAGCTGGTCGGCCTCGTAGGTGGTCGGGCCGTTGGCGCCCTCGGCGATGACGCGGCACTTGAGCTTGCCGGCGTTCTCGGCGGTGATGACGCGCTCGAGCGCGCACGGCGCCAGCACGGTGCACGGCTGCTCGAGGAGGAGTTCGTTGCTGATGGCGTCGCCGCCCTTGTAGCCTTGGAGGGTCTTGTTCTGGGCGACGTAGGCGAGCGCGTCGCGGACATTGATGCCCTTGCTGTTGTGGATGCCGCCGGTGAAGTCGGAGATGCCGATTATCTTGGCACCCCAGGCCTCGAGGGCGAGGGCGGCCTCGCTGCCGACGTTGCCGAAGCCTTGGATGATGACGGTGGTGTCGGCGGCCTTGATGCCCATGTCGGTGAGGTAGGCCTTCGTGAACCAGGCGACGCCTTCGCCGGTGGCCTCCTTGCGGCCGAGCGAGCCGCCGAGGGAGACGGGCTTGCCGGTGATGACGCCGGGGTCGTAGTGGCCGACGTGGTTGGAATAGGTGTCCATCATCCACGCCATGACCTGCTCGTTGGTGCCGACGTCGGGCGCGGGGATGTCGATGTGGGGCCCGATGAAGGTGGCGATTTCCTGGATGTAGCGGCGCGAGAGGCGCTCGAGTTCGCCGGACGACATGTCGCGGGCGTTGACGACGACGCCGCCCTTGGCACCGCCGAAGGGCAGGCCGACGAGCGAGCATTTCCAGCTCATCCACATGGCGAGCGCGGCGACCTCGCCGAGCGTGACGTCGTGGTGGAAGCGGATGCCGCCCTTGGCCGGGCCGGTGGAGATGTTGTGCTGCACGCGGTAGGCCTCGAAGGTCTGCACGGTGCCGTTGTCCATGCGGACGGGCAGGCGGACGACGAGGCAGCGGCGCGGCTGCTTCGTGCGCTCACGGAGGCCCTGGTCCATGCCGAGGATGTCGGCGGCGAGATCGAATTGATCACAGGCCTGCTGGAACACGGGCGAGTTGTAGATGGTGTTGGCGAGGGACATGGCAGATGGGGGAGACCGGGGATGGGAGAAACGGGCGGGAGATTGGCTTGGCGGGATGGCTTTAGCAATTGGCTTCCGTCCGGCTGACCCTTCAATGAAACCACTTAAGCACCAAAGAAGTCTGCGTGATTCATGGGAATTCTTGCCCGAATATTGTCGTGGTCGCTCCGGCAGCTCACCTTCGCGGTGATGCTGGTGGCGGCCGGCGTGCTGGGGTTCGCAGTGTGGATCTACCTGCGCGATGACATCCAGTTCGAGCAGCGGCGGGTGGAACTGGCCCGCGCCCTGACCGGCCAGCGCGCGCAGATGAAGGCCGCGCTCGCCGACGCCGAGGCCCGGCAGGCGGCGCTGCGCGCGGAGATCGGCACGCAGGAGCGGCGCGCGCAGGAGGCGGCGCGGCTCGCGCGCGAGCTCGCCGAGCTCAGCGGCGGGTTGAATCGGCTGACGACACCGGCCGACCAATTGCGGCTGAACGAGGAACGCCTCGCGCGGCTGCGCGCGACGGAAGCGGAGGCGCGGCAGCGGGCCGCCGAGCTGCAGCAGCAGGTCGTGCGCACCCAGTGGGAGAAGGAGGGGCTCGAGAACGCCCTCGGCCGGCTCGAGCACCAGCTCGCCGTCGTCGACGCGCAGAAGTCGCGCCTGATCGACTTCGCCCGCGAGGCGTGGGCGCGGTTCGGCCGGCCGGCGATGCTGGCGGCCGCGGTGTTTCTCGTCGGCCCGCCGCTGGCCCGGCTCGGCATCTACTTCGGTTTCGCGCCGTTCGTTTCCCGGCGGCGCCCGGTGCGGCTCGGGGCGGAGCAGCCGGTGCTGCCCGCGCTGCAGGGCGGCGGCACGGCGCTGGAGGTGGCGCTGGAGCCGGGCGACGTGCTCTGGGTGAAGGAGACGTTCCTGCAATCGAGCGACGAGGGCCTGCTGCGACGCACCCGCTGGCTGCTCGACTGGCGCATGCCGCTGACCTGCCTCGCGGCCGGGCTCAAGGAGCTGGTCGAGCTCCGCAACGCCGCTCCGTCCGCCGTGCAGCGCGCGACGCTGTCGGCCCAGCACGCGGCGCATGTCGAGCTCGCGCTGGTCGACGTGCCCGCGGGCGCGAGCCTGGTGCTGCGGCCGAGTTTTCTCGCCGGCTTTGTCGGCCCGCTCGGGCGGCGCGCGGCGGCGATCCGGCGGCACTGGCGGCTGTTCGCGCTCCAATCGTGGGCGACGGGCCAGTTCCGCTACTTCGAATTCGCCGGCCCGTGCCGGCTGCTGCTGGCGGGCAGCCGCGGCGTCCGCGCCGAGGTGCTTGGCGCCGACGGCGCCGCGTCGGCGGCGCGGCGGGTGAACCAGGACGCGACGATCGGCTTCACGCCCGGCCTGGCCTACCGTCCGGTCCGCGCGGAGACGTTCTGGGCGTATTTCCGCGGGCAGAACCCGCTCTTCGACGACCGGTTCGAGGGGCGCGGCGTCTTCCTGGCGCAACAGACCTCGGCGACGGGCGAGGCGGCGGAGCAACGGCGCTTCGTCGCCGGCCTGCGCGACGGGTTGCTGCGCATCTTTGGCTTGTGAGCGTTTGCGGCGGCGGCGACTGTGGCTAGCCGTTGTCCCCGATGTTCAAGTTGCACGCCGATTACCGCCCCACGGGCGACCAGCCGCAGGCGATCGAGAAACTCGTCGCCTCGCTGCGCGCGGGCCACCGCCACCAGACGCTCCTCGGCGTCACCGGCTCGGGCAAGACCTTCACGATGGCCAATGTCATCGCGCAGCTCGACCGCCCGGCGCTCATCATTTCCCACAACAAGACGCTCGCCGCGCAGCTCTACTCGGAGTTCAAGAACTTCTTCCCGGAGAACGCCGTCGAATACTTCGTCAGCTACTACGACTACTACCAGCCCGAGGCCTACGTGCCGTCGAGCGACACCTACATCGAGAAGGATTCCTCGATCAACGAGGAGATCGAGCGCCTGCGCATCGCGACGACCAGTTCGCTCGTCAGCCGGCGCGACGTGATCGTCGTCGCCAGCGTTTCGTGCATCTACGGCCTCGGTTCGCCCGAGGACTTCTCCGCCATGCGCATCCAGATCCGGCGCGGCGATTCCTTCGGGCGGCAGCGCTTCCTCGAGCGGCTGGTGGAGAATCTCTACGAGCGGAACGACTACGAGCTGAAGCGCGGCGCCTTCCGCGCGCGCGGCGACGTGGTCGACGTCATGCCCGCCTACCTCGAGCACGGCCTGCGCGTCGAGTTCTTCGGCGACGAGATCGAGGCGCTGACGGAATTCGAGCCGGTCAGCGGCAAGATTCTGCGCAAGATCGACCAGTTCGACCTCTACCCGGCGACGCAATACGTCACCACGCGCGGCCGGCTCGAGGGCGCCATCGCGGGCATCAAGGCCGAGCTGGAGGAGCGCGTGAAGTTCTTCGAGTCCAACCAGCAATACCTCGAGGCCCAGCGCATCCGCATGCGCACGAACTACGACCTCGAGATGCTGCAGGAGATGGGTTTCTGCAACGGCATCGAAAACTACTCGCTCCACCTCACGGGCCGGAAGCCGGGCGACCGGCCGTTCTGCCTGATCGATTTCTTCCCGAAGGATTTCCTCCTCCTGATCGACGAGAGCCACGTGACCGTGCCGCAGATCGGCGGCATGTATAACGGCGACATCGCGCGCAAGAAGACGCTCGTGAACTTCGGCTTCCGCCTGCCCTCGGCGCTCGACAACCGCCCGCAGAGCTTCGCGGAGTTCGAGTCGATCACCGGGCAGACGCTTTACGTCTCGGCCACGCCGGCGAAGTTCGAACTCGAGCGCAGCGCCGTCGTCGCCGAGCAGGTCATCCGCCCGACCGGCCTGCTCGATCCCGAGATCACGCTGCGCCCGACCAAGGGCCAGGTCGAGGACCTCATCGGCGAGATCCGCCGCGCGGTGGAGCAGGGGGAGCGCGTGCTCGTCACGACGCTGACCAAGCGGCTCTCCGAGGACATCACGAGCTACCTGCGCGACGCGAAGATCCGGGTCGAATACCTGCACTCCGACATCGACGCCCTCGAGCGCGTGGAGATCCTGCGCAACCTCCGCCAGGGCAACTTCGACGTGCTGGTCGGCATCAACCTCCTGCGCGAGGGCCTCGACCTGCCCGAGGTCGCGCTGGTCGCCATCCTCGATGCGGACAAGGAGGGCTTTCTCCGCAGCGAAACGAGCCTGCTCCAGACCTCCGGTCGCGCGGCGCGACACGAGAAGGGGCGCGTCATTTTCTATGCCGACGTCGTGACGGAATCCATCCGCCGCACGATCGAGGAGACGAAGCGCCGCCGCGAAAAGCAGATGGCCTACAACGCCGCGCACGGCATCACGCCGCGCAGCGTGAAGCGCGCCGCGCAGGCGAGCCTGCGGGTCTACGACGGCAGCGGGCGCGGCGCGGAGGAAGCGGTGGTCGCGGAGGCGGGAGACGATGTCGCCGCGGTCATCGCCGAGCTTGAGGAGGAGATGCAGGAGGCGGCCAACCGGCTGGAGTTCGAGCGCGCGGCGCTGCTGCGCGACCAGATCAAGACGCTGCGCGAAGGCGGCCGCGCCGTCGCGGGCGGCGTGCGCGCGTCCTACGGGGCGCAAAAAAAGCGCCGGCGCTGAGCCGGCGCGGAAATCCTGCGCTTCGCGGGCGTTTCAGTTGCCGCCGTCGCGCACGGGGCGCATGCCACGGCGCTGGGCTTCCTCGAAGGCGGCGCGGGACGCCGCCGAGTCGGCTTCCGAGGTCGGGGCCTTCTTCTTTTCGAGGAACATGCTGCCGGTCACGGAACTGTGGCGGTAGCGCTCCTTGCGCTCGGTCGTGGCCTGTTTCGCAGGCTCCTTGACGTCGGTGGAGGTGGTCTTGGTGCTGTTGCAGCCGGTGATGGCCAGACTGATCAGGAGTCCGGCCACGACGGTGAGTCGGGGGTGGTTCATGGTTCAGGTATGTCCGGTGAGGACGCCAGCCGGACCTTTCCGGGGCAACGCCGAATTTTTCATCGGCGCCCTGTGGTGACGCGGAGGCGGCTCACTCGCTCTCGGCGGCGCGGCACTCGTTCATCACGCGCAGCCAGATCTCGCGCAGATCGAAGAGGCGGGGCAGGGCGAACTCGCGGTAGCGGCCGAGCAGCGCACCGCCCTCGTCGGGTCCGGCGCCGAGCAGCGAAAGGGTCGTGTTGAGCTCGCGGAGCGCGCGCTTGAAGAAGCAGACGGCGAGCGCGTAGTCGCCCATGTCGAGCGATTGGACGGCCTGAAGCGCGTGCTCGCGGCCGCGGAAGAGCGATCCCTGCACGCCGAGGGCCTGCGCGGGGTGGATGCGCTCGGGATGCGCGGCAATGCGCTCCCAGTTGGCGATGAGGCCGAGGTAGAGCGCCTTCGTCGCGATGTGCACGGGATTGCGGTGCACGGTGTAGAGATCGAAGTCCTCCTCGAACGACGGCTCCGGGGTCTCGGCGGTGTCCTCGTCGGTGGTCTCGTCAACCTGCATCTCCCAGCCCATGCGGCGGGCCACCTCGTCGATGCGGTCGGGCGCATCGGCCAGTTGCTCGTAGTGGCGCAGGTAGTCGCGGACGGAAGTCTCGTGTTCGGCGAGGTAGTTTTCCCAGTCCGCCTCGGTCCAGGAAAGCTCGCGGCGCTCTTCCCATTCGGGGTCGGACATTCCGTCGGAATCGTGATTGGTCATGTAAAGGACGGCGCCGGAGGCGACGCTGGCGGCAGTGTGCTCAGGGTCGCAGGTCGCGCAATTAAAATTCCTGTCCCCGCCGGGTTTGGATTTGAACCGTCCGCGCGCGCGGCCTGTCATACGGCGATGTCCGAGGTGCTCCACGAGGTTGTGTATTTCAGCGGGCGCGTGCAGGGCGTCGGGTTTCGTTACCAGACGCTGCAGGTCGCGAAGGGCTTCGAGGTCGCGGGCTTCGTCCGCAACCTGCCGGACGGGCGCGTGCAACTCGAGGCGGAGGGCGCGCCCGCCGAGGTCGGCGCGTTTGTCGCCGCCGTCGAGGAACAGCTCGCCGGCCACATCCGGCGCACCGAGCGCTCGGCGCAACGGCGCGCCCGCACGTTCACGGGCTTTGTCATCCGATGACTCCGGCGGCTGACGGCACGATGCTCCGGCTCGAGGCGGTGACGAAGGAATTCGTCACCGACTGGCGCGGCCGGCGCTGGCGCGCGCTCGACGCCGTCTCGCTGCGCCTCGCGCGCGGCGAGATCGGCGCGGTCATCGGGCCGAACGGTTCCGGCAAGAGCACGCTGCTCAAGCTCGCGGCCGGGCTGCTGATGCCGACGGCGGGGCGCTGCGAGCGCGCGCCCGGAGCGCTCGGTTACCTGCCCGAGCACGGTGCGTTGTCCGAGTCGTGGGAGGCGGCCGCGTGGCTGGTCGCCTTGGCGCGTATCCAAGGCTTGGACGCGACGACCGCCCGCGCGGAGGCGGAGCGCGGGCTCGCACGGGTCGGGCTCGCCGCGGCGGCCGGACGGCGCATCGGCACGCTGTCCAAGGGCCAGCGGCAACGCCTTGCGCTCGCGCAGGCGCTGCTCGGTTCGCCGGCGATTCTGCTCCTCGACGAGCCGGCCGCGGGATTGGACCCGCACGGGGTGGAGCTGCTCGCGCAGCTGCTGCGCGAGGAGCGGGCGCGCGGCGCCGCCGTGCTGGTGACGACGCATTTTCTGCCGCGGCTGGAACGCGACTGCGACCACGTGATCCTGCTCGCGGGCGGCGGCGTGCGTTTTCAAGGCCCGGCGGCGGCACTCGCGGCCCGCGGTGGCGCGGAGGCGGTTTATCTCGCGGAGGTGCCGGCATGAGCGTGCGGCGAATCTGGCAGGTGACACAGCTGTTGCTGCGCGAGGCGTGGCATCTGCGCGCCGGTGGCATGCTGGTCGCGCTCGGCGCCGGCCTGGCCGGGCTGGCGGGATTGCTCGAGGCGTTCCGCTTCGGCAGCGAGCAACCGCGCTTCCTGCTCGGCGTGGCGGAGGTGACGTTGCGGGTCGGCGGCGTGGCGCTGCTCGCCCTGCTCGGCGCCGGGCTGTTTCACGGCGGCCTGGCGGCGCGCGGGGCGACGTTGCTCTTTGTGCGCGGCGTCAGCCGGACCGAGTGGCTCGCGTCGCTCTGGCTCGTGCTGCTCGTCGTCGCCGCGGCGGCGACCGGCGTCGCGGCCCTGGCGCTGGCGGGGTTGCTCGCCCTCGGCGGCCACGGCGGGGCGCTGGGTCCGGCGCTCGCCGCGCTGGCGCTCGGCGCCGGGCCGCTGGTCATCATGGCGGGGGTCGTGCCGCTGGCTGCGGCCGTGGCGCGCACGGTGCCGTTGACCGTGCTGCTCGCCGCGGGCGTCGCGCTCGCGGGGCAATTGGCGCCCATCGTCCGCTTCGCGCGGGCGCGGGCGTCCGGCGGCGCGGAGACGGCGTGGGCGCTGCTCGATTTCGCCGTGCCGGATTTCTCGGTCTTCGTTCCCGGCGGCGGGCCGGCGCTCGCGGCGTATGCCGCGGGCTATTCGCTCGCCGCGCTCGGGGTGGCGGCGTGGCTTCTGCGACGACGTGAACTCTGAACGCGGCAGCATCCTGCTCGGTCTCGTCCTCTGGCTCGGAGTCGGCGCCGGGCTGGCCGGCCTCGAACGCCGGCTCGCCCCCGCGGCGGACGCGGGCGATGAGCCGGGCGCGGCGGCCTTCGCGGCGCTCGGGCCGGCGGCCGGCTGGGTGGCGGACTGGGGCTGGCTGCAGGCGAATCTGGCGTGGGAGCGGCGGAAGGAGGAGGAATTGCGCGGCTGGTTGCGGGCCGTGCGCGCGGCTCGGCCGGAGGCGGACTATTTCCGGGTGAACTCGGCGCGCATGCTGGCGCACGATCTGCCGGCGTGGCGTCACGACGCGCAGCCCGCGGCGCCGGCGGCGGTCGTCGCGGAGTGGCGTCGCGCAGGCGCACGCGAGGCGCTGGCGTGGCTGGAGGCGGAGCGACACGGCCGGGCGGCGCTCTGGATCGAGGCCGGCGACCTGGCGTGGCAGGTCTTGCGCGACCGCGATCTCGCCATCGTCTGCTACGGGCGGGCGGCGGCGCTGCCTGGGGCGCCGTGGCACGCCGGACGGCAGCACGCTCGCCTGCTGATCGAGGCGGGGCGCAGGCGCGAAGCGCGGGATTTCCTGCGCGCGTGGGTGCCGCACCTGCCCGCCTCCGAGCCGGCGGCCCAGCGCGCGCTCCTTGAGGAGCGGCTCGCGGCGTTGGAGCGGGAGCTGGAGGCAGAAGGCTTTTGACAGTCGGGAGCGGGCGGGCTGGATTGCTCCGACACATGGAAAACGGCCTGCAGGTCCACTGGCTCTACCTCGCCTTCGCGCTGCTGATGCTCTGGTATCCCCGGCATCTGCTGCGGCTCGGCAAGTGGCGCTCGAAGAAACGCCGGCACCGCGAGGCGCTGGAGAAATTCGCGCAGGACGGCGCCAACGACCCGGACGACAAGTCCGTCAAGCTCCGCCGCGAGCTCGCCAAACCGCGGAACCATCTCGATTACCTGCGCGGCTTCGCGGGCGCGGCGGCGTTGTGGAGTTTCAGTTTCACCGCGGTCGGGCCGGACGCGCACACGGCGATGTTCTGGCTCTGCGTCGCGGCGAGCACGGTGGCGTTCATCATCCAGACGACACGCTTCCGCGCGCGGATCACGTTCTTTGCGGCGATCTTCTTCGCCGTCGGACTGAGCATCGGCATGGGCAACTACTTCTCGGGCGCGATGGCATTCCTCCTCACCTGCGCGATCAACCCGGTCATCCCGACGCCGCGGATGTTCCTGACCGTCTACGCGCTGCTGCTGCTGCCGTTCAACTGGCTGCTCGGTGGCGGGGTTGAACTCGCGCTGGTCAACTCGGGCATCCTGCTCCTGCCGCCGCTCTTCAGCCTGCTGGCGAAGCGCCCGATGGTGATTTTCACACGCAAGCGCAACCTCACCTGGTGAAGCCATGAGCGCGGGGTGGAAGGTGTGGCTGGAGGCGGCGCGGCCGAAAACCCTGCCCGCCGCCATCGTGCCGGTGGCGGTTGCCACGGCCTTCGCGCACGCGCAGGGCGGGGCGCAGCCCTGGGCGGCGGCCGTCTGTCTCGCGTTCGCGCTGCTGGTGCAGATTGCGACGAATTTCGCCAACGACTACTTCGACTTCGTGCAGGGCGCCGACACGGCGGAGCGCGTCGGTCCGCGCCGCGCCGTCGCCGCGGGCCTGGTCGCACCGCGCACGATGCTGGTCGCGACGGCGGTCGTGCTGGGGGCGGCGTTTCTCGTCGGCCTGCTGCTGGTGCGCGAGGCGGGCTGGTGGCTGCTGCCGGTCGGCCTTGTCAGCCTTGTCTGCGCCGTGGCCTACACCGGCGGGCCGTATCCGCTCGGCTACCACGGGCTCGGCGACCTGTTCGTGTTCATCTTCTTCGGGCTCGTGGCGGTAACGGTGACGTTTCAGGTCCAGACCGGAACCATCACGGCGGAGGCCGTGGCGGCGGGCGTGGCGATCGGGTTGCTGGCGGCGAACATTCTCGTCGCGAACAACTATCGCGACGCCGACACCGATGCGCGCGCGGGCAAGCGCACGCTGGTCGTGCGCTTCGGCCGGCGCTTCGCGATCGCGCAATACGCCCTCTCGCACGTCGTCGCGCTCGCGCTGGCGCCGTGGTTGGTGTGGCGAGGATTCGGGCTCGGTGCGCTGCTGCCGTTGTTGCTGGCGCCGTGGGCGCTGCGGCTGAGCATCGGCCTGGCGGAGTCGGTCGAGCCGCGCCAGCAGATCGCGCTGCTGGCGGGCACGGCGAAGTATCTCGCGGCCTACGGCGTGTTGCTGAGCGCGGTGGCGCTGCTGGCGGCCTGAGGGCGGCCCAAAAAAAGCCGGAGCGCGTCGGCTCCGGCGAGGGAAGGGGGCGGTCGATCGCGCGTGCGCGTCAGACCTTGCCGGCGAGCTTCGCCTTGAGCGTGCCCTTGTCCATCATGCCGACGAACTGCTCGGCGACGGCGCCGTTCTTGAACAGCAGCAGCGTGGGGATGGCGCGGACGCCGAACTGCGCGGCGAGGTCGCCGTTGTCGTCGACGTTGACCTTGGCGATCGTGAGCTTGCCGGCCATCTCGGTGGCGAGCTCTTCGAGGACGGGGGCGATCGCCTTGCAGGGGCCGCACCACGGGGCCCAGAAGTCGACGAGCGTCGGCGTCGCGCTGGCGACGGCGGCTTTGAAGTTGTTGGAATCGAGGTTGAGGATGTTCGCTGCCATGTTGGAAGGGGAGTGAAGCCGCTTTTGCGGGAAAGACAATCCCGCGGGTCAGCGGGGCGTGGACTTGTGGATGATCTCGGCGAGCTCACGCGGCTCGACGGTCTGGAGGTGTTTGCCGCGATGCTTGAGCTCCTCGAAGGTCTTGATGACCGTCTCCGTCATGCGGCCGTGCGTCTCCTCGGAACCGCCGACCAGCGTGAACTGTTCCGCGCGGGTGATGCGCTTGTGGCCGTCCGCGTTATCGAGGCCGACGCCCAGCAGATGGGCCGACGCGGCGGGCTTCGCGGCGGTCTTAGACGGACGGCGACGGGTCGGCTTTTTCATCTTGCGGCGTGACGGTGCTCGGGGCGGCCGGCGTTTCAAGTGCGATTTCCTCCGCGGCGAGCGGAGCGGGCGGAGGCGTGCTGTCGTCGACGGCGGTGCAGTGGATGTCGGCGAAATTCTCGTCCTGCCGGAGCGTCAGCTTGCGCAGGCGCGTGAGCTCGAGCACGGCGAGGAAGGTGGCGACGAGGCGCCGCAGGGTGGTCTTCTGCGGGAAGAGGCTGGAGAAGGTGAACTCGCGCTGCGTCTTCACGCGCTCGAGGATGTATTCCATCTGGTCGGCGACGGTGACCTGCTCGGCGTGGATCTCGCCGACGACGAGCTTCTCGGCGAGGCGGCGGAGGACGAGGTTGAAGCTGTTCCAGAGCTCGATGCGGTCGACATGCCTGAGCGGACGCTCGGAGGCGGGCGCGAAGGCCGACGCGGGGCGGCCGAGCATGTCCTGGGCGTCGCGCGCCATTTCGCCGAGTTTCGAGGAGGCCTCCTTGAACTTCTTGTATTGGAGGAGCTGGTGGACGAGTTCCCAGCGCGGATCGAGTTCCTCCTCGTCAGCGTTCGGGTCGACGGCCTGCTGGTGCTTCGGGAGGAGCATCCGGCTTTTGATCTCCATCAGCGTCGCCGCCATGACGAAGAACTCGCCGGCGACCTCGAGCTGCAGGTCCTTCATTGCGTAGAGGACGTCGAGGTATTGGCGCGTCACCGACTCGATCGGGATGTCGTAGATATCGAGTTCGTTCTTCCGGAGGAGGAAGAGCAGGAGGTCCAGCGGACCCTCGAACACGGGCAGTTTGATGCGATAATCGGCTTCGGCGACCACGGGCCGAGTCGAGGGACCGCCGCGCAGCCGCGCAACGGGAAAATCGCGTCCGCTCAGGCGGATTTTCGCCGCAGCAGGGCGACGTAGAAACCGTCGCTGTCGTGCGTGCCCGGCAGGAGGGTCGTGCCGGCGCCGTCCCAGGCGCCACCCCAGTCGCGCGCGGGCCGTTCGGCCGCGAAATCCGGGTGCGCGGCGAGGAACGCCGCCGCCACCTCGCGGTTCTCGACCGCGCTGAGCGAACAGGTCGCGTAGACGAGCAGCCCGCCCGCGCGGACGCGCGCGGCCTGCGCCGTCAGGATCTCGCGCTGCGTGGCGGCGAACTGCGGCAGCATCGCCGGCTGCGTATACCACTTCATGTGCGGCAACCGCCGCCACGTGCCCGTGCCCGAGCACGGTGCATCGACCAGCACGCCGTCGTAGACGCCCGGGGCGCCAAGGTTCGTGATCCGCACATTGGCCAGGCGCGCGCGCGCGGCCCGTTCGCGCAACTCCTCGAGCATCGCGGGACGCAGGTCGGTGGCGTCGACGCGGCCGCTCTCCCCGACGAGGTGGGCGAGCTGCAGGGTCTTGCCGCCCGCGCCGGCGCAGGCGTCGAGCCAGCGCTCGCCGGGCGCGACCGGCGCGTGCGCGAGCACGAGTTGCGAGCCGAGATCCTGGATCTCGACGAAGCCGCGGCGATAGGCGTCGCTGCCGGCGACCTCCGCGCCGGGCGGCAACGCGTAGGCGCCGGGCAACTCGTTCGAGGCCTGCGCGGCCCAGCCGCGCCGGTGAAATTCGTCGAGCACGAGTGCGGGATCGCCGACCTGCAGGCGCACCCACAGCGGCGCGCGGGCGAGCAGCGCGTCGAGATGCGGGGCGGTGAACGCCGCCGGACAATACGCCCGAAACCAGGCGGGCAGGAGAGCGGCGGGATCGAACGGCGGGTCGGATGGAAAGCGCGCCGCGAGCACGGCGGCCTTGTCCGCGAGGTCGGCCGGCACGGGCGGCCAGCCTTCGAGCAGGGCGGCGCGGTAGGCGGCGGTGTCCTTCAGCTCGGGGGCGAGCCAGGCGACCGTGCGCGCGGCCGCGTCCGGATCGCGGGCGAGCAGCGGCTCGACCCAGGGCAGGAAGCGCAGCGCGGTGTAGATCAGCTCGCGATAGAGCCGGCGGTCGCGCGAACCGAAGGCGCGGTTGCGGCCGAGCAGGTCCTTGATGCGGCGCGGCAGGCCGCTGTCGCGCGCGACGTGCGGCAGCACCTCGGCGAGCAGGGCGAGAAACGTGCGCTGCTGGTTAGCGGCGATGCGCGGCGGCAGGGACATCGCTCGGGCGTTCAGAAACGGAGCAGCTCCACCTCGACGTTGAACGAGAATTTGCTGTCGCGTTCGCGGCGGCCCTCGAAGAATGACACCTCGTATTTCACCGCCCAGGTCTGGCCGAGGCGCTGCCACACGCCGTAGGACTGCTCGTTGAAGCGGCTGCGCTCGGCGTCGTAGCGCCAGCGGCCCACAAGATCGAAGACCTCGTTGAGGCGGTGGCGGTAATCGAGGGCGTATTCCTGGTAGTCGTTGCGCAGGTAGTAGGAACTGAGGCGCGCGGACCACCATTCCTGGTCGGTGAGCTCGAGGGCGTAGTTCAACTCCTGCGAGACGCGCGTTTGCGGCGTCACACGCTGGTAGAGTTCGAAGCGAAGCCACGAGGCGGGCGTGAGCGACAGTTCCCAGTGCAGGTCCGAGAGCGGTCGCTGGCCGGGCTGGCGCGAGAAGCGGTAATCGCTGGCGAGCGTGAGCGCCGCGAGTTCGCGCGAGCCGGCCGCCGCGTCGCGCGTGAGCAGGCTTTGGTGCAGCGCGAGGCGCAGCGTGTCGAGGCGGTCGAGGTCGTCGACGTTGCGCTGGTCGGCGAGCGAGAGCGGCGCGAGGTAGGTGGAGAACACGCGGCGGTCGATGTCGGGGATGTAGGGCCGGCCGTCGTCGTCGCGCGGGGCGTAGCGGTAGGAGATGCGCGGCTCGATGACGTGGCGGAGGCCGTCGATGGACCAGGGTTCGTTGCGGCAATCGAACACGCCCGTCAGGCGCATCCGCGCGTCGAAGCCGACCTCGCCGAAGGTGCGCGTGTAGTCCTCGCGGCCGCCGCGCGCGTCGGCGTAATAGGTCGAGCGCACGCCGGCGACCGGCGTGAACGTCAGCCACGGCGCCACCGCGAGCGGGCGCTCGATCCCGTAGTAGGCGTCGAGCCGCGTCGTGCGCTGGGCGGGATTGGTGAGGTAGGCGTCTTCCTCCAGCACCGCGACGCTGGCGTGCGCGCGTTCGTAGAAACCGAGCGGCGCCTCCGACGGCAGCAGGTCGAAGCGGATCTCGGGCAACCGCTCGCGCACGCGGTGGAAGCGGTTCGGATGCATGCGCGCGAAGGCGCTGAGGACGAAGTTGTCGCCGGTGTAGGCGGTTTCGAGATAGGAGTCCGGCTGCTGCACCGGATGGAAGCGGCGCGGGTTGAAGTCGCGCAGGATCTCCGAGTCGCTCCAGTAGTTGAACTGCGCGTCGAGCGTGAGGTGCGGACCGAAGCGCTGCTGGTGCCACCAGCCCAGGTGGCTGCGGTCGCGCGGCACCGGCTGGCCGAGCAGGTCGGTGAAGCGGTCGCCGGAGTCGTGAATGTAGCCGCTCGTCAGCTCGCCGCGCACGCGGCGGTCGCCTTCGCCGCGTTCGTAGTCGACCGCGGGTCCGGCCATCAGGCCGCGCGCGGAATAGAGGCCCAAGTCCGCGCCGGCCTTGATGCCGGGCGCGACGGGCAGACGGAGTTCGGCCTCGACGAAGACGCCGAGCCGGCGGCGGTAGCCGGCCTTGGCGACGAAATAGGAGATCAGCTCCGACGTGAGATCGTGCTGGAACGTCGGCAGGCGCACGAAATGCGCGCCGAGCACGCCGAGTTCCAAGCCCTCGCCCGCGACGATGCGGCCGCGGCGGTAGGTGATGCGGCGGGCCTTGATCGACGGCGCGTAGGCGGCGTCCTCGCGGAAGAAGATCGTGGCGTTCGTGAACACGAGCTCATCGAGCGTGCCCTCGACGGACTCGCCGTGCACGTAGATGGGGAATTCGCCGACGCGCAGGTTCTGCACGCGCAGCACGCCGGTGTTGAGGTCGTAGGTGCCGGCCTCGGCGACGAGGCGGCGGCCGGCGTTGGTGACGACGAAATTGCCGCGCGCGGTGACGTCGTTCTGCTCGCGGCGGTATTCGATCTCGTCGGCGGTGAGGACGAGGTCGCCGTAGACGAGGCGGGCGTCGCCGCGCAGCTTCAGCGTGCGGGTGGCGTCGTCGTAGACCGTCTCGCGTCCGCGCACATCGGGGAGGCGCTGTTCCGTCGCGGGGGCCGGCGCCTGGGCAGGCAGCGCCGCCGGCAGGAGGGCGGCGAGCGGGCAGCAGACGGCGAAAAGGCGGACGGCGCGGCGGAGCATGCCGTTGAACTGCCGGCTGCCCCGCGGCGGGGCAATGCCGATTTGTGGCGGCGGCGGGGGCGGGGGCGGCGATTTGCGCTAGACGGTCCGCGGCGCTTCGGGCAATGGTTCGCGCCGACGTGATCATCCCTCCGTTCGAACTTGCCGCGTTTCTGGAGAGCCGTCAGCCCGACCCGCACCGTTGGCTGGGCATGCATCCCACCGAGCACGAGGGACAGGCGGGCGTGGTCGTCCGCGCCTTCGTGCGCGGCGCCGTGCGGTGCGCGGCGGTCGAGCTCGATGCGCCGGGCGCGCCCGCGCATCCGCTGGAGCGGCTGGCCGACGAGGGATTTTTCGAGGGCTTCATCCCCGGCCGGCCGGAGGTGTTCCGCCACCAGATCCGCTACGAGACGGCGTGGGGCGACGTGCACCAGGTGCACAACCCGTATGCCTTCCTGCCGACGCTGAGCGAGCAGGACCTCTACCTGTTCAACGAGGGCAACGAGCACCGCATCTACGAGAAACTCGGCGCGCACCCGCGCCGGCTCGGCGATGTGCCCGGCGTGGCCTTCGCCGTGTGGGCGCCGGCGGCGTCGCGCGTGTCGGTCGTGGGGAATTTCAACGGCTGGGATGCGCGCTACCACCCGATGCGGCCGCTCGGCGCGTCGGGCGTGTGGGAGCTGTTCGTGCCCGGACTGGGATCGGGCGAGCTCTACAAGTTCGCCCTCTGGGACCGCCACGGCCGCATGCGGCTGAAGACCGATCCCTACGGCACGTATTTCGAGGCGCCGCCGAACAACGCCGCCATCGTGTGCGACACGACCGGCTACCGCTGGAACGACGCCGCGTGGATCGAGCGCCGCGCCGCGCAGGCCGGCCGGCCCGACCGGCCGATGTCGATCTACGAGGTCCATCTCGGCTCGTGGCGGCGCGTGACCGAGGACGGCGACCGGCCGATGACCTACCGCGAGCTCGCGCCGGCGCTGGCCGACTACGCGGTCGACCTGGGCTTCACGCACGTCGAGGTCATGCCCGTCGCGGAGCATCCCTACACGGGTTCGTGGGGCTATCAGGTGACGGGATACTTCGCACCCACGCACCGGCACGGCACGCCGGAGGATTTTCAGTTCTTCGTCGACCACCTGCACCAGCGCGGGCTCGGCGTCATCCTCGACTGGGTGCCGGCGCATTTCCCGCGCGACAGCTTCGCGCTCGCGCAATTCGACGGCACGCACCTCTACGAGCATGAGGATCCGCGCCTCGGGGCGCACATGGACTGGGGCACGCTGATCTTCAACTACGGCCGGCACGAGGTGCGCTGTTTTCTCATCGCCAGCGCGCTTTCGTGGCTCGATCGCTTCCACATCGACGGCCTGCGGGTGGACGCCGTGGCGTCGATGCTCTACCTCGACTACTCGCGCAAGGCCGGCGAATGGATTCCCAACCGCTACGGCGGACGCGAGAACCTCGAGGCCATCGCCTGCCTGCGGCAGGTGAACGAGCTGGTGCACCACTATTACCCCGGCGTCGTCACCATCGCCGAGGAGTCGACCGCGTTTCCGAAGGTCAGCCGCCCGGTCGCCGAGGGCGGGCTCGGCTTCGACTACAAGTGGAACATGGGCCTGATGCACGACACGCTGGCCTACTTCCAAAAGGACCCGATCCACCGGAAGTGGATGCACGACAAGCTCACCTTCGGGATGATCTACCAATACTCGGAGAACTTCATCACCGTGTATTCGCACGACGAGGTCGTGCACCTGAAGGCCTCGATGCTCGGCAAGATGGGCGCCAGCTCGCCCGAGGCGAAGGCCGCGAACCTCCGCGCGCTCTACGGCCTCATCTGGACCTACCCGGGCAAGAAGCTCCTCTTCATGGGCTCGGAATTCGGCCAGTGGCGCGAGTGGAACCACGACGCCAGCCTCGACTGGCACCTGCTCGACAAGCCCGAGCACCGCGGCCTGCAGGGGCTCGTGCGCGACCTCAACCGCCTCTACACCGGCGAGCCCGCGCTTTCCGCGGCGGATTTCGATCCCGCCAGCTTCCGCTGGGTGAACGCCAACGACGGCAACAATTCCGTGCTGAGCTTCCTGCGCCTCGGCCCCGACGGCCGCCCGGCCTTCCTCGTCATCGGCAACTTCACGCCGGTCACGCGCAGCGGTTACCGCGTCGGCGTGTCCGCGGCGGGGCGGTGGACGGAAGTGCTCAACACCAACGCCGCGGTCTACGGCGGCGCGGGCTTCGGCAACGACGGCGGCCGCGACACCGAGCCGGTGCCCGCGGACGGCTGCCCGCACTCGCTCGTGCTCACGCTGCCCGGCCTGAGCACGCTCGTCCTGCGGTGGGAGGAGAGCGCCGGCGCGGAGAAGGCCTGAGGCCGCCGCCGGCCGCTGCCCGGCGCGTCACCGCACGCGGGCGAAATCCGAAAATTCCACGCGCAGGTCCTCGGCCACGGGCACGAGGAAGAACATCCGGCCGCGGAAGCGCGACACCGTCTCGCGCGGCAGCGCGGGCTGGTCGCCCTCGGGCGGGTGGAAGTGCGTCGTGACGACCAGTTCCTGCATGCGCATGCCGAGCCCGGAGGAAAACGGCGCGCGCAGGCGGAGGTCCGTGCGCTCGACGGCGGCGCTGGCCTTGTGGACGACGAACACGAGCGCGAGGTGGGCGAGCAGCGGGGCCGAGACGTCGGCGCGGAAGAGCGCCTGGAATTCCGCGCGCTCCGCGTCCTCGCGGGCGAGCACCACGCTCGCGAGGTCGATGTCGCCCTTCTCGTAGGTCGCGCGCGTCTGCGGCGTGTTCGCCGCCTTGTAGCGGAGGTAGCGCTCCAGTTCCGCGGCGTCGGGGGCGCGGCCGTCGCGCTCGAGCAGCGTCCACTCGCCGCCCTTGGGACGCGAGGGATCGTAGCGCTCGACCGAGACGGCGCCGTCGCGCGTCGTGCGCAGCGTGTAGGCCCAGCCGCGCGGGGCATCCGTGCCGAGGCGCGCAAAGGCGCGCGTGAAATAATCCGGCAGCGCCGCGGCGCGAACGGTCGCGGGGGAGAGGAGGAGGCAGGCGAGCAGGAGCAGGGGCAGGCGCATGGTCAGGCGGCGGGTGCGGCGCGGGCGATGAACCACTCGAAATCGGCGGTGAAGGTGACCTTGTCCTGCGGATCGCGCAGCTCCACGCGCACCGTCGCCGTGGTGCGCGTGCGCGTGGCGAGATCGGAGAGCAGGTTCGCGCGCGTGAACTCGTCCGGCGTGCCGAAGGCGCGCAGCGTGCCCTGTGCGGCGGCGCGGTATTTGACCTGCACGCCCCGCACGACGGCGAAGACCGAGCCGGCGGCCTCCGGGAAATCGCGCTGCAGGCAGGCGGCGCTGGCGGCCTCGGCGAGGGCGAACTGCGCGGCGGCGTGCATCGTGCCGACGTGGTTGAGCACCAGCGGCGTCAGCGGCAGCTCGAGCAGGTGCGGCGCGCCGGCGGGCGCGGCGACCATGCCGAGGGCTTGGTTGAGCGCGAGGTCGGTGGGTTTCACGGTGCCACTACACGGAGGCGCGTGCGGGGTTGGCAATGGCGATTGCGGGTCGGGGCGTCCGGCCGCCCGGAGTTCGCCTAAGAAACGCCGCCGCCGCGCGTCGTGAAGCTGGAGGACCCCATGAACATCCAACGCTACGCCCTGCCAGCGCTCCTTGCCGCGGCGATCCATGCCGCGTTGTTGCTCGCCATTCCCCCGACGGAGGTCGATGCGATCATCCGTGCGCCGGAGCCGCCCGGGATCGTGCTGCCGCCGTTGCCGCCCATCGTCTACGAGCGGCCGACGATCCGCCCGCCGGACGACACCGCCACGCGGCGCGTGCGGCCGGTGGAGGCGGGCGGCGGGCCGCCGCGGCCGGAACTCGACGCGCGGCTGGAGCTGTCGCACCGCGATTTCGAAATCCCTCCTGACTCCCCGCGCCGGACGAAAGGTCCGCCCGCGCACGTCGTCTCGCCGCTTCCGCCGGGCGAATTCGTCACCCCCGGCCCATGGCGCGGCGCGCCGCCGCCCGAGCTTTTTGACGCATCCCAGCTCGATCGGCCGCCGCGCGCACGGTTCCAGCCGGCGCCGGACTATCCGGCCGATTTGCGCCGCGACGGCGTCGAGGGCGAGGTCGTCGTCGCCTTCGAGGTCGACCGCGAAGGCCGCGTCGTCAGTGCGCGAGCCGCGGGCGGCGACCGGGCGTTCGCGGCGGCGGCGGTGCGCGCGGTGCTGCGCTGGCGCTTCGAGCCCGGACGCAGCGAGGGGAGCCCGGTGGCATTCCGGATGACGGTGCCGGTCGGTTTCAGCCTAGCCGGCGGCTGACGAATCGGCCGTTCGGTCCGCCCGGTGCGCGAGGATGCGATTCACGCGCGTCACCAGCTCGGGCGGGCTGAACGGCTTCGTCACGTAGTCGAGGGCGCCGAGCTCGAGGCCGAGGTTGCGCGAGTCGCCGGAGCTCCAGGCCGACACGATGACGACGGGAAGGGTCGCGGTCGCCGGATCGCGGCGGAGGATTTCGCACACGCCGAAGCCGTCGAGGTCGGGCAGCATGAGGTCGAGCAGCACGAGGTCGGGGCGCTCGCGGCGGATTTCGACCAGCGCCTCCCAGCCGTTGGCCGCGGTGACGACGCGGTGGCCGGCGCGGGCGAGGTGGTAGCGCTCGAGTTCGGCGATCTCGGGTTCGTCGTCGACGACGAGGATGAGGGCGGCGTCCATGCGAGCAGCATGACGCGCCCCCGTGACGAAGCGGTGGCGGTCGCGTGACGAACGGGAAAATTACGGCGGCGGTCGCGCGCCGCGAACGCGGCCCGCGTCACCAGCGGTGATAGGCGGGGTGGCCGGGCTGGACGGCGACGAAGGTGCCGCGGCAGGTGGCGCGCGGTTTGCCCGCGGCCGAAAGCACGCCCTCGATGACGGCACGGTCGGCGGAGGACTCGACCACACGGGCGACGAGTTCGACGGGGCCGTCGGTCGGGGTGGGGCGCATCATCTTGATCGCGTAGTCGGCGGTGACGGTGCAGGGCGGCTTCTCGAGCCCGCCGGTGCGCATGAGGTGCCACGCGGCGGTCCAGTTGCAGTGGCAGTCGAGGAGCGAGCCGATGATGCCGCCGTTGAGGACGCCCGGGAAGGCCTGGTGCTGCGGCGCGGGCGTCCACGTGGCGACGACCTCGTCGCCGCGGACGTGGCTGCGGATGTGCAGGCCCTGGGGATTGGCGGGGCCGCAGCCGAAGCAGATGCTTTGGGGGGAGTAACGTTCCTGCAGGGAAAGCTCGGACATGCCCGCGACCGTGCGGGGAATCGGCGCGGTTGGAAAACCCAAAGTGCGCGGCGGCGCGGGCGGGCTTTCGCAGGTTTTTTAACTCGCTCCGCCGCCGGTCGATGCCTCATCTTCGTCCGGTCGGTTCACCCCAGCCATGGCGCGCAAAATCGCTTTCATCAATTACAAGGGCGGCGTCGGCAAGACCTCCCTCATCGTCAACACCGCGGCGGCTCTGGCCCAACGCGGTCTGCGCGTCCTGCTCTTCGATTTCGACACCCAGTCGAACGCCTCGATCTGGCTCCTGAAACTCGACCGCTGGAACAAGATCAACGCCAGCGGCGCCGGCTCGATCTACTCCATCTTCGACCCCGGCACGGCGCGCGTGAAGGACCTCATCATCCGCGATGTCGTCGAGGGCAAGGAGGGGCAGAAAATGCTGCCCGGCCTCGATCTCGTGCCCACGACGTTCAACCTCGTCGACCTCGAGGGCGAATACAAACCCGACCCCAAGCGCCCGAGCTACGCCATCTTCCAGGAGCAACTCGCCGAGGTGGAAAAGGACTACGACATCATCCTCTTCGACTGCCCGCCGAACATCCTGCGCGCGTCGCAGAACGGCATCTTCGTCGCGAACGAGATCTACGTTCCCTCGAACCCCGACGCGCTCTCGCTCATCGGCTTCACCCTCCTGATCGAGAAACTCATGCGCTTCCAGCAGAGCTCGGCCAGTTTCCGCACCAGCGGGATGGGACCGGCCGCGCAGGTCTACGGGATCATTTTCAACTCGATCAAGCCCAACACCGACATCGAGGTGCCGAAGATGCGCATGCAGCTTCGCCTGAACCAATTCAAGGCCCAGAAGCGCGGCTGCGCGCCGTCGGCCAAGATCTTCTCCACGCAGATCCGCGACGCCATGGTCGTGCGCCGCGCCGTCACGCTCGGCCTGCCGGTCAGCCTCGTCGGCACCGAGGGCGGCGAGGCCGACAGCGTCGCCAACGACTACCGCCAGCTGGCCGTCGAGATCATCGAACACACCCCGACCACCTGAACGCCGCCGAGGCGCCCGTTGCCCCCATGCCCAAATTCACCGCCACCGACTGGGACGAAATCCGCCGGAAGTTCCGCAACTCCATCATGGCCGACACCTCGCTCGGCAGCCTCGCCGAGAGTCTCGACACGACGCCGTGGCCCCACGCCGGTGACGAGGAGAAGCCGTCCAAATACATCGACTTCACCTACGACGAGCTGCTCATGCTGCCCGAGATCGCGGGCAAGGCCGAGCGCGCGGACCACCTCATCGGCATCCTCAAGGAGACGCTCGCGTTCGACGATCCGTTCGGCGACATGGTCGCGCAGGTCGAGGAATCCTCCGCGAAGGAGAACCCCGTCCTCAAGACGCTCGGCCGACTCGGCATTCCCGAGGGTTATCCGCTCACGCTCGTCAACGTCAGCGAGGCCACGCGCGCCGTCTGCGCGTCCGAGGGCGCGAAGACGATCGGCGAGTTCGCCAACCTCGCGCAGCAAATGTCGACCCGCGTCGTTATCGGCGGCGACTTCCGCGCGCTGCTCAACGCGCTCTCGCACGGCGACGAGGAGGGCATCGGCAAGTTCCTGCCTTTCCGTCGCGGCTCCACCGGCCTGCATCTGCCGGAAGCGCTCGGCTTGATGGCCGATGCCGCCGGCCTGAGCCGGCCCGAGCAGCTCGCGCTCGCCCGCGCCTACGGCGCCAAGCTCCCTGCGGCCGAGGCCGCCTCCGCCGCGACGCTCGCGCCCGACGCGCAGGCGAAACTCGAGGTCCGCGTGCGCGTCGCCGCCGACGCGACGCTGGGCTGGTTTGCCGAGCAGAAACAGGCGCTCCTCGCCCAGCTCGCCGCCGGCACCGCGCTCGAGCGCGTGCTCGTGGTGATCAACGACCCGGTGCGCGAGGCCATCGCCGCGAAATTTCTCCGGCCCGCGCTGCCGGCGTCCGCCGAGGCGCCCGAGCCCGAAAAGAAGGGCGGTTTTTTCTCGCGCCTGTTCGGTCGCGGCTGAAACTGCTGAGTCGCAGTGGAAAATCAGCCCTCGCCGCGTTCCGTCCCCTCCTTCCCGCCGCCTCCGTCCTTTCCGGCGCCCGGCGTGCCCAAGCCCGCCGTCAAGCCGGCCGGCGCCCGACCGCTCGTCCTGCCGCGGCGTTCCAGCCCCTTGTTGCGCGCGCAGGAGGCCGCCAGCGCCACCGCCGAGGCGCGGAAATCGATCGACGCCATCCTCTCGCAATCGCGCCCGCCCTGGGGCGCGGACGCGCCGCCGGCCCTGTCCGGGTCGCAGGTGGAGGAACTGCAGAAGGCCATCCGCGCGCTCGAGATGAAGGTCGCCGAGCGCGACCAGGCCGTCGCCGAGGCGCAGGCGCGGCTGGCCGAGCGCGAGCGTGAGCTGGCCGAGGCCGAGGCCCTGCTCGCCGCCCGCGAGCGCGTGCTCGAGGCCGCGCGCAAGGAGCCGCCCGCCGGCGCCGCCGTCTCCGCGGAACAGGCCGAGGCGCTGAAGAAATTGAAGGAGGAACTCGACCGGCAGGAGGCGTCCCTCAAGGAACAGCGCCAGAGCCTGCGGGAGCGCGAGGAGTTCCTCGACCAGAGCGAGGCCATGTTGTTTTCCAAGATGCAGCAGCAGCAGGAAAAGGAGACGGAACTGGAGCAGATGGAGGAGGATTTGAAGCGGAAGGCGCGCCAACTCGGCCTCCTGAAGGACGAACCCCCGGAGCCGATCGAAAAGGCCTGAGGAACAAGAATCTGTTTGGCTTTTCCAACTCTGAGCCCTCTGCTTTCCACCCTTCCTGAATGAACTTCCGTCACGTTCTTCCCGCCGCCTCGCTGGCCGCCGCCCTGGTCGTCCCGACCTTCGCCCAAACGGCCGCTGACGACGAGAACTCCCGCATCGATTTCGACAACCCCGGCCTCCCGGTCTACACGCCGAAGAACAAGGTCACGTTCGGCTTCCGCGCCCTCAGCTCCGGCGCCGCCGTCAATTTCGGCAACCTCGGCTCCATTCCGATGCGCCCGAACACGCCCGCCGCCGACGGCTCCGGGCGCGTCTACGACAACGGCGTCGTCGCGACCGACAGCCTGCGCACCGACCTCGTCCGCGGAGAAATCCAGCGCGACGCCAACGGCAATCCGGTCCGCGACTCCCAGGGCAATTTCATCCAAACCTCCACGCCCGGCGGCCGCTACCAGACGACCACCACGACCAACGGCAACACCGTGGTCAACGGCGACTACCTCAGCTACACTCCCGGCCAGACCCGCAGCTGGAGCTACGCCACCGACGCCCAGCTCGTCGGCAATCACGTCGCCCTCAGCAACTACGGCGCCGTCAGCCAGGGCGCGACCGCGATGAAGGAGCAGAGCTTCAGCGGCGGCGTCGAGATGGAGCTGTCCCGCGAGATCGGCAAGCTCGGCCGCCGCGTCGAGTGGAGCCTCAGCGCCGGCCTCGCGATCAACGACATCAACGCCAAGACCGGCGGCACCGTCACCTCCACGCTGCGCAAGCAGACCGACTACTTCCAATTCATCGGCGCGCCGGCGCCCTCCGGCACCCGCGCCGGCCCGACATTCGGCGAGCTGCGCGACTCCAACGGCAATCTCATCAACTCCTTCGGCCTCGAGACCACCGCCCCCCTGCGCGATTCGCCCACCGCCGGCATGAGCACCGACACGACCACGGTCGGCGGCGCCTCCGTGCAGGGCAACTGGCAGATCAAGGGCGCCTACGCCATGATCCGTCTCGGGCCCACGCTGCGCACGCAGCTCGGCCAGAGTTTCGGCCTCAGCGCCAGCGTCGGCGTCGCCGGCGCCTACGCCGGCTCGCGCTACAGCGTGGTTGAGTCGATGGAAATGCCCGACCTCTCCGAGCCCGTGACGACGATCGAGGACAGCACGGCGTCGAAGTTTCTCACCGGCTACTATGCCGACCTCACGCTCGACTGGGTGGCCAACGAGCGCACCGGGCTCTTCGCCGGTGTGACGATGCAGCAGTTCGGCGACTACGACCAGTCGGTCGGCGGACGCACCGCCAAGATCGACCTCGGTAACTCCGTCGGCCTGCGCGGCGGCATCACCGTGAAGTTCTGAGCGCGCCGCAACCGGCGCGCCGCCCATTCCGCCTCGGCCGGACTCGCGTCCGGCCGTTTTCGTTTCCGCCGTCCGCGCTGCCGGGCGGCCCGGCGCTGTTCGGTCAGTCTTCCCGACGCGCCGGCAGGTCCGCGAGCACGGCGTCGATCGAGCGCAGCGACTCCGGCGGGAAGAGGGAATTGATGCGCGTGATCACTTGCTGGACGAGTCCGTCGGGGCACGAGGCGCCGCCGGTGATGAGCACGCGCTTGGGGCCGGAGTCGTTCGGCCAGAGCGGGTGCACCTCGAGGTGTCCGCCCTTGCCCTTGCCGGCGACGGGAAAGACGTAGTGCTCGATCTCGCAGCGCGAGCGGATGCTCTCTTCGGACTGGATGAAGAACGCGCGGTCGCCCAGCTTCTGCTCGCAGAGGCGGTAGAGCTGGTAGGTGTTGGAGCTGTTCTTGCCGCCCACGACGAACGCGGCGTCCAGCGGCTGCTCGAGGGCGCGGCTCAGCGCGTCTTGGTTGACCTGCGTGGCGTAGCACAGCGTGTCCTTCTTGCCCGCGCCGCCGACGTGGCGCGGGCCCTCGGCCTCGCCGTAGCGGGCGATGAAGACGGCCTTGAAGTAGTCGATGATCGCCGCCGTCTCGTTCATCAGGAGCGTCGTCTGGTTGACCACGGCGAGGCGGCTGAGATCGCGGTCGGGGTCGAAGCCCGGGGTGTGGAGACCGGCGAACTTGCAGAGGATCTCGGCGCGGAGCTCGGCGCTCGGGGCCGCGATGTAGCGGCCGAGCAGGTGCGCCTCCTCGAGGTTGCGGATGATGATCGACGGCGCGTGGCGGCGCGTGTTGGAGAAGGTCGCCTTCGTCTCCTCGTGTTCGCTCTTGCCGTGGATGACGACGGTGAAGCCCTCGCGGCCGAAGGCGCGCGCGGCCTTCCAGACCTTCTCCACCAGCATGCAGGTGGCGTCGTATTGCGCCACGCGGATGCCGCGGCGGATGAGCCGCTTCTTGTCCTCGTCGGTGGCGCCGAAGGCGGGGATGATGACGACGTCCTCGGCCGTGAGCGTGTCCCAGAGGAGCGGCTCGCCCGCGCCCGCGCGCGCCGGGGCGCCGTCGACCGTGAAAGGGACGCCCTTGTCGGTCTGGAGGTAGCGCAGGCCGCGGCGGAGAAGGTCCTCGTTCACGAACGGATTGTGGATCAGCTCGCTGAGCATGAAGACGCGGCGGCCGGGATTCTCAGCCAGCGTCTCGTAGGCGCGCTCGATGGCGTTCTTCACGCCGAGGCAGAAGCCGAAATGGCTGGGAATGACGTATTGGACCGCGCCGAAGTCGAGGCGCGCCGGCGTCGAGGCGCTGCGCTCGTTGGTGCGGGAGAGGGCCTTGATGGCCTCGCAGAGCTTGCTCTGGTAGAGCGCGCGCGCCGCGGAGTCCTGTTCGTAGATCGAGCGGTTGCGGTCCTTCTCGACGCGGAACTTGTAGATGTAGTCGTTCTCGCCGAGGTGCAGGTAGGGCACCTCGATCAGGTGCGGCTCGAGTCCGGCCAGCGCGGCGGCGAGCAGGGGGTCGAGCGCGGCGGGCGGCTGCTGCAGGTCGGCGAGCGAGACGAAGACGATGCCGTCCGCCCGCGGTGCGGCCTCCGGGACTTGCACCAGCGCCACCGGCCGGCCGGCGTCGGCCGCGGCGAGGGCGTAGAATTCCGTCACCGGCGTGTGGCCGGGGAAGGCGGCGGACAGCACGGCGGGCGTGTCGTCGCCGGCGAAGGGCGTGCTCCACTTTCCGCCCGCGTCGCGCCGCACGGCGAGCTGGTTGCTCGGGTTGAAGGCGAGGATGACGGGTGATGAGGTCGAGACAGCGGACACGCTGCCACGGAAACACAACCCCGGGACGGGTCAACCACCGGCCGGCACAGCGCCCGGCGCCGGCGGCCGGTCCGGCCACGGGCCGCTTGCCTCGCCCGCCGGCTTCGCCGATGGTGCGCGCATGAATCTGGAGGAGCTCCGCCGCAACTACGCCGCCCGTTCGCTCGACCGCGACGACCTCGATCCGAGCCCGTTCCGGCAATTCGACCGCTGGATGCGCGAGGCGATCGAGACCCAGGTGCTCGAGCCCAACGCCATGACGCTGGCCACGGTCGGAAGCGACGGCCAGCCGACGGTGCGCACGGTGCTGCTCAAGGGCTTCGACGAGCGCGGCTTCGTCTTCTACACCAATTACGAGAGCAACAAGGCCCGCGACATCGCCGGCAACGCGCGCGTGGCGCTGCTTTTCCCGTGGCTGCCCCTCGAGCGCCAGGTGAGCGTCACCGGTCGCGCCGAGAAGATCTCCGCCGCCGAGTCGCTGAAGTATTTCCTCTCGCGTCCGCGCGAGTCGCAGATCGGCGCCTGGGCCTCGCGGCAGAGCTCGGTCATCACGACGCGCGCCCTGCTCGAGCAGAAGTTCGCCGAGATGAAGGCAAAGTTTGCGCAGGGCGAGATCCCGCTCCCGACGAACTGGGGCGGCTACCGCGTCACGCCCGAGACCTTCGAATTCTGGCAGGGCCGGCCGAGCCGGTTGCACGACCGTTTCATCTACCGGCGGCAGGCGGACGGGGCGTGGGCGGTCGAGCGCCTCATGCCTTGAGCGCGCGCCGCCGGCGCCAGCACACGCCGCCGAGCGCGAGGGAGCCGGCGAGGAGCGCGTAAGTCGACGGCTCCGGGATCGCCGTCGGGTTCAACTCGATCGACGTGAGATTGAAGTTGATCGTGTCGGCCGGAAGGTTGCCGTCGAAATAGAGGCGCAGGACCTTCGTCCCGAAGTCCGTCGGCCCGAGCGAGGCGGGGATGTTGGCGCTGGAGAACGCGGTCTGCGTGTTGTCCTGCAGCGTGAAGTTGTGGGACACGACGGCCTTGCCGTTCAGCGCGGGGCCGAGCAGCTGGCCCGGGCCGGTGCTGAAGGTGATGGCGTCGCGCCCGCCGTTGTTGTTGTCGATTGTGAACCCGTGGTTGATGTCGTCGCTCAGCGGATCGGAGGCCGCCCAGACGAGCGTGCCGCCGGCGGTGGTGATGCGGATCTCGCTCAGCAGGCTCTTGTAGAGCGCGAAGCTGCCGAAGTTGAACTGCGTGGCGACGGCCGGATCGAAGCTGAAGTCGGCCTGGTAGGAGTTGCCCGCCTGCACGGTGGAGCCTAGGTTGGCGCCGACGCTGGCGACGGTGCCGCTGAAACGGTAGGTGGTGACCTGGGCGGTGGCGGCGCCGGCGGCGGCCAGCACGGCGAGGAAAAGCAGGGTGGGGCGCATGCGGCAGCTTACCAGCAAACGCCCCGCGCCGGCATACGCAGGATTGCGTAGGCGGCGGGTTCAGCCCCGGCCGCCGAAGCTCACGTAGTCGTCGAGGTCGAGGCGGTCGAAGAAGGTGACGATCTCGTCGCGGTCGGGCGCGTTTTTCTTCAACTCCTCCGCGAAGAGCGTGTGGCGCGCGACGTTGCCGGCGGCCAGCTGCGTGAGCCAGTCGGACCAGGCGCGGATTTCCCACGCGGCGCGGGCGTGCTTCGCGTTGGCCATGACCCACGCGAGCATCTCGGTGTCGCTGCGCCCGCGCTTCACCTCGGCGAGGAGCGCCTCGATGTCGAGACCGAGGAAGGTGCAGAGACGCTGGTCGAGCGGGCAGTTCCAGACGTAGTCGCCGAGCTTGCCGGCGGCGTGCGCGCGGGCCTTGTCGAGCAGGCGCGGCAGATGCACAAGGCCGCCCAACTTGACGCGCGGGCTGCGGGGCGGGTGCTGCGTGAGATCGGGGCTGGAGTAGTTCATGCCAATGCAGGCTGGACGGAAAGTCTTGTCCTGCAACACTCCGTCTCCACCCCGGCAGCACACTGCAGGGCATTGTCCTGATGCTCACTTTTCCCGTCCGGTTCGCCTCGGCGCTGATCGCGATCTTTCTCCTGGTTGCGGTCGCGAGCGGTCGCGCCGCGCCTCCGGCGATCGAGCCGGTGACCTCCCGTTACCAGCTGCGGGTGTGGACGGTGGAGGACGGCTTCCCGCATGTGGCGCCGACCTGCATTGCCGAAACGCCGGATGGCTACCTCTGGATCGGATCGTTCTCGAACCTCATGCGCTTCGACGGCGTGCGGTTCGAGATCGTCGCGCCGCCCGAGGTGCCGGCGCTGGCGGATTGCATGGTGCTGCACATGCTCGTCGCCGGGGATGGCGCGCTCTGGGTCGCCACCAGCCGCGGGGTGGGCCGGTTGCGCGAGGGCACGTGGACCTGGTGGGCCGGGGAACAGGACCTGCCCGCCGGCCTGCCGCAGTCGATCGGCGAATGGCAGGGCAAGGTCTTCGTCACCTACGACACGCGGGCATGGATGCTGGAGGAGGGGCGGCACTTCGCGCGTTTTCCGCTGCCCGCGGTGCCGATGCAGCGCGATGTCGGCGTGCGCCTGCAGGCCGACCTCGCGGGCGGACTGTGGATGATCAGCTCGAACCACATCTATCTGCGCACCGCGGACGGCTGGCAGCAGGTCTATCTCTCCGAGGACCGGCGCGAGCAGATCGGTGGCTCGTTCGCCTCGCGCCGCGGCGGAATCTGGGTGGCCGTGCCGGGACGCATCGTGCGCTGGGTGGACGGCCGGGCGGTCGAGACCGTGATGCGCCCGTCCGAATTCGCCGAAGACTACGTCACCGTGCACGAGGACGAGCAAGGCGGGCTGTGGCTCGCCAGTTTCACGCGCGGCGCGATTCGCCATGCGCCGGGCGAGCCGACCCTGCGCGTCACGATGGCGGAGGGATTGCAGAACGAGGCCATCCTGGCCGTCTTCGCCGATTCGCAACGCAACGTCTGGCTGTCGACGAACGGCGGCGGGCTGGCGCGCCTGCGGCCGAAACGCGCGCAGATGTTCGACCGGAGTGCGGGCCTGACGCAGCCGACGATCAACGCCGTCCTCGAGACGGCGCCCGGCGATTTTCTGGTCGCGACGCACGGCGGCGGGCTGTTGCGCCTGCGCGACGGACGCTTCGGCCCGCTCGACCCGACCGAAGTGGCCCTGCTCGACCGGGCCGGCGCGTGGCCGATGGCGATAGCGCGCGACCGCGCGGGCGCGCTGTGGCTCGCGGGCTTCAGCCTGGGTGTCTTTCGCGTGCGCGACGGGATAATCAGCCGCTTCGACCGCGCGGAAGTGGGCGACGACGTGGTCTACGCCGTGCATCCCGCCGCCGACGGCCGCGTGTGGCTCGGCAGCCGCAGCGGCGTGGCCGTCGTCGAAACCGACGATCGGGTGCGGCAACTCGAGGTGCCGGCGGTGCGCTTCCATGCCTTCGCCGAGGAGGCGGACGGCACGGTCTGGGCGGCCGCGCGCGACGGCGGATTGTGGCGCTTCCGCGACGAAGCGGCGGCGGAGGAACTTTTCGCCGGTCGCCGCCGCCGCATCGAATCGGTCCAGGTCGATCCGGCCGGTCGCGTGTGGGTGTCGTTCACCGAGGGCGGCCTGCAGGTCCGCAGCGACGGCGGATGGCGCACCGTGGGGGAGGAGAGCGGCCTGCCGTCGTTGGTCGTGCTTTCCACTCAGACCGACCCCGCGGGCCACCTCTGGCTCGGCACCGATCGCGGTCTCGTGCGCATCGCGCGGGAGTCGTTGGAGGCGTGGCTCGCCGGGGCGCAGAAGCCCTGGGATTTCGTGCTGCTGGACCGCACCGATGGCCTGCCGTTTGCGCTGCGGGACGGGCTGGACGAACTGATCCGTCCGTTGTCCGACGGACGGCTGGCCGTCGCGACCATGCGGGGCGTGGCCCTGATCGATCCGCGCCGGGAGCTGACCGCGCCGCAGCCGCCCGCGACGCGCCTGCTCGAATTCTCCCTCGAAGACCGCGCGTTGCCGCCGCCGGCCGCGGGGGCGGTGGTCGTGCCGCCCGAGGTTCGGCGCTTCGGTTTCGCGTTCACGGCCATCGACCTCGGCGCGGGCGACACGCTGCGCTTCGAATACCGGCTGGTCGGCCGCGACGACCGCTGGATGCCCGCCGGCGCGGAGCGGCGCGTGGAATTCTTCGACGTGGCGCCGGGCACTTACGCGTTCCATGTCCGCGCGATCGCACGGGACGGGCGCCGCGGCGCGCCGGCCGAGATCGGCCGGCTGGTCGTCCAGCCGTATGTCTGGCAGACAACCTGGTTCCGCGGAGGCGCGGTGGGGCTGCTGGTCGTCCTGGTCGGCGGCGGCGTCTGGATTGCGCAGAGCGCGCGACTGCGCCGCGAGCGGGAGCGGTTGGAGGCCGACCGCCGGCTGGCCGAGGCGCAGGCGCGGGCGGAGCACGAGCGCCGCGAGAAGGAGGCGGCCGCCGCGGCGAACCGCGCCAAGGGCGACTTCCTCGCCACCGTCAGCCACGAGATCCGCACGCCGCTCAACGGCGTGATCGGGTCGGCGGATCTCCTGATGGACACGGCGCTCGACGCCACGCAGCGCGAGTTCCTCGACAGCCTGCGCACGAGCGCGACGGGCCTGATGACGCTGTTGAACGACGTGCTCGATTTTTCGAAGATCGAGGCGGGGCACATCACCCTGGAGCAGGCGACGTTCGAACTGCGCCAGCCGGCGCTCGAGACGGCGGAGATTCTCAACCCGAAGGCGCTGGAGAAGGAGCTCGAACTCGTCGTCGTGCTGGCGCCGGACCTGCCGGTGCTCGTGGTGGGCGACTCGGCGCGCCTGCGCCAGGTGCTGCTCAACCTGCTCGCCAACGCGGTCAAGTTCACCGAGGCCGGGCACATCGTGCTCCGCCTGACGGCGGAACCCGGCGCTCCGGCCGGCCACGCCCGCGTGCGTTTCTCCGTCACCGACACCGGCATCGGCATCGCCCCGGAGGCGCGCGCGCGCCTCTTCGAGAAGTTCACACAGCAGGATTCCTCGACCACCCGCCGCTACGGAGGGACCGGCCTCGGGCTGGCGATCTGCAAGCACCTCGTGACCCTGATGGGCGGCGAGATCGACGTGGACAGCACGCCCGGCCGCGGTTCGACCTTCGCCTTCACGCTCGACCTGCCGGTGGAGATGCCCGCCCTGCCGGTGCCGCCGACGGGACGGCGCCTGATCGTGCTCGACGATCTGCCCGCCGCGGCGGAGGCGGCCGTCGCGATCGGCACGCGTGCCGGGCTGACGGTAACGGCGGTGGGCGGGGTCGCGGAGCTGGAGGCGCGCCTGCGCGCCGGCGATGGCGACACCGTGCTCGTCGACCACTCGTTCGCCGTCCTCGAGCGCGATCGGCTGCTGGCCGTGCTGCAATCCGCGCGTCCGCGTCCGCACTGGCTGCTCGCCTCACCGTGGGGACATCCGGCGGAGGAGACGCCGGAATTCGCCGGCGTGCCTGTCGTACGCAAGCCTCTCCTGCATGTGGAGCACCTGCTCGAAACCCTGACGCCCAACAGAGTCGCGGCGGCGGCCGCGCCCGCGGCGCCGGAGGCGCCGACGGACTTCTCGGCGCTGCACATTCTCGTCGTCGAGGACGACCTGGTGAACCGGCGGATCGCGGAGCGGCTCATCGCCTCGCTCGGGGCGCGGGTCGACCTCGCCGTGAATGGCGACGAGGCCATCGAGCGCACCGCGGCCTTCGACTACAATCTCGTGCTGATGGACTGCCGGATGCCCGTGCGCGACGGCTACGAGGCGACGACGGCGATCCGGCGGCGCGACGGCGCGGCCATGCCGCCGATCGTCGCGCTCACGGCCAACACCACGCTCGAGGATCGCAGCCGCTGCTTCGCGCTCGGCATGGTGGGCTTCCTCGCGAAACCCGTGCGCCGGCAGGAACTCGCCGCCGCGATCGCGCGCCACGCGCGCACGAAGCCCGCCCGCCCGCGCCGCTGAGCGGCGCGCCGCGGCAACGGATCATTCCTCCCCGGCCTCGGCGCCGGCGCCGCCGGAGCCGGCGTCGGTCGAGAAGAAGTCCTCGCGCTCGAGGATGCGCATCGTCTGGTTGACGACTTCCTGCCGGTCTGCGGGGCTGAGGCCGGAGTGATGGAGCGTGAGATACTCGGCGATGCCGGCGCGGGCTTCGTCCCGCCGGGTGACGCCGGCGAGGAATTCGTCCGCTTGGTCGCAGATGGCGTGGGCGATGGCGGTCAGGTTCATGGCGGAACGGGGAATGCGCCGCCACGACGGCGGCCGACGCCGAGAGGGTAGCGCCGGCGCGGAAATTTTCCACCGCATTCCGCCGGGAGAGGTGGAGGGACTTACTTCAGCACCTCGGCCAGCTTCGCGGGTTCCTTGCCGCCGCCCATGGCGAAGTCGGGTTTGCCGCCGCCCTTGCCGCCGAGCT